>ORJL010285233.1_pt1 | contig 60835 bp, 41 predicted proteins | sample 1779941 | NCBI WGS metagenome assembly ORJL01 (sample SAMEA104232317, study PRJEB22302) | groundwater metagenome | biome: forest; feature: aquifer; material: groundwater | place: USA | collected 2011-08-07 | depth 5.8 m | reverse complement strand
TGTGTCGGTAGTTTTCCAGGTATAAGGTGTCGTTCCGCCGTATGCCTGAAATTGGTATTGATCTCCAAGCGTCACAATGGCATTATCAGGGTAAATTGTTATTGAAGGAGGGTTGGAAACATAAATATTCCCATTTCGCGTTACTGTTGCAGGATTTCCTTCATTCAAGAGCGCACTCGTAAACTGAAAATTACTATACCCGCCTGTTGATGTAAGCGGCATAGTCATCTTCAAGTAAACTAGCACCCCTATTCCACTTAAAACAGTCGTTGATGCACCGGCAATATTGATAGTTCCGGTTGCGCCATGTACTACTGGAGCTCCCCAGCTCTGGGTAAGTGTTCCCGCCGAAACGACACTATCCAGATGAAATATTGTTGCGTCATACGTAATCTGCAATTCATACGCGGTCACCTGTAATCCCGTTAGCGATGAATCAACACGAACAGGAATAGACACCGTGGTTCCCCTAATGAACGTTGTATCGGGAAATGAAAGCCCGATTGTTGTTGCACGCAGTGGTAACACACCTGCAACAATCAATCCAAACATAAGTAAGATTCTTCGCATCATATTCATTCCTTAATCAAGAAAATATGGTAGTATGGTAGAATGAGTTCTTCATGATGCTTACTTTAACAAGAGCATTTTTTTAACATCGGTAAAATTACTATTTCCGGTTGCTGTTAATCGGTAATAATAAAATCCGCTACTCACAGACAAACCCGAATTATCAACCCCATTCCATTGCACTGTATACGTTCCGGCATTTCGCATTTCATCCGATACAGTCGATACTAATTCTCCAAGCATATTAAACACTTCGACTCTGGCTTGTATCCCGTCATCCGGTAATTGAAAACGAATCGCTGTCGTCGGATTGAATGGGTTCGGGTAATTTTGTTCTAACACAAATTCCTTTGGCGTAGTGCCGAGAACAATTTCTCCCGGTCTCGCAGAGAAAAGATAATCTTGCTCATTAATAAGAACTTGGGAAAAATTAATTGGCGTTTTGGAGCCAGTACGATTCCCGTTTTGAATTGTAAATGTCACCGTTACAAGATCACCTTCAATATCCACAAACTTTGGACTTGCTAAAGCAATCACAAACTCATTTCCTAAAATATTCGATGAGACAATTGCACCCAAAACCGTTGAAGTTGCTGTGACTTCCGTTGGAACGATAACTTTAGAATCAAACGCCAAGCGAATATCTGCCGATGCAAAGGAATGCATCCCCTGAACGCGAATAGGTACACTCACCGAATTGCCTTTGTTAATAATTCCCGTTCCTATCTCAATGGAGGATGCGGTAACCTTTGGGAACACTACAGGTTCGGTCATTGAATTCGATTCGATCGGGAAATGGACAATATTTCCCACAACATACTGTAAAATCAATGAAGCATCATACGAAGTTACACCCATCTCGCCGCTTACATCTGCAGCTTTTTTCTGAACTGTACTCAATGGATTTGAAACTGAATCAACAACAAACTTTAAAATCTTCGATGCGTCAAACGCTTGAACGATACCATTTAAACTCACATCACCCGCAATTGGCTGTAATGCTCCGGTCGTTCTGAATGAGGAATAATTCACGCTATCACTGACAATATCACCGGTTCCTGATGGATTTCCACTGTGTGTTGGTCCCGAATTATTTCCCCACCAATTATATCGTGCGTCAAAGTTAAATGAACGGTCAGCATTTCTCACACCAAATATTGTGTTTTGGAAAATATCACAATAATTTATTTTGGGATTTGAAGCGCCATTGGTAACGATACCATAATGGTTGTTGGAAATTGTGCAGTACGTTATCGTCGGGCTGGCGCTATGTGTTGTAATTGCTGTCGCATCTTCACAATACCATCCGGGGCAATACTGTTGGGCATCTCGAATAACACAATGTGTCAATCTGCAATATGGATCTAATGATTCATCACTAAATATTATACCCTTCCATGTTCCGGGACTGTAACCACCAACCGTTGTTGCATTACTATCTGCATTCGTGTCTCCACCATAAAAATCATCACGCATATCGGTAAAGACAATCGTACTATCCGGTGTCGAACCGCCCTCCGCTATTAATCCTTTTTTAACTGTCAATGTTCCCCCACCAAAGAACTTCAACACAACGCCGGGATTAACAGTGAGTACCGCTCCCGTACCTATAACATAAGTATTGAACAAGTAAGGAATATTATTGACACCTGCAAATGATCGCTTTGTCAACGTTACATCCTGTACCAATGTCTCATCGAGGATACCGATACCTCTGTATGTCTTCCCTGAAATGACATTGTTCATCGTTGAACGAGGATACGAAACAAGTGAAGTTCGTATCGGCGCATAGGTAAGATTATGAAATGTACAACTATCAACACTTGGTTTAGATACACCATTCAATCGAACTCCCCAATCGTCGTTATCAAATACACAATTGGTAATTTGAGGAGAAGCCTGATCCAGATTGATTCCGTGCAGGTTATACCGGAAAACAACATTCCGCAATACGCTTAAACTATCATCACTGATATCGGAAAACGATATTTTCGGATAATCATTTGAAGTAATCGAAGGCTGAGTTGCTGAACCGTCTCCATTTGTATCACCCGGACGTCCGTATTGATCATCCTTGGTGTCTGTGAAAACTACTCTCTCCGTAGGTGTACCATTAATAACCAGCGCGCCGTTAACATTGATTCCTTGTTCACCCTTAATAACCACACCCGCCGGTATCGTAATTACTGTTCCCGAGTTTATAACATAGGGCACATATCCCCTTGGGTAAAACATATATGTCATATTTGTATAACCTGCAAAGTCCCTTTTTTGCACGGTTGCATTCACCGAATATGTTTCCGGTACTACACCAAGCGCCATAAACCCGACATTGAGAGCTGTGTTATTCTGAGTAAAGGTGGGATTGGAAAACAAACTCATTGAAATCGGAGTGGAGGTAATATTATTAATCTGGCAATTCTTAATAATAGGATGTGCGCTTCCGTATATCCCTATGCCCGATGTTAACGAATGTTCACATGAACTGCTATCGATCTTCACAATTGCATCGAACACTCGTATCGCGCCATACGATTTATATTCCGGATCACCATCCTGACAACTCCCGCTCCCGCCATATCGCACCTGACAATTCTTCATAGAGTTCAGTGAATCGCTTGCTGAACTTTCAAACCTAATACTAAACCAATCTCCTCGTTCCGGCGTTGTGGTGTTCCCGTCATTATTCGTATCACCGCCATTAGCATCATCCTTAATGGATGTGAAAACAATTTTCTGCGTTGCTGTTCCATCCGCAACCAATGCGCCTTGTACTCGAATCTCATTATAGTTTGAACAATACCACCCATAGACATTCGGGAATTTGATAACAACACCCGGCTCAATGGTTAATACTGCATTCGGACTAATCGTCAACTGTGTAACGATGTATCCGATATTATTAATACCGGCTATATCACGTTTAACAAGTGTGGCGTTCGATGAAAGCGTTCCTTCCAATATTCTGATTCCCTTCGTTCCGTTTGAAGTAAATGTAATATTGGTAAATGTCGGATTCGATTTTAACGATATCGCTATCGGGTCGTACTGACAATTTTTAATCTCTACTCTATCAATCATCGGGAAAGAACCGCCCTCGCAACGTACACCGCTATTAAGCGCATCACTGATCAATGCATGGGTAAGCGGACTACTTGCATCAGTATAGGTTACACCGCCCCAAAATGAATTTCCGTTATATCCATTACTCCCTCCAAACTTTACAATACAACTATCCATCAGACAAAAGGCATCATCGCTTGTAGCTTGAAATCGAATAGTCGCCCAATCTCCACGACCCGGTGAAGTTCCAGCGCCATCATTATTGGAATCAAACGGATTCCCATAATTATCATCTTTTATTGAGGTAAAGATGATATTTCCTCCAACTACGGTACCTTTTGCCTTGAATCCGCCATTAATAAAAATACCGGGTCCATTACTTTTTATAACAACTCCGGGATTGACCGTAACATTTGTCCCTGAATTTATAGTTAAATCATCAAGCAACACATAGGTTATATTTGTATAACCGGCAACATTCCGTTGCTTTATTGTTCCGTTAAAACCAAGTTCCTCCCCAATAATACCAAGAGCAGTCCACGATGTATTGGTAAAGGTTAACCCCGTCATTGTGGGATCGGCTGATACCGACATCGCAATTGGAGTATATTGTGTATTCGTGATTGATGTATTTAGGATTTTAGGATTACTGGATTGAAACGCATAAATGCCGTACACAACATCTTTAATCTCACAATTGGAAATCGTCGGGTGTGCATTCACGGTTGTAATTTCACCGCCACCAATATATCGCGTGTTGTAGAAAATATTCGGCTGACTTCCATACTTAATTATACAATAATTTAATATTGAATTCGTGTCGCTCGTCGCTTCAAATGTAATACCACCCCAATCGCCCCGTTGCGGTGATGTTTGTGTTCCATCTCTGTTAGAATCAAATGGATTTCCGTAGCTGTCATCTTTCGCAGAAGTTACAACAATCATACTATCGGCAGTTGCATTTGCTATGAGTTTTCCTTGCACAACAATGCGATGATCATAATAATAACTTTTGATTACCACACCCTTATTAATGGTAAATGTTTTTCCGACTGGTACTACTACCGTCTGCAATAAGAGATAACTGATATTGGGAATTGACGTTACAGAACGGATAGACAACACACCATTGGAAGGAGTTTCACTTCCAAGTAATCCAATTGCATCATATTGGTTATCTGAAAATGATAATGCATTGTTCGTAAACGTCGGATTTGCTGTAAAGGACATAGCAATCGGCACCATCTGACTTGACCCAATGGTATTATTTGAGAATACCGGATTTGAAACATCCTGCAAAAGCGCACCATAATAATTATTTGCCATTTCACAACTATCAATAGTCGGGCTTGCATTAATCATACTGATACCGCCAATATTTCCTGCTCCCGCGTACGATACCACATTGCGTCTCATAACACATGTCGTATCTGCGCTTGCATCTTTAAATACAATACCGCCCCAATTACTCGCATGGGGATTTGATGCAGTTCCATCTCCATTCGTATCGCCCATCAAATTATCATCTTGATACGACGAATAATAAACCTTTTGCCCAAATCCCGCCTTAGATATGAGTGTTCCGTCTACGTATAAATGGCCCCAATCAGTAAATTTCAGCACATTGGTTGATGCTACGGTTAGGGATGCTCCTGTATTCACATAATAATCACCAAAAAATACATACGGGATATTCACAGTATCAAGAACCAATGCATTGTGATTTTGATTTATTCTCATGTAAATGCCGTTATGAATATTACCGCTGAAATTATTCGCCCCGGTAAACACCAACGAGCCCGTTCCCATATAGGTCAGTGGCCATTCACAAGAAAAGATGTTGCTATTATTTATATTCACCTTCCCGGAATCACTGAACATGATTCCATAATTCCGACCGCTCGAAATATCGCATCCGTTAAACGTAGCTGTTCCCCAGAATACATACACGCTCGCATTATCTGAAGGATATGATGTAGTCCCGCCATATCGTATTTGGCAAGTATCAAATGTAGCAGTTCCCGCTCCGTTCCAATCGCTGATTTGAATACGATTCCAATCGCCCTTTGCCGGATTACCACCGGCAGTATCTTTTATCGAAGTAAATAATGCTTTACGGGCATTAAGCGTTCCGCGAACATACATTCCTTGTCCACTCTGAAAAAGGACTACAACGCCTGAGTCAACAGTCAGTGTTACTTCATTTTGAACAGAAACATCCGCAGTGACAATGTACGGACTGCCTTCTACTTTCCATTGTGTATTCGAACTTATTGAGCCCGAAACATTGGTCTGTGCAAAACAAATGGTAGCTAAAAAAAGAACGGAAGTGAGGATGAGAATAATGTGCTTGTACATGTGAATCTCCAAAAACATTAAAGGGGAATTGGTGGGAAGGCTATTGTTGTTGTATGGTAATATATCGTTTTAGCAAATGGAGTCCATGAACTGACGTTCTACATGACTTTAATTCGCTATTCATTTTTTCTTCATTTGAGAAAGAATAATGGAACTTGCTCATACTTCAATTTGCCAAATATTTAGTTGATTGACAAATAATGAGTACCTGATGTTACACAATCTGTGGCTAAAGCCACGATCTGGTTTTCATCTTTATCCACGAACTTCCACCAAAGGCGGACAAGAAAGCTCATGGCAATTAATCTTTCAAAAACAGCTTGGAAATGGTCAATAGGGGGCTCAAAAGTCGTTAATCCGTCAGCCTGAGCGTAGACGAAGGCGGAATGTACTTCAATTTCACACTTCGTCTACGCTCAGTGTGACGACTCTTTTTCTTTTGAAACACCCCAACATAAATTCCCAAATACCATTATGGACTTTAGTCCATTTTGCGTAACAAAAGTCAGCAGATAAATAAAAAAGGCTCCAAATTTCTTCGGAGCCCTTTTCAATAATAAAAAATATCTTTTACTCGATTACTTATTCATATCGTAACGAATCAATCGGGTCAAGATTCGATGCTTTCCATGCCGGATAAACACCAAACGTTACACCCACGATCGAGCAGGCAATAAAGCCTATAGCAACCCAATCCCAGGGAATCACAGGCGGCACTTCTAATTGGATTGCAATGATATTTCCAAGCAAGACACCGAAAACGATTCCTATAATACCCCCAATTTCACTGAGAACGATTGCCTCCATAATGAACTGACTGAGAATATTTCGTTTACGGGCGCCGATTGCTTTTCGTATTCCAATCTCTCTTGTACGTTCTGTTACTGATACCAGCATGATATTCATAATACCGACACCAGCGGCTAACAACGCAATACCACTCACCAACATAATGCCTAAACGGACATACTTTGTAATATCATTGAACTGCGAAATAAGAGAATCATTCGAGAATATTTCAAAATCATCCGGTGCACCAGGTTCTACCTGTCGCGCTGTACGTAGGATTCCGCGTACCTGTTCAACACAGTCATCGTACGTTTCTTGGCTTGATGATTGCACCATAATATGTATCGAGCGGTCTTTTCCAAACTCATTAAACAATGTGGTAATCGGAATGACTAGAAAATTTGCTTGATTTCCCCCAAGCATTTGCGCTTTCTTTTCAATCGTACCGATGACTTCAAATTCTTTTCCGTCAACACGAATGGATTGACCCAACGGATTCGTATGCTGAAATAATTTATCTATCAATCCTTGCCCGATAACGGCTACATGTTTTCCGGCATTCACTTCTGATCGTGTGAAGGCTCTTCCCAAATCGACATTCCAATTATTCGTAGTGAAACCGTCCACATCTTCTCCGGCAACACCAATCTCCGGATTGGTCTTCAACCCTGCGGTAGATTTCACAACTTTCCCCCCCTCCCACGATTCCAATCCAATAGCGCTTGCTAACGTGGTATTTTCTTTTACGACGATACCATTTTCGTAACTGATATCTTTTCTGTTTCTATATTTAGCGCGTTCACGCGGTCCGCCTTCTCCAAATGCAGGAAATTTCTGAATTTGAAAGGTATGTGCGCCAAGCTCCGCCATCCCTGATTCTATCGAATTCAATAACACACTCATTGCTGTCATAACACCAATGATGGAAAATACTCCAACCGCAATTCCAAGAAGCGTTAAAAACGATCTCATCTTGTTGATCTTTATGGCATTGATTGCCATAAAGAAACTCTCTTTTGCGTTAAGAAGCGCTGTCTCTATTTTTACATTCATGATTGTTCTCGTTCCTTAACAGTTATTCATATCGAAGTGCATCAACTGGATCCATTTTTGATGCGCGGTATGCAGGTAAAAATCCTGATACAACACCAACAAACAGGGAAACCAATAATGATAGTACTACTACTGAAATTGGCATAGCAGTAGGCAAGACTTGATTGGCAAGTAAACTCAACGGATATGCGATCAGCAAACCTATAATACCCCCGATAAGGCAAATCAGGGCAGATTCTACAAGAAATTGGAATAAAATAGCGCTTCGGCGTGCGCCGATAGCTTTTCGGATACCGATCTCTTTCGTACGTTCAGAAACAGATACATACATGATATTCATAATACCGATACCGCCTACAAACAACGATAGTCCTGTAATAAAGAATCCAACTCCTGCAATAACTGCAGTAAATGTGCCGAACACCTGCATTAATAAATCTTGCTCATTAATACTGAAATCATCTTCTTGATTTGCATTCAGATGACGGATATTCCGCATGATACCGCGGAGCTCTTCTTTCGAATCATCAATATTCGCCGCATCCGAAACTTTTACATTCAATGTTACATCGCGGTGACTTCCAAAATTATCCATAAAAGAATGAATCGGTACATATACACGATTATCGGAAGTAAAAGCTCCGAACATGCCGCCTTGTTTTTCAAAAACCCCTAACACTTTATACGGGTGACCTGCTACTTTAATAGTTTGTCCTAATGGATCAGCTCCGCCGAATAATTGTTCAGCAACATTAGCTCCTATCGTACAAACCGGTCTCCCTCCATCTGATTCTTCTTGTGAGAAAAACCTTCCATCTTCCAATGTTGCTCCGGACGCATCCTGATAACTGTTTGTTGTGCCTGTTACAAATATACTTTGCATCAGCTTTGAATTGTATTTTGCATCCTTCATCGATGCAACTGTTGGAGCTATCGCACTAATTGTAGTAGCACGCCGTGTTATAACATCGGCGTAAGTAACTTGCAATTTCCTGCGGTTTCGCATTTTCCACCAGTCACCTTCCGAAACCCAGGGGAACTTTTGAATATAGAGCACCTTCGTCCCGAACGCTGAGGCGCTCTTCTCAAACGAACGATTAATACCTTCAATAGCAGTCGCCATCAATGTTACGGCAAGGATACCGATAATAATACCAAGCGTTGTCAGCACAGACCGCATTTTATTCGCGAGAATAGCGCGCAATGCTATCTGAAGCCCTTCTTTTATATCCAGCCAGTTAATCACTTTAAACATAATGGTACCTGTTTCTAATTAAGAACAACTTTTCGTCTTTCTACTATGAGATCACTTTCAATTAATCCGTCGCGAACACGGATAACGCGTTTTGCATGTTCGGCGATATATTCTTCGTGGGTAACAAGAATAACAGTATTGCCTTTTCGATGAATCTCTTCAAACAATCCCATAATCTCATCGCCTGTTTTGGAATCTAAATTCCCTGTCGGTTCATCGGCAAGAATAATGGAAGGTTTATTCACTAAAGCTCGTGCAATAGCGACACGTTGTCGCTGACCGCCTGATAACTCATTAGGCTTATGATGGACGCGATCTCCCAACCCTACCTGATCTAATGCCTCAAAAGCGAACTTTTTGCGATCCGAAGACGGAACACCGCCGTAGATCAATGGTAATTCAACATTATGCAAAGAGTCGGAACGAGCTAACAAATTAAATGTTTGAAACACAAACCCTATCTCTTTGTTCCGAATACGAGCTAATTGGTTATCATCCATTTCGCTCACATTCACTCCATTAAATTCATATTTTCCTGATGTCGGTGTATCTAAACATCCCAAAATATTCATGAGGGTAGATTTACCGGAACCCGAAGGTCCCATGATAGCAACATATTCATTTCGATGAATTGCTAATGATACTCCGCGTAACGCAAATACTTGTTCTGCGCCGCCCATATCATAGGTCTTATAAATTTGTTGTATATCAATTACAAGCGATGTATCCATTGTCATTATTCCTTCAACCAGGTTAATTCTTATCTTTCATTTTTTTTGCTTTGTCGTTCTCGACTTGAACTTTTGCGCCATCTTCTAAATCTCTGCTGATGGTTTTGTAACTGCCGGAAACAACTTCTTTGCCTTCTTCAAGACCGCTGACAATTTCAACATACGTATCATCTGCAATACCGCGTTTTACTTCGGTTGTCTTTGCCACACTATTAGCAACACAGAATACTACTTCTTTTGCCTTTTCGACTTTTTCTTTAATCTTTTCATTGATTGGCATATTCTCATCACTGCCTTCTCCGCCACCGCTCATACCTTGCATATTCTTTTTATCCTCGGATCGAACAGTGATACTCTGAATAGGAACAGCTAACACATTTTGCTTTGTTTCTGTTTCGATTGTCGCTGTCATCGACATACCTGGACGTAATCCCGGATCTTTATCAAGGATGCGAATCTTGACTTCAAAGTTTGTAACCTCTTCTTGTGTTCCTAATCCTTTTGTTGTAGCTGAATTAGCTATCTCATACACTATGCCGGTTAATTTTTTATTTTGCAACGCATCAACCTCAATACGGGTTGTATCACCTAATGCTATTAACACAACATCGTTCTCACCGACTTCAACACGAGCTTCCATTCGGGAAAGATCTGCCACAGTCATAACATTCGTCCCTTGAAATTGACTTGTACCTAGAACACGTTCACCAAGTTCAACGTTCAATTGACTGATCGTACCATCCATTGGCGCATAAATCGTCGTTTTACGAACATCTTCCTGTGCTTGATTCACTGAAGCCTGAGCTTGATCATACTGTGCTTTTGCCATATCAAATGATGTTTTCGCCGCTTCTAATTCAGACTGTGCTATCAATCCCTTTTTCATCAAATCTTGAGCACGTCGATATTCTGACTCACTTCTATCCATAGAAGCCTTTGCGGATACCGATCCTGCCGCCTGACGATCTCTCATGGCGTTGTACATATCGGGCTTAATTCTCATGAGAATCTGACCGCGTTTAACCTGATATCCCTCTTTTATGGGAAGTTCAACAATTTCACCGCTTACTTCAGGCGTAATTGCAACCTGAATTTCAGGAGAAATTTTTCCCGTTGCCACAACTGTCTGGGTGATTGTTCGTCTTATGACTTTCTCGGTCTGAACAGTATACACTGTCTCCTTCTTGCTACCCATAAATATTACAACACCAAGTGCCGCAAGTACTACGACAATAATTAAAATGATGATGAGTTTTTTCTTCGATTTTTTTCCGTTTGCCATGTTGCTACCTTCAAAAATTTGATTATTGACTGATTGTTCCGAGTGTGTACTCTAATTTCTTCTTTGCAAGCAAATACCCGATACTTGCATTTACTTTGTTGTTCATTGCTGTCGTATAATTTGCCTGAGCAATTAACACGTCAAGCAATGTACCTGCTCCTAAATTGTATTTTTCATCAGCAATCCTTCTATCCATTTCTGCTGATTCAACACTTGTTTTTGTGACGACAATCTGTTTCTGAGTTGTTTGAAATTCCAACAACGTTTTTTGTAACTCTACTCTAATTTGACGTTGTGTTTGGTTGAGTTGTTCTTCAGAATTCTTTTTATTGATACTTGCTTTTTCAATTCCTGATTGTGTCTGAAATCCGTTAAAAATTGAATAACGTATTGTAAGACCAAGATTCAGTGAATTGTTATCAAATACTCTGGAAAGTTCACTGTTTGAATAACCGTAACTTGCATTTGCAGTCAAACTTGGTAAATTTCCCGATTTCGCCGCTTCAATTCCTGCATCGGCTATTGCAACAGATTGCATTGCTGAAAGATAATCTCCACGATTGCTCAACGCATCTTTTGAAAGGCGTTCAAAATCAGAATATTTGTTATCCATCACGGCAAATTCAGATGTATCAATGTCGGTAGAGACACCACTGAAATCAATTGAATATTCTTTCGGATTGTTGATAGCAAGGAAGGCAAACAAATCTGCTTGTGCCTGATCATAATTATTTTGTCCCTGAATCAAACTTAATTCATCACTCCCGACTTGCACTTTCTGTCTGTACACATCGGCAAGCGCAACCGAACCAACCTTGTTGGCTTCATCTATTCGCGTAAGTTGCTGCTGACTCCTCTTGAGGTTATCTTCATTTACCTGCAATAATTTATACATACGCATAACGTTAAGGAAGAGAAGATGAGTCTGGTACATTGCAAACTTCTCGGTGTGGGAAAGTTTGTTTGTCGCTGCAATTTTGCCTGCCTTTGCTTGTTTTATGCCTGCATAATTTGCAAAACCATCAAACAAAGTCATATTAGCGCCAAGGGAAAGAGAATAATATTTTGATGTTGAACTCACACCGCTTCCCGGCAACTCAACACCACCAGCAAATTTTGATTGGCTTGTCGTTTGTGACCAATCTCCGGAAACTCCGACTGTCGGATACAAATTCCCGTATGCCGATTGAATATCACTTTCACTCGATTCAAGTGCATTCTGTGCCTGAACTACATCTGTATTACCCTTAACAGCAATCTGAACAGCTTTTTCAAGCGTGAGTGGCGTTTGTGCTAACGAGATACAGCTTACTGCAACAAGTAGCAATACCACTGACACGATTCGTTTCATGCGTAAATTCTCCTGATTTAATATATTTGATAGATTCATCATAAGTAAACACCTAGTTTAACGGAAATTTGTCTTTAAAAGTTACAAGTATTTTGGATTATTTTGGGTCGTTTTTGAGATGTTTATATATTTTTTGACCTCAACCTTAACGAAAAAGTTTCAATCCTTGTTCAAATACATAAACATGATTCATTTGATACAACAAGCGGTCTTTTTCCTCCTTTTGCCGGATACAGTACATATCCCGGCTTTACAACATAAATCTTCAATTATGATTTCTTTATTTCGCCGGCATTATAGGCTTTTATAAGATCATCCTTAACAGAAAGCAGATATTCCAATGCAGGGTCATGTTCATTGGGAATAATACCATCTAAAATGGCATTTTCTATCGCTTCTTTCAATACCCCTACTAAATAGCCGGGTTCAATTCCACACACCTGCATAATCTCATCACCTTTAACAGGAGGCTGCCAATTTCTGATTCGATCCTTTGCCTCTACTTCACCCATTTTCTGAATAACAACATCATAGTTCTTTAAATAGTTGACGACGCGCTGTGGGTTTTGCGAAGTGATATCAGCGCGGCAAAGTAACATTAAATCATCAATATCCTCACCCGTTTCAAACATCAACCTTCTCACTGCCGAATCAGTGACAACCTCGCCGACAAGAACCATAGGTCGTAAATGCAATCGAACGAGCTTTTCAACGTAGCCCAGTTTCTCCATAGGAAATTTCATTCTACGGAATAATGACTTCATCATTCTCGCACCTATTTCCTCATGCCCGTGAAACGTCCAACCGATGCCTTCTTTAAACGCCTTGGTACGTGGTTTTGCAATATCATGGACTAATGCTACAAACCGTAACCACACATCATCAGTCGTCGTTGAAATATTATCAACAACTTTCATTGTATGCAGAAACACGTCTTTATGATGATAATCTTTACGTTGTTCAATGCCTACCATATCATCCAACTCCGGCATGATATACTTGGAGATACCTGTCTGCTGTAACAATTTCAATCCAACCGAAGGTTTCGGTGAGGCAAGAATCTTAAAAAATTCATCGGTTACACGTTCTTTGGAAATCATCGTAATACGCTGTGCCATCTGCTTAATGGCATTGAGCGTATGTTCTTCTATCTGGAATTGAAGCTGGGATGCAAAACGGAGTGCGCGCATCATCCGGAGCGGATCATCATCAAACGTCTGTTCAGGATTTAATGGTGTACGAATAATCTTCTCCGCCATATCATGCTGACCTTCAAACAGGTCAATCACGTTCCCTAACTGTTCTTTATTAATCGATGCGGCAAGTGCATTGATAGTGAAATCCCTTCGCGATAAATCACTTGCCAACGATGCTCGTTTCACAACCGGTTTACGGGAATTCTTCTCATACTGTTCCTCGCGTGCGGCAACAAATTCTATCTTACCTGAGTCTAATGGGAGGATTGCAGTTCCAAATCGTTCATAGACAACAATATTATTTCTGCCGAATCGTTTACCGACATTTCGTGCAAATTCTACACCATCGCCGACTACAACGATATCAATATCTTGTACTTCCTTCCCGAGCAATTTATCGCGTACATATCCGCCAACTACATACGCCTCAATAGAAAGTTCGTCTGCTATTTGCCCTATGCGAAGGAGTATATCATTTGTTATTTCAATGTTTTCGATTGTCTGCATGTATAAAGAACAATATTACCATATTTTATTTTGATTGATTGATTCGATAATTTGCTGTGCTACTTCAAGCGCACGCAAACCATCTTCTCCCTTTACTATCGGCTGTTTATCATTCTGGACTGCATCCACGAATAAGCCGAGTTCATGTTTCAGCGCATTTACTTCCTTAATTTCAGGCTGTTCGTACACAATCTTCCGGTGGACAGTCCCTTGTGTGATTGCGCCGAGTAACATCGTATTCGCGCCGCTTTGGTCATCCTCATCAATTAAGCGGAACACTTCTGCAACACCGTCCGAAAAATCAATAGAGATATATGCATCGCGTTGGAACATTCGCATCTTCCTCATTTTCTTCTGGGAGATTCGGCTTGCTGTTACATTCACAACACAACCGTTTTCAAACTGAATACGCGCATTCGCAATATCAACAGTATCAGAAACAACTGCTATCCCGTTTGCATGAATACTTTTTACGGGAGAATTCACAAAACTTAAAATAATATCGATATCGTGAATCATTAAATCTAACACAACTGCCACATCAGTCCCTCGCGGATTAAACTGCGCAAGTCTGTGAGATTCAATAAACATCGGATTAATGTTAAAACGCTCTAATGCAAGTAGTGCGGGATTAAATCGTTCAATATGTCCCACCTGAATTTTTACATTATACTGTTTCGCTAATGCAACAAGTGTTCGGGCTTGCTCCGTTGTGGTTGTAATCGGCTTTTCGATAAACACATGGATGCCCCGTTCGATTGCTTGCTTTGCAACTTCAAAGTGTAGAGTCGTCGGCGTTGCGATACTCACTGCTTTTACGGCATTGAGCGCTTCATCAATCGAAGAAAATGCTTGACAATGATATAATTCCGCTTTTTCTTTTGCACGGGCGCTGTCAGCATCAAATACCCCTGCCAAGAATGCAGATGGGTTTTCCGAGAACATTTTTGTATGTAATGATCCTAAATGACCCACGCCTATTACGGCAACGGGAAGTCGTTCACTCATTTGCTATTCTCCGTATGTTGAACTCTATAAACTGTATAAAATGTCGTATCGTGAGTTGTCAATCCCAATTTGGAAAACGATTTGGTAAGCACAGGGATTAACGTCGTATCATTTTTTAATTGCTCCGGCTTCGGACCACGGTCAACGACATAATCAGGTGAGCAAAACTGCTCATATTTTTTTTGTTGGATGATGGAATAAGGAGTCATACCACTATGAAGCAACGGTATAACCTCCGATGTAGCCAATCCTGCCGTATCAAAAATCTTTTTATCCGAGCGATAACCGATTGCGCCGATATCAGCCGCAACAATTTGAGTCCCATCCGGTGTATTCACACGGAACCAATCACCGATAGGTAGCAAACATTTTTGCATTCCTGTCTCAAATTCTTCAATTCCGGGTAAAACCACACTGCGATATACTATTTGGTTCTGTAACACAATCAACAACGCAAACGCTCCAAGAACAGGATAGACATATCGTACAATTTGCAATTTCCTCATTGCAAATTGTAGTAAGACAAAAGCTAGAATCAATGTAACAGGAGTTAAAATCAAAAGATAACGTGATACAACATTTACTCCGGTAACACAATAAAAAGTAATTATTCCCGCTACCCAAACGGACACTAACAGACTGAGGCGAAATAAATAGAAACGAACTACATCATCTCGCTCCGTTTCATTGTTAGATCTCTTGAATACAATCACACCGCATACAAGAATAAGGATAACACTTAACCCATCGGTCAAACCGAACGTTTGAATCGTATCTAAAAACGTTGCGGCAATATCGCCTATTTGAAAATTCAATCCTGCTTTTGCTAAAGCTGTATTGGGAACAATCGTTCCAAACGTAACATAAGCATAAATCCACCACGGCAATAAAAACACAATATATAAGAGCGCCATAGATGCGCCCACGTTCAATGCTCGCTTCTTATTATTTGAATTAATATAGATATCAACAATAATCAATCCCATCAAAATAAATGATTCCGGTCTGACTAACGTTAATAACGTCGCAAACACCGTTGCCAGCATATAATCATTTCTTAAACAGTACCAGAACGCCAGCAACACGAGCATAACACCAAGCGATGTTTCCATCCCCGAACCCGCCCAGCGAATAAACCATGCATTAAAAGAAAACGCCACAGTAGCAAGTAATGCCGGAAGAACATCGCGAAGCATTTCATACGCGAGAATAAAAAACAATGCGATGGTAATTGCTGAAAGAAATAAATCCATCACCTTTGCCGCGACATAAAGATCAACTCCCATTTTCCCGCCAAGTGATACGAGAAGCAACCACAACGGGCTTGTAAAACCATAAGAAGGATCTCCGGCATTGAAAGACATGCCATTACCATGAATCACATTCTTCGCATACTGAAGATAAATATATGTATCATCAGGTGTATAAGAAAAATGAAGGCTCGCAGTTACATAAAAAATAATAACTAATAACGGTAACCCGATTGCCGCAATAAGTTTTATTCGTTTTTCAGGATTCAATGAAGGCTCTCCCCGTTTTGCGGTATTACCTCTTTAATCCATTTGTTAAAATCTTCAACCGTATGGAAGACGTTATCAACATTCATGCTGAGAATAGTATCTTTTCCATACGAATCCCAAACTACTGCCGCCATAACTACGCCTGTTTCTTTCGCCGCTCGAATATCGCTAACTGCATCCCCTACCATTACTGTTTTAGTGGGATCTAATTTAAAAGCATCAAGAATATGTTGAATTCCCTCTCCCGCCGGTTTCGGTCGGATAACATCGCTTCCTGTAACGATACAATCGAAAAAATGGGTAAAACCGATGGCATCAAGCGTAATTAACGTACTTCTACGCCCTTTTCCTGTAAAAACTGCAACTTTAACATTGCTTTTGACTAAATATTCGAGAATTTCGCTCATTCCATGATAGGCTTTAGCCATTTGTGCAAAATGTTCTCTATAATACGATAAAAAATCGGCAATTGCATCGGGAGCACGGTCTTTTCCCACAAGTTTCTCAAGAACCAACTCTTCAGGAGGACCAAAAAAACCCGTAATTTCAACAGGGGTAAAGGTTTTACCGAGATATTTTTGTGTTACGTGGTTAAATGTGGCATAGATAAGCTCGTTTGTCCGAGTAAGCGTGCCGTCTAAATCGAAGATAATACAGGAATATTGTTTCATGAACCTAAAATATACCAAAAAGCGCAAGGGTTTCAAAAGAGAGTATCAATAAGTATATTGGAACTCATTTATTATGATTCCGCATGTTAAAAAAATATTGTTTGCGTTTTGCTTACTCTCCATAGTTATGGTCTTTGGCTATTCTATGAAGCGAGGTGCGCAACCAACAAGCGATTTTATGGCTTATTACGGCTATTCTCGTTTAACTCTTGAAGGGAAGCAATTAGAGCAGTATTATACCTACGATACATTCAACAATTATATCGATTCGCTTGGTTTTCCAACGATGAAAGTAAAACCACACAATTTACCCACGAATGCTTTCGCGATGCTACCCCTTGCACGACTCTCTCCGCAGAATGCAAAAATTATTTGGACTCTATTTTCGTTGGCGCTGTATTTTTGGAGTATAATTATCCTTTTTAAGATACAGGGGCTAACCCTGAAAGACAATCTCGGTATAGGATTACTGACACTCGCATTACTATGGCGACCACTCTACGAAAATATTGCCATGGGGCAGTTCTATATCGTACTGTTGTTTTTATTTACCATCAGCATATATGCGCTGATACATAAAAAAACATTTTTCTCTTCCTTACCTGTTGCGGGAACACTACTACTTAAAGGATATGGAATAGTTGCCTTATTATGGTTCGTGTTCAAACGTAAGTGGAGTGTCCTAAGTATCACTACTCTCATAGTAATCCTTACTATCGTAGCTTCACTGCCGCTGTTTTCTCTTTCAACGTGGAATGCCTATTACATTGAAATCCTTTCTCAGCTTGGCAGAACGGCAATTGATGGTCATGTGGCTTATCAAACAATAAACGGGTTTTTTCTTCACATGTTTACCTTTGACGCACATTGGCTACCCTTTCCGGTTGTTCAATTATCCCAAGGAATCGTTTTTGGTATCAGTCTTATTGCAAATATTGCACTGATGTCTATTGTGTTTGCATACACTCGCGTTACAACAAAAAATGATGTGTATCTTTCGTATTCCGCTGTGATTGCATTAGGCGTTGTTACTGCGCCTATATCTGAGGAACACTCTTACATTCTTTTTCTGCCATTAATTATCGGATTGACTGTTCACTTGTTGAAGGAGAATAACGGAAAGGTACAGTTTACCACTCCAACACTTGTTATGCTTATTTCAATAGCTCTTCTTGCGATACCACTTCGGTACGAACAACTGCAATATGTTCATGCTCCCTTAATCTTCTTCGCTTACCCCAAACTGTATGCAGGAATAGCCTTATTGATGAGTTATTGTTTTGTTGTGAGAAAAAGTGATAAACAGACTGCATAAGGAGATACGTTCGTGTGGTTGCAGATGTAGTGACGGGAGAAACTGCAAAACTGCAAACCTCTCATCCAAACTGCAATTTTGCAGTTTTGCAGTTTTGCAGTTTCCCGAAATTAGCCTGTTTTAGGCACTTTTGTACATGTTGAACCATTTTACACGCGCTCTCAGGAAATTTGCAGTTTGCACAATGTATGAAGCAATTGAATTTCATATTCAGGAATGAGAGAAGATCATTTACAGATTCCCAAATCATCTCGTTTGGAGAGGAGGTAGGGAGTAGAACTCCCAGTTAAAATATTTTTTTCATTACTATTTCCAGCATACAGATAGAACTCCGACTTCTTTTACCATAGACTGTTTCTCATTTCGCGACAAAGGGTTATATTATACCTTTCCAACTTTATTAAGTATTGCAGTACCAATGCCATCAATGTTTGATTCAACAAGACCACACGAAAAGAGTAATTTCATCTACAATATTATTGAAGGAGCGCTCTATATTGCAGGTGGCTCTCTCATTTCCTCTCAAACTGTTTTGCCTGCACTTGTAAACAGACTTGGCGGAGGAAATATTGAAGTCGGTATTTTAGGCGTGATCGTATACCTTGCTTTGTTTCTACCGCAAATACTTTCTTCGCGGTATGCACAAACAATTGCATGGAAGAAACAATGGGTGTTACGGTTTGGCGTTATTCAGCGTGTGGTTATTATCCTCATCGGTCTGATTGTGTTACTCTTCGGGAAAGAGCATCCTCAACTTGCTCTGTGGATGTTTCTGCTTCTGTTTACCATCAACCAACTTGTGTTAAGCGTTAACACTCCCATCTGGTTCGATTTTGTTACAAAATTAACGCCTTTACAAATTCGGGGTAAACTCATCGCAATCAGGAACTCCATTGCCGGTGTACTTTCACTGTTGGCAAGTTTTTTATTAACATGGTTACTTGTTTCGTTCGAATTCCCGATGAATTACGCATACGTTTTTTTTGTAACGTTTGCCATTCAAATCTCTGCCATTTTCTTTCAGGCACGACTTGAAGAAGAACGGGCAAGCGTTATCCATCCTCTGCCAACCCTGCGAGATTATATCAAACATTTGCAGGGAATATTACAAGAAAACAATGCTTTTGTAACATTCCTCCTTGCATCGGTCTTTCTCATTCTGGCAACCATGCCGATGAACTTTTTTACTGTCTATGCAATGAACCGGTTCAATGCAGACGAACATCTTATCGGCATGTTTACACTGATGGGCGTTGCCGGACAAGTTGCGGGTGCGTTACTGAATGGGTATTTAGCAGATAAGTTCGGGAACAAACTTGCTCTTCTTTCAGCCTCTTTTGCCGTTCTAATATCGAGCATTTTTGCATGGATTGCTCCGTCGGTCGGTATGTTTAATGTTGTATTCTTCGGTGTGGGCATGTTTATCGGCTCCGAGATGATGATACGGTATAATCTTTCCGTTGAGTATGGCCACGCTGACCACAGAGCGACGTATATTGCACTTATGAATACGGTTCTTGCGCCATGCTACTTTTCGGGATTACTTGGAGGTGTTTTGTGTAATATGTTTGGGTATGAACTTGTGTTCTTTGTCGGGATAGTGTGTTCTGTTATCGGAATAACATTATTGATTACACGGGTTAAGGAACCACGATTTAATGGATAGCTACTTCTTTTCCATCTTCTTGTTAACTACAAATCCTCAATGGGAGCATACTTATGGCACAATAAGATAATTCAAAAAGAACTTTAATTGAATCATTTTTTCCCTTATCTTATACAGATAGAACTATCAAATATTTCCCCAACACATGAAATTAACAATTCCCACCCTATTTTTCGCAGTCCTGCTTGCACTCTCATGTTTGCAGGGAGTCGGGTTGTTATTTCCTTCAAGTTTTACATGGGGATTTCATTTTTTAGGGTTTTTACCCACTTCATTCGCAGTGGTACTTCTTCTTGTTAGCGTAACTACAATTGGAAGCATCTCCTTTCGTAACACCGATACTCTCCCTATTGCCATTACCCGGTTTTATGAAAAGACTCCTTTCATTTTCTTACTATCGTCGAGTGCTTTCTATGTTGCGTTAGCCTTTCTGTTTAAGGTGCGCGTACCGCTGCTTGGCGATAGTTATGTCATCATTAATATTCTTGAACACGCAATCAGCGGTGAACAGGCTTTGCGCACGTATAGTGAGCCTCTTTCTATTCTCTACTTTTATGGATTATCGCTTTTAATGGGAGCAACTGAAAGTGCGGGCATTCAACAGGCATTTTTCATCGGGGAGATAATTCTCGGCATCGGATTCATTGCCAATATCTTTTTTATTTCAAGAATATTATCTGAGGATGCATCCAAACGAATCTTATTATTTGGGTTTCTTTTTGTTCTTCCTTCCCTTCAGTTATTTTTCGGGTATATCGAATGGTATCCCGTAGTATTATTCAGCATTTCACTCTGTGTACTTACAGTAACACTATATATAAGAGGCAGAATCCCGATATATATTGTAATGTTCGCTTATGCTTTACTTGTAATGACCCATCTCCTTAACGGGCTTCTTTTTCCGGCAATGCTTTATCTTGCTTACAAAGAAATCAAATCGAATGGGTACAAAAATTTCATTATTGGCTTGGCAGGCATTCTTTTCATATTTCTTGGTTTATACTGGCAATACGACTTCAATCCCTTGAGCTTACTTCATCGCGAAGGACCATCGTTGTTTCTTTCGCCATTTGGTGATATCGATCCATATCATGCCTATTCGTTGTTTTCATTCAACCATGGCTTGGATTTGATGAATTTGTCCATACTTCTTTTCCCCATGGTGTATTTATTGTTAGGATATTTATTCTTTTATGATAAGAAGGAACTCTATTCAACGGTAGAGGGAAAACTATTACTACTCTACGCTGTACCATTTGCAGTATTTATTTTTCTCTTCAGATTCGATTTAGGAATGGCGAAGGATTGGGATATTCCGGCAACGTTCATCTTTCCTGTTTATGTTTTCTCGGCATATTTATTTATTCGGGCGGAGATTGGTAACCACACAAAGATGATGAGCGTAGTAATCGTAACATCTGCGTTTTTGGTTTTGCCGTATTTTCAGTTGAATTCAACGGTAGATGAGAATATTAAACGATATAAAACGTTATTGGATTCACCGTTGATGTCGCGGGAGGCATATTTTGGAGCTGTTTCACACCTCTCAAAATACTATTATAATGAGAAGAATTTGACCGAACTTGGCGCGATTTGGACGGATTTTAGCGCGAAATATCCGAATGATTGGAGAGGATATCGCGCACTTACCAACTCGAAAATACAACTTGGAGATCCGAATAACCCTGAGATAACGAGCATGTTTAATGAATGGATTAAGCGCGATCCAACAAAGCAAAGTATGAAAGAAGACTACCTAAACTATTGTATGCAAATGAGTAAACGTTATTACAGATCAGGAACACTTGACTCAGCGTTAGTGTTTAATTACAGAGCAATACAATTTGATTCGAGTTCTGCAACCTTGTATAACAATTTGGGTGTGTTGTATAAAGTAACGGGAAATAAAGAGCAGGCAGTTGATACGTACAAAAAAGCAATCAGTCTTGATACGACGTATGTGTTATCCTATATCAATCTTGCAAATTTGTATGATGACCTTGGAAGAACGGAAGATGCAATTATCTGGTATAAGAATGGATTGGCACATGATTCGGCGAATAGCGATATTTATGAGAACATGGCAATTGCATACTATAAATTAAAGGATGGTAATAATTATATTTTGTCAATGACGAATGCGGCACGGTACGGCAGCAAGAAAGCTCAACAGTATTTGTTGCAACATGGAATGACTTGGTAAAGCATTTTAGAATTTAGATTTTGGATTTTTAGATTGGAACTATGAGCGGTAGACAATGGCAATGAATGGTGTGTTATTACTTAAAAGATTTAACCGCAAAGAGCGCAAAGTTAGCGCAAAGGACGCAGAGTGGATTCAGTGTAGTTTTTAGAACCACCCTTCATAACGAGAATTTAGAATTTAGGTTTTGGATTTAAGATTGGAAGTGAGAGCAGTAGACAGTAGTAATGATGGTTGAGTATAACTTAAAAGGTTTAACCGCAAAGAGCGCAACGTTAGCGCAAAGGACACAGAGTGGAGCCCGGGTAGTTTTTAGAAACACCCTTCATAACAAGAATTTAGATTTTGGATTTTAGATTGGAAGTGAGAGCAGTAGACAGTAGTAATGATGGTTGGGTATAACTTAAAAGGTTTAACCGCAAAGAGCGCAAAGTTAGCGCAAAGGACGCAGAGTGGAGTCCGGGTAGTTTTTAGAACCACCCTTCATAACAATATTTAAGAAATTGATAGTTTGGAACGTATAGCATTTGCTTTTAGTTTGGTATTGGTTGTCTTGCTGGGAATAGGATTTTTTGTTCCATCAGGATTGCTGTGGGGATTTCATTTTTTAGGATTTCTGCCGCCGTATGTTTTTGTTATTACTATGGTAGCAGGAGTAGCAGGCTTATTCGTTACATACAAAGGACTGAGCGAGCAATTATTTGATACAGTGTTAAAGTTTGTTGAGGAGAGGCCGATATTATTTTTATCACTCACGTGCGGGTTATTTATTATCGTTGCTACGCTGTTACGGGTGAGAGTCCCGTTGTTGGGAGATAGTTTTATCTTATTGAATAATTATGAATTTACATTCAATGGCGACCATTCGCTGAATCTTTTCCGATCACCTCTCGCGTTTGGTTACTTTTATGCATTTGCAAATATTTTTAATACCCCTGTTTTCCCTCAAATACTTGATGCATTCCTTGTCGGTGAGTTACTTCTTGGGATAGTATTTATTATCTCAACTTTTTTTATCACGAGAGTATTATTTGAAAATATCCGTGAACAAGTATTTTCGTTTTGCTTCTTGCTTATCCTTCCTTACATGCAATTATTTTTCGGATATGCGGAACTTTATGCTATCGTGTTGACCACACTTTCACTTTTCATTCTACTTTCACTACTGTATTTGAAAGGGAAAATCCCTTTTTATCTCCTCCCTCCTGTTTACGTCTTACTCTATTTAGCAAACTATCTCAATATTATCCTCCTTCCCGCATTATTATTTACAGGGTATTTAGAATTCAAGAACGGGAAAAAACTGACATTGCTCTACGGTTTACTCTTAAGCGGTTTGGTAGTAGCCATAGCATTAGCGTTTGTTCAATTTGATGTTCAACGATTTTTACAGTCAAAAGAGAGCGGGCACTGGCTTAGCTTTTCACAGGAGCCGGGAGATCAGTTTCAGGCATACCCGATATTTTCTGTCTATCATTTTACGGATTTGCTAAATATAACAATTCTTCTTGGCGGTGGAGCAGTTTTTTTTGTGAGTACAATCTTCTATCGAAAGGGAAGCAACACCAACCTCGATGCGATAACGGGATTTTTTATTTCGGTGACATTACTCTTTCTCGGATTTATTGCTGTTGTAAAATTAGACTTAGGATTTGCAAGCGATTGGGATATATCTGCACCATACTTTTTTGTTTTGAATGTTTTCGCACTGCGATTATTTTTCCAATCAGACATTGGAGAAAAAATCCGTTCCGGGATATACATTGCCGTTGCATCTCTCCTTATTTCCTTTTCCTGGTTTCTTCTTAATTCAGGGATTGAACCGCCACTACAAAGAACAGAAGTGTTGCTTGACAGGAGAATCACTTCGCCAAGTGGAGTCTATCAATCGATGTTTCATACATCCATGTATTACCATCATACTAAACAGTACAACAAACAAATTGACGTTTGGAAACGATATACCGCAATGAATCCTAAGGAAGTACGAGGGTTACAAAATCTTGCAAAATCATGCTATGAAGGGGGTGAATTATACGATTCCCTTTCAGTCCAAACGTACGAGCGATTATTGATTCTTGATACGACACGAAGCCGTCACCGAATCGATTATGCAAACTTTCTTGCTGAACGTGGATTGATGAATTATCACCGAAAAGGATTTACGACCGCCGAACGGCAACTTAAGCAAGCACTAACTGTGAACCCTAATCTGACATCAGCATACAATAATTTGGCAAGCTTGTTTCTCGACACACAACGACCGGACAGCTCAATTGATTTATGTAAAAAGGCAATATCAATGAATCCTTCATACACGCTATCCTATCATAATCTTGCAAATGCGTACGCACAAAAGTCTGAATTAGATTCTGCTATCTACTTTTACCAAAAAGCAATCAGCATCGATGAAAAATATATTCCTGCATATGAGAACATGAGCCGCGCTTACTACCGAAAAGGTGACCGTGTTCTGGCTATGGAAACACTGCGTGAAGCGGCACGATTAGGAAGTAAAACTGCACAATCATTACTATCTATGAGCGGATTGCAATGGTAATAAAAAACATCTTCCCTCAATCGGAGTCTGTATTGTTACGAATAACGGTAGCACTATGCCTGCTAGGCATTGCTGTGCATGTAGCAGGATATTTTATGCCCTCTGGCCTACTCTGGGGAATAAATTATTTTGCATTTCTCTCGCCTTACGTTCTCATTATCTATGTTTTGTGTTCATTAGCGGTTATTCCCTTTATTCTTGCCGGGAGAGCAGAATTTTTGCTCAACGGTATCGCACATTTCATGAACAAACGCCCAATGCTTTTTCTTTCGATCATTTGCGGGATTTTTACCGGACTTGCTTACTTTTTTCAGATACGAGTTCCGTTGCTTGGCGATAGTTTCATCATCATTAAAAACTACTACAATGTTTTTTTAGGCTCAGGAGAACTATGGCCATTCCGTTCTCCATTAGCGGTGTATTATTTTTCAACAATAATTCGTATAACTGGTTGGGTGGAATACCCGGATATATTGAATGCATTTCTCATTGGTGAACTTGCACTTGGTATCGGGTTTTTGATATGTACGTTTTATCTCATACGAAATATTTTCAATTCACAAATTACTCAACTGACAGCATATTTATTTTTGATTTGCAGACCCTTTATGCAAATCTTTTTCGGATATGTGGAGGTCTACTCCGTTTTGTTATTCGGATTGAGCTTATTCTTTCTTGCTGTGACATTATATCTCAATGAACGCATTCATTTTTCATTGGTTATTATTGCATTTATTGTGCTTACATTATCGCATGTAATGTCCTTGATCTTACTTCCGGTTCTTTTGTATTTGGGGTATATAGAATATCAAAGAAGAGGATATGCACAACTTAGTATTTCATTTTCCATTGGAGTGGTTCTTGCAAGTATGTTATTAGCGTTAACGAATTTCAACCTCTCTACGTTTGCAAACATTACACCTCATTCCAATTTTCTTACCGTTCGAGATACACAAACGCCATACCAAGCGTACACACTCTTTTCCATTTTTCATGGAACCGAGTTAATAAATATGATTGCCCTTGTTGCTCCTACCTCATTATTGTATTTAGGTTTCGGATTATATTACAAACGAGTATTAAAAACTTTTACTCCCATTGAAATCGTTCTTCTCATTTCTACACTTGCAGTTCTTGTTTTCATCACAGCCGCAAAATTTGATCTGGGAATGGCAAAAGATTGGGATATTGCGGCCTCGTTAATGGTTATTGTCTCGCTGTGTGCTATTGTAGTGTTTCTTCATTTTGATAATGAACGAACACTCCGAAGCGTGCAACTTATTACTGCTATGGTTGCTCTTACTGCAATTCCGTGGTTTTATCTAAATTCTACAGTGGAGAATAATGTTAAAAGAGTGGAAAATTTTATCGATAATAGAGTATTATCGAAAGAGGGGCATTATCAAGCAATGATCCATTTGACCTCACACTACAGAACCCTTGGCGATATTCCTAATATCAGCAAAACAATGGAGGCTTACCTCAATCTTTATCCTAACGATACATGGGTTTACCATCTCTATACACGAGCATTGATAGAAACAGGGAATACTAAAAACCCAACGATTACGAATGTGTACTCAAGATGGCTTAAGATTGCTCCACAAGATTCCGTTTTACACAAAGAGTACTCTTCCTATGCCATACAATTAGGAACAATCTATTATCAGGAAGGAAAACTTCCAGATGCACGTAAACAATTTGAAAAAGCAATCTCACTTGACACCCTATCATGGACAGCGTATAACAATTTAGGATTGGTATATTTTCAGCAGAAAAACTTCACTAAATCGCTTCTTAATTTTCAAAAAAGTATACATTGCAATACGAAGTACAGTACCGCATACATTAATCTCGCAGGGGTGTATTCTCAAATAGGTATGGTTGATAGCGCGATAGTTGTACTCAACGACTTAATTCAAATAGATGAACGAAATGTAGCGGCATACGAAAGCTTAAGTAAAGCCTATTACCAATCAGGTGATAAAGAGGAAGCGATCATTGTTTTGAAAAAAGCCGCTCAACTTGGGAGCAAAACAGCTCAGTATCTTCTATCAATGTCCGGATTACGAGAGCATTAATCAATGAATCGTACATTCCTTGCCTCTATCATTTTTACAATCTGCCTTGTTCTTCTTCATGTAGGAGGATATTTCTTTCCCGGGAGCTTCACATGGGGAGTCCATTTTTTTGGCTTTATGCCTCCGATTGTACTTGTACTATACTTAATTGCTTCTGCCGGAATCATCTTTGTCATCAACAAGAAATGGGTAGAACAACGGATGACCGCCGTATCAAGAGTGATGAACGAATCTCCATTACTCTTTCTTGGAATCGTTGTACCTTTGTTTGTTGGTGTTGCGTATCTTTTTAAGCTTCAAGCGCCCTGGTGGGGCGACGGATTTTTTATTGTGAAAAATTTTTCCGAGGCACTCAAAGAGATTTCACCGTTATACTATCGAAATGAACCATTAGCGACTCTCTTTTATTATAGTATAATAAAGGCGCTTCATCCGGCAACATACAATTCATTTCTTTTTCATTATTGGATTGCCGATGTTATTGTCGGAATCGGATTTGTCATAACCGCATATTTTCTTAGCAGGCAATTAGTTAACGAATCCAAACATAGATTTTTAGCATTTCTTTTACTTTGTTCCGGCTCATCCATGTTGTTGTTTTTCGGATATGTAGAAACATATTCGATTGTGCTGTTTTGGATAGCGTTGTATTCCTTGCTTGCAATTCTTTTTCTGAAGAAGAAGTTGCCATTTCCATGGGTTGCATTATGCTTTTTCTTCCAAGGAATGACACATTACCTTACCGGATTACTGTTCCCTTCACTTATATATTTAGCCTATATAGAATGGAAAGAACGGGGATTGAAAAACGTCGTTATCGGCAGTGGACTTATTGCGTTAGGTATATATATCACCTTATGGCTTGTTGATTTTAATATCGAAATCATTTCAGCCACTCAACCGCATACACATTATTTATCCTTCACAACAAACACTGACCCAGCCGAAGCATATTCGGAAGCGTATACACTTTTTTCTCCCTATCATTTTATTGATTTGATTAACTTGTATGTCTTTGTAGGTGCAAGCGCTATATTTTTAATAATCTATTCAGTTCGTAAGAATCTATCTGTCCTTTGGAACCATGTAGAACCGCGTTTTTTATTAATTGCAATTGTTCCTGTTATTCTTTTTTCTTTTATCGTTAAATATGATTTAAGTGCGGCAAGAGATTGGGATATCCTTGCACCCTTCTTCATATTGTTTTTTATCTTTGCAGGGTATCTTTGGTTTCATCATTCATTAAAAGAATCAACGCAAGCAATTACGCCTATTATTGCAGTTACCATATTGACATCAACGTTTTGGTTTCTCTTTAACACAACAACGGATGCACCCGTTCAACGATTGAAGGCATTAGATGATAAACGAACTGTTTCACCGCTTGGGCATTACAGCGGCGCACTTCATCTTGCTATGTATTATCATCAAACAAAAAACGACTCCGGAGTAATAGAGGTATGGAAACGATACTCCGGGAAATTCCCGAATGATCCGCGGGGATATAAAAATATTATCACAAATCTCAAACCTACCCATAACGAAAATTACAGTACGGTTCAACAGTTCTATGAGGCATGGCTCAAAATCGATAGTCTTGAACTTTCAACACGAGAGCAGTATTCAAAATTCTGTTTAGAAGCGGGAAATTTTTATTTTGCTAAAAATCAGTTGAACGATGCGAAACAATTTTTTCTCCGTTCGATTACATTAACACCTTTCTCTGCACGAGCATATAATAATGCAGGAAGCATTTATGCAATTCAAGAGAGCACAACAATTGCAATTCCGTTGTTTCAACGCGCAGTAGCCATAGATAGCGCCTATAGCGATGCATACTATAATCTTGGGGTTGCTTTAGAAGATATCGGCAATAAAATTGAAGGAAAATTGTATATTCAGCAAGCCGCTAATTTAGGAAACGATGCGGCAAAGCAGGATTTGTTAGAACGGAAGTAAACCGACCAAGGATTCGTAATGTAATACAATTCATCGATGGAAATAAAACCCAACGATGGAACCGCCTATTTATTAGAAGTTCATCATCATTACAACGTTATTTAGGAGATTATCATGCAAGACCGTTCTTATACGGATTTGGTAGAAGTTGATATAACGGCGATTGAACATAGCCCGTTAATCAACGAAGATATAGCACCGACAACAATTTCACAACGGAGATGGACAACATATAGCATTGCCGCTCTTTGGATTTCGATGTCGGCGTGTATTCCAACATACATGCTTGCTAGCGGACTGATCTCAGAAGGAATGAATTGGTATCAAGCTGTGTTGACGATTTTTATCGGCAATGCAATCGTGGTTATCCCGATGATTTTAAATGCACACGCAGGAACAAAGTACGGAATACCATTTCCTGTTTATTGCCGTGCATCGTTTGGGGTTAAGGGCGCAAATATTCCTGCACTGCTGAGAGCGTTTGTCGCCTGCGGATGGTTTGGTATTCAAACATGGATAGGCGGTTGGGCAATTTATAAAATCATGACAATTTTTATCCCTGCATGGGATACGCTCCCTATTTGGTTTTCAGGTATTAACATTGCACAATTCGGTTGCTTCATGTTTTTCTGGGCAATAAACATGTTGGTTATTTACAAAGGAATTGAATCGATACGATTTCTTTTAGATATAAAGGCTCCTCTCCTTATCGCCTTGGGTTTAGCATTGTTGGCATGGGCGTATGTGCAGGCAGGTGGTTTTGGACCGATGCTTTCGCAACCATCGGAGTTTGTTGAGGGAGGAAAAAAGGCTGGTCAATTTTTTGCTGTCTTCTTTCCTTCATTGACGGGGATGATTGGCTTCTGGGCTACCCTTTCTTTGAACATACCGGACTTTACACGTTACGCCCGATCTCAACGAGACCAAATGGTTGGTCAGGCTATCGGGTTGCCTTTAACGATGGGACTTTATGCATTTATAGGTGTAGCAGTAACTTCGGCAACCATTGTAATATATGGTTCTGCAATTTGGGATCCAGTAGTATTGATTACCAAGTTCACAAATCCGATTGTGCTTGGTGTTTCGCTGTTTGCTTTATGCCTTGCAACACTTGCAACAAATTTAGCGGCGAATGTTGTGAGTCCTGCAAATGACTTTGCAAATTTGTGGCCATCTAAAATTACATTTCGTATCGGCGGATTGATTACCGGGATTATCGGAATTCTCATTCAACCGTGGAAGCTTGTTGCCGATCCGAGCGGATATATTTTTACATGGCTTGTCGGATACTCTGCTTTGCTTGGTCCTATCGGCGGAATTTTAATTTGTGATTACTTTTTTGTCCGACATACAAAGTTGAATCTTGTTGACTTGTATCAAGTCAAGGGTGAATATACGTACAAAAACGGATTTAATCCTGCGGCTATTATTGCATTACTACTTGGCATTGCTCCAAGCGTACCGGGATTTTTAGGAACAATCCATGTCATTGATCCTGCCTCGGTTGGATCGTTCTTTATGCAGATTTATAGTTATGCATGGTTTGTGGGGTTTGGAGTGGCTGTGGTAGTGTATAAGAGTATTCACTCGAAATTATAGTAATTATTGTGATTGAGAACGTGGGCTTATTCACTTGAAATTATTGTTATTATTGAGATTGGAGACAATATTTATTGACTCGCTATTATCCTCATGCTGAGATTTGGATTTTATTGTAGAACTGATATTTTAAGTTGATATATCAATAATTTCGATAATCACAAGTGAATAATATTATGAACGACACAACTGTTTCGCTTCCACAAATACCGAAGGAGATTGATGCGCTTTGTTATAAGATTATTGGGATATGTATGAATATTCATACCGAGGTTGGTCCAGGCTTTCCTGAAGAATATTACCAGAAAGCATTGGAGATTGAATTTGGGGATTCAAAAATACCCTTTGAGTCACAACAAGGGGTTACTATTTCTTATAAAGAAATACCTATCGGGATGAATTATCTGGATTTTCTTATTGAAGAGAAACTCATCCTTGAAATTAAATCAGTTAATCAATTAACAAATATTCACAAATTTCAAGTGTTAAAATATATTGGCTACACAGGACTTGATTATGCCTTACTTGTCAATTTCGGGAAAGAAAGTCTGCAACATGAAAGAATATTGCCCACAAGAAAAATGTTAGACTTCAGGCAAAAACAAACTATAAACAATACAATCCAAAACAATTATACCAATATTCTCAAAACCATCAAGTGAACCCACTCTCCTATCTTAAACAGTATTTTGGATATACAACGTTTCATCCGTTACAGGAAGATATCATTAATGATATACTGAATGATAAAGATGTGTTGGTGTTGATGCCAACAGGGGGAGGAAAATCGCTGTGTTACCAATTGCCTGCGATTATGAAGGATGGCATAACGGTAGTAATTTCTCCGTTGATTGCATTGATGAAAGATCAAGTGGACGGGTTACGGAAAAACGGAGTGAAAGCATCGTTTATTAACAGCTCGTTGAATGAGGATCAGATTCAGACGGTGCGAAAGGAATTGCTGGATCAACAGGTAAAAATATTATATGTTGCACCGGAACGAATTAAACTTGCCTCGTTTCTTCCCTTTTTGAAGCAATTGAAATTAAGCATGTTCGCCATTGATGAAGCGCATTGTATATCAGAATGGGGACATGACTTTAGACCAGATTACAGACAACTGAAAATATTACGGCAGGAGTTTCCGGCGGTTCCCGTGATTGCGTTAACGGCTACGGCAGTACCTGCTGTGCGGGAAGATATTCTTACCCATTTAAGTTTAACTAAAGCGAAAACGTATCTTGCAAGCTTTAACAGACAGAATTTATTTTACCGGATTGAACCGAAGCAAAATACATACAATCAGTTATTGGCATATCTTGAGAAGCATAGGAATGATTCGGGAATAATTTATTGCCAGAGCAGAAAGGGGGCTGAATCGCTGGCGGATAAATTGATTGATGATGGTTTTAAGGCGTTACCGTATCATGCGGGATTGGATGCGGCGACGAGGTCGCAGCATCAGGAGAAATTTATTAATGATGATATTTCTATCATTGTTGCCACTATTGCATTTGGTATGGGGATTAATAAATCGAATGTGCGGTTTGTTGTGCATTATGACTTGCCGAAGAATATCGAAGGCTATTATCAGGAAACAGGGCGCGCAGGACGTGACGGATTGCCCGCAGATTGTATTTTATTCTTTGGGTATGGAGATATTATCAAGATTGAACATTTTCTTGAACAGAAGCCTGATGCTAAGGAACGGGAAATTGCTTACGCGAAATTAAAGGAACTTGTTAAGTATGCCGAGAGCAGGTTGTGCAGAAGGAAAATTCTGCTTCATTATTTTGGAGAGAATTATACTCTTTTAAATTGCGGCAACTGTGATAACTGTTTGAACACGCGCGATATGATTGACGGAACAATTATTGCACAAAAGATATTATCGTGTATTAGCAGAACCGGGCAACGGTTTGGGATGAATTATATTATTGATGTATTGCTGGGAAATCCTACCGATAAGATTTTGCACAATCAGCATGGGGAGTTGAAAACATTTGGCGTAGGCAAAGAGTATAAGAAAAAAGATTGGCAAAGATTTGTTCGCGAGTTGATTAGTCTTGGTGTTGTTGATGTCTTTGACGATCCCTATCCCGTCATGAAATTGAATGATGTAAGTATGAGAATTCTTAAAGGAGAAAAAGTGTTATTGACGAACCCTGAAAGACAATCATCCTTGCTTGAGAAAACGGATGTTGCAACTACGCCGGATCATTCGTTATTTGAACAGTTGCGGCAATTACGAAAAAAATTGGCAGATATGGAACATGTTCCTCCCTATCTTATTTTCTCTGATGCAACATTGAAGGAACTGGCAAGTAAACAACCAACCGATGTTTCCGGTTTGAGTACCATAACGGGTATGGGACAGGTGAAACTAAGAAGGTACGGAAATATTTTCCTTCAGGAGATTCAGAAGTTTTTAGAGTTACAGCCGGAATTTAATTTGGGAGATGCGCCCCGCGCTGAGTTACTACATCACTCGGAGATGTTTTCTAAGGCGGGGGCGAAATGGACTCGCGAAGAGGAACAAGTATTGATTAACGCATATTCGGATGGGAAATCGATTGAGGATATTGCAGTGTTGTTGCAACGAAAAGAAGGAGGTATCCGTTCGAGGCTGGCAAAGCTGGGATTGATTGATGAGGATTTTATACACTCGTGATTTGCGCTAATGTTTTATTGTTAAGTGTTATTTTATAAACCGATAAATCGGTTTTAGTTTGGATTTATTTCCCTTTCCCACGACTAAAGTCGTGGGCTGGAAGGCACAATTTAATTTATACTAAATATTTATGTTAGGATTATTTATGAACAAAGTATCATTGAAAGCAATGTTGTTTTTATTTTTTATCTCTATCTCAGCTGTTGCGTGTTTTGGGCAAGAGGCTGATACAACGAAACAGAGACAACCGGCGGAGGAGAAGTATGAGATGCGTACCTATTACATGGTGTTTTTGTATCGAGGGGACAAACGGGATCAGGACTCGGTGACGGCGGCGAAAATTCAGGAAGGACATTTGGCTAATATCGGTAAGCTCCATAAAGAGGGTAAGTTGGCTATTGCCGGACCGTTTGTTGATAATACCGACTTACGAGGAATTTTTATTTTAACCGTTGACTCGATGGAAGAAGCAAAAGCGATGTGCGATACCGACCCTGCAATTATCTCGGGACGCTTGCGCTACGAAATTCATCCGTGGATGAGCGCAAGGGGATCGAAGTTACCTTAAACCTTCTTATTCACTCGTGATAATCGAAATTATTGTGATAGGATGTTGTACAATTGACACAGAAAACATCATATCGATAATGACGATAATTTCGTGAATAGAATAAAATACCTGAATTCTAAAACAGATTTATAAAAACAATACCCATGAAACCAAAATCCAAACAAACATCTAAAATCCAAAATCCAAAATCACCACTACAAGGCATTCGTGTGTTAGACCTTACACGCATTCTTTCCGGTCCGTTTTGCACAATGAAATTAGGCGATATGGGGGCGGAAGTGATTAAAATTGAACAACCCGTAAAGGGAGATGATACCCGTTCATGGGGTCCTCCGTTTGTGAATGGAGAGAGCGCGTATTTCCTCAGCGTAAACAGGAATAAGAAAAGCGTCACACTGGATTTGAAAGCACGCGAAGGAAAGGAAATCCTTACGAAGCTAATCAAATCGTGTGATGTGCTTGTGGAGAATTTCAGAGCGGGTGTGCTGGATGGATTGGGATTCGGGTATAAGCAAGTGAAGAAATTAAATCCGCGTATAGTGTATTGTTCTATCTCAGGGTACGGGCAAACAAGCAGTAAAAGTAATCAGCCGAGTTATGATCTCATCGTGCAGGGTGAATCGGGGTTGATGGATGTGACCGGTTTCCCGGACGGGTCTCCTACCAAAGCGGGCATTTCTCTTGCCGATGTTACAGCAGGTACACTTGCTTTTGAAGGAATTTTGCTTGGACTTGTTCATCGAGAGCGAACGGGTAAGGGACAGCAAGTTGATATTAGTCTGTTGGACGGGTTACTTTCGCTCTTTACCTATCAATCACAGATAGCCCTTTCATCCGATAGAAAAGTAACACGTAAGGGAAATCGCCACCCGACCATTACACCTTACGAGACGTTTGCAACAAGCGATGGATATATTAATGTTTCAGTAGGAGCGGAATCGCACTGGAAAAGTTTTTGTACGGCAATCGGGCAGACGGAATTAATCGCTCATCCGTTGTATTCAAGTAATTCAAAGCGGGTTGAGAATCGCGAAACGTTAGAGAAGATTTTAATTCCGAAAATGAAACAACGAAAGCGCGATGAGTGGTTAGCAATCCTGTTGAAAGCAGATGTACCTGTTGGAAATATTAACACATTACATGAAGCATTGAAGATGGAGACAGTACGTGAACGAGAGATGATTGAAACTGTTCAGCATAGCAAAGTCGGTGAATTGAAAATGGTCGGCAACCCGATTAAACTTTCGGGAATGAAAAAATCTAAAACATCTCCCCCCCCATTATTGAGTGAGCACACGAATAGTATTCTGAAGCAATTGGGATATTCAAAGAAAGAAATTGATGAACTGAAGAGTAGAATCGTTATTTAGATATGCGATATAGGATATGAGAATTATTTTAGAATTTTGAATTTAGATTTTTGATTAATAGTATCAATGCAGGCTCGAAACCCTTACGTATTTCGAGCCTTTTTTTTGCCATTCCTCACATTCAAAATTACTCCGTACACATTAGTTTTTGTATATTTAGAGTATGAAGTTTGTACTCAATATGAAGAGACGGGCATACTTCGTTCTTCTCCTTCTCTTATGTCTATTGACGGGTATATTTGCAAGAACCCCCATAGCAGAGCCATTTTTACAACACATCACAGTTGAGCAGGGGCTATCGCAAAGCTCGGTATATTGCGTGATTCAGGACCGTCAAGGATTTATGTGGTTCGGTACGGGTGACGGGCTGAATAAATATGACGGGTATGAAATGACTGTGTACCGACATCGAGAATCGGATTCAAACTCGCTTGCCGATAATACGGTGCGTGCAATTCTTGAAGCACGAAACGGGATTCTATGGATTGCTACTTCGGAGGGAATTAATCTTTACAATAAGGTAACCGGAACAATAAAAAAAATTCCAATCGGATGGACTGAAACTCTTTTCCAGGATGCCTCCGGCAGAATTTGGATAGGCACAGACGGTTGCCTGTATTATTGCGATTCATCTCCTGATTCCATTCAGCGATACCAATTTCCCAATGAATATAAATCATGGGGGGAACATCTCGCAATCAAATCTCTTTATAAAGATAGTGATGGCAATTTATGGGTTGGGAACAACGAGGATGTTGATAAAATTGACCTAACGACAGGTGCTATAACGTGCTTTTCTAAAGATTTTACCGAGGGGGGAACAACGGCACTTGTATTTTCTATTGTTGAAGATAAGCATAAAAGAATATGGTTTTCAACATGGGGTAAGGGTTTGTTTCATTATAATCTTACCACAAAAACATTGAATCATTTTGTCAATGAGCCGGGGAATCAGCACTCACTGATTGATAATTATATTTCCACGTTGTATTTAAATACCGATTCAACACTCCTTCTCGGCACGCAGTCAAACGGCGTTCTCAGTTTTCACATTGAAAAAAATATTTGCACACCATATTTAGATAAACAAATCCAACCTGATTTTTTCATCTCAAAAAACGCACGATCAATTTTTAGTGACAGATCCGGGATATTGTGGATCGGTACCGATGGCGACGGTGTGTTTAAATATGACCCGCATCCCAGAAAATTTAATCATGTCTATGCACATGATAATTCCACGGAAACGTTGAGCGGGAATTTCCTTCGGTCAATATACGAAGATTCACGCGGAAGGGTTTGGCTTGGAACATACGAGCATGGTGTAACCATGTGGGAGAAGACTTCCAATAGATTCCAACAATATCTAATCGATGGCTATCAAACACAAACCGAGAGCAAAGGGCATTCTGTTTTTTCAATCTGTGAAGATACGCTCGGTAAAATCTGGGTTGGAACTGAACGCGGGTTATTCACATTTGATGAAGCCCGCCGGCAATGGAAGTCGTTCGAACCAATCACATCATATTCTCTAAGAGAAGTACCAAGCATCTATCCATCAGCATCCGGGAACTTGTGGGTCAGTTTTGGTTACGTCTTATATGTTTTGAATCCGAAAACCGGAACATTTGAGAATATGTATTTCGACGCACAACACTACCCCAACCTCCATAACGTCGGAATAACAACAATATATGAAGATTCAAAAGGCATACTCTGGCTGGGTTCGTATAGTGGAGGATTAAATAAACTTGACTATAAGAACCATCAATTCACAACCTTTAGGTATGATAAGAAGGACGAAAATAGCATCAGTTCCAACATGGTTAAAGTGATAACCGAATCAAGCGATGGCATGATCTGGATCGGGACTGACCACGGATTGAATAAATTTGACCCGCACACATCAACATTTACAAGATATTTTGAAGAACATGGTTTGCCAAATGCTTACATTTACGGCATTCTTGAAGATAATCACAATAATCTATGGATTAGCACCAACAAAGGAATTTCGAAATTTACTCCCTCGACACAGATCTTCAGAAACTACGGAGTAGAAGACGGCATACAATCGAGTGAGTTTAATACGGGGGCATATTTCAAAAGTGCGCGATGTCTCATGTACTTTGGGGGAATCAACGGATTTAATATGTTTCATCCCGATTCAGTGATTGATAATCCAAACATTCCTCAAATTGTAATCACGGGATTTAAGATTTTAGATACCCCAATCGATCATAAAGGAGAACTATCCGAGTTAACTGAAGTCACTCTTAATTATGAAGATGATATTTTTTCAATCCGTTTTGCAGGGTTAGAATATTCCAATACTACAAAGAATCAGTATGCCTATATGCTGGAAGGGTTTGAAAAAAATTGGACATACTCGGGAACAAAACGTGAAGTGCGGTACACTCATCTTGATCCGGGAACATATTATTTTCATGTAAAGGGTTCAAATAACGACGGCGTGTGGAACGATGCAGGAATAACCTTAACAGTGACGGTTATTCCTCCCTTCTGGAGAACATGGTGGTTTCTCGGTGGTACAATTATCCTTATCCTTGCTACCTTCGGCGGAACAATACGTTACATCGAGATGCGGAAAGTGCGCGCCCGCTTGAACGAAGTCGAACGTGAACGTGCAATGGAACGTGAGCGGGCGAGAATATCACAGGATATGCACGATGAGATAGGTTCCAATATTACAAAGATTGCAATCACAAGCGAGATAGCCCGGCGCGATATTTCCAATCATGTTGCCATGGAACAACATTTACAAAAAATATCGGAGAATGCTCGTGATGTTGTTGATAGTATCAGTGAAATAATCTGGGCAATCAATCCCAAACATGACAGGTTAGAAAACCTTGTTTCATTTATACGAGAGTATGCCTCAGGGTTTCTTGAGGGGACAGAGATGAATTGTCAGTTTTCAATCCCAGAACTCATCCCCGATTGTTCACTTTCCGGTGAACACCGACGCAACGTACTTCTTGTCGTAAAAGAATCGTTAACGAACATTGCAAAACATGCGCACGCTACAGAAGTGAAAATACATTTTATCTTTACGGAAGAGTTATTGACGCTTACCATTATTGATAATGGCTTAGGGTTTTCTACTGCTATTACTTCGGGTTCAGGAAACGGGCTCATCAATATGAAGAAGCGGATGGAATCGATTAACGGCACATGGAACATTCAATCAGAGAAGAATTCCGGAACAACAATTACGGTTACGATGAAATTGGGATAACCGCTTATCAAACAATACCATAATAATAAATTTACAATTACGGGAATGAATCGCCGTTTTTAATTCTCTTTTCGGATTAAAAAGGTATGAGCATTCCAAGAATACTACATTCGGGTGATTGACTCAGAGTTAAAAATATCTATATTGTACCCATGCCGATTACAGTAGCCATTGTTGAAGATAATAAGGAAATACGTGAAGGACTTGCCATACTTATAAATGGCTCTGAAGGGTTTTCATGCGTTGCCACCTATTCATCTGCTGAAGCGGCGATAGAAAACATCGAAAACGATAATCCCGATATTATTTTGATGGATATTCAATTACCGGGAATGTCCGGAATTGAATGCGTCAGGAGATTAAAGACTTCAAGTCCCGAATTGCAAATCATGATGCAGACAATTTATGAGGATGATGAACGCATATATAATTCGCTTGTAGCAGGTGCAAGTGGCTATATTTTAAAGAAAATGCCCCCATCCAAGCTGTTAGAAGCCATTCAGGATTTACATAACGGCGGATCACCCATGTCGAGCCAGATTGCCCGTAAAGTCGTTCAGGCATTTCAAAAAATGGGAGCATCATCGCACGATACGGAAAATCTATCGACAAGAGAGTATGAAATACTCTCCTACCTTGCAAAAGGATACCGATATAAAGAGATTGCTGATATTCTCAACATTAGTATCGAAACAGTGCGTACACACCTCAGAAACATCTACGAAAAGCTTCAAGTTCGTTCACGAACTGAGGCTGTCCTTAAATATTTTAACCGTTAATACCCTCTAAAGCAACAACCACGGGCAAGCAAATAAATGGTATTAAACCCCAGAGCAAGCTCTGGACTTTTTTTCCGAAGCAAGCTTCGGGGTATTAACCCAGAAGAGAATAAAAATTTGCGCATCTTCTCCCCTTTTTAAATTACTACTATTATGCTATTGATGGGACGTTCCTTCTACGGTATATTAGTAATGAGTTATTCCGATAAAGTATAGTCTAACGGAACAATATGCAATCATAGTTTATATCTTATTACCGAAAAAAAAAGAGACATAATCTTTACCTGAATTTATAAACTCGGGAATAGATTAGTATAACAATCATTGGCGTTAAAGGTAATTACCCGGAAATACTAAATTACCTTTTACGTGTTCCAATCAATCGAACGGGAAAAACCTTTTCTTTCCCAAATCAAAGTTCTTTCACTAAAAGTCATTCAGGAAAATTAACATGAAAAAATTGTTCTTACTTAGTTTTATCGTATTCTGTTCATTCAGTTTTCAAAACATACTCCAAGCCCAATTGGTGCAAACGAGTGGTCCTGGCGGTGGACCAATTAGCTCATTCGCATCAAACGGCACCGACCTTTACGTTGGAACAGGCGTTAACAGTTCATCAGGTTATGGCGGCGGAATGTATCGCTCCACCAACGATGGATTAACATGGACTCCGTTGACCTACCCTATCACAAAAAGAGATGATAGAAATATTTCAGCAATAGCTGTTTCGGGAAGCAATATTGTTGCAGGCTCCTTAAGCGGTATTGTCTATACTTCTACAGATGGCGGTACAACGTGGACGCGCACTGCATTAAGCAGTAATAAAGTTGTTACAGCAATTACAACCGATGGAACAAATTTTTATGTCGGGAATGACGGCGGCGGCGTTTTTAGCGCACCCATAGGTTCATCAACATGGACTGCAATGAACAACGGATTGACCAACAAACGAATCACCGGATTACTCTCAAATGGTTCAACCTTATATGCCTCAACAGCGTTTGGCGGAACTGTACTCTTCATCTCAACAAATAGTGGTGGCAACTGGAGTTTAGATACTCTCCCTTCCGGTGTGTTTAATGCTTTTGCTGTGGGTTTGTTTGGCGGTAAACTCTTTTTGGGATGTCAAAACGGAGTTTTCACTTCAACCAATAACGGCAGTTCATGGACTGGACCTCTTGCAGGAATTAGTTATGCAGTCTATTCATTTACGGCAATCGGCAGTACGGTGTATGCCGGTAATTCCTCCGGAATATTTTCAATGCCTGTATCCGGTTCAAGTTGGACAACAGTCAGTTCAACCTACGGTGCAACCGCCTTGTTTTCTAATGCGGCAGGACTATTTGCCGGCGTTACCACCCAATCGGGAATGACAAAACATGGAATTATTTTTTCTACAAATGGCGGCTCAACCTGGTCTCCTCGCAGTACCGGCGTAGTAGCCTCAACTATCCATTCCTTCCTTGATAACGGCTCTACCCTCTTTGCTTTGGCAAATGGGTTGGGACTTTACTCGACAACAGACGATGGCGATACATGGACTTTAAGCTCAGCTTCTGCCGTGGGGTACGATGCTCAATCACAAAACCTTGGGATGATAAATGGAAAACTTTTCGCTTCATCATCAACAGGATTATTAACATCAACGAATAATGGATCATCATGGACACCAACTTCACCCGGATTTATGCCTCAGGCGTTCTATACATACGGTACTAAATTATTTGCAGGCGAAAATGGCGGGATCAGAGTCTCAACCGACGAGGGTGCAACATGGAATCAAACAAACACAGGCTTATCAGGTTACCTAAGCACAAACTGTTTCGGAAGCAACGGTGGTAAATTATTCGCAGGCTTATACAGTGCAGGTTTTTTTGTATCAACAGATAGCGGAGCAACATGGACGGCACAGAATACGGGATTAAGCAATACGCGTGTTCGTTCCATTGTAACGTTAGGATCAAAAATATTTGCAGCAACTGATGACGGCGGAGTGTTTGCCTCATCTGATGATGGTGCAAACTGGACAGCAAAGAATACCGGTTTAAGCAGTCGGAATATTTGGTCATTAGCGGTAACCGGAAATGCCTTATTCGCCGCAACAAATGATGGCGTAGCAGTATCTCAGGATAGCGGACAAACATGGTCGTCAATCACACCGGCTAATTTTATTGCAAATGCTTTGATTGTAAAAGGCACAAATCTTTTCTGCGGAACTTTGGCAAACGGAGTTTGGAAAACTCCCTTATCAGGAGTAATTACAGCAGTTGATGAACAGTCAGGTGATAACTTGGCTAAGGAATTTACTCTGTCTCAAAATTATCCCAATCCGTTCAACCCAAGTACTGTAATCCGGTATTCTGTAGCTGTTAACAGTATTATAACATTGAAGATTTATAATGTACTCGGGAAAGAAATTGCAACGGTATTAGATAATAAAGAGGTATTTCAAGGAACTTATGAAGCCTCATTCGATGGAAGCAACCTTTCATCGGGAATGTATTTTTACAAGTTGATAACAACAAACCGAAATACCGGTGAAGTACAGTTATTAACAAAATCGATGATACTTATAAAATAAGTTTGGGATAGGGTTGAGATTCGATGGTGGAAATGTCCGCAATCAATCTGCCGAGAATTTCTTCCCTCCCCGCTTTTAAAGCTAACATGGAAACCAACACTTTTTGATACAAGAGAAACTTAGTGTACTGTAAATATTCACTCCACTGATATCTACTGGTATGTTTTGTTTCTCTCTTTTTTTGATGTAAAATGAAGCCCATGAGATAATTTTCTTATGGGCTTCATACTTTTGTATAGTCTCCCGTCTTTTTCTATATTCATTCCACTATGAGTTCGAAAATATTTGTTGCAGTTGCCGGAAACATCGGTTCCGGAAAATCCTCCCTCACACGTATGCTGGGAAATTATTACGGTTGGAGAACCTATTTCGAATCTGTCGAAGACAACCCCTATTTGGCTGATTTTTACGGCGATATGAATCGCTGGTCGTTCAATCTTCAGGTGTATTTCCTTTCAAAACGGTTCAACGACCATAAAAAGATTGTTGATGCTACCGAAAGCGCTATCCAGGACCGTTCAATCTATGAAGATGCCGAGATTTTTGCCAGAAACCTTCATATCATCGGAAAAATGGATAAACGTGATTATCAAAATTATGTAGAACTGTTCAGGGTGATGATGCAGTATCTGAAACCACCTGATTTACTCATTTATCTTGATGCGAAGATTGAAACGCTTCTTTCCCAAATTTCACGACGCGGTAGAGAGTATGAGCAGGCTATTCCCCGTGCTTATTTAGAGCAGTTGGGGGATCATTATGAAGATTGGATTGGAAGCTATAAGCAAGGTCCATTACTTATCATCCCATCGGATGAAGTGGATTTTGTCCATGAGAAGGGAGATTTCAACAGAATGCTCATGCTTATCCAAAGCAAGTTGTTTGATTTGGGATATTCACAAGAGAAACAAACCGAGTAGGTTAATATACACAGCATTTAAAATGAAAAAGAGATTCTCTTAAAAAAATAACGGGAATCTCTTTTTTTATGTACCAAAATCTCTTACCTGTTTTCTTCGTCCGCAGTAGCAAGTATTTGTTTATACTGACGGTTGTTACCAAGTACTTCTTCCGCTACCTTTATCTGATCGTCATCAATAAGTGAAGCAGCGATACGACCTGTTTCACCTTTGTAACGACTCATAATTTCGCGGCGTAATGAACGGAGAATCTGATTTCGGTTTTTCGAGAGATCATCTTTTTTCTCTTCGGCAATTTTCTTTTCCATCAGTCCGATCTCATCCCTGAGAGCCTTACTGTATTTTGAATTTATTGCGATTGTATCTAATTCTGCCAATTTCTTTTCTGCATCATTCTTGTATATAAAATGAGTAGAATCAAGAAACGTGCTGAACTGTTTGATTAATTCATTATTCCCCGGAAGTGTTGAATCTTTTCTTCCCGATACAAACCGGTTTGCGAAACGGAAAAACACGGAACGGCGGACTAACTCACGAAAGAGAGCTGTTTGTTCCATGTCCGGAACCACCGTATCAGGTAAGATTCCGCCCAACTCGGATACAACTCTTCCGTTTTTCGTTTTAAATTTTTGACGTAAGCTATCGGGTGTAATGTTGAACATTCCGACCTTATCTTTGTGCATGTAATCAATTTCCTGAATACAACGACCGCTTGGGGTATAGTATTTTGCTGTCGTCATTTTCAATTGCGCACCGTATGCTAAGGGGACAATTGTTTGCACAAGTCCTTTACCGAAACTTCTTGTTCCGACAATGACTGCCCGATCAAGATCTTGCAAGGCTCCAGCAACAATCTCACTTGCGCTTGCGCTTCCTTTATTCACTAAGACCACGAGCGGAATATCGGGTATCATTGGTTCTTCTTCTGAGGCGTATTTCCTTTCCGTTTCCGCTTTTCTGCCTCGTGTCGTCACAATAACACTCTTGTTGGGAACAAATTTCTCCACAATATCAGTTGCGGCTTCAAGTAATCCGCCGGGATTATCGCGTAAATCAATAATTAATCCTTTGAGCGTACCTTTGAGTTTTAGGTCTTTGAGTGCGATACGGAATTCATCGCCGGCAGACCGCGAAAACCGTTCAAGTTTGATATATCCTATACCTGTATCAATATAATCGGCATAGGTAACATTCTTAAGACGGATTTCTTCGCGAACAAGAACAAAGTTCAAAGGTTCTTTTTCATCTTCACGTTCTATTTTCATATGCACTTCCGTACCGGGCTCACCGCGAGTTAACATACGCACCTGATCCCCTTTCATACCTGATACAGGTTTGCCATCGACTTCAAGAATACAGTCGCCTGGTTGGAGTCCTTGCCGTTGGGCAGAATAACCATCCATTAACGAGGTAATGATAACCTTCTCGTCGCGAAAACTAATCGAAATTCCGACTCCGGCATACTTACCCGAAGTGATAAGTTCAATCTGATCTCCCTCTTTTTCTTCATAGAAATTGGTATAGGGATCAAGCCCGTCGAGCATTCCATCAATTCCGGAGTGCATAAATTTCTCGGGGTCAAGTTCATCGACATAATTGATGGCAATTTCTTTATAGACTCTGCCATACAACTCGATGCTTTTATTGATCTTAAAGAAATAATCGCCTTCAAAGAAACGGAAGCCGAAGAACACAACACCAATCAACATGATTGATGCGGCGGTAAAGAACAGGTGTTTTTTCTTGTAGTGTTTCATATATGATACTATAAATGAGATCGTTGTTGAATTATGTTCCAAATTGTATCGTGTACTTTTTCTATTGGTGCGGTACCATCAATAATGACAAACCGTTGAGGTTCCGCTTCGGCAATTGTTTGAAATCCTTTGAGTACTTGTTCATAAAATTGTACGCCTGAAGATTCCATCCGATCGATCCCCTTTTTTATGGCTTGACGGCGTAAAAGTTCTTCAAGGGGTACAGATATGAACAGCGTAACATCAGGTATTGTTCCCTCAACAGCAATTGAGTTAATTGCCTGCACATCTTTAAGACCTATATTCCTACCAAACCCCTGATATGCGGTAGTTGAATCGAAAAAACGGTCACAAACAACATATTTACCTTGAGCTAATGCGGGTCGTATCGTTTGGGTCACAAGTTGTGTTCTCGCCGCCGAAAACAGGAATAATTCCGCTTTCGGGGTCATTTCCAGATGACGTAAATCCAATAAAATATCGCGAATCTTTTCCGATATAAGTGTGCCACCGGGCTCACGTAAATAGAGAATTTCTTTACCGTGTGACTGGAGTCGCTCAACAAGTAGTTTCGATTGTGTGGTTTTACCACAAAAATCGAGTCCTTCAAATGAAATAAACATTGAAAATGTAGGAAATTAAGAAAATAGACAGTATAGTAAGTTACCAAAATCAGCGTTTAATTCAAATGTCTTTTGCACTTAACGGATTTTTCCGTACTTTGATAAGCCGAGATTGAATTACACAAAAACACTATAATGGCAAAAACAACTACAAAACAATCCCGACCTAAGCCAAACAACGAATTACCGCATCAGCAACCTGCGTTAACAAAAGCTCAACTCGATTCCCGTGCAGAGGATTCACAGTTGATCCATGCCGCGATAAAGGGCGATCAGGAAGCTTTTAAGCGTTTGATGAAGAAGTATCATACATCACTTTCTCATCTAATTTATAAGCTGGTTCATGATCGAGAAGAAATAGAAGATTTGACCCAAGAAGCCTTTATTAAGGCTTTCGCCTCGCTGAAGAATTTCAACGAGGAATACGCGTTTTCTACATGGCTCTTCAAAATAGCCACAAATAATGCCATTGATTATCTCAGAAAAAAGAAACTTGCCGCTTTTTCAATCAATAAACCGCTTGAATCGGAAGACAGCGATTATATGTTTGAATTGCCCGATTCTACCTATGAGCCGGATAAAGAAATAATCCAGCGTCAGCGTTCCGAGTTTATTGCCGAAGCAATCAATTCACTCCCTGAAAAGTACCGAAAAGTTATTCTCCTCAGACACAAAGAGGAACGCGATTACTCTGAAATAGCTAAAATGTTAAAATTGCCCATCGGAACGGTAAAAGCGCATATTTTTAGGGCACGTGAGTTACTGTACAAGAAACTCCGTTCCGAAATGTCTCAATACTAAGTCATTTGAAACATTCTTAAGCAGATATACGTATTCTCTAAGTAGATATGTATCGAACTATTCGCTCATATTACCCCTTTGTCTTAACGCTTTTAGTCTTTGGATTAGTCACGACTGAAATCAGCATTGCCTCGGGCAAAAGACACAAAACAATCAGTTACTCGAACGAACGTGAACTGAAGGTTACTGTCGATGCCGGTTTTGGCGATGTAACCATTGCCAAAGCATCCAATAGTAATATTGTTGAAGCAACGATTGATACGGAGAATTCGGTTAATCTTGATAATTGTGTTGACTATGAAATTCGAGATAAAGTAGGCTTCCTTAATTTCTCGAACAACCCTGATGAAGATTCCAAGAAGAATGTAAAAAAGACAAAGTTTCATCTCGATATGGAATCAACAGATAGTTGGTTAAATATTACAGACGCTGTTCCTGTCTCGTTTGATCTCCAGCTTGGCGTAGGAAAAGCGTTGTTAGATATGACAGGACTCTCCGTGAAAGACTTGAATCTTTCCACCGGTGCAAGTTCCGTAATCATGCGTTTTGATGAACCGAACAAATCAACTATCGAAGATATGTCCATTGAAGCAGGACTGAGCAAATTCCATGGAACAAATTTATGCAATGCCAATTTCAATAATTTCAAGTTTGAAGGCGGACTTGGAACGTATACCTTAGATTTTGGCGGAAAACTTGATCATGATGTTGACGTGAATATTGAAATAGGATTAGGCTCAATCACGATCATTGTTCCTAAGAATATCGGTGTAAAAGTCTATTGCGAAAAAACATGGATTTCTCATTTAAGCATTGATGACGATTTTAGAGAAAAGGAAGACGACACCTATTATACACCGAATTATAAATCGGCTTCCGGAACAATGAATATGCACGTTGAAGCCGGAATGGGTTCGGTAAGAATACAACGAGATTAAAAAACAAGTGTTAGTGAATTATAAAAGTCCCGTTTACTGTAAACAAGTAAACGGGACTTTTTGTTTTTTTAGAGCAAAATATGGATTTTGAGATTGAATTAAATTAAAATGCGATCATGACGCTTCAAAAATTTGTAAGATCAGTTATTAATACCATTTCCAATGAAAAAAACTGCCAAGAACTTAGAACCAAAAATCGGTAAGGTACGGACTGTTAAGAAATCTGCTACACTTGCAATCGCAACTCCACAGAACAAGAAGATTATTATTCGTGGAGCCCGGGTACATAACCTGAAGAATATTTCCCTTGAACTGCCTCGCAATCAATTTATTGTATTTACGGGGGTAAGCGGCTCGGGAAAATCGAGTTTGGCGTTTGATACAATTTATGCTGAAGGACAACGGCGGTTTGTTGAAAGTCTTTCATCCTATGCAAGACAGTTTTTAGAACGGATGGAAAAACCTGATGTTGATTTTATTCAGGGTATAAGCCCGGCAATTGCAATTGAACAAAAAACTACCGGTAGAAATCCCCGCTCCACGGTAGGAACAAGTACGGAAATTTATGATTACCTTCGATTACTGTTCGGTAGAATCGGCAAAGTATATTGTACCAATTGCGGGCAGTTGATACAACGCGATTCAGTACGAACCGTATTAGAAAAATTAAATAAGATATTTGAAGGGAAACAATCGGTTAAACTATATATCATGTTTCCGGTTCCCGAGCATCTCAAAGTAAAATTGCAGGAAGAACTTGTACAATTAAAGAAGCAGGGGTTTTTCCGTATCCTTCACAAGGGCGAATTGATTGACCTGAATGATATTGATACAAAAACCATACAATCAAAAAAAGATATATCAATTATTGTGGATAGAGTCGTTTTCAAACCGGGAAGCAACGATACACGCTTTGCAGATTCGTTGGAGACTGCATTTACTTCCGGCGAGGGGTACTTGCAAATTCATGATGTTGAAGCAGGAACCGACCATCCGTTCAATCAGCAATTTGCTTGTTCAACCTGTTCCATAAAATACGAAGAACCTGAGCCGAGACTATTTTCATTCAATAATCCCTTTGGCGCATGCCCAAAGTGTGAAGGATTCGGTCGTTCGATCAGCCTCGATCTGGATTTAGTGATACCGAATAAACGGTTATCACTCAGCGAAGGTGCTATTTATCCATGGACAATGCCAAAATGGAAAGAAAACCTTAACGATCTTTTACGCATTGCCGATACCGTTGGTGTGCGTACAAATGTTCCTTTTTCTGAGTTGACAAAGAAGGAATTAGATATTGTTTTTAATGGCGTAAAAGGATTTGACGGGATATTCCGCTTCTTCAAATTTATTGAAACAAAATTATATAAAGTCCAATACCGTGTATTCCTCAGCCGTTTCCGGCGTTACACGGTTTGTGATGTTTGCAAAGGTGCACGATTGCGCCCTGCCGCTTTGAATGTCACCATTTCAGGGAAAACAATCGGTGATATTGTTGGAGTAACGATTCAAGAATCGTTAGCATTTTTTCAACAAATTCAATTGACCCCGTATGAAACAGAAATTGCAAAACGCATTCTTGAAGAATTGCGGAGGCGGCTTACCTATCTCAACGATATCGGTGTCGGATACCTGACGCTTGACCGTTTATCAAATACGCTTTCAGGCGGTGAATCACAACGCATCAATCTCTCGACAGCTCTTGGCTCTTCACTCGTAGGCTCGCTGTATGTACTTGACGAGCCAAGTATCGGTTTGCATCCGCGCGATACCCAACGGTTAATCACTATTATGAAATCGTTGCGAGATGTCGGGAACAGCGTTCTCGTTGTCGAACATGACGGCGATATCATTAAAAGCGCCGATCATATTATCGATATGGGTCCGGCGGCAGGTGAGTTCGGCGGTGAGATTGTTTTTCAAGGAAACAGTGAAGAGCTTACGAAAAGTGGAAACACACTTACATCGAAGTATCTTAACGGTGAGTTGACCATTCCTATCCCCTCTTCCTTACGAAGCGGAAAAACGCCCGCAATCTCCATTAAAGGGGCTTTTGCTCACAATCTGAAAGGAATCGATGTCAATATTCCATTGCACAAATTTGTTTGTATTACGGGAGTCAGCGGCTCCGGCAAAAGCACACTTGTCCATGAAGTGCTTTATCCTGCAATAAAAGCAATGAAAGAAACAGGCGGAGAACATGGTTCTACCGTTATTGATATTCAGGGCATAGAACATATTGATGCTGTTGAACTTGTGGATCAATCACCTATCGGGAAGACACCGCGCTCTAATCCATCAACGTATATAGGAGCGTATGATGCCATACGCGACGTGTTTGCAAATACACAAGCATCAAAAATTCGCGGGTTTAAGCCGGGGACATTTTCATTTAATGTTCCGGGAGGAAGATGTGATACGTGCGAAGGAAGCGGCATTCAAATTATTGAGATGCAATTTCTCGCCGATTTAGAATTGACTTGCGAAAGCTGTCAGGGAAAACGTTTCAAGAAAGAAACACTCAGCATACATTATCAGGATAAAAATATTGATGACGTGTTGAATATGACAGTTGCCGATGCACTAACGTTTTTCAGCTCCCACCCAACCGGGAAACGGGTTGCAGACAGACTACGAGTATTAAATGATGTAGGAATGGGATATATTCGTCTCGGGCAATCAGCAACTACACTATCAGGAGGAGAAGCCCAACGTGTAAAACTTGCGGCACATCTTGCTGAACAAAATCATGATAAGCACACATTGTACATCTTCGATGAACCGACTACCGGATTACATTTTGATGACATTGCAAAGTTACTGAAGTGCTTTACTGCATTGATCGAAAAAGGAAACTCGCTCCTTATTATTGAACATAATATGGAGGTAATAAAATGTGCCGATTGGATTATTGATTTAGGTCCCGAAGCAGGCGCATTGGGGGGCGAAATTGTTATCGCAGGAACACCTGCTCAGGTAGCAAAGTGCGAACGGTCATTTACAGGAAAGTATTTGAAGAAGTATTTATAAAAACATTGCTGTCTTGTGATTGATGAGGAATCAATCTCAAATCCGCAGGCATAAAGCCTGCGGCTACATAATATTTAAGTTTTGAGAAAAGAACCCAACTGAAAATTATATTACGTAACCTACCACGATCCTCCTACACTAAACGAAATGTAGAGCCCTCCGAAGTCGGTTTTGTTTGCGATCTCTGAGCCGTGGTACATACTTGGTAAACCACCAGAATAAGGAATAACATAATAACGGACATTTAAACCGAAGAGACTTGAACGTTCGGAACCGAAAAATGCTCCAAAGCCAAGATACCCGCCGACAGTATATTTTGGCTGACCTTGACCCAATGCCGTAAAATATTCTTCGTTGTAAGGGAATACATAGATGATGGTAGGACCGACTGCTCCATTAACGTAGGGACGAAAATTATCTACAATATCCTCAGAAAATAATCGGTACTGCAAACCTGCATATAACGGCATGACAAGAAAACGATTTATTTTCCCGACAACAAATGTTTGTCCCGTATAAGGGTTATAACGTTCAAATTCCTGTTCATCTTTTGACTCGGAAATTGAAAAATCAATAAAGCCCGCGAGATTGGGAGTATATTCGTGTCGATAAAATGTACCGAGCCCAAATCCGTTTGTGGAAACAAGAATATCTGCTCCCCACGAATCTCGTTTTATATATTCCTCATTCGGCGTACCTAACGAAGAATCATTTACATTTACTTGGCCAAGTGAACGTTGATGGAGCAATAAGAAGGCTGTAACTCCGACAAGGAGCAGGATGATATGTTTCATAGAATTCTCATTTCAATAATATTATAATATAATGCACCTCCGTGCAATAATCAATAGAGGCGGTCACTCTAAATGGAAAACACCGAATTTTAGGTATTTAGTTTCCGGCATTGCAGGGAGTACGGGATGGTCCGGTGATGCCCCATGCCACTCTAAAAGGGTTATATTCCGGCTTTCTTCCATTGCTTGCGAACAAACGGTATCGATAAAAATATCATCAAAAATATGGTGTGAGCAGGATGCCGTGGTAAGAATTCCGCCCCGTGCAAGAAGCTGAATGACAGACCGATGCATCTTTTTGTATGCTTGTTTGGCTTTGGTGACATCTTTCTTACTTTTTGCAAATGAAGGAGGATCGAGATTGATGACATCGAATTTCTTTCCTTTTTCTATCATTGCTTTTATGTATTCAAATGCATCAGAGAGAACAAATTGAATTGATTCACAGCCGTTGAGTTCAACATTTTTGCGTGCATTATCAATTGCAGGTGCAGAAGCATCAATTCCAATGATTTCCTTTGCTCCACCCTTTGCCGCATGAATTGAAAAACCGCCATCATTACAAAAGAAATCTAATACACGTGAATTTCTCACATATTTCTGAAATGATTTTCTATTTTCGCGCTGGTCTAAGAAGAATGCTGTTTTCTGTCCTTCAAGTAAGTTTACTGTGTACTGAATCCCACCAACAGAAATGATTGTTGGTTCGACTTCACCGCGAATAACGCCGGCACGAAGAGCTAACCCCTCGTATGTTCTCACATGGGCTTCGTTGCGCTCAACAATTCCTTTGGGTTGTAGAACAGTTTGCAGAACATCACAAATCATGTCAAGACGTTGATCCATCCCGGCGGAAAATGTTTGGATAGAAATATAGTCGTTGTATTTATCAATGACCAAGCCGGGAAGATAATCCGCTTCGCCGTTCACAAGACGGTAGGTTGATTCGTCGGGATAGATTTTTTTTCTCAGAGCAAGAGCGGATGATATTTTTCGTTTGAAAAATTCGGCATTAATTTCTTCTTCCTTTATCGAAAGTAGCCTTAATGCGATCAGCGATTGTGAGTTATAAAAACCGACACCGAGAAATAAACCGCCATGATTATAGAGGGAGACAGCTTCACCAGTTTTTGGGGTTCCTTCCATTCTTAATATTTCATTACTGAACACCCAGAGATGCCCTGAAAGAATGCGGTGGTCTTCGTTTTTTTTGAGATATATTTGCTTTACCAATTGAACCTGAACAATTCTTTTACTGTGTGAAACGATGATTGACGGGATTGACCCGCCAAAAAAAATTCAAGCGATGGGTGAAATACCCATCGCTTGATGAATTAATGCTATTATAATGCTATTTTTGGCATATTGTAATTACCAAAGTATGCAATTACGCAACTGTTACTTCTTTGCAGAGATAGACATCCTGAATTGCATTAAGGATTTTTATGCCATCATCTAACGGCTTTTGGAATGCTTTACGACCGGAGATTAAGCCCATGCCGCCTGCGCGTTTGTTAACGACTGCTGTCTTCACTGCTTCCGCCATATCTGATGCGCCTTTTGATTCACCGCCTGAGTTGATCAGACCTGCACGACCCATATAACAATTTGCAACCTGATAGCGGCAGAGATCAATCGGGTTATCGCTGGAAAGTTCGGTGTACATTTTCTCGTGGTACTTTCCAAATTTTAATGCTTTATATCCGCCATTGTTTTCAGGCAATTTTTGTTTGATGATATCCGCTTCAATTGTAACACCAAGATGATTTGCCTGCCCTGTTAAATCGGCAGAGACATGGAAATCTTTTTCTGCTGTCTTAAATGCCGGGTTACGTGTGTAGCACCAGAGAATTGTAGCCATGCCCAGCTCGTGCGCTTGCTGGAACATTAAACTGACTTCCTGAATCTGTCTCTTTGATTCGGGCGAACCGAAATAAATTGTCGCACCAACAGCAACTGCGCCCATATCATACGCTTGCTTAATACGACCGAAAAGAATTTGGTCGTACGTGTTGGGATAAGTTAAAAATTCATTATGGTTAAACTTCAGGATGAATGGAATCTTGTGTGAATATTTTCTTGCCACTGCACCGAGCACGCCAAGCGTTGAAGCGACTGCGTTACAGCCACCTTCAATGGCAAGTTTCACGATATTTTCGGGATCAAAGTACATCGGGTTGGGGGCAAACGAAGCACCTGCAGAGTGTTCGATTCCCTGATCAACCGGGAGAATAGAGAGATACCCTGTATGAGCAAGTCTGCCTTGATGGATCATCCAATTTAAGCTTTTCAACACCGGTGTCGGGCGGTCTGATAATGCATAACTGTTATCAAGCCAATTTACACCGGGAAGGTGTAAGGTTTCTTTGGGGATTCCTTTGCATGTGTGTCCGAGTAAATTCTTGGCATCTGCGCCTAAAAATTCCTCGATTTGATTAAAAGTTATCGATTTACCCATTTATTCCTTGTTATTATTATTGTTGTTATTGTTATCGTTATGTAAATTTGATATAAAGGAAATTGTACCTATTGGTTTTTTTTCGATATCACTCTCAGATGGAGATATTTCATGAGGGAATAGTGATAAATGCTCTTTACGAAAGGCTGTTATCCTTTCTTTGTATAATATTTTATCATAAGATGCAGTGATGATAACATTTTCCTTCTTTCTGAAAAATGCTTTAAATTCTTCCTTGGTTTTTATCATTGCCTTTGGGTTTTCCATAAAATTACATCCATTCTCATCAAAAATGAATTTACAATCTTTTCCGATATTTGTACCATCAACGATTTTTTCAGAGACAATGACGTGAAAATTCATTATACAATGTTTCATGCTATAATTGTTTAAAAATCTCTTAAAATTCCAATTCTCCGTTGAACCAACATGGGGCCCATACTTTAAATCAAAAAAAGATGACGTCGCAAAAATCGCTTCGACCCTATTGTCAGACAAAAACTTATCAACTTCGGCTTGATTTTTTGTTTCTCCAAAAGTGGCACCATACTTATTATCAGGAACACCAGGAAACAACTTAGGAATACAACTATTTTCATACAACAACATCATGTAAATACTTGCATTGTTTGTACATACCCTTAATGGTTTTTCTCTGATATCCTTAATCTTGTCTATAATATTCAACATGCAATAAGCAAGAGTCGAACCTGATTCTATAAAAATCGATTCCTTCTCACAAAGAATATCTTTTACTATAGATAATTCTGTAAAATGATTTTTAAAAAATATCTTTGAGGGTTCATTCTCTCTTAATCTATCCGTAAAAGATTGATTATGTTCAATATTTGTATGAATTCTTCCTGTAACAGAATTATATAGCCTGTCGTCAACCAACCGATTAAGTTTATCAACAGAAATAATTAGTTTATTAATTTTATCTCTCTGGTCTAATAATTCAATTATATTATTTTGTAGAGATAAAATACTAGGGTTATTAAAAAAAGAAGTTATATTTTTAAATCTCTCTGAATCAATCGTTTCAATCAAACGATTAACATTGGAACGATATATTTCGATACTTTCTTGAGAATTAATTTTAGTTTTTTCTATTTCAAGCTTTGCACTATTAAATTTTTCAGTTAAATCCTTCTTCTCTTTTTCTAGACATATTTTTTCAGATTCTATTTTTACATAAGATTTGCTTCTCCTAAAGGCACCAAAGAGAACCCCTATTAAAGCAATAGTACTACCTATAATATACTCCACGAAACCTTCCTTTTCATCATTATAATTAGTCGACTAAATCAATGATTTTGTTTAACAATTTAAGCAAGCAGTTCTTGTCTATTGCCATGTTGAATATACCATGAAAGATTAAATTACTTAATTCAACTTATAATATACAAAAAATGCAAATCAAGGTGAAAAATTGAATATCAGCCGAATATTTTCTACATTTGAGGGCATTTTAAGCAAAATTGGGGTTAATAGCTGTATTTTCATATCCCATGAATCATCGGGGAACTACAATCCTAAATAAATTGTACCTTTCCTTAGATTACCTAATCATCACCATTGTTCATTTATCAAGGAATATACCATGCGTTCTACTTTACAAAGCATACTTTTTCTTTTCATTTTCTTAGCTCTACCGGCATTCGGTCAACCTCAGCTCTTTCGTATGGATGACTCCCACTCGTTTGCAGGGTTTAATGTAAAATACTTAAAGCTTGTAAATGCTGAGGGTCGTTTTACCTTTATGCGTGGCGCATTTCTTATTGATACAAGCGATATTACCAAAACATCTTTTTCCGTCCTTATCAAATCTGAAAGCATTAACACCGCCAACGAAGGAAGAGACGAAGACCTCCGGAGTGAAAGCTTCTTTGAAACAGATAAATACCCCGTCATTTCTTTTCAATCTAAAAAAGTAGAAAAAGATGGAAACGGTTACGTAGCTACAGGCTCATTTGTCATGCACGGAGTAACGAAAGAAATAAAACTTCCCTTCACATTTCTTGGCAATACAGTTGATCAGCGTGGTAATGTTCGCGTAGGATTTGAATCGAAATCCACAATTTACCGTTCAGAGTTTGGAGTAAAGGGATCTTCAATGGCCGTGAATGATGATGTAGCTATCAATCTTACCGTCCTGGCAATCAAACAAAATCTTGATAGTATGCGCATGACAGGATTTGGCGGGAAGAAAAATATTTCCGCAGTGTTGAATGAAACAATCGCATCCAAAGGGATTAAAGAAGCAGTTGAACAATACAAATCATTACGTGCGGCACAGGATACAAGTTATGATTTCGGTGCGAATCAGCTTGGCATGTTAACACGAAAACTTGCAGACAAAGGCAAAACAAAAGAAGCAATTGAAATTGCAAAATTAAATCTTGAAGCATACCCGAATGATACGCAACAATATTTCATGCTTGGTTATGCATATCAAAAAGACGGACAAAAAGATACAGCGCATGACCAATATAAAAAGGCGTTAGAGCTGGATGCATTTAATGCATCGGCTGTGGAAATGTTACGCTGGGTGGAATAATATCGTACGGGCAACCCTTGCGGTTGCCCTTAAATTTAAAAATACAAAACCCCGTACCGAAAATATCGGAACGGGGTTTTTTGTTAACTGACGTTACGTTCGATTATAGAACTTGAACGTTTGCTGCTTGAAGTCCTTTTGGCCCGCTTTCGACTTCAAATTCTACTTTGTCGCCTTCGTTGAGAGCTTTGTAATGACCTGTGATAGCACGGTAGTGGACGAATACGTCTTCACCGTTGGGACGTGAAATGAAGCCATACCCTTTGACTCCGTTAAACCATTTGACTGTTCCTTTTTCCATGGAATCAATCCTTTCGATATAAAAATGTGTAAATGTGTACCCCGATGTTCTGAGCTTCTAAAATGAAATCAATCATAAGATTGGAATTGCGTGATGTCCGACGCTAACCGTAAGAGGTGTAATGACAGGTACTTCAGCAGGTTCTAAAAGCCTCTACCGTAAGGATACGATAGAGTATAACGGTGTACTGTTATTGTTATAGGTAAAATACGTATAAATCAGCCTAAAACCAAATGCCTTAAATTTCAAGATTTAAGCCGTTTTATAGCTCAATAAGTAGCTGAAGCAACTTTTTAATCTTCTCTCTATTATTTATTTATTTTTCGTTATATAATAGGCGAACACACCAAATGCTCTCGCCGCCTCGCCCTGAGCATGGACTGTACCAACCTCATCAACATTGTACCCGTCCTCCCCGCCGTGGGGATTCCATCCGTTGCGGATTGCATGGTCGCCTTCCCGGTGAAGTTTCACGGATGCCATTCCGTTATTGTTAGACCAAACATGATCGAGCATTTTTTCTATCTTCGGAAGAAGATCGTGCAATTCATCCGGTGCGATTGCATAAGCATCAAGAAGATAATTGACAAACGCACCATTCCCATCCATCGCGATTTGATAATAATCCTGAGCATCAACCCAACCGTTGGCGGGGTTCATCGTATGTTGTACTGTTTCAACTACGATCTTTTTATACTTTTCATCTTTTGTTACGCGATACAACGCGGCTCCCAAAGCACAATACTCCGTGCCATTCCAGGCGATTTGTTTTCCGAATGCCGCACGTCCAGGTTTCCCTTGCCACACACCCTTCCCTTTATATAATGTTTTTTCTACTCCGGGAGTTTTTTTATCTCCGTTCCAAACAAGTAATGCATCCTCTAAAAATTGTTTTTCACCTGTTGCTTCATATAATGCACAGGCTACAGTCGCCATCTGATTAATTGCACCGTTCGTAAAGATGCGTTCATTTACCCTGTGCGTAGGTGACCAATTATACCAACTCCAGAATCCTTCGTGATTGGAAAGCCGTCCTTCCTCTTTTGCTTCAAGGTAACGGCTTCTCGCATCAATGATTAAATCATTGTACTGTTTTCCTGTTACGTTCCACCATGCAAACTCGGCGAGACAGACCCATGCACGGTCATCAACCCACGTACCTGTACACATTCTTCTTAAATCGTTCTGGTAAAGATGAAAACGAAGCAGCGATGAATCTTTTGTTGCGGCAAACAGGTATGCATCTCCAATCGCGCCATACGCGCCTTCCCAGCATGGTGTATACACAACATGAAACAGATTTGTTACCGCCTCCGCCCGTTCAATCCATTTATTTTTTGATTCTACCTGAGCCGCTAGTGAAGTTTGCACCTTTGGCTGTTCAGCAACTACTGTTTCCGGCTTCCTGAATATGATAACAAGAGCAATAACAATGCAAACCACTGCAATACCCCCTATTATAAGCGGTAATTGTGATTTTTTCTTCATTGGAACGGGTTCCGGGTGATGCTTGTTTTTATTTTTTGATGACATACGTTTCCTTTTCGATTCTATATAGTAAAACCAAAATCGGAAGATTACAAATTTTATGGTAGATTAATTTACTCTCTTTTTTGTTATCCACTTTTTAAAATTCTATGAAGTATTTCGTACCAATATTCTTACTCATTCTTATAGTAAATGTTACATCTCTCGCTCAACCATATCCGGAGCATAATGTTTACGATACGGATTTGTTACCCCCTTCGTTTTTCAAAGCGAACAGAGAACGACTTATTAAAACCTTAGGTGATTCTGCTGTGGTGGTGATGTATTCTGCGGGTGAACATAAACGAAATAATGATGTCGATTATGTATACAGGCAAGACGATGATTTTTACTATTTGACAGGATTCAATGAACCGAACTCAATCCTTATTCTATCATCAGTAGGATTTGAGTCACCCGATCGTGGAATAGTTCACGAAGCCTTGCTTGTCGATCAACATGATCCGTTTAATGAAAATGTTGTAGGAAAGAAATTAGGTCCCGAAGGCGCAATGGAAATATTAGACTTCGAATATGCTCTTGCAAATGATGACCTTAGTGCAATCCTTCCGGAAGCCTTAATCAATGCAAAAGGCATTTACCTCCTTGCTGAACCTGAGGAATCAAAAGACCCGCTTAAAATGCTTATCAATGAAATTAAGAGTGCGGTAGAACCATTTAAGCAAACAAAATTTATCGGCAGCCCGAAGCCGACTCTAAAAACAATGAGAGATGTAAAACAGCCGGAAGAATTAGCAATGATGCGCAAGGCGCTTGCTCTTACAATTCAAGGGCAACTTTCTATGATGCGCTCTTGTAAGCCTGAGATGTTTGAATATCAACTTCAAAGTGCGTTTGAATTTGCTATAACAAATGGTGGTGGTGAACGAATTGCCTACCCATGCATTATCGGTTCAGGAGAGAATAGTGTAATTTTACACTATCTAACAAACAGAAAACAGATGAAGAGCGGCGAGGTAGTTGTGATGGATTGCGGCGGCGAGTACCACAATTATGCAAGTGATCTTACTCGTACCATTCCTGTGAGTGGAAATTTCTCTAAAGAGCAGCGGGAAATTTATGACATCGTGTTACTCGCACAAGAAGAAGCCATAAAAACAATGAAACCCGGAATAAAGTATTACAATGAACCGACCCACAAAGCTCAGGAGGTTATCCGTGATGGCTTGTTACGGCTGGGTATTATTAAGGATTCACTGGATTGGAGATTATTTTATCCGCATGATTTGGGGCATCCAATCGGGTACTCGGCGCATGATATCTCCGTAGATAATTACCTCCGTCCAAATCAAGTATGGACTGTTGAACCGGGAATTTACATCCCCGCCAATGCCAAAGGTGTTGACCCCAAATACTATAATATCGGCATCCGTATCGAGGATGAGGTACTTATTACTGAAACCGGCATCACCGTCCTTTCTTCGGATTTACCGAAAATGGCAGAGGAGGTGGAAAGGATGATGGGAGGGAAATAAATTTTTCATTGGAGAGTATTTCGATAAAAGTTGTTGGTATTTATTTTATTAAATCAACAAAACCATACACACATCGCTTATATCCTGATTCGATTTCTAAATTGATATCACTATATACCTTCCACAGCTTTCCTCCAAGATTCCCTTGAAGGATTTGATAATCGGAAACTATCCAGAACGGAGAATGAATTTTTCGTACAATTTTAATTCTGGCAGTCAACGAATCTCTGGAATAATCGAAGAATATTGAATCGTTCACAACGGTTGCATTTTTTATAAAAAGATTATTAGTTTCAACCGTATTATTCTTAACAGCTATCCAGGTTAGAGTGTTATACGGATCAAATAAATAGGCTACATCGGAAAGTGAGTTGTTATATTTTTGTAAGGCTAATATTCGTTCGTAATCGGTAACGGATGAGTACAAATTTTGAAATGTCAAATCATCGTATCGATTATATGCCTCGATTGATTCCGATATTTCCCGGAAAACAGTTGAACCATCATCCAGTGGGTGATTCCCTATAGTAAACCAAGACAACAACATAAAGAATACAATAAAGAGTATTCTTGAAAAATAAGGAACAGTAGACAATGTTTTGGATTTAGTAAGATAAAAATATAAGAATGTTGCTGATGCGGTGGTAACAAAGTGGAATGGAATAGAAATAGTAAACCCAAGTCCTCTCAATGGAAATACGTTAATTTGTTTCTGATTATTCATCATGAAAAATAATGTTAAATATCCCTCAAAAAAAAGAATTCTAAATGAAAGTTCAATAAACAATGGAACTCTCATAAATTCTTATTACATTTTAACTAATGTTAACCAAAAGGATTATTAAAATGAAATATTTCGCTCTTGTAACAACGTTAATCATACTATCATTCACCGTTCTCCACGCTCAACCCCTCCAATACCCTCAACCTCACAAGGTTGATCAGGTTGATAATTATTTTGGAACGCAGGTGGCAGATCCGTATCGCTGGATGGAAAACGATACAGCGAAGGATGTCGCAGAATGGGTAGCGGCGGAGAATAAGGTCACATTCGGGTATCTCGATAAGATCCCGTACCGCACCGCCATAAAAGAACGCCTCACCAAAATCTGGAACTATCCAAAATATACTGCCCCCTACCGGCAGGGAACAAATTACTTTTTCTCCAAAAATGACGGATTACAAAACCAGAACGTGTTGTATATTCAATCCTCCCTTGATGCTACACCGGAAGTCTTTCTCGACCCTAATAAACTTTCAACCGATGGCACGGTTGCTCTTGCAGGAACCGCCTTTTCAAAAGACGGCAAAACATTTGCCTATATGATTTCTCGAAGCGGATCCGATTGGCGCGAAATTTATGCGATGGATGTTGCTACAAAAAAGAAATTAAGCGATTCTTTACGATGGGCGAAATTTTCAGGCATGTCATGGTATAACGACGGATTTTATTATAGCCGTTACGATGCTCCATCGGATACGGCAAAGGCTCTTTCCAATAAAAACGAATTTCATAAAGTGTACTACCATAAACTCGGCACACCGCAAAGCGATGATGTGTTAGTGTTTGAAGACAAAGAACACGCTCTCCGTTTGTTTGATATCTCCACAACGGAAGATGAACGGTATTCGTTCCTCACCGCGACACAATCCGGCGAGAGG
>ORJL010046826.1_pt1 | contig 60879 bp, 43 predicted proteins | sample 1779941 | NCBI WGS metagenome assembly ORJL01 (sample SAMEA104232317, study PRJEB22302) | groundwater metagenome | biome: forest; feature: aquifer; material: groundwater | place: USA | collected 2011-08-07 | depth 5.8 m | reverse complement strand
GTAGCGGGTATTCTTCCCCGTTACCTGCTCCGCCAGTACCTCGTCCTCTACCCTGGCCAGCTCCTCGTCCTTCCAGGGATGGGGAAGCTGGATGCTATGATACTTGCCCGTCGACCGGGCGGCTGCCCGCTCCGTCCGGACGATACCGAGATCGGTCTTGGCCAGCAGGTCGCCGGTCTGGTTATAGAAGTTCGCCTCCTGGTATTCCATGACCAGCTTACCGGCGAACTTGCTTGACTTGACGTCGAATCCCTTGAAGATGCACTCGGGTGTTATCTTGTCTCCCAGCCTGGCGGGCTTGTAGAACGTCCAGTCATTGCCGGAATGGAAGCCGTGCACGCCGGGCAGGCCTTGCAGCACCCAGGTGGGGAACACGCTATAGAAGAAGTTGGGGGGTGCTATTACCCCACCCCACGTCGACTTCGCTGCATAGCTCTCGTCGCGCCATAGGGGATTGGGGTCCCCGATCCCGTCTGCGAAATGACGCAGGGCATCCGGCGTCACGTATTCGTTGAAGATGTTGTTTATGCGCAGCTTTACACCGATCCGCTCCTTCCACTTCTCTAGAGCTTCGTCGGTTATCTGTCCTTCGGAGACCTGGGCTACCTTATCCAATTCGTCCTATTCCTCCCTATGCTGCTTGGTGCGTCTAGCCTTCGAGCTGTTCGAGGCCCACGCTTTCCATAAAAGCGTCGATTCGAGCGAAGGTCCGGGGCTCGTCGAACTCTCTCGGGTCGCCTACGTTGCCTTCGTAGGTCATCACCGGAATACCAACTTCGTTCAGCGCCAGCCTGATCTCCATCTGGCCGGTAGCCAGTCCTTCACAGCCGCGGTTCAGGTGGATCATCAAGCCGTCGCAGTTCCAGTCCTTCATCATGTGCTTTATCAGGGTGTTCTTCCCTTGCCCCGAGAACCGGATGCCGCGGGCGATCAGGTGATGCTCCAGCCACCAGTAGGCCAGAGCGCGGCAGGCATCCTCCCTGGTCTTCAATGGCCAGCCCTGGTCCTGCAAGGGAGTTGCCGGACGCAGGTACTCGCCCTCTTTGTAGTCCCAACCGCCGGAGAGGCCATACTCGTAGTTAGCTCCCACGCATACCACGCCGAACTTCTCCAGGTAGCGGAAGATGTGCAGGGCATACCACGGAGGCTGGCTGTCATGCAAGAGACGGAACCGCTCGGTCGGAACGGCAGCTATCTGGTTGGCTACCCGGTCCTTTAGCTCATCACGCAGTATCTCGTAGAAGCGGACTACTTCCGGCTTATGGCGCATCAGCACCGCCAGGATGTAGAGAGAGTACATGCTCTTCTCATCCATCGGAGCGGGAACTGCCTGATTCAGAGAAGCGCATTCAGCCCACAGTGAGGTCGAGCGGAACTCGTTCTTGACGGCCTCGATTAGCAGCTCGTCCTGGTACTCCCGGCCGGTGTTCTTGACCATCCAATCGATGGCGTCCAGGCATTGTCCAGCCAGATAGTCGACCTTCTGCTTCTTGCCCTCCTCGTTCTCATCCCACCGGAACGGGACCAGGTCTGTGGAGAAGTAGGGGACGCCCGTCATATCGGAGACTATCTGGTACCACTTACCATGGGTATCACAGATATGGGTCTGCATGTAAAGGTCCGCCTTTGGGAACGGGCCTCCGAAAAAGTACCGGTCCAAGAGAAGCGAGCCTATATAGTCACGCATGTAAGCGCACAGGTCTCGAGCCAGGCCGGCGGATTCGGTGGCCTCCATGCACTCGATCGCAAAGGCCGGGTCGCTAGCGGACATGGAGGCGGCGTAGGGCTCACCGCCAAAAAACACATAGTCTCCCAGGCCCGCGGGGAGGCCGATCAAGCTCTCCGTCCCGCCGCCGATCAGAAGCTTTTTCCCACCCTCGGTCCGGGACTCGGCTATCTCGCGGTAGTGATTAAGCCTGAGCTCCTTGGCCAGCTTCCAGGACTCCAGAGGCCTGGTCTTGTATCTCTTGATTTCCTTCTTTGCCAACAGTGATATCCTCCAGGGCTAGTGTTCCATGGCCTTGGGCATTCAGCCAGCCCCCGCCAGGGTAATCTCCTGGTGGTACTCGCCAAAAACCTTGCGCATGGCGCCCATCACCTCTCCGACGGTTGCTTTATTCGTGACGGCTTTCAGGATCAGCGGCATTAGATAGGCGTTCGGGTCGCGGGCTGCCTCCTCCAATTCCGCCAGTATTGCGCTCACCTGCGCTGCATCCCGCTTGCCTCTGAAATCCTGGAGACGGCCAACGGCTATCTCCTGGGCGCGAGGGTTATAGCAGAAGGTCTCGACCGGGACTTTCTCTTCCGTGACGTACTTATTGACCCCAACAATAACCCGTTCTCCGCTCTCCACGTCTTGTTGGTGGCGCTGGGCAGCCTCGGCTATTTCGCGCTGGGGATAGCCTTTCTGCAGAGCGGCAATGTATCCACCCATCTCTTCGATGTGATCGAGGTACTTCCAGGCCGCTTCCTCCACTTTATCCGTAAGGTATTCGATGTAATAGGAGCCTCCCAGCGGATCGGCGACATCAGTGACCCCCGTCTCGTGCTCGATAATCCGCTGAGTTTTGACCGCCACCCGTACCGCCTCCTCGGTTGGAATATCCAGGGCTTCGTCGTAGGCGCAGGTGTGCATGGCCTGGACACCCCCAAGAACACCTGCGAGGGCCTGAATTGCCACCCGGGCGACGTTGTTAAGTGGCTCCTGGGCGGGAAGTGACGCTCCGGAGGTCTGGGAGAGCATCTGGCACAACCAGCTCTTCGGGTTCCTGGCGCCAAACCTGTCCCGCATTATGCTTGCCCACATGCGGCGGGCGGCGCGCAGCTTGGCTATCTCCTCAAAGAAGTTGTTGTTCAGGGAATAGAAAAACACCAGCTTAGAGGCGAAAGCATCTACATCCAGCCCTCTTTCGATGCCTCCCCTGACGACGGTCAGTGCCGCTGCCAGACTGAAAGCCAGCTCCTGTACAGCGGTAGCCCCGCGCTCTCGGCACGAGTACACCTGGAACGTCACGGGGTGCATATACGGCATCTCTTCGGTGCAGAACTTCACTACGTCCAGCATCAGGCGCAAAGTAGCGGGAAGCGGAAAGCTGATCATGTTGTCGGCGATGGGGGCGATGATAGAGCAGTTGTTGATGGAGCCTCTCAGCTTGTGCCGGGGAACGCCGCGCGCCTCGGCCGCGGCCACGTACATCGCCAGGACCACCGCGGCGCTGGGGCAAATGATAAAGCTGGTGTGCAGGTCCTCCACCGGCAGGGGCTCGAAGAGCCTCTCCATGTCCTCGATCGAGTTGACCTGGGTCCCGCAACGCCCGACCTCGTACTGGGCAAGGGAATTATCGCAGTCGAAACCGTATTGTGTGCCCAGGTCAAAGCAGATGTGCACGGCGGGACGGCCAAAAAGGTGCGCCTGTCCCTGTGAAATGAGGAAGCGCTGACGCTCGGCCGTTTCCTCCGGCAGTCCGTATCCACTCACCTCCAGGGTCGCCCATGGCGATGTCCGGTACATTTGAGGATAGAGGCCTCGCGTGTAAGGGTACTGTCCGGGGGCTCCAATTCGTTCGGAATTGGAAGCGTTCTCGTTATCTGCAGGACCGTATACGGGTTTGAGCGGTATGCCAGAGGGGCTATGCCGCAGATCGTTGTCAATCTCACTCATACTGCGCCTCCTCGCAATGGCAGTCTCTCACTGTGGTACTATTGGCGGGGCGCCTGGCGGTGGCCGGTAGACCAGTACGGTGGCCAGCTGCCGCTGTGTTCAGCCATGGGACGCAGTTACCGCATGTCAGCACTACTGGCGCCTATTTGCTTCTTTGCTTATAGCATAGGGTATGAGACATGTCAAGAACAGGTGGACTTATTATTAGGAATATGGTAGATATATAGCATAAACAGACGTATTCTCTCAGCAGGTAACCCGTACGGTCGGTACATCACCGACCGGGGAAGCCGAACGTTGGACCTGGCGAGTGCACTGTGAGGCCATATATGGGCGGTCGAAACCCGAGCAAACAATTAAACTTCGATTGACAAGACATACCTCCTGTGATATGAACCAGTTAGATTGTTCCCCTAATGGGCGGTACATGAACGGAAGTAGTAGCATCTGGTGTTGACAAGATAATGGAAATAGCACAAGAGGTATCTCGTCGCGAGGAGATACTCGGCGCGGCAGTCAAGGCTTTCGCAGAGGGTGGATACCATGGCACCTCCATGGAGGATATCGCCGACATAGTGGGGGTGCGCAAGCGGGCCCTTTACCATTACTTCAGTAGTAAGGACGAGCTGCTATTCATGACCCTAAAGCAGCCAACCGAAATGTTGATTGGAATGCTGGAAACGATCGCGGCATCTTCAGACCGCCCGACGGAGAAGCTCCGCCAGGCATTTTTCCTCCACATACGCACTATGGTCCAGCACCTGGACGAGTTACGCGTTCTGCTCAGCGAGACCAAGTATCTAACCGCTCGCCGCAAGAAGCAGATCGTCGCATTGCGCGACCGGTACGAGAGCCTGTTCCGTAAGATAATACGGGAAGGGGTAGACTCTGGTGAGCTTCGGGCGTTAGATATAAAGCTGATGACGTTCTCCATCATGGCAATCGGCAACTGGATTAATCAGTGGTATAAGCCGGGGGGAATGTCACCGGAAGAGCTCGCCAGTCACTTCTGGGAGATAATATGCGGGGGCATAGTCGCCCGCTCTGAGGACGGCCTCACCGCACACAGCTAGTAGCCCCAAACCTGCCTGCACCCCTACAAGAACCCGCCTTTCCCCGCTGCTCTGAATGGTTATTCGATTCACCAGGAGCGAAAAGCATCACGCTTGGGTCAGCCGCGTAAAGTATAGACATTCGGCCAGGCAAGATACTGGCCATCTGGCCAGTGTGCGGTAACAGCAGCGATGATACGATTCTTACACCGATACTACACTACCCTACACCGAAGCGGCTCTTGCGTGAAGAGTAGTTTAGCGCCATTGGGAAAAGATCAGAGTTGATTTCTTGTGGTGACGAAAGGCAGTCTTTAACCTTGCCGAGGCTGGTAATTGAATGCTGACAGAGCCTGCTTGGAGGTTGCCCTTCATTAATTACATTAACATTACCGTATATTCATGTGATGACATTTCTTTTACCGTTTTTGCTTTACAAAACCTATTGACAGGACGATTACCGGTAGTACTATAAAAACGGTTGTCCCCTCCTGGTTTGGATGAGGCTGGGACGGGTGGACGCGAGTGAGCTCTTCGAGCGGACAACCAGTAAGCGTTGGCCGCTTTTTCGCGGTCTCTGAGCAGAGTTTATCAAGACGGGGTGTGCTGCACCCGTTGTGATTCCAGTTGGTACGACACATTCTCTGCAGCACTATATCCTGATACGACCGATCCCCTGCGGGGGTGGCAACCAACAGGAGGCGCACATGGACGGGCATCGAGAACGGATCTCCACCGGCATACGGCGGTTGTCTCTGCCTTATCGGATCGTCAGTATAGTCTTCTTCCTCCTGCTCGCCTTGGGAAGCAGCCAAATCCTAGCCGGCGCCGCGCTGCCAGTCGCGCTGCCAGCGTACGATCTCTCTGCCTCACCGCTGGACGTTGCGGCTGAGGGCTCCTCGTCCACCATGCCGTTAGCTCCGGGCTGGGATCTCGTCTCCCTGCCCTATGTTCCCGCGAGCACCGACCCAGCTGTTGTGCTGTCCTCCATTGCCAGCAGCTACGACCTCGCCTCCACCCACCGCGCGTGTGATGCGGTCGATCCGGACAAGCAGTATGTCCCAGGGGCGCCCGGTGCGAGTGACTTGACGGCGATCGACCACACGATGGGCCTGTGGATTCACATGACTAAGGCCGGTGCGCTGCAATCTTCTGGGCCGCGTCCGACTCACCTCAACCTGCCGCTCTGCACCGGCTGGAACCTGATCGGCTGGGCGCTGCCGGAGCAGCCTGTTGGCGTGGCTTTGTCTTCGATCGCCGGGCAGTACAGCCGCGTGCTTGGCTATGATCCAGCCAGGCCCAGCGATCCATGGACGATCTACGACCCGGCTGTCCCTGATTGGGCCAATGACCTGCGCACGATGCAGCGCGGGCGGGGTTACTGGGTTCTGACCAACGTGAACACGACCCTGAGGAAAGAGGTGCCAGGCCCGACCGTTACGCTCAACGCGCCCGCCGACGGCGCTGAGGTCACCGCTCCGATTGCAGTACAGGGAACCGTGGTCGCGCCCGAAGGACAATCCATATCCTCGTGGGCCGTCACTTATCAACGGGGCACTCTCTCCGCGACGACCGGCGCAGCAGTGACCCTCAGGTCTGGAACTGGCATGCCGCCGGCCAATCTGGCCAACTTCGATCCGACCCTGCTGCCCAACGGTCCCTACCTGCTCAGTCTCACGGCTACGGCCGACGGTGGCGGCAGTCAGACTGCGACGGCCACCGTGAACGTCGCCGGCAAGCTCAAGCTCGGCCGCGTCAAGACCACATATCAGGATATGGATGTACCGGTCGAGGGCCTGCAGATGCAGGTGCACCGGATCTACGACAGCGGGGACAAGGAGATCGGCGATTTTGGCATCGGCTGGCGGCTGGATTTGGCTAACTTCCGGGTGTTCCCCAACCGGAAGCTTGGACTGGGCGGATGGACAAGCACCCAGGTACCTTGTGGCTTCTTCTTCTGGTGCCACGAGGTCAGCAACACTAGCGCGCGCTTCGTCACCGTGACCCACCCTGACGGTCGCACCGAGCTCTTCGACCTCAACCCGGAGCCGGGCAGTGGGTTCATGATGAACGTCACGGCGGCCTTCGTCCCTCGCGAAGGGACCGGAACTACCTCCCAGCTCGAGGTCGCGGGCGGGAACCCCACGCTACTAGTCGGCCAGGGCAACCTGTACACGACCTTCTTTGGGGACCTGTTCGATCCCAGGCAGTTCCGGCTCACCACGATCGAGGGCAACGTACTGATCCTCGACCGAGACAGGGGACTGATCTCGATGACCGACCGCAACGGCCACTCGCTGCAGGTCACCAATGGTGGCGTGATCGCCTCCAACGGCGTCTCACTAACGTTCACCCGCGACGGAGAGGGGCGCATCACCCAGATCGTCGGACCGGTAGCAGGACAGATCGTCCGCTACACCTACTATCCAAATGGTGACCTGGAGACCTACACGGATACCGAAGGAAACAAGATAACCTACTTCTATGATGCGCTACACAACCTGAAGCGCACGGACGGGCCGGGCGGGCAGCCGCTGCGAATACTCCAGTACAACTCGGATGGGCGGCTGGAAGCGATTACCGATGGGAACGGCAACACCACGAAGATCAGCTACGACATCAGCACGCGTCAGGAAGTGGTGACCGACCCGACGGGCCAACTCACAACCATCTCGAGTTTCAACGATCGAGGCGACATCGTTCAGGAAGACCTGGTGCTAGCCGGGAAGACCCTGACAACAAAGTGGATTGTGGACGACGTCGGGCGGATGCTGCAGGTGACGGACCCACTGGGGCACTCCTGGAAGGCGGCCTACGATTCGGCCGGCAATCAGATCGAGTTCACGGATGCCAACGGCCATACAGTACGCTCCACCTTCAACCAGTACGGCCAGGTTACGTCAGTCATCGCTCCGGACAAAACCGTTATGCAGGCTTCTACGTTTGATGAGCGCGGAAACCTCCTGCGTCGCGAGCGTGGTGACGGCACAGCGTTCGTCTACGCGCACGACTCGTCCGGTCGCGTCACGAAAATCACTGATCCGGCGGGGCGATCGGTTGGCATTGAATACGACGTGCGGGGCTTTCCAAACGCGATCGTCGAACCCGGGAACAAGCGCACGACCATGATAAACGACGCGGCCGGCCGTGTCACATCCGTGACTAACGCAGCCGGCGATAAGATGAGCTATGAGTATGACGGAAACAGCAACCTTGTCGTGGTCACCGATCCGCTCGGCAATCGCATTACCTACCAGTACAACTTCAGGCAGGCGTTGGTTGCCGAGACGGACCGTATGGGCCGCCAAATAACCTACCGGTACGACGATGCCGGCCTGCCCGTTAGCATTATTGATAGAGACAATCGGACGGCCAGCTTTGAGTATGACGCGAATGGCCGGCTGAAGACGCGGACACTGCCTGGTGGCGACGTGACTACGTTTACCTACGATCCGCTGGGTCGTCTGGAGAGTGCCACGGACAGCGACTCCCGCGTCGTTCTCGCCTATGACGGTGCAGATCGGCTTATCTCACAGTCCACGAGCGGGACGGCGGCCTCCCCGCAGCCCGCGGTCACCCTGAACTACGAGTACGATTCGCAGGGCAATCTGGTGAACATCATCGGGCCTGAAGGCACCACTGTATATGGCTACGACACCCTATCGCGGCTCACCACGGTGACGGATCCGCAGCGAGGTACGTTCACGCTCGCTTATGACCCGGTATCGCGGCTGCAGTCCGTGCTACGTCCTAACGGCGTGCGAGACGTCCTGACGTATGATGCGGGGGACATATTGGTCGGTCAGACGGACTACCTCGGTACAGGCATTCTCGCCCGCACCGACTATACCATCGATGGGCAGGGGCGACGCATCGCGCGCACCGACCTTGCCGGTACGAGCAATTATACGTACGACGACCTTGGGCAGCTGACGGCAGCGGCGTATCCTCCGTCCACTTTCCCGGCCGAGAGCTATCAGTACGATGATCTGGGCAACCGCATCGCTTCGGTTGGGGCCCCCTTGGGATCATACCAGTATGATCGCGAAGGGCGCGTGCTCTCCGATGCGACGTACGCGTATTCATACAATAACGAGGGTGACCTCATCTCGCGGCGCGAGCTGGCGACCGGGGCAACTACAACCTATGAATGGACCGCCAGCCACCAGCTGCTGGCGGTCTATTCTCCCAGCGGGGCCACCACTCGGTACCGGTATGACCCATTCGGTAGGCGCATCGAGGTCGATGCCAGCGGACAGGTCACCCGCTACGCATACGACGGCAAGAGTAACAATATCCAGCTCGAGTACGATGGCGCGAACAACCTCGTGGCCTCCTATACGCACGGGCTGTCCCTAGACGTCCTGTTTGGCATGAGGCGCGGCGGCAGTAGCTACTACTATCTCCGCGACGCGCTAGGCAGCGTCACCGCCCTCGCCGATAGCGGGGGTGCCATCGCCGCGGCCTATCGCTACAATGCCTTCGGGCAGCAGCAGGCCACGGCGCCGATTGCCAATCCTTTCTCGTTCACGGGCCGCGAGTATGAACCGGGCAGCGGGCTGTACTATTACCGGGCTCGCTATTACGACCCCTCAGCAGGCCGGTTCCTCAGCGAGGATCCGATCCGCAGTCCGAATCCCTATAGCTACGCCTACAACAACCCCACGAACCTCACCGACCCAACAGGTATGTCGGCCACGACCGAGCGAAGCCTGCAAGAGGAGCAGAACGCGGTAACCATACAAGAGGCTTGTCGCGGCAAGCTCGGCGGCATTTTTAGGAAGCTGAAGACCGCCGGCAGGGACCGGCATCACCTGGTGGCGCAAATGACCGGTTCAAAGAGGCCGGAACTGGCGATCCGCATAACCCCGCGGCAGCACAGAGCGACCGGAAACTGGGGCTATGGCAGCGAGTTGGGCGCGGAACAGGCAAAATTGGTCTCGCAAGGCCTCTGGGAGGAAGCCCTGATGTTGGGCATCTGGGACATGCTTGATGTCGCAAAGAAGCAGGGACTACAACATCAGTTCGAGAAAGCCATCGAAGAGGCGCTGCTATGCATGTAGGGCGAGAACGAGTCTGGCGGAGTTTCAACAAGGAGGGAGGACACGATGCATCCGCTTGAGGTTTTGCGACGCCACTGGCCGATCGCCGCTATGCTGCTCGTGCTCTGGCTGGTCGTCTCCGGGCTCGGTACCCCCATCTCGGCACAGCCGTCCTCCGGCGATGTCCTCCGCTCGCCGCTCGCTCAGGTCGCGGGCGCTCCAGCACTTCCGGCCGCGCCCCTGAAGCCCTCGAGCTTTTACGGCACTTTGAAGCAGGCCGGCGCAAACGTGCCGGACGGCACGCTCCTCTCCGTCTGGATCGGTAGCACCAAGATTACGGAAACCTTAGCCTTCACCGCCACTGCCGATACGGTCTTCCGGCTCGATGTCCCTGCCGACGACCAGGCCACGCTGGCGGTCGAGGGCGGGCGAGAGGGTCAGAAACTGTTCTTCAAGGCGGCCGGCGTATACGTCCAGTCGGCACTCTGGAACGGCGGCACTTATCAGCGACTGGATCTGGTCGTCGGTCCCGATGCCGACGGCGATGGTTGGGCCACCCCGCTGGACTGCAATGATAACAACCCTGCTGTCCACCCCGGGCAGTACGAGATTGTAGGCAACGGCATAGACGACGACTGCAATGCGGCGACACCAGATACCGGATCGCCGCCTACCGTCGGCTTCATCGCTAATCCGATGCCGGCGATCGCGAACCAGCCAGTGCAGTTCAGCGACGCGTCGACCGGTCTGAACGGCCCGATCGTGAGCTGGGCCTGGGATTTTCAGAATAACGGCAGCATCGACAGCACCGCACAGAATCCTAGTTTCAGCTACTCCGCCTCGGGCACATACAGCGTATCCCTCTCGGTGGCGGATATCGGCGGCAGAACTGCCTCCGGACTGAAGACGTTGCGGGTGATGCAGCCGCCGGCGGCCGCCTTCACCTACGCGCCCACACCCCTGCTGGCCGGCGCGGCAGCTCATTTCTCGGACCATTCGACCGCGGAAGGAAAGATCGTCGCCTGGGCATGGCAGTTCGGCGACGGCGCCAAGAGCACGCAACGCAGTCCCGACCACACGTACAACACAGCCGGGAGCTACACCGTCACGCTGACCGTCAACGACGACGCAGGCCTGACAAACGGTGTTGCCCAAACAGTGACGGTGATTGGCCCGCCAGCGGCCGCCGCCGCGGCGAATGCCGCGGCCAGCGCGGCTGCGGGGTTGGGTGACACGGCGCTCCAAGCGAGCCTCGCCGACCTGGCCGTAGCACTGGACGGGCTCGAGCAGGGCTTCACGAGTGGCTGCCCGCAGACACTGCGGGACCGTGCCGCCGCCGCCTTGCAAGCCGTGGCAGATCGCCTGGCCGCCTATCCGCTGCTCACCAGCCGGGCCACCGCGTTGGCTGCGACGGCCGGCGCGCTCCGCGCCCACACGATCTGCTCAGATATCCTGTCCGACCTGACTGGGCTACAGTCTACGCTGAATGGACTAGGGGACGAACTGCGGCGCCTCGGCGCCCACCGGGCGACGGTCGTTCTCGAGCCTGGTGTCAATGCCACCTTCGTCAGCGTGCCCGTCACCTACTCTGTGAGGGTCAAGAATGCCGGACACTCGGAGACCACCTATGGCCTGAGCGTGCAGGGAATCGATCCCGCGCTGCTCTCGCGCACCAGCGGGATCATAACGCTTGGAGCGGGCCAGGAATCGACCTGGACATTTTCTGTTACACCCAACGCGCTGGGCACGCTGCCTTTCACAGTCGCCGTCGCCGCAGCCGATGACCCCTTCCTCCACTTCGAAGCGCGGGGCACGCTGCGCGTGGTCGATGCTTTCATCCGGGTGACCGAAGTGACCGCTGATCCGCCGTCCGTCGAGGCCGGCAACAATTCCGTCGCGCTGTACGCCTCGATCGCCAACGTTGCCAACATATATCAGACCGGCCGGGCGGAGGTGAAGGTCGTCGCGCCGGACGGCACGTCCATGTACACCAGCATGGTGCCGTTGACAATGACCGCCGCCTTCCGCTGGCTGAGCTACCCCCTCGGTTCGGTGAGCGTCGCCGGCTGGAATACGGGCACTTACTCGGTGACGGTGCGGGTGGTGGACGACGCCGGACGGTTGATTCCCGACGGCACCGGCTCCGGCACGGTGGTGGTCGGGCAGGGCCTACGCCTATCGGCGGCCGTCACGCCGCAGGTAGTGGCGCCGGGGACGATCAATGTGACGACCGTAATCACGACCGAGCGTACAGGGCCAGTAGAAGGTGGCCCCGTGGCCGGGCTCAACAACGTCTATACCTTCTACCTGCCGGCGGACTCCGGCCAGGGTGACCACGGCGATGGCTTCTACATCGTTGGCTTGCGCCCGACCACTCAGTATCAGGCGCAACGCTTCGACGAGCCGACCGGGAGTTGGGGTGCCGTAATCACCGACACAGTGGTTATGGACGACGTCAAGCTTTACTTCGACGGCTTTACATCCGATCAGCTCTATCGCGTCTACTCGGATAACCCGCTCCTGATCGTCCTTACCTCCGGTGAAGGATCACTCGTATCGGCTGCCACGCCTGACCTAAAGTTCAGGGGGCGCCATTTCACCTTCGTCGGCGATTACGCTGGCGTGCTCCGCCGGTCGCGGGCGACGATCTTCGCTCTGGAGAGCAGCACAGCGGTGACGGTGGAGGTCAAGCCATATGACGGCGCCTGGGGCACTCCGAACACGAGGGTACTCGAGGCCGACGGTTATTGGTTCTTCGACCAAAGCACCAGTGGCACGACGATCATGCGCGTGACGGCGGACAAGGATGTGCTAGTCTACCGCAACAGCGCAGACAACGACGAGCTGGATACGGTCATGGCCGACAACGGCACGCCCTATGGTACGACTTTCCATTTCGCCCCCGTGCCAAGCGTCTACCAAGACACGTTCCTCTTGTACAACACCGGGCCGCTGACAGCGAACGTCACGATCTATGATATTGGCGTTCCGGCAAGCCCGGCGATTGCCTGGCAAGGTACTGTGCCGCCACAGGGTGGCCGAAGCGCGATTCCGAGCCGCGGCGATTTCTTCAAGATCGTCTCAGACCAGACCATCGCCGCCAATGGCGGCGGGGTGGAGGAACGGCAATTACAGCCCGGCTCTACGTACTCCGACTCCCTGTGGGAGATCTCGGGGATTCCGGTAGGCAACCGCTACCTCTACCAGACCAACATCCTTTATTCCCGGGGTCTTCACCTCCGCGATGAGTACACCGAGTTCGAGACGGGGCCGGGCGGGCAAGTGGACTTGGAGACGGCACTGCCCATAATTGACAAGTCAACGAGCAATATACCGTACGCCAACGGGCTGGACTATCTCGCCACCGCCCCATTCAAGCTGACCCTGGACGTGACCAACGTCCTGCCGGCAGGGCTGTTCCGCCACGAGGAGAACTTTGGTCTTGCCTACAGTCCGACCCCCTGGTCGCGCTATGTAGATAAACGCGCGAGCCGCGGCTATTACTCTGGGTCCAGCACGGCCGGGCAGAGCGCGTCGCTAACCTTCGATGGCGTCTGGGTTGGGCTGGGTTTTCTGGCCGACCCCTTCGGTGGCCGGGCGGAGGTCTTCATCGACGGCGTCAGCCAGGGCGTCGTGGATACCTATAGCCGTTACGCCAACCTCTCGAGCGTCTACTATCGCGGTCTAGTTAGCGGCACACACACGATTTCGGTGACCGTGCTCGGCACGCACCATCCGAACTCCAGCGGCAACTGGGTGCGGCTGGACTACGTTGATACCTTCAACGGCGACTCGCCCCTTGGACGCTTCGAGGAGTACGATCGCGGAGTGATCGCCACCGCAGACTGGTATGATAATATCTCGGCCGCGGCTAGCGGCGGGCACTACTATCGCAGCGGTACCGCAGTATGGTACGGCTTTGCGGGCGACTCGGTGACCTATCAGGCCATGGCAGGGCCAACCAATGGCGAGGTCGAGGTGCTTATCGACGGCCAGGTGCAAGGGCGAGTGAGCCTGTGGAGCGCGACGCTGGAGACGCGGGCGTTCTCATTCGGCAATCTGGGCGGGGGTCCGCACGTGCTGCAGGTGCGTGCCTATCGCGGAGCGGCGACGGTGGACGCCTTCATCACCCCGGGGATAGCGCCGTTCTACCAGGTGCCGGTGCGGACGGGGGTGGTGCGCTACGAGGAAGACGACTCGGCGCTAAGCTACGATGGCGTCCCCTACGCCAAGATGCCCCAGGCTTGGGCGACTCAGCCGGGCTCCGGGTACTCGGACGGCTACGCGGTGTCGACGAACCAGGCAGGGCTGACGGTGAGCTTGATGTTTACGGGGACCTGGGCGGGTCTTGGCTACCTGGGCAATACCGCTAGCGGGCAGGTCGAGGTGTTCGTCGACGGAGTGAGTCAAGGGGTGATCGATGGCTACACGCCATCGGATACGCCTCGCAGCGCCTACTATGGCGGCCTTGCCCCTGGGACGCACACCCTCAGCGTGCGCACGCTCGGCACGAGGAACCCTAGCTCGACCGGCAGCTATTTCCGCTTCGACTACTTCGATGCCTGGGACGGCACGGCGATGCCCGAGGGACGCTTCGAGACGCCCTCGGCCGCGACGAACGACTGGTATGGGCAAACCTCTAGCGTGGCGAGCGGCGGGAGTTATTACCGTAGCGGCACTGCGATGTGGTACGCGTTTACGAGTGATTCGGTGACCTATCAAGCGCTGCTGGGGCCATCCAATGGCCAGGTGGAAGTCTCAATCAATAGCGTTACCCGCGGGGTCGTCAGCCTTTACAGCGCCACGGTCGTCACGAGCACCTTCAATTACACTGGGCTGGGTGCTGGTCCGCACGTCCTGCAGGTGCGTGCTTACCAGGGGGCAGCGACCGTCGACGCTTTCGTCTCGCCCGTCGGCAGCGACTACACGCCACTGCTGGCCTCCACCGGCGTGCCGCTCTTCGCGAGCGCACCCGACACGGGAGGAGCGACGATCAACAGTACCACCAACAGCATAGCCGCGAGCGGTGATGAGCTTGCCGGCACGCCGATACTAACCGACTCTGTGGCTACGCTAGCGCCTGCTACTGCCGCAGCCGCGAGCGTCCCGGTGAACGTAGCGTTGAGCATCGACGGCGCGGCTCTATCGAACATTGTTGCGACGGGGGTCTACACCATAACCCTGCCGGCTGGCCGCCACAAGCTCGGCTTTGCTGCCGAGGTCGGGAACGTGACGCTCACCGGGTTCCAGATGCAGAGTAGTTCATCGCTGGTCTGGAGCCTCAAAGACGTACCGCCGGAGGCCTTCCTCGGTCCGTGGTCGCAGAAGTTCTGGTCCTTCCTCTCCAATCGACCGTTCCATTTTCGGCAGGGCGGCTCCGGTAACTGCTGGATCCACACCATACCGCCCTATGACTACGGACAGCGCTATGGCATTGACCTCCTCCACACCGTGCCGATCACGGATGTAGCGGTGCTGCCGGGGACTTTCTCCACGCCGCCTCTCACTGTCACCCAAGGGCTCGCCGCAACCGGCTACGGCTGGCGGTACGACCAGATCCCGACCGAGCCCGTGCATACGATCTCCTTCGAGGCGACACTGGCGGGCATGAAGCCGGGTGAGACACGCCGCGTCTCGGACGGCACCGACGTGCGCTATACGACCCTCGGCGGCGTCGGTCAGGCTCATCTCGGCCCGCTCTACGTGTCCGCCGCGCATCTCATTGCCATCGACCCCTCGCCACAGACTGCCAACCCGGGGGCGGACGTAGGATACACAGTTACTCTTCAGAACCTCGGCACAGCGAGCGATACGTTCACCGTAACCCTGAGCGGGCTACCCGATGGCTGGGCGGCGGCTCCGTTCACGGTGACGCTGGCTCCGGGCGAGCAGCGCGCGGTACCGGTAACGGTGAGGGTGCCGGCTACCGCCCGCCTGGCCGACTACCACTTCGCCGCTGTAGCGCAGACGAGCGCTGGGGCCAGCGATGCCGCGGGCGCCCTGCTCTCGGTGACAGACCTGCTCCGCTTGCAAGTTGCACCAGAGGCAGCCCCGGCACACACCGGCGACCTCGTCAGCTACGCGGTGACGATCACGAACCTCGATACGGTGGCCCGAAGCTACGACCTCTCTCCGCAAGGCCTCGCTCCGAATGGCGTGGTGCTGCCGTCGAGCGTGAGTGTCAGCGGTGGGGGTGTGGCGACTGTGCCGCTGCAGGTAACGGTCGCAGTCGGTCCCGGCCTCTATCCATTCACGGTAAAGGCGTCCGCGGTTGGCGGGACGGCCAACGCGACCGATGCCGCGGTGCTGGTCGTGCCGGGTGACCGCGGAGTGGCCGCCGGTCTATCCCCGAGTCCGTCCACCGGAGCGGCGGATCTACCGGTCCTTTACAGCCTAGCTGTGACCAACACCGGCACCCTCGCTGACACGTACTCCTTCGGCGTGGCTGTACCGCCGGGCTGGGACTATCAGCTCGAGGCTAAGGGCGAGCCGCTGGCGGAGCTGTCGTTGTCCTCCCGCGTGTTCAATACCGCCGACCTCTCGCTGTTCGTGACGCCACCCCCGGGCACCACTCCTGGCAGCTACAACTTCACTGTGACCGTGCAGTCGAAGAACGATCCGAATGTGCGGGCGATAGTGAGTGGGACACTGATCGTTGCTGGGCCAGCCAACCGGCCTCCTTCTGCCAATGCCGGCGGGCCATACGTCGTGGACGAAGGTGGCTCTGTGCTTCTCAAGGGTTCCGGCAGCGACCCGGACGGGGATACGGTGGCCTTCGCCTGGGATCTTGACGGCGACAACGTCTTTGAAATGGCCGGGCAGCAAGTGCCCTTGTCGGCGGCCGGCCGCGATGGGCCGGCGAGCCAGCAGGTGACGCTGCGGGTATGCGACGTCCAGAATGCCTGCGCGACGGCAGGCGTGATCGTGGATATCGCCAACGTCGCGCCGACCGCCACCTTCAACGCCCCGGCGCTGGTCGGCGAGGGAAGCTCTTTCGCGCTGTCCCTGACCAACCCCGCCGATCCATCCCCGGCTGACGTCGGCGCGGGCTTCGCCAATGCCTTCGACTGTGGAAATGGCGCCGGCTACAGTCCGTTTGCGGTCGCGAACGGCGTCACTTGCGCCACGGCTTCAGGCGAGGCGCGCATCGTGAAGGGCAAGATCAGGGATAAGGATGGCGGGACCCGCGAGTACACGGGGACGTTGACGATCGAGAATCTGCAGCCGGTCGTGACGCCTCCGGCCGATCAGACCGCCGACGAGGGCAGCTCCCGGTCCTTCGAGCTGGGCTCGTTCAACGATCCCGGCCCCGATGGACCCTGGACGGTCAAGGTCAACTGGGGCGATGGCTCCAGCGTGAGCTACACGGCGCCCGTGACGGGGACGCTGGGCAGCTATGCCCACACCTACACGGCCCGCGGCAGCTATACGGTGACCGTGACAGTGACGGACAACGGTAGCCCGAAGCTTTCCGGCGCTGGGTCGTTCACCGTCAACGTGAGGGCGGTGAACCGACCACCAGTGCTCGATCCGATCCCGGGCCAGACGGTGCGCTGGGGCAACCTCCTCACGTTCAAAGCCACGGCGAACGATCCGGACCCGTCCAACATTCTCACGTACAGTTTGACTGGCACGGTGCCGGCGGGAGCAACTATCGACGGGGCGGGCGTGTTCACCTGGACGCCAAGCGAGGCGCAGGGCCCCGGTGCCTACACAGCGAACGTCGTGGTCTCCGATAACGGCGCGCCAAGCCTCTCCGCCTCACAGGCAGTCACCATCTCCGTGACCAAGCGCCCGACAGCGCTCGCGTATGCGGGCAAGACCTCGGGCCAGTACTCCGACCCCGTGACAGTGACAGCGAAGCTCACAGACAACGGCGGCGGGGCGTTCCAAGGGCGGCCTTTGGACGGCAAATTGATCAGGTTCACGATCGGTACTCAGGCGACGCAAGCGTCGACTGACGCGCAGGGGACGGCAACGGGGACGATCCGGCTCGATCAGCCCGCGGGGAGTCGCAACGTGGCTGCGTCCTTCGCCGAAGATAACCGTTACCTCAACAGCACTTCTGCCAATCCATTCCCAGTCGTGGAGGAGGAAGCCAGCCTCGACTATACCGGCGATACGCTCGCGTTGACCCCATCAACCGGAAAACCGGCTAACGTCAACCTCGGCGCCTCGGTTCGGGAGGCAGAGGACGGCAGTCTTGGAGACAAACTCGGGATCACCGAGGTGCGATTCTCGATCTACAAGTACACTGACACGGCGATGACGAACCCGGTCGCGACGAGAACCGTGCCGGTGAATGCGCCTGGTGCAGGCTCGGGAACAGCGGCGGCTACCGTCTTGCTTCCACCGGACAACTACGTGATAGCGGTCGTACTGCTCGGAAAGGCGTACTACACTGCTCCAATCGAGTCTGTGGCGCTGACCGTGGTTGAGCCCGGCACCGGCTTCACCACCGGCGGAGGCTGGCTAGCCGAGCCCAATCTACACACCCGCAGCAACTTCGGCTTCACGGTGAAGTACCTCAAGAACGGGAATCTCCAAGGCAAGAGCCTCTACATCTACCGGGTCAGGACGGACTTGAGTCTGCTCAAATCGCCCCCTGCCGGTGCACCCGCCGGCGAGCGGGAGTACAACTGGATCGTCAGGAGCAACGCCATGACCGGCCTGGCGCAACAGTGCGGGCCGACGACACCCTCGATCTGCAAGGCGACCTTCTCCGGCAAGAACAACATTACTGCGGTCGACCGCCTCACCTCGATCCCGTACGACCTTGGCGGGAACTACCAGTTCAAGGTGGACGTGACGGACAATGGTGAGCCAGGCTCACGCGCCGCCGTACAGCCCGACAGCTACGCGATCAGGGTGTGGGATAGCGCGGGCATTTACTACGTGCTCGGAACGTACAACGGAACGACGAACACCGTGCAGGTGCCGCTCAGCGGCGGCAACATCCAGGTGCATCCGGAAGGAGGCCCCCCGGCGACCGGTAAGAATGGGCAATGAGGGACGGCTACGATTTACTTGAGGGTGCCATACGAGCCTAGCCGGGCCAGCCCCGGGCCCGGCCATCACATTTGGCGGCCGGTCTTGTTGTTAGTCAGGCCGGGGTCCGCCCTACTTCGCGGAATATCCTCCATCTACGAAGAGTGAGTGGCCGGTGACGAATGACGCGGCGTCCGAGCATAGCCAGATGACCGCCCCGGCTATATCCGTTGGCTCAGCTACGCGTCCCATTGGGTGCAATGCATCTAGCTCCTCCTGGGTACGGTAGCGTGATTTCTTGATTCGATCGAGCATCGACGTGCGGGTGAAGCCCGGACAAACGGCGTTGACCCGGATGCCGGACGAGGCGTACTCCAGCGCCGCCGTGCGGGTCAGGTGAGCCACGCCGGCTTTCGATGCCCCGTAGACCGAATTGTTTGGCACGCCCCCGACCCCCGCTATCGATGCGGTGTTCACAATAGCCCCCTTGCCCTGCTTCAGCATCTGGGGGATCTCGTACTTCATGCATAGCCAGACGCCCTTCAGATTCGTGCCGATGACGCGGTCCCAGTTCTCTTCTGTGGAATCGACGGTGCTGCCCCCGGCCCCCTCGGTGCCAGCGTTGTTATAAGCACAGTCCAGGCGCCCGTAGACCTCGACCGCTCGCTGGACCATGGCTTCCACGTCGGCTGCCCTGGAGACATCCGCCCTGACCGAGATTGCCTCACCCCCGGCCCTTTTGATGGTGCGAGCCGTCTCCTCTGCGTCTTCCGGCGACATATCGGCGACGACTACCCGGGCCCCCTCGCGGGCGAAGGCCAGCGCAGTCGAGCGGCCGATCCCCATGCCTCCCCCGGTTATCAGCGCAATCTTACCTTCCAGGTCCGTTTGCAATCCGGTGCCTCCTCGATCTACTTTCATTCAAAGTCCGGTGCTTCAGGCCACCGGCTAACGTCATACAGTTCTTGCTGCCGTCATGTGTCAAAGCCTGCGCCCGGCTAGCGAGCCCTCGTATATCGCCTCGAGGGTCGACCTGGGCTCGACGCAGTCCCCTATGTCGTACACCTGTCCGGGGTAGCCGCCCAGCGATCTCAAGAGATAGTCGTCGCTTCGCCTCCCCAGAGATACTACCACCGTGTCAACCGGTCCCAACCGTAACTCATCCAGCGGGCCGGCCGCCCCCGCCCGGTCTATTACCACGCTGTCAGCGCCTAACTCCCGGACGGTTCTTCCAGCCCACACCTTGACATTGCTATGAGACTTGAGCCGCCGCATGAAGAGTATCCGGGTCGTGAACTCCATGTCCTGGGCGATAGCGGCGGATTCCTCGATGAGGTCAACCTTTTTTCCTCTGTCCGCCAGGTATTCGGCCGTCTCAGCGCCAATCCGGTCTCCCCCGATAACTACTACATTTTCCCCGACCTCGGCCTTCCTGCTCAGGACCTCCTGCGCCGTCACTACGAAGGGAAGGTCAGCCCCCGAAACGCGTAGCCTCCTTGGCTGGGCGCCTGTGGCAATGACAATGGCGTCCGGCCCCTCCCTGGCCACCAGTTCCGGCGTTACCTCAGTTCCCAGCACTACCTTCACGCCTGCTCTCTCCATCTGGTGAGTGAGGTTCCTGATGACATCGCCCAACTCTTCCCGGGTCGGAGGTAGCGCCGCGAGGCGCACCTGTCCGCCGAGCTCGGGCTCTCCTTCATAGAGGGTGACATCGTGACCCCGAACCGCAGCGACCCTGGCTGCCTCCATCCCTGCCGGGCCGCCTCCGACCACCATCACCCTCCTCCTGATGGCCGCCGGCTTTATCTCCAGCTCTCTCTCCCGTCCGGTCGCGGGGTTCACTACGCAGGTCACGTCCTGGTGTACGGCAATTCTGCCGAAGCAGCCCTGGTTGCACGACAGGCAGGTTACAATCTCATCGAGGCGCTCCTCCCTGGCCTTAGCCGGCAGATGAGGATCGGCAAGGAGTGCCCGGCCAAGCGCTACCAGGTCGGCATGGCCATCGGCCAGGATATTCTCCGCCTGCATGGGGTCCTTGATTCGGTTGACCGCCACCACTGGTACGTTGACCACGCCCCTTATCGCACCGGCCAGGGGCACGAACACCCCAAGGGCTACTCCCATCGGGGAGGCGATCATCTCACTGGTCTCGTAGATGCCGCCGGACACGCTCAGGTAGTCAACACTTGCCTGCTCCAGCCGCTGGGCGAAGACCGTGCTCTCATTCAGCATCAGACCCCCCTTGATGAACTCGTCGGCACAGAACCGGCAGCCTACTATGAAATCCTCACCTACCTCCCGCCGGATAGCAGAGATCGCCTCCAGGGAAAACCTCATACGGTTTTCCAGGCTTCCGCCGTAATCATCACTCCGCCGGTTACACCAGGGAGAGAGAAATTGAAGGGGTAGGTATCCATGGGCCGCATGGAACTCCACGCCGTCAAAGCCGGCCTCTCTGGCCCTCCTGGCGGCCTGCGCAAATGCTTCGACTATCTCCTGGATATCCTCCAGGGTCATCTCCTTCGGCACCTCATTGCCGGTCGCCGGACAGGGCACCGGGGACGCCGAGACCAGTTGAGACCCGGTAATCTTCGAAGAGGTCTGCCGGCCGGCATGATAGAGCTCGATCATAACGGCTGCATCCTGATTGTGTACCACGCTCGCCAGGTCGCGGAGGCCGGGGATGAGCCTGTCGTCCCAGATACCTAGCTGGTTCAGCGAGCCCCGCCCTCCAGGAGTAACGAAGCTGGCCTCCATGACCAGCAGGCCCGCGCCACCCTTTGCCAACTCCTCGAAATGAGCAAGGCAGCGGTCGCTGACCGATCCATCGCGGTTGCAGTAATTACGCTCCATTGGAGGGGCGACGATCCTGTTCTTCAGGGTAATGCCGCCCAACTTTATGGGAGTGAAGAGGTGATTGAAGTGTGACATGGGCCTGACCTCTCTCCTGGCTTTCAGGGTCGTATCCGGTACCTGCTCCAAGCAATAGGGCCGAGGTTACCCCTCGGCCCTGGCGACACAGATTTAACGGCGGACGCCGGCCGGATGCACGCCGGCCGGTCAGTTATCTACCTTAGAGTACTCCCAGGGCCTTAGCCTTTGCCATGTGATGAAGCCAGACCTTCATGATGGGCTTCTCTCCCCATACCCGGGCGGCGATGGGGCCGGCCTCTTCCGCCGTGATAGCCCTGGGCGTTCCCAGCAGGGAGGCATCGAACAGCCGCTTGGCGTTCTCTTCGAAGGTTATCGATGCAGCCAGCACGGCTTCGATACCTTGGGCCACCACTACGGAACCGTGGCCCCTCAAGAGCACTGCGCGGCTGCTGCCCAGGGCCCTGCCAACCGCATCGCCCTGATCGTCATTCTGTATCAGGCTAGGGTCGTCGAAGACCGGTACCTGCGGAGCGAAGATGGCAGCGGCGGTCTGAACGGGCACCAGCGGCCTGCCTGCGACGCTGATGATCGTGGCGTAATGGGAGTGCAGATGGGCCACGGCCATGATGTCAGGCCTTGCCCGGTACATGGCTGTATGAAGGGCGGTCTCTGACGGGGGCTCCAGCTCGCCCTCGACCAGATTACCTCTGAGGTCAACCGCAACGATGTCCCCGGCCTCTACCGCCGCCCGGCTGGTCTGGCGCGGATGAATAAGGATGTGATCGGTGCCCGGAACCCGAGCGCTAATGTGGCCGGAGGACTGGAAGAGCCCTTCCATGTAAAGTATCCGGCAGGCCTGGGCTAACTTCTCTTTGAGTGTTGTGCGCCCGGTAGCTTCCATGGCATTCTCCTTTTAGTATGGTTGTGGATGGGAAAGGGCGACCGGCTCGATGTAGCCTCATATCTCGTTCAGTAGCTTGCCATCACCTGGCTGGGAGTAACTGGAGCCGGAGATTGGCAAACTTATAACACTTCCTCCAGGGTGTGTCAAGGCGGGCCAGCCAAAACATACACAAAACTGCAATAAGTTCATGCGTCGTCCACACGTAAAGTGCGCAAACTTGAAACCCCGAGAGGTTGTAGTGCTGGAAGCAGTGGCGTACAGTAACAGTACAGGAGCTTGACCGGGAATACGCAGGCAGCGATCACGGCAGGCGGCCTGAATCAACTGAATACGCAAGGTGAGCCTCGGTTGCGAGGCAGAAATATATCTTCCAAGAAGTGTGGAGGTGGATGTCAGATGGGAATCATAGGATGGATAATACTCGGGCTGATTGCCGGAGCCATCGCGAAGCTCATAATGCCAGGTCGTGATCCGGGAGGATTTATCATGACGATTCTTCTCGGAATTGCCGGTGCGATCGTCGGTGGGCTCGTTGCGGCAGCCCTGGGGCTGAGCGCAGGCATTAACGACTTGAGCATTGGCTCAATAGTCCTGGCAATACTCGGCGCCATGCTGCTGCTCGTCATCTATAGGATGGTGGCGCGGCCCGGCGGCCAGCATGTAACCTAGCAAATTTGGACCTATTCCCGGCAAAGGAGGGCCGTCTCGTTTGAGACGGCCCTCCGTCTACGTCAGGCATCGCAACGCGTGCGCACACCGGAGAGACCGGGGAGACGGCGCGGGCTACCCTTGCGTAAGCGGCGACGAAGTAGTCTCACGACCCAGGCGGCCATTGCGAGGAGTGTGTGTTCTGTCACTCCCCGTCTCTTCTGCCAGCCCAGCGGAGACTAGGAACCAAGTAACCTTTGTCTGTCATCCCAGCGGAGGCTGGGATCCAGAGGAGTGGGGCGGGGGAGCAGGCGCACCCAGGCGTGCTAGGGTGGTGGGACCAGGATAGCCTTGATCGGTGAGATGCCCGGCACTTCTCTCCCCACGGCACGGACCGCTTCTTCGGCCGCTTCCAACGGATACTTGTGAGTGACCATCTTCTCCAGCGGGTAACGGCCGGACTCTATCAGCTTGATAGCGGCGATTACCGCCTCCGTCCCTTTGCTCAGTACTCCCTGGAAGCGTATCTCCCTGGAAAGAATACTATCGGTCGGCAGGGGGGTCAGGTTCCTGACACCCGCCAATCCGGCGCAGATAACCGTACCCTGCTTGCGTACCATCTCCAGCGACTTCTGAATTGCCTGGCCGCTACCCGTAACGTCGACAACCAGATCAGCCATGAGCCCCCCGGTGATCTGCTGCACACGCGCCACCGGGTCTTCCTGCTGCACGTCGATACAGTAGTCGGCCCCAAACTCCTTCGCCAGCTCCAGCCGGTCTTGATCGGCACTGAGGCCAGTGATGATAATCGGGAAGGCACCGGACTCCTTGGCGGCTACAGTCATAGCCAGCCCCTGTGGACCTGCTCCCTGAACAACGACTGCCTGGGCTATGCTCGCTCCACCGATAATGCGCACCCATTGAATCCCGTTGGCGATGACGGCGTTGGCCAGCACGGCGGCCTCTGCGGGCACGCTCGGAGAAACGCGATGTACGACGGAGCCGGGGGCGATGTACATGAATTGTCCATAGGCCCCCCAGAGTGACGGGGCTACAGTAGTTGGCACCCTTGATCCGTAACCCCGCTTGTTATCGCAAATGCGGTAGTTCCCAGACAGGCAGTAGCGGCAATGCCCGCAAGGAATACTGGCCTCCAGCGTGACCCGGTCTCCCACCCGGACGCCGTAGCGGCTGGAGGCTATCTCTCCGATCGCCGCAATATGGCCCAGCATCTCGTGTCCGAGGATCGTCGGGTAGCTGCAGTGGGCAACTTCTCCGTGGTAATACTTCGGGTCAGAGCCACAGATGCCCACCATCTCCACCCGCAGCAGGGCTTCCTCCGGCCCAATGGCGGGGATATCGAACTCCTGGATAGACATCTTCCCGGGTTCTTCGAGCACTGCTGAAATCTCTCTGGAAGCCATGGCTCCTCCTTTGGTTAAGGAATCAGCAACAAGGTTGTGCGTGTCTGTTCGAACGGCTCAAGGCCCAGGGTATGGGTCAAAGACCCACACCCTGAGCCCTAAAACTCTAAGACCTACGAGTCTATCCTACTCGAAGAGCAGCTTGCTAAACTTCTCTCGCATCTGCTTTGTTAGCTCAGGATCGGCGCCTACTACCTTGGGGAAGCTGTCTATCCACTTCATCGGGCGGCAGGCGTTGATGATCGCCCGGGAGCTGAGTCCCTTATCCTCTGTCGGGATAATGGGATCGAGCGGACCGCTCCAGCAGTCGCTAATGATATCAATGTCCTTGGCCGGGTCTACCCGGGTGCACACCGCCCACATCACATCATTGAGGTCGGTTACATCGATGTCATCGTCTACTACCACCGTGTAGCGGCCCAGGTAGTTGCCGGCCCGGCAGAAGGTGGCTACCATGGCCGCCTGCTTGGCATGGCCTCCATAACGCTGCTTGATACCGATTACGTTGAAGAGCCGGGCGCCGCCGACCTCATGACACCAGGCGCCGGTGACATCCGGCACACCGGCCTTGGCCAGCTCGTCCTCGAGCAAAATGGCACGGAAGAGAGCCCGGTAGACCGTGTGCTCCGTCGGTGGCTTGCCTGGAGGCGATCCGATGATGATGGGATTGTTGCGGTAATAGACAGCCTTTACATCGACCACAGGCTCGGGCCGGGAATCACTCGCGTAGTAGCCGGTCCACTCGCCAAAGGGACCCTCTTTCCGGACGTCACCAGGATTGATGAAGCCCTCGATTACCAGCTCAGCGGTAGCCGGGATCGGAAGCCCGGTATACTTGCCCTTGATTACCTCGACCGGCTCGCCCTTGATCGCTCCGGCCCACTCGTACTCGGACACGCCGTATGGGAACTCGGTCGAGCCGGTCATGAATATCACCGGATCGTTTCCGCAGGAGATAGCCACGGGCATCGGCTTATTCTGCTCCAGCCACTTGGTCCGCTGGATGCGTCCGTGCTTTCCTGGCGAGATATAGAAGTTAACGTGATTCTTGTCCACAATCATGACCCGGTAGGTACCCATATTCACCCACCCCTCGTCCGGGTCAATGGTGATATCGACACTGCCTGTCCCGATATATCGGCCGCCGTCGTGCTCGTGAAAGAAAGGCACCGGGAACTTAAAGAGGTCGATATCGGCGCCCTCCATAATGTTCTCCATAACCGGGCCGTTATTCACCATGATGGGCTTAATTGGCTGCAGGTTCTTGTACTTCTGCCTCAGCGCCTCTTTCAGCTCCATAGTCGGCATCCCAGCCGGCAGGCCCCAGACCAGGGCCAGGCGATCGAATGACCCCAGGGTGTTTACCAGCACCCGGCCCGCACCCTGGTAATCGGGTATATCATCGAAGAGGACCGCTGGCCTCTTCCCCTCCCGCTGGACCAGCTCGGTCAAGGCGCCGATCTCCAGGTTCCAGTGGACGCCTTTCGCTACCTTAAGTTGCCCTATTTTGTCTACCTCATCCAGCCACTCACGCAGGTCCCGGAAAGACAATGTTCCCTCCTTTTCTAAATCCTCTCAGTTTATCGAAGCCTGATTGTTCGCTAATGTTGCGCCGGCGTCATGCCTGGTGATGCGCCAGTGGACTCAAGCGCCTGGAGCGTCACGGGAGCAAGACCAGCCGGCTGCATCTGCCATTGGTGGGGTTTCCAGAGTCGAAAAAGATGCGATAGGTATAGCATAGCGCTCAGCAGCTTGTCAAACGGGTGTATAATTAGGCCTACACGCCTGGGTGGTAGGCCCTGGCAGTCTGGATGGTATGGCTGGAGGCCATCCGTCAAGAACAACATTCTTCGTCTGGCTATCAGGGGCCAGGGGGTGGGGATTGTCAGGGTGGTGATATTGGCCGCATATTGAGCTACGACGGGGAGAATTCCGCCAGTCCGACGTCGGTCAGGGTAAGGAGCTCAATATGGTCCAACTCACCTGCTATGGCGGTGTAGGCCAGATAGGCGGCAATCAGTTCCTCCTGGAAGATGGAGATACCCGTCTTCTTCTCGACTTCGGGCAGCCCTTCGGCATTAGAGGCCGTTTCTATGAGGAGTACCTGAAGCCTCGCTCGTCGTTCGGCCTGCTCGACCCGTTGTTTATGGGTCTCGTGCCACCCATTCGCGGGCTCTACCGGCCCGATCTGGAGCCTCCGGCCATAGACCTGTGGAACGAGCTGGAAGGCTCCCCTGCCTACCGGGACTTGCGGGAAACGGGGATAGACGGAGTTATCCTCTCTCACGCCCATCTGGACCATACGGGGTACCTCTCTTTCATACGCTGGGACATCCCGGTGTTCACCGGAGCCCTGACCGCCTTCATCGCCAAGGCGGTTCAGGATAGCGGCGTGGCCGCGTTCGAGAGCGAAGTGGTCTACGCCGTCCCCAGGGAAACGGGTGAGGACGGCATCCTCCACTCTTCGAATCCCCGCAAGGTTCCGGCCCTGCAAAGACCCTTTCGCATCTTCGACTGCGACCGCCTGACCGAAGCGTCCAACCGGTTCTGGCAGGACACTCCCGGCGCCCGGGATCTGGCGGATGCGCCTATTTGTGCAGCCGGGAACATCGGCGGGCTCGAGGTGAGGTCATTTCCAGTAGACCATTCTATTCCTGGCGCACGCGCCTTCGCTTTCAAGACATCGGCCGGGTGGGTGGCCTACACCGGAGACCTGCGGCTCCACGGACTCACAGCGAATGCTACAACCGCCAGGTTCATGGACGAACTGAAGTCGCTGAAGCCCATCGCCCTGATCTGTGAGGGTACCAGGGCAGCCTTGGGACGTGAAGGGCGGCCGAACCACACGGAGCATGAGGTGAGGGAGCGGGCTCTCCAGGCTGTGAAGCAGGCGCAGGGGCTGGTCATCGCCGACTTCGGTCCCAGGAATATGGAGCGGTTGCTCATCTTCGCCGAGATCGCCCGGGAGGTCGGGCGGGCGCTGGTGGTGCTCCCCAAGGACGCCTACTTATTGGAAGCAGCCAGGCTGGCCGATCCGGACATTCCCACGGTAATGCAGATTCCAGGGGCCCTCATCTATGACAAGCCCAAGGGGAGCATGCTCACCTGGGAGCGCGCCCTGCGTGAGCGGAATGCCGGCCGGCTGGTCAGTCCCTACGAGGTACGGCATAATCAAGACGAGTATATCCTCTGCTTCAGCTTCTTTGACCTGAACGAGCTTCCCACCATCCGTCCGCAGCCCGGCAGCCTCTACCTCTACTCATCGTGCGAAGCCTTCAACGAGGACATTCAGTGTGACTTCGGGAGACTGCGCGCCTGGATCGAGCACTTCCAGATGCGGGCCGTAGGGTTGCCACTCAAGGAGCTTGACTGGAACGTGCCGCCGGGGCAGGAGGGGCTTCATGCATCGGGCCATGCGGACCCCAAGAGCCTTATTACCCTGGTGCAGGAGATCGCTCCATCCATCCTCATCCCCGTACATACCGAAGGGGGCATCGAGTTCTTTCGGGAGCAGCTCAAGGGCAGCGGTGTTGCGGTCGTGGCGCCGGAATACGGGCGGCCGATCACTTTAGACCGCTGCGGTTTCGAAAACCGCTGCGGTCTGCGGTCGTAGCGTATGCAGTCTTCGCTCCCTCTTGAACCGGGCCACTACTACCACATCTTCAATCGCGGCGTTAACCGGACCAACATTTTCAATGAGGATCGCAACTACGCCCACTTCCTCACGCTCTACGCCAGGCATGTCTCTCCGGTTGTTGACACGTTTGCCTACTGCCTGTTGGGTAACCATTTCCACCTTCTGGTCCGGATCAGGACAGAACCAGTGGCAGACCGCAGCGGTTCGGAGCTGCCAGGCCAGCGTTCCGTGATCCAGGCCTTCAACAACTGGCTGAATGCCTACGCCAAGGCCATCAACAAGGCATACGACCGAACGGGCAGCTTATTTCAGCGTCGTTTTGGCCGGCTGGCGGTCACGTCCGAGCGCCACCTCGTAGCAGTGGTTCACTATATCCATTACAATCCTCAGAAGCATGGTTTCGTGAAGAACTTCCGGGACTGGCCACACTCGTCGTATGATGCTTTGCTTTCCGACAAGCCGACGCGGCTTGCTCGATCTGCTGTCCTGGACTGGTTTGGCGGGCAACAGGAACTGCGCCGAGTTCATGCCTTCCCGGCTGACGAGTCAGTTATCGCTGCCTATATTGGTGACGATGAGGCGTAAGACCCCGCCTAAGACCGCAGCGGTTTCCGAAACCGCAGCGGTCCTCCCCACCTGGAACCTGGCCCCAGCAATTGACATGGCCCGTGAACGGCGATAGGATGTCGGACAGAGGTGTCGCTCACGGGCGGGCCTCGCATCACTGAGAGACCCGGGTCCGGCGGTCTGGGCACAAGGCCAGGAGGCCGGTGGGGCCGGAAATCCTTATCCAGGTGGAGAATATGACGAAGCTTGACGAACTGGCTGAGTACTACTCTACCAGCGGTTGCTGGGAGAACATTACGGTGGCTCAGGCGCTGGACCGGGCCGTGGAGGCCCATCCTGACAACCTGGCCATTGTCTACGGTGACGAGAGGGTAACCTACAGGGAGATGCGCCTCCGGGCGGAGCGCCTGGCCAGGGCCTTCCGGGCCCGGGGACTCAAGAAGGGCGATGTAGTCACCGTTCAGATGCCCAACCTGCCCGAATATGTCTACATTCATTACGCCTTTGCTAAGATGGGCGTGATTACCCTGCCGACGATCCCTCTGTACCGGCGCAACGAGATGAGCCACGCCCTGAGCTTCTCGCGCTCCGTGGCGTACGTGGCGCCGTCCACTTTTGGCGGCTTCGATTATATGGCGATGCTGGAGGAGATGCGTCCGTCACTGCCGCACCTCCGGGATGTTTTCGTGGTGGGTGATCCGGTGCCACCCGGTGCCCATTCCATCCGTGAGATGTTGAAGGAGGACCACCCCGGTCTTCCGGCGGAGGAGCCGTGCCATCCGCTCGAAGTGACATGCATGGTCCTGACGGGAGGCACTACCGGCAAGTCCAAGGGCGTGCCCCGCAGGCACAACGAGCTCCTCGCCCACGCGTTGAACTGGGCCAAGGTGATGGACACCACTTCCGATTGCGTCTTCCTGGTGCCCGCGCCAATGACCCACGTGTTTGGCCTGGTAGAGGGCTTCTATATCCCTCTGACGGCGGGGGCCACTGCGGTCATCATGGACCGCTTCGAGACCGCCGACGCCCTCCGGCTGATCCAGAAGGAGCACGTGACCCATGCGCTCCTGGTGCCGGCGCTCATCGTATCGCTCGTCAATTCCCCCGAGTTCGTCAACTTCGACACCAGCTCATTGAAGCTGATTATCACCGGCGGCGGCCCCTGCCCGGAGGAAGTGATCGTCCAGGCCAAGGCCCTCGTAGGATGCGAGATCATCAGCCAGTATGGTATGTCTGAAGGCCCCCTTCTGACGACGAAGCTGGGAGACCCACCGGAGGTTGTCAGTGTCACGGTGGGCGTGGCCCACTGCGAGGGTACCGAGTTCAAGATCGTCGACGAAAACCGCCAGACCGTAGCCCCCGGCCAGCGGGGTGAGCTGGCCTTCCGCGGCCCCAGCATGTTCACCGGCTACTTCGAGAATCCGGCGGAAACCGCGGCTGTTGTTGATGAAGACGGCTGGTTCTATACCGGTGACCTGTCCTTCCAGGACGAGCGGGGCAATCTCCATATCGTGGGACGCAAGAAGGACACAATAAAGCGGGGCGGAGAGACGGTCATGCCACGGGAGATCGAGGAGCTACTTTATACTCATCCCAAGGTGATGAACGCCGCCGTGATCGGAATGCCGGACCTGAGACTCGGCGAACGCGTCTGCGCCTACGTGGTACCCAAGGATGGCCAGGATATTTGCCTGGACGAGATAGTCTGCTTCCTCAAGGAGAAAGACCTGGCCAGGTTCAAGCTGCCGGAGCGCCTGGAAGTAGTGAACGCTCTGCCGATCACGCCCCCTTCCAAAGTCCAGAAGAACGTTCTGCGGGAGGATATCACTCGCAAGCTGGAGGCGGAAAGAAAGTCGTAGCGCCGCATCCGGTCCGGTAATTATTTCTGGAGGCAAACTTGGCCAAAGAGAAATATGACATAGCGATAATTGGCTCGGGCATAGGCGGAATATGCTCCGCCGCCCGGCTGGCTCACACCGGCTATAAGGTCTTGCTGGTGGAACGGTTCCAGCTGCTAGGAGGGCGCTGCTCCACAGTGAATGTGAAGGGCTATCTTCTCAGCACCGGGGCCATTGGCATCGAGAAGAGCGGGCCACTGGAGCAGACCTTCATCGATGTAGGGGCCAAGTTCCCGGCGAAACGGCCGGACCCCCAGCTGGCGTACTTCGTCGAAGGAAAGGCTTACACCATGCCTTCCAAGGGAGGACTGCGCTGGCTGGTCCACCGTGTAGCGACCGACGAGCGGGATGCGGAGCGGGTCATGAACGCGATAAAGCGGGCTCTGACCTGGAACGAGCCATCCCTGTCGATCACCTGCCATGAATGGCTCAAGCAATTCACCCAAGATGAGAAGGTTCTTGGTGTCGTCCAGGCGGTCATCGCTGCGATGCTGGGAATCAATAGCTGGGAGCTACCAGCGGCCTCCTTTATCCAGTTCCTCAAGACCGGCGGATACCGGGACTTCGGGATCGTCGAGGGCGGCAATATCAACATGATCGAGAACCTGGCTGACGTCGTCCGGAAAAACGGAGGGACCATCTGGACCAACGCCAGGGCGAAGCGCATCGTGGTGAAGAACTACACTGCCACTGGACTCGTCGTAGACCGTCCGGACGGAGAGGTCGAGATCGAAGCCAGGGTGGTGATAAGTGACATCGGCCCGATCAAGACCATCGAGCTGGCTGGCGAGAAGAACTTCGAACGGGGTTACGTGGCGGACGTGTTCAACAAGATGCGGCCTATCCCGGTCGTCGACCTGTTTGTCTCCAGCGACCGTCCGCTGATCGAATTCCCCGGGGCCTTCCTGCCGGTCAACACCCGGCGGGTGTGCCTGATGTTCCAGCCAACCCTCACCTGTCCGGAGCTCGCTCCCAAGGGCCGGCATTACCTGGAAGTGTTCGGCGCCTTCGCCGATTCGCTGGGACCCTTTGATGCGAAGAAGGAGATTGACTGCGTCATCCAGGACGTGCGGGAGATTGTCGGTGAGAGCTTCGATAAGCATGGGCAGATTCTCGCGGCTGAAACGTTCCACGGCGATTGGCCAACAGTGCGGACGTGGCCGGGCTACGATGTCGGGCAGAAGACACCTATCGAGAACCTGTATAACGTCGGCGATGGTGTGAAGCTGGATGGCTGGTCCGCCGGCACACCGGCCTGCGCCATGACGGCGCAGGTGGTCGTGGAGGATATCCAGAACCGGCACAAACCAGGAGCTGGCTAAGCCGATCAGGGCGGCCGGCCGGAACGACCTGGTTAACGTGGTGTTTAGCAGCTTGCTGTCAAAGGTTATTCATAGCCATGGGGCCCCATTCGCCGCCAGCCGCAGCGACCAGGCCTATCGGGTCCTGCGGTTCTTACTTCAAGAGATCAGGCAGCCGAAATAACATTGGAGGTATAATGCGTTCCAGGAATATAATACTCTCGGTCGTAACGCTCATGCTTGCGACCATCTTGGTCCTTGGCGCCTGCACGCCCTCGGCATCACCAACGACAGCGCCGACCAAGGCTACGCCAGGAACAAGCTCAACGGTCGCTCCCAAGAGCGAGCCCACCAAGCCTGCAGCAGGCGCAACCACTACCGCCTCGAAGCCAACAGGCGCACCAATCAAGGTAGGCTTCATCGCTCCGTTCAGTGGCCCGATGGCTACTTATGGATTTGCAGTGAAGATCCCTGCCAAGATGGCTGAGGAAGATATCAATGCCTCCGGAGGCATCAACGGGAGTCCCCTGCAACTGGTGATAGAGGATAGCCCCTTCGATGCCAAGCAGGCGGTCACCGTGATGCGCAAGCTGGCCGAGCAGGACAAGGTCTTCGCGATCGCCGGACCTTACGCCACGGCAGAGTTCGAAGTGGCGGCGCCACTGGCAAACGACCTGAAGGTTGTGTCGGCTTCGAACGCCATGAAGCCCGGCATAGCCGCGGCCAACCGGCCCTGGTCATTCCAGATGAATGTCCAGGATAGCGTGATTACTCCCCCGGCCATAGAGGCCTTCAAGAAGGCTAACCCTGGCGTAAAGAGTGTCGTGCTGGTTGGGGATACCAAGCAATCGGTAACCGACTATATGATGAAGGACCTGTTCCCGAAGCTGCTCCCCCAGGCCGGTCTCAAGATTGCCTCAACCGTCACCTACGAAGGCGGCACTACGGACTTCAGCGCCATCGTAACGAAGATAAAGAACCAGAACCCGGAGGGCATTGCCCTGGCCGGTATGATGCCGGAAGCCATTGGCATAGCCAAGGAGCTTCAGCGGCAGCAGGTCAAGGTTCCGGTTGTGACCAGCTCCCACCTTATCGGCGGACCGGTCGCGGAGTTGGGAGGCGAGTCCATGAACGGATGGATAATGCCCAGCTACATCGACTGGGAGAGCTCCGACCCCAAGCTGCAGTCATTCGTGAAGCGGTTCTTCGAGCTGGCGCAGGCAGACCCTAATATTACACCCAAGCCACAGCATCTGGTTATCGAAAACCTCTACTACGACACCATAGTGATCTTTGCCGATATCATGCGCAAGGCCGGGATCAAGGCGGACACACCGGTACAAGAGGCACGGCAGAAGATCCTGGATGGGATGGTGAACCTCAAGGACCACAAGGCGATTAGCGGTGTTTACACTATGCTACCGTCTGGTGACGTTCAGCGAACACCAGCCCCACCCTTCATGGCCGAGAACGGCAAATACAAGATACTCAGATAACGACCTGGACCTAGAGTAAAGAGGACCAGCTATAACTGGTAACTAACGGCAACAGAATACGACCATGAGGAGGACCTGACAAAGGATGCTGTTCCGGGGCAAGTGAGCCGGCTGCCTGATCGCAATCACTCAAGCTCTCACCCGAACAGCCGTAATGCCTCTCGGAAGGTCGTATGTGGGGATAACTGATTGACCGCACGGGGCTCGGCCCAAGGCTGGCCGTGACAGTAAGAGCCCGGGTCTAAGGGCCCGGCGGAGGACAATCATGCCTATAGAGACGAGAATAACCCCCGAGCTGATCGCCGAATACGTTGCCACGGGTGACTGGTCAGACGTCACAGTTGGGGAACGGCTGGACTGTATGGTCCAGAAGTTCCCCAACAAGACGGCTATAGTCGATACACGGCGTCACACGACTTACTCCGAGCTTGGCCAGATGGTGGATGGGCTGGCCCGAGGGCTGTACGATTTGGGCGTTCGCAGGGGTGACCGGGTCACCGCCCAGCTGCCTAACCGGGCCGAAGCCCTGGCCGTCTACTTCGCTGTAGGCAAGATTGGGGCTATCCTCTGCCCTGTAGTTCCATACTACCGGGCAGCCGAGGTACGTCAGGTCTTGGAACGTAGCGAATCGGTTGCTATTGTTATTCCTGACACGTTCGGGGGCTTCGATTACACCGCCATGCTGCAGGAGATTCGCCCCAGCGCTCCGGCCCTGAAACATACGATAGTGGTAGGGGACAGGGTCCCGCCCGGTGCAATATCGTTCCAGGAACTGGCGTTCAGCCGGAGCAAGACCGATCTGGCCGCTCTCAAGCCCGAAGCGAATGACCCCCTGGTGTTCATGTTTACATCGGGAACAGAGGCGGCGCCGAAGGCTCCTATCTGGACTCATAACACCATTCACAATGTTAGATCTTATAATCTTGGCTTCGAGCTCACAGACAAGGATATTCTGCTTTCGCTGCCCCCTGCCTACCACGCCTTCGCCATGGGGGCGAGCATCACCCTGGTTCTATCCGAGGTAGGCGCTACCAACGTTTGGATGGATGCCTTTGACCCGGAAGAAGCCCTACGCGTGATAGAGAAGGAGCGAGTAACCGTTGCCGTTGGTGTGCCGCCGCAGCTAATGGGCCTGCTGAACCACCCCGCCTTGAAGAAATATGACCTGAGCTCTTTGCGTACCTTCGTCACCGGTGCGGCGCCCATGCCGGTTGCTGGCATCAAGCGGTTGAAGGCCGAGGTCGGCTGCGACTTCGTTACACTCTGGGGCGCCAGCGAGGTCACCGGAGGCCCGGTTACTCACCGGAACGACCCGCCCGAGATATCGGCAACAACGGTCGGACGAGTCCGCACGTCCACGGCGGAGGTAGCCGTCTTCGATGAGACCAGGGAGCGCATCCTGCCCCCCGGCCAGGTCGGCGAGATGGCTATCAGGGGGCCGTTTGTCCACGCCGGCTACTATAAAGACCCGGAGCTCAATCGGCGGAGCTTCCATCCGGATGGCTGGTTCTTCACGGGTGATTCCGTGATCTTAGACGAGAAGGGGTATATCTCGTTCGTGAGCCGGATCAAGGACATCATCAACCGGGGAGGGGAGAAGATCAGTCCCCGGGAGGTAGAGGAGCTGCTCTACACCCATCCGAAGATCCTGTCAGTCGCCATGGTCGGCATGCCGGACCCGCGACTCGGAGAGCGCAACTGCGTCTACGTTGTTCCCCGTAACGGAGAGACCATGACCCTCGATGAGATCGTCAGCTTTTTGCTGGAGCGCGGTCTTGCCAAGGTCAAGCTGCCCGAGAGACTCGAGCTGGTCGACTCTCTCCCTCTCACCGCCTCCGGCAAGGTGCGCAAGAACCTGCTTCGAGACGAGGTGGCGCGCAAGCTCAAACAGGAGGGCCGATAGGCGAGGAAACTGCGCCTGGCGATCGGGTGATTGAGCCGATGGGTTATACGGTGGTACAATCATCCATAACTGGTAGGGGCAGGCTGAAGCCTGCCCGACGAGATAAGCTGGCAATCTGAATGAGGAGGCGCCATCATGGCTGATCCTAAGGGAGATTTTCGATATAACACATCCCAGATACCCCTGAAGGCCGTCTACGGACCGGAGGATGTCGCCGATCTTGAGTACACCGGCGATATCAGCGACCCCGGCCAGTACCCGTTTGTCCGGGGCCTTTATCCCATGATGTACCGCTTCCAGCCGTGGATGAAGGGCATGGTCAGTGGCTTCGGGCTGCCGGAGGAGACCAACGCCCGCCAGAAGCAGTTGCTCGCCGACGGCCAGCATGGCTACGGCGGACAGCCTATGATTCATATCGCCTTCGATATGCCCAGCCACTATGGCTACGACCCGGACCATGCGCTGGCCCAGGGTGAGGTCGGCAAGTGCGGGATCAGCCTTTGCTCCCTCCAGGACATGGAGATGCTCCTGGACGGCCTGCCCATCGAGAACACCTACGTCAGCCTCAACGCCGACTGCACCGGCCATGTTATTCTGGCCATGTACGTCGCACTGGCGCAGAAGCGAGGTGTTTCACTGGAACGCCTCAGCGGTGTGGTCAATAACGGCCACCTGAAGGGCTACATGGGCGATAACATGTCCCGCTTCCCGCCCCGGGCGGCTCTGACCATGACCATCGACGCCGTTCGCTACTGCACGCAGAACCTGCCCAATTTCATGCCGGTTACAATAGTTGCCTACAACCTGCGTGACTCCGGCATGACCGCCGTGCAGGAGATAGCCTTCAACATGTCGATGGCCCTGGAGATCGTCAAGAAGTCCGTCGACTCCGGGCTCAATGTCGATGACTTCGCCGGGAACATCTCCTGGTTCTTCGCTTCACACAGCAACTTCTTCGAGGAGATCTGCAAGCTGCGGGCGGCCCGCAAGGTATGGGCCCGCCTGATGCGGGAACGCTTCGGCGCCAAGAACCCCAAGTCCTGGCGGCTGAAGATCTGGATCCAGACATCCGGCTCAACGCTAACCCGGCAGGAGCCTCTCAACAATGTGGCCCGGGTCGCCTTCCAGGGGCTGGCCGCCGTGCTGGCCGGGGTGCAGGGCATCGCCACTACCTCCTACGACGAGGCGCTGGCCCTTCCCACCGTGGAAGCGCAACGCGTGGCCCTTCGTACACAGCAGATCATCGAGCATGAGACCGGCGTGACTGACGTCGCCGATCCCCTGGGAGGCTCCTACTATGTGGAGGCGCTAACCAGTGAGATGGAGACTCAAGCATTCGCCCTCCTGGACAAGATCGAGGAGATGGGCGGCTACCTGGCGGGGCTGGACAACGGATTCATCCCAAGAGAGGTAGCTAACAGCGCCCTCCGATTCCAGCAGGAGATCGAGCGAGGCGAGCGGATTATCGTCGGTGTCAACAAGTATGTCTCAGACGAATCGGCGCCTGTGGATACCTTCGCCCAGAATCCCCGGGTCCAGGAGATAGCTGTCGAGCGTCTCCAGAAGATGAAGCAAGAACGGGACAACGGCCGGGTGGAGAGGGCCCTGGCGGCCCTGAGGGCCGCCGCCGAAGCGGGCGAGGCCATGATGCCGCACATGATCGAGGCCGCCGGCGCCTACGCCAGCCTGGGGGAGATCATGGCTACGCTTCGCGATGTCTTCGGCGAGTGGGACCGCAAGCCGGTGCTCGCCCAGTCCGGTGCAGCCGCGTCGCCGTCAAGCGCTGCCCCGTGCTGAGCTAATAGCCCGGAAGCTCAGAGCTGCTGTACTGAGCTTCCGGGCTAAAGTGTAATTCCGGCTCTTTTTCCGTCACTCCAGCGCTCCTTCCGTCACTCCAGCCCTCCTTCCGTCATTCCAGCGAAGGCTGGAATCCAGAGGCGGGGGAGGGAGCTAGCCGATCAGCCTGCCAAGAGACATCCGGGCAACCAAGCGCATGGTCTGCCGTCTAGCCGGCTGGCAAGAAGGTAGCCCCGTAATATTGGGTCTCTGGAATGCCATGTAGCTCTGCTGGTTCCGTGGCGGCGCTTGACGATGGGGGTACTCCCCGCCCAACCCCTCTGGATTCCAGCCTTCGCTGGAATGACAGAGTTGTAGCAAGTACATCAATACGCTGAAGCAGGGGCTTAGCAATACGCTGAACCAGGTGCTTAGCCTGCTTCGACGATTCCCGTGTCCAGGCCATATCCCCAGGCGTCCATCGCCGGAGGCCTGATGCCCAACTGGCTCAGAATAGTCGCCACATGGGAGCGGTGCTCCGTGCTGTGGTTGATCGCCTGGACCAGCGGGATGGTTGCCTGGATGGCGAACGGCTTGTCCCGCCAGGTGCGAGGCCTGGTCCGCCACGTGCCTCGGAGCACTCGAGGAGGCTCGGCTCGCTCCGCAATCCTGATCAGCTCTTCGCCACTGCGGCGGGTCAGCTCCCGTAGCTGCTCGAAACTGGGGAAGCCGGCGCCCTCGAAGACCGTGTACACCGGCTCCTGGCCTTTCAGCAAGTTTACATAGATTTCCTCACAGGCGACGAGATGGAGTAACGTGTCTCGAACGCGGCCGTAGGTCCCGGGCGCCCTCGCATCGAGCTGCTCATCGTCCAGCCCTTCGCATGCGTCCAGCAGACGGAGGTTGGCCCACAGATTGTGCTTGAAGATCTCGACCAGAGCGGTCTGCATGATGAACGGCCTCCTCAAGAAGCTTCGCCAGGATACCGGACAACGGTAAGCCGGCGGGAGATTATTTCCCTATGCCCGGCACTATCCCATACCAGGGGGCGGCGTGTCAACGCGAGGCATCGCCTCCGGCCAGAACAAATGTTGCCTTTTTCCTAGTACCGCTTCTGCCGACGTGTTATAATTCCACCGGAGGATAGGAAAATGCCATTCGAACGAACAATGCGCGGTCTCTGGAAGGGTAACTCCCGGCTCCAGCTTATCAAGATTGCGGCTCAGTTGCCTACCTACATCAAGCTACTCTGGGGCCTCACCAAAGACCCGCGGGTGCCCGCCCCGGCGAAGGGGATGCTCGTTGCCGCTCTCGCCTATCTGCTCTCGCCAATAGACCTTATCCCCGACTTCATCCCGGTCATCGGTCAGATAGACGACGTGGTAGTCTTCCTGGCAGTCTGGAGGGCCTTCCAGAATCTCTGCCCAAAGGAGGTCTGGGAGGAGCACCTTAGCCTCGTCAAGGCCGGCGAGAGCGACTTCGACCGGGACTTTGCGTGGCTCAAGACCAATGCCTCCGGCCTGGTCAACTACATTGACCGCAACCTTGACCGGATCCTCCAGCGCTACGGACAGGCAAGGCCCAACCGGAAGCCGTAGGGTCTTTTTGGCAGGGCCTCCGTGCCGGCACGGGCCTGCGCCCGGCACCGGTCAAGACGTGCGCTCAGTGTATGCCTAACGCTTCTAACTTCGCCGATTATCTTCAGTCAGAGCCGGAGTATCGCGGCCAGATCGTTCATGTTGAGCATATCCCAGGGCGGCCGGCACACTACGGGAGCCTGAACAACCCCCTTCATCCGGCCCTGGAGTCGTCTCTCAAGGAGACGAGCTCGCTGCCCCTCTACACGCACCAGGCGCAGGCCCTCGACTTGGTCCTTGCGGGCCGGAGTGTAGTGGTGTCCACGGGCACTGCCAGCGGGAAGTCATTGATCTACAACGCGGCGTTCATCCAGGCCTTTCTGGAGAACCCCCGCAGCCGGGCCCTTTACCTCTTCCCGACCAAGGCCCTGGCGCAGGACCAGCTTCGGAGTCTGCGGGAGCTGGCGGCCGGCTGCTGTCCGACCCTGTACGCCGACACTTTCGATGGCGACACGCCCCAGCCCGTGCGGGGACGGGTCAAGCGCTCGGCTCACGTGGTCCTGACCAACCCGGATATGCTGCATCTTGGCGTCCTGCCGAACCATACATCATGGGCTTCATTGTTGAGGCGCCTCAAGTACGTGGTGATCGACGAGGCGCACGTCTACCGGGGTGTGTTTGGCTCCCACGTCGCCAACATCATCCGGCGACTCCGCCGCCTGTGCAGCCTGTACGGCTCGTCGCCCCAGTTTATCCTGTGCTCGGCAACGATTGCCAATCCCGGCGAGCACGTGGAGAGGCTCATCGGGCAGCCCGTGGACGTTGTCGATGACGATGGGGCGCCACGCGGGCCCAAGGACTTTATCTTCTGGAATCCCCCGGTGGTGGACCCGTATTCGGGGGCCCGCCGGAGCGCCAACAGTGAGGCGACGCACCTTTTCACCCGCATGGTGAAGTCTGGGATGCGCAGCATCAACTTTACCAAGACACGGAGGGTAGCGGAGCTGGTCTACATGTACGCCAGGGAGGCCCTGGGCTTTGAGGCTCCCCACCTGGCAGACCGGATCCGGCCGTACCGGGCGGGCTATCTGCCGGAGGACCGGAGGGAGATCGAGCGCGGTCTCTTCCAGGGTGATCTCCTCGGTGTCACTGCGACCAACGCACTGGAGCTGGGTGTTGACATCGGCGACCTGGAGGGGACCATCCTGACCGGCTATCCGGGCAGCATCGCCAGCACCTGGCAGCAGGCCGGCCGCAGCGGGAGGTCAGCTACCGGGCATTCAGTGAGCGTCTTGATCGGCCTCGATAATCCGCTGGACCAGTACCTGATGCGTCATCCGGAGGCCTTCTTCGGAAAGAGCCCGGAGAGCGCCCGGGTGAATCCCGGCAATCCGTATATCCTGGAACAGCACCTTCAGGCGGCTGCCTTTGAGCTGCCCCTGGCCACGGAGGAAGAGGGCCTCTTTGGGCCGGAGTTCCCGGAGGCCGTCGCCAGCCTGGAGCGCAAGCAGCTGCTGGTAGGCCGGCAGGGACGGTACTACCTGTCCGCCGACGTAATCTATCCCGCCGAGCGAGTAAATATCCGCTCGACGTCGCAGGAGAACTACCAGTTGCTGGATGCAACTCAGCCTGCCTACGGCGGGCGTCTGCTGGAGACCATCGAGGGGGCCGCGGCCTTCTACCAGATTCATCCCGGTGCGGTCTACCTGCACCAGGGGTTCTCTTACCTTGTAACCAGGCTGGACCTGCAGGGGCGGACCGCCTTCGCCGTTCCCTCTGAGACCGGCTACTACACTCAGGCCAGGGAGCTAACCGACATCCGCATTACGGAGACCCTCCGGGAGAAGACCGTCGGTACAACCCGTGCCTGTCTGGGAAAGGTCACGGTCACTACTCAGGTGATCGGGTTCAAGAAGAAGCGCCAGGTCACGGAGGAGGTCCTGGGGGAGGAACCCCTGGAGCTGCCCGCCCAGTCCTTCGATACGGTTGCCCTCTGGTTCGACGTGCCTCCCGAGCTTGGCAAGAGGCTGGGACTGGAGGGTTTCGACTTTCCCGGCTCTCTCCATGCCACAGAGCACGCCGCCATCGGAATCTTGCCGCTGTTCGCGATGTGCGACCGGAACGATATCGGCGGCGTCTCCACCCCGTGGCACGTGGATACCGGCGGGCCGGAGGTCTTCATCTACGATGGCCACCCGGGAGGCGTCGGTATCGCCGAGGAGGGGTTCGAAAGGTTAGAAGAGCTCTGGACACGTACGCTGGAGGCCGTCTCCGAATGCCCCTGCGAGGCCGGCTGCCCGAGCTGCGTGCAATCGCCCAAGTGCGGCAACAATAACCGTCCGCTCGACAAAGCCGGCGCCCGGAAAATGCTGGCCGCCCTGTTAGGACGGTGACCGCCACAGGATACTCTAATCATTCAATCCCTTTCCGTTGAGAATTTGCTGCATACACTTTTCAACCCTTGACTCTCGAGTTTTGGACTGTTTTGGTTCAGAAAAATAGAGAATGTATGCTCTTTGCCGTCCCGGCGTCAATGCATCAAAAGCAGTTTTCAGGGCAGGGATTTCATCGAACTTATTTTGAAACTCTTCAGGAATTGTGTATTCTGTATGCTTCTTAAAACTCACTCCCAAACCGGCTTTTTCAACTTCAATGGCTTCATAAATGTAGGCTTTCAAGATGGTTTCCATTGCAACTATCTCTCGAGCACTGGTGAACCGAATCTGGCGCCCCGCCTGCACATTCTCCGTTTGTTTGATTAGAATACCGTGTGCATCTTGTAACAAGGCGCCTTTGAAAAACAGAAGCGCACAGTAGTCCTTAAATCCATGTATTAGAACTATGTTCTTCTTCTGAAACGTGTAACAAGGAACACCCCACTTCAATTCTTCGGTCAGTTGACAGTCTAGAATGATCGTTCTCAGTTTCTCAAATTCTTCCTGCCACTTTTTGGCCTTGCTTAAGTATTGATCAACCTTGGGATTCATTCTACTCTCTGTCATAAGACGTTCTAGCCGGATACCTCCGCATTCGGCGGCGTAAGCCAGGGAATGTCGAGGTCCTTGTACGGCTGACGCTTCTCCTGGATCTCCTTGAATTTGGTCTGGAAGACGGGGCCTGTGGACTTGATCCACCCGATAAGATGGTCCGCCTTGTTCTTCGGTGTGAAACGATGGTCTATCAGGCCCTCCCGGTCAAACTGAATGGCCGTCTGGCCATCCCGCTCGACTATCCGTCCCGTCGCCCGGCACATCGCGCAAACCACCCGGGTCGCCGATTCTATCTCGAAATGGGTGCTGTAGCAGATGGGGCACTGGGTGTATGTCCCCGGCTGCGGAGCGACCGATTCCTCGCCCTTGAGCGAGCGGACCAGGCGGCGTCCTAGCTCGTGCACATCGGACATAGCCTCAGGCCTGGTGAGTATCTCAGCGGGACCGGGGCTCTCGCCGATGTAGCTACCAGCTATGCCGTAGCCGGCCATCATGGCCAGGCAGTTGAGCTGGGGCAGCGAATAGGGCATCCATTCCTTGCGCCCAGCCGTAGCAATGGTCACCGCCTTCTTGTCCTGCCACTGGTCAGGTCTGCAGACCAGGAAGCGGTCAAGGACCACTTTGATTATGCCGGCAGGACCGTAGATGTAGGTCGGAGCGCCCAGTACCAGGCCTTCGGCTGCTTCCATCTGATCGTAAAGGAAGTAGAAATCGTCCTTGAGGCCGCAGCGGGCATCGCGGATGACGCAGGCCATACAACCATTGCACTCTTCGAGATGAAGGTCGGTCAGGCGCACCAGCGCTACATCCGCCCCTTCCTCACGTGCCCCGAGCAAGGCCTCCTTAATCAGAATCTCCGAGTTTCCCATCTTTCGCCGGGAACCAACGACACCCAGTACTTTCATCTACTTCCTCCAATCACTCAATTGTCTTAACCTGCCTTTGCTGTCCTCATCCGGCGTCTCTCCATCAGATCGACGAACGCCTCGATACGAGTTATCAGCCCTGCCCTGGCCATCTGCTCGTCGAAGACGATGGTCAGCACGGGGATCGAGTGGTCTTTGATCACACTCGGGTAGATATTCTCGGCTATGATCTCCGGCATGCAGGTAAAGGGGTAGAGATGCATCACGCCGTCGTAGCCTTCCTCCTTGTGTAGGATAGTCTCACCCAGCGCCTGGATAGCGTCACCGGAGACGTCCCGGCTCAGATAGGGCTGAGCGGCCCGCTTCACCTTCTTCCCATGTCCCAGGCCGACCCACTCCAGGAAGAGCCAGGCCTTGATCCATTCAGTGAGCCAGGCGGAGCGGCTTACCTGGACACCGCGCTTGCCGAGCTCGTCCTCCAGGTCCATGTTGCAGAACGGATTAAGCACTACATAGAACTCGCCAAGGATTGTAACCCGCAGGGGCCTGGCCTCCGGGTCGATCCGAATAGCCTCCAGCTCCCCCATGATCTCCCCTCGCACCTTCTTCAGGGCAGCCTGGGTATGGGCCGGGCAGACGCGCTCACCGGCGGAACGCCAGACCTTGCTGGCCTCGCCTTTCTTGATCTCGCGCGGACGGATCCATTGTACCTTGCGCTCAATATCCTCCATCAACGCCAGCTGCTGAATGGCGAACTTCAGCTCTCCCAGCGTCACTCGCCAGGACCGGTTGCCAGGCAGTAGCTCCTTGATGAATTTGGCCAGAGCGACGATGGCCCCCGCCTGCCAGTCGAAGGACCGGATGTTGAACTCATACCCCATGTCCCGCAGGGCATCCTCATGGAGCTTGGCGTAGTAGCCAAGCCGGCAGAGGCCCGGGCCGCGCACGTCTATTACCGTGTCGGCGCCCTGCTCCAGGCCCTCTATCAAATTGCCCAACAGTACCTTGTACGGAAGGCACATCCACTCGGGCGAGTATTTGGATCCAAGCGACATTGTATTCTTGCTGAATATCGGGGGTACGACAGCTTCTATGCCATGTTTGTCCATAAGGGCCTTTAACGGTACCCAGACGGACCCCATGTGCGGGAACGTCACCTTCAATGGGGCCTCCTCTCCTTGAGCAGCTCCAGAGCTACCAGCCGGTCGCTCCAGGGGATACTGCGATCCTTGTATATAATAGACTCCTCGTGGCCCTTTCCTGCCAGCAGGACGACGTCACCGGCCCGGGCACGGCCCAGCGCCTCGGACAGGGCTTCCCGGCGATCGGCGATTACCAGGTAGTCCCGGCCCTCGCTCTTACCCGCCGATTTCACACCCGATTCGATCTCCCGGATGATCTCCAGAGGCTCCTCTGAGCGGGGCTCATCGCTGGTGAGGACCAGGAAGTCCGCCAAACGGGCTGCTACCTGGCCCATAATCGGGCGCTTGGTGCGGTCTCGCTCGCCCGGACACCCAAACACAACCATGAGTCTTCCCTTGCAGTGGGTGCGCAGAGACGCCAGGGCAACCTCCAGCGCTCCCGCCGTATGGGCAAAGTCCACGAGCACGGCAAAATCCTGCCCGGCGTCCACCCGCTCCATACGGCCGGGGACACCGGTGAAGGACTCCAAGGCTTCTTTAATGACCTTCAGGTCAACACCCTGCGACAGGCCCAGGGAGGCCGCCGCCAGGGAGTTGTAGACGTTGAAGCGTCCTATCAGAGGCAGTTTCACCTGCCCCTCCCCATCAGGCGTCGTCAGCGTGAAGGCCGTCCTCCAGCCCGCGGGAGAGAGATCTCTGGCGCGCACATCCGCGCTGGCGTCTATCCCGTAGGTCAGAGGCTCCACCGGCGAGACCAGAGCCAGATGCTCGCTGGCAGGGTCGTCAGCATTGAGAATAGCGGTCTTCGGAATGCCCTTGGACGCGGCAGAGCCCAGCGAGGCGAAGAGCTTGGCCTTATGGGACAGGTAGTCATCCCGGCTGGTATGAAAGTCCATATGGTCACTGGTCAGGTTGGTGAAGACGGCCGCGTCATAGTGGCATTCGTCCACGCGGTTCAGGGCCAGGCCGTGAGAAGTGGTCTCGATAATAGCATAGCCGGTCCCTGCCTCGACCATCTCCGCCAGGGCTTTCTGTATTTCCAGTGACTCAGGGGTAGTCTGATGATAAGGGTTCGATATAAAGCGGTCGCCGATCTTGAGACCGACGGTGCCGGTGATACCGGTGCGGTAGCCCGCTGCCTCCAGTACGGCGCTGATGAGGTGAGACGTGGTCGTCTTCCCGTCAGTGCCGGTTACGCCGATGACCCGCATCTTGAGAGAGGGACGGTCGTAGAAGATCGACGCCAGCCGTGCCAGGGCCGCCCGGGCCGAGGGCACAGTCAGCACCGGCGCCTGCTCTGCCAGTACACCTGGCCCGTCCTCCGCGACGATGGCCACTGCCCCGTTTGCCAGGGCAGCCGGGACGAATCGGCGGCCGTCGGCATGAAAGCCCGGGACGGCGACGAAGAGGTCGCCCGGGACTACCCGCCGGGAATCATACGAGATGCCGGTGATCTGGGGGTCGTTGTTTAGCGGACCGGCCAACCCCAGCCCGCTCATCAGTTCCGATAGCCGCACTAGATTCCTTTGAACGAATTTGGGGCTATTATAACATGATGAGAGGCATCCATAGCGGAGACCGCAGCGGTCTGGTGGTACAGCGGTCTGATCACCAGCCCCCTAGTACGTCGTTGCCGAGACGAAGTTCCAGCGAGGGAGCCTGAGAGCCGGGACGCAGTTGTAGGCGAGAAAGCCTCCCTCCAGCCTGGTCTCCCGTCCAATCATCTCAACCTCTTTCAGAGCATCGACGTAGCTCTGAGTGAACCGCAGGTTCTTGATAGGGCGGGTTATCTCGCCCCGATCTATCAGGAAGGTGCCGTCACGAGTCATCCCTGTGACGGTTACCGTCAGCGGGTGCAGGTGGCGCGTGTAGTGGAAGCGAGTCACCCAGATGCCCCGGTCGATTCCGGCCAGCATCTGATCCTTGGTTGCGGCCCCAGGGGCCAGGAAGGTGTTCATGGGCATGGGGCCATAGGTATTGGGAGCTGGAAGCGCATGGCCCGTCGATTGCTTTCCCTCCTTGTTGGCGGTATAGCTATCGTAGCAGACCTCTTTAGCCACACCCTTAGTGATAAAGTCCACCCGCTTCTTTGGGACGCCCTCGAAGTCGAAGGGCATGGGGACGGTCCCGTTCCCCAGGCCGTCGTCCCAGAGGCTGACCTTGGGGTCCACGAACGGCTGGCCAAAGTGCCCGCCCAGGAAGCTCCGCCCTTCCTGCACCGCTGTGGCACCGAGACCCAGGTAGCCTAGAAAATCGAGGATATCGTTGACAGCATAGGGCTCCAGGATCACCGGATACTCGCCGGGAGGCAAATCTACAGGCTCCTGGCTCCGCACGGCCTTGTCTATGGCCTCCCTGGCTATCGCCTCTCCATTAATTTCTGAAGCGTCCAGGGCGAAATAATCGGCGTATCCGGAGCCGGAGTCGGCCATGATAACCGTGTTTATGTCGGCGACCGCCTGGGAATGGTAGGCGAAGACGCCGAGGGAATTGGCCACCGCCAGTTCCATGATATTAACCTGCAGGGCGCCTGAAGCCACGAGCCGGTTCTCGCCGGAGCGGCGGCATATAATGCCAGCCACCTCTGCCCGCCTATCCGGGCCGAAGTTCAAGGTATTGGGTAAGAGTGCATTGGCCTTGCGGGCCGGCGCCGGACCGGGCAACGAGACGAATTCCCGATTCTCCACCTGGTACCGGGCGATAAGCTCGGCCCGCTCGACTACCCTCTTCAATCCCGAGACAGAAAGGTCGTTGGTCGATGCAACGCCAATGCGCTTTCCGATCACCGACCTGACCGTCACGGCCGATTGGCGCTCGGCGACGTTCTGGTGAATGACGTTATTGGCGAAGCGGGTCAGGGCTGAATCGGTGCCCCAGAACAATACCTCTGTCTGGTCCGCATGGCTGGAGGCCAGGACCCTGTCCAATAGCCGCCGGACATTCCCTTCTTCTAGCAACCGTCCTTCTGCCATTAGATCACCCCCACGCGGATGTTGTGGAAACGGGCGGGCGCCGTGCCATGGCCTACCCCCGCAGTTTGTGAGGGTTGCCCCTTCCCGCAGTTAGGGGTACCCCACATTTGCCAGTGGTCCCGGTTGCAGATGGCGTCGCAGCTGCCCCAGAACTGGGGGGTCATGCCCGTATAAGTCGCATTCTTGAGCATGGCGCCCAACTTGCCCTTCTTTATCTCCCAGGCTATCTCTGTCCCGAACTGGAAGTTCAGGCGCTTGTCGTCAATGCTCCAGCTCTTATTAGTCTGCATGTAGATTCCATCGTCGGTATCGGCAATAAGATCGTCGAACCGCCAATCTCCCGGCTCCAGGTTGACGTTGGTCATGCGGATTAGTGGTATGCGATTCCAGCCGTCGGCTCGCATGGTCCCGTTGCTGGTCTGGCCGATGACCCGGGCCGTCTCACGGGAGGTTAGATAGCCCACGAAGATGCCATCCTTGACGATCGGCACCCGTTGGGCAGGTACACCCTCATCGTCGTAGCCGAAGGTGCCCAGCCCTCCCTCGATGGTGGCGTCGGCGGTGACATTGACCCGGGGCGAGCCGTAGCGGAAGCTGCCTAGCTTATCTGTAGTGAGAAAGCTGGTGCCGGCATAAGAAGCCTCGTATCCGAAGACCCGGTCCAGTTCTATGGGATGGCCGCAGCTCTCATGAAGCTGAAGCGCCAGTTGAGTGGCGTCCAAGATGATGGTAGTCACGCCGCTGGGACAGGGCTTGGCCGTCAGCAGTGCAACGGCCTCCTCTGCCAAGCGCTGGCCGTTGCCCGGAAGATCCTGGGCCACAACGAACTCCCAGCCTCCGCTCCCATGGTGACGCCCGACGCTGTTTGGATAACTCCGGTTCTGGACGTCGCCGTTTCCCTCGGCCATCGCCTCGATACCACAGCCCACCTTGGTGATCTCCTGCTCCGTCAGGCTGCCCTCGGTACTGGCGAAGGTCTTCCGCTCCCGAAACAGCTCGATAGCCGACTCTGCAACCCGGATGCCTCCGACCCGGCGCATGGCCTCATCAGCCGCCATCAGAAGATTAATCTTCTCGTCCAGTGAGATTGAGAAGGGATCAGTGCGGTAGGGTGTACGGTACTGGCCAACGGCCTTCTTCGGGGGTCCGATATCCACATCCGCTTGTTTGACCCTGGCGGATGCCCGGGCGATCTTCACGGCGAGGGCTGCCACCCGGTCGGCCTCTCTAGCGGTCAGACGGCCGCTGCTGGCGAAGCCCCAGGCGCCATCGGCGATTACGCGCACACCGAAGCCCTGGCTGTCCCCCATCGCCAATCCTTCCACCGTCCCATTCTTGACGGTTATGGCCTCCGAGTTAGAGTAGATTAGGCGGACGTCTGCGTAGGTCGCGCCGCGGGCCTTGGAGGTGTCAAGGGCTCTCATTGCCAGATCGTTCATGGCTACACTCCGTTTAGGAATAAGAGTCTACACTCCGAAGGCGCTCACCGCCAACCGCCGTGTGCCAACCGGGTGCCCGTCAATAAGACCAGACGGTCACCCCTGCCAACCCTATCCCTCGAGGACTTCGAAGTGGTTGATCCTGGGCTCCCGCTCGATGAGCGAGGCCAGAGGGAGCATGGCCTGCTGAGACTCGGCGTTCCTGCGAATATTCAGCGCCATAGTCGAGTGGCTCTCAGGACTGTCCCACCTCGAGTATACCAGAAATTGGTCCAGATCTTCTGGGGATCGCGCTATTCGGGCCTCCAAACAGCCTCTGTATCGTGACATCAGCGCAACATGCTCCCGAAGGCCGGAGAGTGCTATCCTCCCCTGCCGGCCCTTGAACTTGTAGATTTCAATTCTTATTATCATTGTCCGCTCTCACTTCTCGTATTGTCATCTGCTTGTCGCGTCCCGTGGTTTATCGTGACAAGATGGGCGTGGATTCCATAGTGCTGGGCTCCCTCATCCCAACCTTCTCCCACTGCGGTGGGCGAAGGAGTACTCGCTCTTGCGGCGGGAAGAGAATAGGCAACCTCCTCCCAAGAGAGAAGGAGTACTCGCCCTTGCGGCGAGCAAAGTATAGGCAATCCCTTGTCCAAGAGAGAAGTAGTACTCGCTCGGGGAGAAGGGGATTATCCTGTTCACATTGGCCAAGCTGCTACCTCCTGCCGCAGCGAGAAGCACTTCCCTCGCCCACCGCAGCAGAACAGCACTTACTATCCCCTCGCCCGCCGCAGCGGGACACCATCTATCATTCCCTCGCTCACCGCAGGTGGATGGGCTTGCTCCAGCGACCATTGCCTCGCCACCGCAGTCGAACAACCTGCTCAAGCAAACCTTCCCTCGCCCGCCGCAGAACAGCATTTACTATTCCCTCACTCACTGCAGCGGGATAGAGCATACTGTCCCCTCGCCCACCGCAGCGGGAGAAGCTGCTCTAGCAAGTATCCCCTCGCCCACCGCAGCAGAACAGCACTTACTATCCCCTCGCCCGCCGCAGCGGGAGAGGGTTAGGGTGAGGGAACCCACTCCTCACCTTGACTCCCAAGCTACATTCCAAGTACCTGCTCCTAACACAATCTTGACCGCTGGTCTTGAGCTGGGCTAAAATGAAGTTGAATGTTCCGTCCGGGAGGCCCGAAATGCCGATTTATGAATATGAATGCACATCCTGCCAGCACAAGTTCGAGCTGCTGCGCTCGATGTCCCTGGCAGACGAAGGAATCTCATGTCCTCAGTGCCATAATGGCGCCCGGCGGAAGCTTTCCACATTCGCCTCTTTTTCCAGAAGCTCTAGCGGGGAGACCAGCCGCGTAGCCGGGTCCGGGTCTGGCTGTGGCTCCTGCGCCAGCTCAAACTGCTCCACCTGCGGCTCCTAGCGTCCAAGCCCAAGAATAGTTTCTAGCCGGTCCTCAGTTATCCACCGGCCTCGCGAAGCGGTACTCGTACCTTCCCTGACGAACGGGCAGAACAATGCGGCTGGCGTGCGTTACGACGATGCTGCTATTTGGATACGAGTAGCGCAGCAGGGGGATTACACCCCCTTTTCGCTCGAGGGCAACCTCCATGGTCTGCACATCGCCGATGGCCCGAAACACATAGGGCGCATCTACCGGTATTGAGTCTACTGCCAGCCCTCTCCCAACACGAGTCACGGTCGAGCTGGCCACCAGACGCTGGTTGTCTATAGCTATTGCCTCGGCGCCGGAGTTGCGGAGCTCGTTAATGATATCATGGGCCTCCTCCGGCTGGATCTCGGTTCCCACCAACACCTCGACTCCCGGCCCCCATACCTCGATAAGCCCGTTCACCACTTTGAGACGGTTGAGGTCGGTCACCAGGGCCTCGAGTCCGCTGCGATCGTCACCTGAGTTGTACTTGGTCAGCTGGTCTTCCAGGGTCCGGACCTCCTGGGCCAGGGCAGCGTTGGCCTCAAGCAGGTCAGCGACAGCAGCAGCCTGGTTCACAGGCGATTCAGCCTGCAGGGCTTTGAGGATATTAGCCTGGGTCCGGAACTGGGTAACACCGAGAAGCCCCACAATGAGCCCGAGTAGCCCCAGTTGCAGCCAGATTATCTGCTTTTTCTTCAATTCTCCGGTCGCCCCATATTGAGATACCTGGACGTATAAGAGCCCTGGAACGCCGGCACCTTCAGGTCCCTGTCCTTCTGGTAGCTCATCACCAGACCGTAGGCCTGTGATTGGCCTTTAAGTATCTTGAGCGCACTGGGATTGTCCATCATCTCCATCAACTTGTCGGGGTCACCAAGGGCCTGCACGACAAATGGAGGCGAGAGCCTGGTGCTATTGACCATTATAGTGCCTCCGGATGAATAAATGGAGGTAGTGGGCACGAAGCGCTCTGTGTTTATTGAGATGGCCTCTGCCCCTGCTCGCCAGAGCAGGTTGACCACGTCTCTTACCTGATAATCGTGGATAATATAGAGGTTAGGGTTCTCGCCCTGAGCTGGAGAGCGCTTGGAGTCGTCCAGGATCACCTTCACGCCGGCCCCCTTGAGGGCCAACAGCCCAGCAACGAGACGCTGCAGCCGAACCTCCTCGGCGATGCCTCCCATCGTCTCCTTCTTTGTGCCTGCTTGCTCCTGGTATCCCCGGACCTGTTTCTGCAAGCGGTCGACATCTGCCTTAAGCTGCTTCTGTTCGTCCTCCAGGCGCTTGAGCGTTGTGCCATAGACCTCACCCGCCCTGGAGGCGGAGGCCGGAGGCTTATCCCGCTCAGAGTTCCATTGCACGGCCAGGAAGATACCAAGAAAGAAGAGAACCAGCGTCAAGGAGAGGATCCAGTGGCTCATGCCCAGCCGAGCGGCACTCACGCCTCTAAAGGCATGTTTGTGGACCAAGTGGCCTCTCGAACTCATCCCAACAACCCTCTTAATGGGTGCCCATGCCTCTCTTCTGCCACAATAGGACAGTTCCTCCCAAGATTGCCAGAATTACCGATTCAGCAAGCGCCAGGCCGGCTGCCCAGACGGCCAGATCGAAGAAGAACTCCTGCGGGACCATCCGTATCAAGTAAGATGTGGCCGGGTCAAGCATCCACAGGTCGTTACTGAAAGACACCAGGTGGAATTGCAGGAATAGCTGGTCGAAACCGAACAGCATAGCCATACCTATAGCCAGCAGTAGAACGGCTGAAAGAACACCTCCCCAGAGCCATGTCCGGGCCAGCCCTGCCAGGGGCCGGACCCTGCGCCGAAACAAGAACCCTAGCGAAAACAGGACCACATAAGCCAGGCTTATCTCCTGGACCAGGTACGTCAGCTTGATGAGGTCTCGGACATCCCTCAGATGCAGGCTGTCCCGTTGGTCGAACAGAGGAAAGGTTCTCCCTCCGGCACTCACCAGGATGTTCGGCAAGTCCTGATCGGAGTTGAAATAAGTAATCAACTCGGCGGTAGCCCGGTCAAGCTCAGGCTTGGAAAGCCCTGTCACCTGGTAAGAGCCATACTTTGCGTAGCCCTGCTGGTAGAATGCCAGGTCATTGGCCAGCCAGCGGGCATTGCTAGCGAGCAAAAGCACCGGCAGGGCCAGGAAGAAGATGAGGGTCGCCAGACCCCAGGCCAGCTTCATGTCCTCATTAAGCTTTCTATCGGGAAGAGAGGCTAACTGGAACCCGGAAGGTCTTCGCGTTGTTATCCAGCTGTTCCTCGCCGGGAACAGGACTGGTCCAAACCTTGATAGTATATGAAGGACGAAGCGGCAGCCCGGACAGGCGCCCGAATTGCACTACCCTACCCTCTCCGGCAGCCAGGCTGTCCACCATTCGCGTGTCGGAGTAGAGGAGCTCATCTTCCTTGCCCATAATCTGGGCTACTACCTGGATATCCTTCTCCCGTCTGACCCCTTTATTCTCAACCGCCACCAAAAGGGAGATATCACCGGAGGATGCATTGGAGCTTGATCTGAGAGGAGGCTCGAAGTCTACCGCCGTCACCGCCACGTCAGGCCCTGAAACAGGAGCTCCCAGCGCGATGGGAGGCGACGCCACGCCATCGGAGGTGGGCTTCCCCTGCAAAGGCGCCTCGAACAGCCGACCGGCCGCTAGAAGCAACACCAGGAGCAATGCCGCTCCCATGAGGGCCACTAGCCCCCGATTTCGTCCCGTTGCAATCTCCTTTCCCAGCGGCGTCATGATACCTGAGGGTAGCGCTTGTTGTCAAGCGTGGCTAACTGCTCGTATACTATAGAGACAATTATGCAACCGGCTCAAGTCTACTGGGCTAACCTGTTCGCTCTTCTGAAACTGGACCCTTTGAAAGATGGGCTTCAGATCATCGGGAGCCAATCTGCTTCTATAGATCGTACCAGGCCGGCCCTTATCTGCAATCGGGAAGAGGCGCTCGGGGTTTCGACAATCTCCGATTACCCACCAGAACACCCGGCCAGGCTCGCCGTAGGTGAGACGACTACCGAAGTCCTGGAGGGGCCTCTCAGCGAGATCCTAATGCGCCTGGATAGCCTGGATGCCAGAGAGCCCTGGGCGCTTTATCTCCCTCCCGTGGGTCCAGAGGAGGGTATTGGCAGTTTCGAGAACCTTAAGGCCATCGTCGCCCGCCTGCGCGCTCCCGGAGGCTGTCCCTGGGACCGGGAACAAACCCACCAGAGCCTGAAGGCAACCCTGCTGGAAGAGGCTTATGAGGTACTGGAGGCGTTAGATAAAGAGGATAGAGATAAGCTTTGCGAGGAGCTTGGCGATCTGCTGATGCAGGTGATGATCCATACTCAGATTGCTGAAGAGACTGGTGAGTTCGATATGTCCCAGGTCATTGGAGGCATAAGCCAGAAGCTTGTCCGCAGACATCCTCACGTCTTTGGCGATACCGAGGCCCGCACGGCCCAGGAGGTCATGGTCAACTGGGAGGCAATAAAGCGGAAGGAGCGTCCTCAAGGCTCCTCATCGCTGTCCAACCTGCCAAAACAGATGCCGGCGCTGGCATACGCCGAATCGGTCCAGCAACGGGTAGCCCGCCAGGGGTTCGACTGGCAGAATATCGAGGGAGTACTGGACAAGGTAGCTGAGGAGGCCAGGGAAGTAGCAGCGGGTGATAGCGCTGAGGAGAGACTCCACGAGATGGGCGACCTCTTATTTACCATGGTTAACCTGGCCCGCTGGCTCGGGCTGGATGCGGAAGAGAGCCTGCGCCTGGCCAACGAGCGATTCATCCGGCGCTTTTCGTTCATCGAGGAGGTCTGCCGACAGCGAGGCTGCCAGCTCAAGGACCTGTCATTCGACGAGCAAGACGCCCTCTGGGAGATGGCCAAGGAGCAGACAAAGTGAGCTTCGACAAAATGGACTTGACTTCCTGATGCCCGCGCCCATTATCGATTTCCACATTCATATTCTACCGCACGAGAGGCTCTACCCTTTCGTACGGGACTGGATGCAGACATTCGTTAATGAGCCTCTTAAGCCATATCTTGACCGCGTCTGCACCCCGGAGGGGACCATCGGTATGATGGATGATTCAGACGTGGACTACGGAGTTATCCTGGCGGAAGTGAGTCCAATCACGGCCGGCATGTGCGCCAGCTCAGACGAGGCGGTGGAATTCTGCCGGGACAATCCGCGCCTGATACCCTTCGCTAACGTGAACCCGTATCTCTGCACAAACCCGGCTCGGGACCTGGAGAGGTGCGTGAAGGAACTTGGGGTCCGGGGCGTCAAGATACTCCCTACCTACCACCATTTCTATCCTAACAACAAGTTCCTGTATCCGCTCTACGAGGTGGCCCAGGAGCTGCGTATTCCCGCAATGTTTCATACCGGGTCGTCGGTGTTCAAGAGCTCCCGCACCAAGTTCGGTGATCCCCTCTGCTATGAAGACCTGGCCCTGGACTTCCCTGATCTCATTGTGGTAATGTCACACAGCGGCCGGGGCTTCTGGACCGACACAGCGGCTCACCTGGCCCGTGTCCATGAGAACCTTTACATGGAGATCGCGGGGCTGCCACCGCCAAATCTCTTGAAGTACTTCCCCGATCTGGATGAGATGGCGGACAAGATTATCTTTGGCTCGGATTGGCCGTCGCAGCCCTTCATGAAGCGCAACGTCAAGGGTATCAAGGACCTTCCCATCTCCGAAGAGGCAAGGTCGAAGATCCTCGGAGGAACCGCGGCCAGGCTTCTCGGATTGCCGATCGACTAGGGCCCCGGGCCTGGAGGCCCGGAATACTATTCAATACCTAAAAGGAGGTGCTATGCTCTGGGACAGAATGATTAGGGCAGCCAAGCTGGACGTCGGTCTTTACAACGAGGTAGAGCGGGACGCCAATGCCACCACCCAGGCGCTGATAGTAGTGGTCATAGTGGCGCTGCTTTCAGGCATTGGGGCTCTCATCGCCTCTACCATGAATTCGTTTTACTACGGGGGTGGGATCGGGCTGCTCATTAGAGGGATCATCGGTGCCCTGATAACCTGGGCTGTCTGGTCTCTCGTGACCTATTTGGTCGGTACCAGGTTGTTCAAGGGAACGGCTACGTATGGAGAACTATTGCGTTGCCTGGGCTTTGCTTATACCCCCAGCGCTCTGAGCTTCTTGATCTTTATCCCTTTCCTCGGCGGCCTGCTGGCATTTGCCGGCGCAATCTGGACCCTCATCGCCATGATCATTGCCATTCGTGAATCGCTCGACTTCGGCACAACTAACGCCATTATCACGGCTGTCATCGGATTCGTTATCATACTCGTCGTTCAGGTCATACTCACGGCGATCGGTCTGGGGGCCATGGGGGTTCTGGGAAGATCTAGCTTCTAAGAGAAACATGAAGACCGCAGCGGTTCCGGAACCGCTGCGGTCTAGCTGCTAACCTCAGAGTTGCCGCGGTCTGGGCCCTATCAGATGATACCGCCGCGGCCCAGCAAATCGCGTGGAGGGCCCCTGGCTCATGATTAACATTGAGGAATTTGCCCGTATCGACCTGCGAGTCGCGGAGGTTATCTCGGCGCAGCCCGTGGAAGGAGCCAGGCGCCTGCTTCTCCTGGAGGTTGACCTGGGAGAAGAAAAGCGCACACTGGTGGCGGGAATCGCCGAATACCGCAAGCCGGAAGATATCGTTGGGAAGAAGATCATCATAGTGGCCAATCTGGAGCCGGCCACCATCCGCGGCATCGCATCCCAGGGCATGATCCTGGCTGCTCAGTCTCCGGATGGCGCCCTGGGACTGCTGACGGTGGACCAGCCCCTGGCCAATGGCTCGAAGGTGCGATGACGAGAACGGGTATCATCGCACCGATGCCCTCAGAGGCCGCTCACCTGGTGCCGCCAGGAACTCCGCCGACCGGGCAAACGGGCAATGGCTCTCCACTTTACCAGTGGGAAACCGGAAGCTCCCAGGTCTTTCTGGTCTGCTCGGGCATCGGGATGAGAAAGGCAGCACAGGCGGCGAATCACCTTATAAGGCAGTGCAGTGTGGACAGGGTGATCGTCTGCGGAGTGGCCGGAGGCCTGGTTCCCGGTTGCAGGGCCGCGGAGGTGGTCTTGCCCCAGGAGGTCCGAGCCTACACTTACGTTGCCCGGGGAGGCTTCATCACTCAAGGGCCCATCGAGAGCGAGCATGTTGGCCCTGCTTATCCCGTCGACACTGGTCTCCGCAAGGCCGCCCTGTCATCATGCCCGTCGGAGCCGGCCGGTGGAACGCTGGTCACGGTGCACGGGCTGGTGACCTCCGTGCCGCTGCTCCAGTGGTTCCATCAGGGACTGCTGGCTACCGCTGTAGACATGGAATCAGCCTCCGTAGCGGCGGTTTGTGACGATGCTGGTGTGCCCTTCCTCGTCGTACGCGCCTTTAGCGACAACGCCACGGAGGTGGCCGGGTGGGGTTGGCCAGGCCTGGTGAACGCACGGAAACGCGGCAGACTGGTCAAGACTGGCTACTATCTCAGGCATCCCCTTCTTGCCGCCCGCTTCTGGAGCGTGCAGCGCGACGTAGACCGCGGCGCCCGTGCAGCAGCACAGGTCGTCAAGGACATGCTCTAGCGAGGCGCCGTCTGAGCCGGGAATAATGTGGAAAACTTCCTCCCGCTGCGGTAATCTAATTGTGAGGGGGGTGGTGATATGGCACAGATATATGTCGGCACCTGCTCCTGGACAGACCCGACCCTGCTGGCCAGCGGCTTTTATCCTTCCGGGGTCAACACACCTGAAAAGCGCCTCGTCTACTATGCTGAGCACTTCCCCATCGTGGAGGTCGATTCTACCTATTATGCCCTTCCTGCCGAGCGCAACGCTGCGCTCTGGGTGAAGCGGACGCCCGCTCACTTCGTCTTCAACATAAAGGCATTCGCTCTCTTCACCCAGCACCCGACGCCGGTCAACGCTTTGCCCAAGAACGTACGTGAGGCGCTCGGCGACCGCGTAGAGAAAGCCAATCTCTACCATAAAGACCTGCCTGGTGAGCTGCTGGACCTCGTCTGGGAGATGTTCAAGAGCGCTCTGCTTCCGCTGGACAGCGCCGGCAAGCTGGGCGCGATACTATTCCAGTTCCCGCAGTGGGTCTTTCCGAGCCATGACAACTTTGAGCACATCCTGACCTGCCAGGAGCGCCTGGGCCAGTACCGGATGGCCGTTGAGTTTCGCAATGGCGTCTGGCTCGACGAAAAGCACCGGGACGAGACGCTGAAGTTCCTCCGCCGGAACGATCTGATCTACGTCGCTGTGGATGAGCCCCAGGGCTTCCGCTCCAGCGTGCCTCCTGTCCCCGAGGCAACTACCGATCTCTCTATCGTTCGCCTCCACGGGCGTAACCGGGAGAACTGGGAGAAGAAGGGCATAAGCGTGGCGGAGCGGTTCCGTTATCTGTACTCCAGGGAGGAACTACAGGAATGGGCTCCCCGGATAGAGCGTCAGGCCTCCCAGACGAGGAATATGCATGTCCTCTTCAACAACTGCTACGGAGATTACGCCGTACGCAATGCCCAGGACATGGCCGGAATGCTTCGTACTCTGGGATTGGACGTCATGGAGACGCACAAGGAGCCTGCCACCCGCTAGCCTTCTGACAGCGCCTGCAGGTACTCCCTGGCGCGCTGGGTGATGGCGTCATAGTCACCACTCTCGACCCAGGCCGGGTTCATCAGGTCGCTGCCAAGCACGACTGTCCGCGCCCCTGCCCCCAGGTACTCCCGGAAGTTACCCAGGTTGACACCTCCGGACGCCATTAGCTGCAGGCCCGGCAGGGGCCCCATGACCTGCTGGAGGTAACGCGGGCCGCCCACCAACCCCACCGGAAAGACCTTTATCTGATCGGCTCCCGCCCGGTGCGCATCAACAATCTCCGTCGGAGTCATTGCGCCCAGGATGCAGGGGACGCCCACGCCGTGACATACTCCGATCAGGCTGAGCTGCCTGATGGGCGACACCACGAACCTGGCTCCCGCTCCGATAGCCATCCTGGCCTGTTCCGGATTAGTTATTGAGCCGGCGCCCACCAGGACGTCCTCAGGGAGTTCAGCAACCAGATCTTCGATCAATTCCGGAGCGTCCGGGACCACAAGGGTTATCTCCACAAGTCGTATGCCGGCGTCGATCAAAGCCCATGCCACGCGCCGGGCCCGGCTCGGCGTGCTGGCCCTGATTGCGGCCACGAGCCGGTGCTGTTCCATTTGGCTAGCTGTGCCTGCCCTTTTTCTAATTAGCTCGTCCTTACCCACGTCTATCGCTCCGTAGTCTCGTTAATACGTGTCTTGTCGCTTATCATGCCGCCCGTTAACCCGAATTCGTGCCAAATAGCCGCACTCGCCTCGTCTTACAGTCTGTACACGTTACAATTCTTTATAACTCGGAATCGATTTTTATGTCAGGAGCCATCAATCAGGGTCCGCATGGGCCAGCGGGAGCACCCGCGACATTGCATGCGGCTAGCTTGCAACTATGCTATCACAGCCGCTGGTCTTTCACCATTGGCAAACCGGGCATTATGACATGTTGTTAATTGAAAGGCTACAGTAACCCCTAACAGCAGCAGCGCGGGCCTCTTTTGGGGCGAGAGATTGCAGATTATTAATGACTCCAATGTAGTACCCATTTTTCTTTTCATGATTCCGGCAACTGAAACCTTTAGCATAGGCGCAATATTGTGAAAAACCGCGGACAGAGGCTCCCAGTCCGCCGACGCCTTGACCATGCGGCAGGGGAGCTACCTCAAGGACATCTCTCCGGCAATAGTCCTTTACCCCGACGCGCCCCCGGCACGTCCGCGAGTTCGGAAGGAGGCGTAAATGCTTAAGCGAGCATTGGCCCTGGAAATCGTGTTTTTCGTCGGTCTAATAGTCGTATACGCGGGGCCGACAACCATCTCCAGCCAGACCGGCGCCCGCAGCAAGGGCCCGGCTGAAAGGCGTCTCGTCAAACACCTGGCGGTGTTGTCTCCCATCCCGGCTATCGCAAAGGCCGAGACGGAGTCCGGCGCGGAGCAGAGTGCGGGGGCGCTCTATCTGCGCGCCTTTGCCCCTGCCGGGGTAGAGAACGCCAGCCCTTCCCCTAAGGGTAGTGATGCCAGTCCTCAGAGTATGGATGAGCCGGCCGCGCCGGACTCCGGCCCGGGCTCACCCGCAGATCCGGAAGCTGAGAGCTCCGGACCGGACGCCTCCAATGGGGATGCTGTTGCAGAGCCGGAGGAAATCGTAGCTGAAGAAGAGCAGACCGGCCCCGAGCGAGAGCGAAAGGTATCCGATCGCTCCGGGGTCACCAGCGCCGCTATCGCCGCACGCTTCAGGCACCCTATCGAGATTTCGGGGATAGCGACTTACTATCACCCGAGCCTTGCGGGCGGGTTGATGGCTAACGGAAGGCCCTACGATCCCTCTGCGATGACCGCGGCCAGCAATCACTGGCCGTTGGGCACACTGTTACGCGTAACTTATAAGAAGTCTATCGTCGTTGAGATCACTGACCGTGGGAACTTCACCCATGCACTGGACCTCTCGTCGGGAGCCTTCCGCGCCCTGGCAGGCACGCTGGCGCCGGGAGTTATCTCCGTCACCATTGAAGAGGACCAATGGGATTGAGCGGCTGTGGCTGATAGCCTCAAGTAAGGTGCGAGCCTCTCCGGTCAGGACCGAGAAGAGAACTACGAGCTCCGGCAGATTGGGAATGGTGGAGATAGGGGGACTCGAACCCCCGGCCTCTGCGATGCGAACGCAGCGCTCTCCCAGCTGAGCTATATCCCCAACACGCGGATTATATCGCTGGCTGAACAGGAGTGTCAAGGAACAGAGGGCGACGGCTTTTTTGTAATACTTAGCTTACCTAATTGACAAAGCTAACCGGCCTATGCTATCCTGAGTCTGCCCTCGGAAGAGAGGCGCGCGTCAGGTTCTTGCCGGAAGTAACCCGAAAGCCGTTCCCCAGGAGACTGGAGGGCGCCTGAGAGAAACAGCATCAGGAGGCAGGGGATTGCAGAGGTCCCGATGGCAAATACTCGAGATACTCAAGCGAAAGGGTAGGGCTACCCTGGATGAGCTCGCTAAGGAGCTTGGCCTGGTCCCTGTCACAGTGCGTGCCCATCTGTCTGTCCTCCAGCGCGAAGACCTTGTTAGCGCCGAAGAGGTCCGGGGCAAGGTTGGACGCCCTTTTTACGTCTATTTTCTCACGGAAGAGGCTGAGCGCCTCTTCCCCAAGCGGTATCATTCCCTCGCCAGCCTGATCCTGGAGAGCATTGAGACGCATGAGGGCGAGGCCAAGCTCGATCATCTCTTCGAGCGCATCTCGGACACGATGGTCGAGAGCCACCGGGCAGCCGTTGCCGGCAAGACTCTGGAAGGCAAAGTGGCCGAAGCCGTGCGCATCTTGAACCAGGAAGGCGCTATGGCCGAGATGGAGAAGACTGAGGAAGGGTTCGCCGTCTGGGAGCACAATTGCCCCTTCTTCCTGGTCGCCCAGCGCCATCCCAAGGTCTGCCGCATCGACCACCTTTTTCTGTCGAAGTTCCTGAATGTGCCGGTCGAGGCAACCCACCGGATCATCGACGGTCATCCCCGCTGCGGTTACCTTATCACTGAGAGCGAGGTCAAGGCTTAACCGGCCGGTTTTTCACCCACACCGGCTTCAGTAGCTGCCTGCCAGCCCTCACCCATCCTCTGAGTGATCTGCTCGTGCGCCTGTCCGCGCGCCCCTGCCTGTGGTTACTGTGCCTTGCTCATCGGTCAACGCGAGGGTAAGCTGTCAGTCATTGAAAGCCCTTGTTGCGCCTCAGCCCAAGTGAGACCAAATGGGCATCTCAAATCATTGGAGCCTAGCCCCCATTTGGTCGCTTGGTCCATGCCCTCGGCCCGGCCGTCTGTGACCCGTTCGTGATTCCACCGTCGTCCGCCGTTTGCCCAAGTATCAATGTCGCCGTACACGGCGAAGCCCAAGGACAAAGGCGAAGTTCAACAAGATGAGTATGAACATCGTTCCCGATGCCCTCTCCACGCCCACAAAGCCCATCCGAATCAGCGCTTCGAAGATGGCCACCTCGATGACGGCCAAGACAACGACAAGAATCACATCCCAAGCGTCCATGTTCATCAATGCGGCTCCTTCCTGTCCTTCAAACCAGGCTAGACCGAACGGACCTCTGAAATCATTATAGTCTGGACTACATTGGATTGCTCGGTTTGCCGATCGTTGCGGCATTCTGCTGCTTCGGCCAGCTTTCGGCGACGCTCCGTGAGGGGC
>ORJL011440271.1_pt1 | contig 61008 bp, 60 predicted proteins | sample 1779941 | NCBI WGS metagenome assembly ORJL01 (sample SAMEA104232317, study PRJEB22302) | groundwater metagenome | biome: forest; feature: aquifer; material: groundwater | place: USA | collected 2011-08-07 | depth 5.8 m | reverse complement strand
CCATCCGAGGTCGCCTCATTTTACCACCAGGACTTCGTGCGGTCATGGGAGAGGCTTGGCATCTCGTTCGACCTTTTTACCAACACCGATACTCCGAATCACGCTCAGGTAACGCACGAGTTCTTCCTGGCTCTCTTCGAGCAAGGATATATTTACAAGGACATAATGCAGTCCCCCTATTGCCCTCAGTGCAACCGGTACTTGCCGGACCGGTACGTGGAGGGGACCTGCCCAAACTGTGCCAACACCAGCGCAAGGGGTGACCAGTGCGACGAGTGCGGAAAGCCCCTCAACCCCATAGATCTCATCTCGCCGCGGTGCAAGATCTGCGGCTCGACACCCGAGATCAAGGAAACCGAGCACTTCTTCCTGAAGCTGACAGCCTTTAACGAGCAGTTGCTGGCGTGGGCACGGAAGCAGACGCACTGGAAGCCAAACGTGCTGAACTTTACGTTGCGGTTCCTGGAAGACGGTCTCAAGGACCGGGCTATTACCAGGGACATCGATTGGGGAGTCACTATACCGATCCCCGGTTTCGACGATAAACGTATTTATGTCTGGTTCGAGGCTGTAATCGGGTATCTCTCGGCCAGCAAGGAATGGTCACAAATGGTCGGCCAGCCTGAGAAGTGGCGGGAGTTCTGGCAGGACCCCGATGCGAAGACATACTACTTCATAGGCAAGGACAATATTCCATTCCATACCATCATCTGGCCTTCAATGCTCATGGGCTGCGGTGGCTTTAACCTGCCTTTTGACGTACCGGCTAACGAGTTCCTGACCCTGGGGGGCAGGCAGTTCTCAACCAGCCGGAATTGGGCTGTCTGGCTGCCTGATTATATGGAGCGATATGATCCAGACCCGCTTCGTTACTTCTTATCTATCAGCATGCCGGAGCGGGCTGACACGGACTTCTCCTGGGAGGAGTTTGTCCGGCGTAATAATGACGAACTGGTCGCTACTTACGGCAATCTGGCGCACCGAGTTTTGACCTTCACGTACCGGCACTTCGATGAATGCGTGCCTGAGGCCCAACTGGATGAGCGGGACCGGTCTCTGCTTGCGAAGGGGCAGGCGGTGATGCAAGAGGTGGAGGTTCTCCTTGGGCAATGCCGTTTCCGGGAGGCCATAATGGGCATCATGGCCCTTGCCCAGGAAGCCAACCGCTACCTGGAAGAGAAGTCTCCCTGGAAGGCAATTCGCACTGACAGGGCCTATGCCGCCGGGGCGATGGCCACTGCGCTGACCCTGATTAATGGTCTGAAGACCATGCTTTATCCCTTCCTGCCGTTTACTTCCCAGACCCTGCACAACGCGCTTGGGTTTGAGGGTAGCGTCGAGAATTCGGGTTGGGGATGGGTAGAGGTCGCCGCCGGACAGCGCTTGGCGCCGCCCAAGGCGCTGTTTACCAAGTTGGACGACAGTGTTGTGAAGGCAGAGAACGCTCGCCTCGGCCCACCGGCTGCGTCAGGAGACAGGGCGGCATGATTGTAGTAGATACCCATGCCCATCTGGATGGGCGTGATTTCGATTCGGATCGCGATGCGGTTGTTCGCCGGGCCCTCGAAAAGGGTATTGGGGCGATCGTCACCGCCGGGGTGGACATGGAATCAAGCCGGGCCGCTCTGGACATGGCGATCGAGTATCCGTGGGTGTACGCCGCGGTAGGCTTCCATCCCCATGAGGCGTCCGGACTAATGGCATCATCCATGGATGAGATCGAGCGGCTTGCTGCGCATCCGAGAGTGGTAGCTATCGGTGAGATTGGCCTGGACTTCTACCGTAATCTGTCTCCTCGAGAGACTCAGTTGGAGGCGCTGGAGGTCCAGCTAGACCTGGCGGTCAGAGTTGACCTGCCGGTGATATTTCACTGCCGCCAGGCTAACGCCGAAACTCTCGAGGTCGTTAGGAGATGGACGGCAGGCCGGACGCGTGGCTCCGGCCGGCCACTCGGCGTCATGCACTGTTTTAGCGGGGACGAGAAAGAAGGGAAGGAACTTATGGAAATGGGTTTCCTGGTGTCCTTTGCCGGCCCTATAACATTTCCTCGTTCTCAGCGGCCCAGGCGGGTTGCTTCGGCGTTGGATTTGAGCGGTCTTCTAGTCGAGACCGATTGCCCCTATTTGACCCCATCCGCTCACTACGGGCAGCGTAACGAGCCGTCATTTGTCTGGGCCGTCGCCCAGGGCTTAGCCGAGGCCAAAGGGGTGTCTCTGGAGGAAGTGGCATCGGCCACAACCGCGAATGCCAGGAGGCTCTTTGGCCTATCCCTCACCAGGAAGGAAGATTTTGGAGATACCCGCCCTTTTCCAGCCTATACAGGAAGACCTGCCTGAGGTCGAGCGGTTTATCCAATCACTAGCTAGGGCGGACACGTCCTGGCTATCGGACCTGCTCACCTATATACTTCGCCCGGGGGGTAAGCGGCTGCGACCGGCCCTTACGCTCATGGCTGGGCAGTTCTATAATTATGATCGAGAGCGTCTTCAGAACATGGCTGCGGCCGTGGAGCTCCTCCACACTGCTACGCTTGTTCACGACGACACGATTGACCGGGCCGATGTGAGGCGTGGTACTTCCACGGTAAACGCCCGCTGGGATGGACACATTGCAGTGCTGGCTGGGGATTACCTCTTTGCTCAATCCGCTGTGCTGGCAGCCTCGACTGGAAGCATGAGAGTGGTGCAGCTATTCGCTCGTACTCTGATGACCATCATCAACGGCGAGATGCAGCAACAGAAGAGTTCCTTTTCCTGGCAGCAGACCCGTGAGGAATACTACGAGCGTATCTCGAAGAAGACGGCCTCGCTGTTTTCAATGGCTACAGAATCTGGTGCGGTGCTCAGTGGAGCGCCTGAACCGGCCATTCAGGCCTTGACCGGATACGGCTATAATCTCGGTATGGCATTTCAGATTGTTGATGATATACTCGACTTCATGGGCGAGGAGCGGGAGATGGGGAAGCCCGTGGGCAGCGATCTGCTGCACGGGACCGTGACCCTTCCTGCCATGCTGTACATGGAGGTGAATCCGGAGGACCGTTCAGTCCAGCAGATGCTGGAGAGCCCTGGTGATAATGGTCATGCCAAGGCGGCGATTGATGCGATAAGGAACTCGCAGGCGATATCAGAGTCCTACAAGATAGCCTCGGAGTTCTCGGAAGAGGCCAGGAAGAGCCTGGCCGGGCTGCCTGCAAGCGGGCCTCTGGACTCGCTCATGGCTCTGGCAGAGTATACCGTTAGCCGAAACCACTAAGCTCCGGCAAATACCCAATATGGCGGGACATAGTGCTTAACGTCTACCAACTAAGCGTCTTTCTGTCCGTGGCACACTGCGGGAGCTTTCTTGCTGCCGGTCAGAAGTTGCATCTGACTGGACCTGCAGTCAGGCATCAAATCAAGGGCCTGGAGAAGCAGTTAGGGCTGAGTCTTTTCCAGAGGGAAGGCCGGCGGATGCAACTCACCGACGCTGGTCGAGCCCTCATGTCAGCCGCTTCGCAGCTGGTCGAAATGGCCAATCGTACCGAGGAATCGATCCTCCGCCGGCAGGACCCCAGTGCCGGGAGGCTGGTGATTGGGTGCGGGGCCGCCACAGCTGAGCAGATCCTGCCAAAGATCATAGCTGCTTTCAAGAAGGAATATCCAAGCGCCAGCGTCATAGTGCGCATGGAAGACTGCGAATCTGTATTGACCTGCATAAGGGAGATGGATGTCGACTTCGGGCTGGTCGGGGTCCGACCCCGTGAGAAGGGCCTTCAGAGCCGCAAGCTTCTGGAGGACCGCATGGTGCTGATCGTGCCCGCAAAACATCCCTGGGTACGCCGGGGGGCCATCGACCCGGAAGACCTCCGAAGCGCCACGCTGATTCTCCGTCGAGATGGCTCTGGGGTAGTTCGGGCGGCTGAGGAGGCCCTGGAGAAGCGCGGGGTGGCCTGGGAAGACCTGAGGGTCCTCATGGAGGTAAACGGCAGTGGACTCGTTGAGGTTGCTGTCAGTGCGGGGCTCGGGGTAGCCCTGGTGCCACGGCTGGCTGCAAGGCGGCTCGGGACGGGCATACGGATGGTGGAGCTCAATGGCCTGGTACTGAATTGCGAGGTCCATGTTGTCAGGAACCTGCATCGAGCAGCCGGACAACTGAGCCTTAAGTTTTGGGAGTTCATTCAGACCCCCAGTATGCAAGAGATAATTGCCGAGGAACTGTCCCACGGTTGAGTTCCGTCATGCCTCCCTCCGGTTATCGCCTGAACGAGACCGGGCAACCCCTGAGAATGGTTGATTCCATCGACCGGGTCCGGTGGAACCAGGCGGTATCCGGTCTGCCTACCGGTCATGTTCTTCAGAGCTTCGAATGGGGAGAACTAAAGGAGCGCCTGGGCTGGCGCGCGTATCATATCCTTCTGGAATCCGGGGGCATGACTCGAGGGGCCTCGCTCGTGCTCCAACGGAAGCTGCCTGTCCCCGGCCTGAGCATAATGTACGTGCCTAAAGGTCCCTGCTTCGATCCGGAGGATACATCGAGCTTGCTCGCTCTATTGGGTGCCCTGAAGAGTCTTGCTGCAAGAGAGGGCGCTCTCTTTGTCAGGATAGACCCCGATGTGACATCAGAGAATTCTGCAGTGCTAGAGCTCCTCAATCAAGAAGGCTTCCATCCTTCCAGCGAACAGGTCCAACTCCGGAACACCATGATAGTAGACCTACGCCCGACCGAGGAAGAGATTCTGGCCAGGATGAACCAGTCCACCAGGCGTAACATTAATCTGGCTAGACGCAACGGAGTGGAGATTGTCGCGGCAGGAATCGATGAACTCCCTATGTTCCTTGATCTTTACCGGGAGACGGCCGAGAGGGATGTCTTCATTTTGCGGGGCCAGGAATACTACCAACACCTGTGGCAGATCTTCTTGGAGCGGAAGATGGCCCGTGCCTTCTTTGCGCGCTGGCAGGGACAGGTCCTGGCCGGTTGCCTGGTAATGCACCTCGGAAGCAAGTCGTGGTACCTGCTGGGAGCCTCCCGAAGCGAAATGCGGGAGGTGCGTCCTAATCAACTCATGCAATGGGAGGCGATGCGCTGGGCGAAGAGCGCTGGAGCGGACAGTTATGATATGTGGGGGCTCCCTGACATCCTGGAGCCGGGGCAGCCGATGTGGGGCCTGTACCAGTTCAAGAAAGGCTTCGGCGGCGGGCTTCATGGATGGGCCGGTGCTTACGACTACGTAGCACGTCCGGCATTGCATAACCTGTGGCGTCGGGCGTTTCCGCTGTATATCAGGTTGCGCAGTGGCAAGGTATCGTCTCTGGGAGGGGAAGGGGCGGCTGCGGGCTAGGCCAGCCAGCAAGGGTAGGCCTTTCCTGACCCAGTCCCCGGCGACAGGCCGGCTCTCACGAGTCCCCAGACGCTCTTAGACTGGTCACCTGACTAGCTCAAAATCTCCCTGGCTGGGGGGTGCGCACGGAGTGATTCCGCATTAGTATTACCTCAGTAGCCGATATGGATAGTCAATTTGAGGTGATGCAAGGTGCCAGAGGCAGTTGTAATTGTCCAAGATCTGAAGAAACAGTACGGAGACACTCGCGCCCTGGATAGCGTGAGCTTCGACGTCCAGCGAGGCGAGGTTTTCGGAATGCTGGGCCCTAATGGCGCCGGCAAGACCACCTGTATTGAGTGCATCGAAGGACTTCGTGCCCCGGATGCCGGAGCCATTACTGTGCTTGGAATGAAACAGGGCCCGGACCGGCAGCGAATAAAGGCCCGGGTCGGCCTCCAGCTTCAGACCACGGGCCTTTATCCTAGGCTTAACGTCAGTGAGCTGCTGCACCTTTTTGCCACGTTCTATCCCAGGCCCCTACCTGTCTCAGACCTCATAGATCTGGTTGGCTTACGAGAGAAGAAGCACACGAAGAGCCAGGACCTTTCTGGCGGACAGAGACAGCGCCTTTCTCTGGCCTTGGCGCTGGTGGGAGACCCGGAAGTTGTCTTCCTGGATGAGCCAACGACCGGGCTGGACCCACAGGCGCGGCGGGCCCTCTGGGATGTGGTGATCGATTTGAAGCGTCAGGGCAAGTCCGTAATGCTTACGACACATTACATGGAAGAGGCGGACCACCTCTGTGATCGCGTGGCGATTATGGACCACGGGAGCATTATTGAACTTGATAGGCCCCCGGCCCTGATCGCACGATACTTCAAGGAGACGGCTATCGAATTCAGCACGGCGGGCGCCTGGCCGGCTGAGCGTGCCCGCAAACTGCTCGGTGTGGAGCATTCACTCGTCGATAACGCCGGGAGGGTAGTCGTCTACACCAGTGATGTGCCCCACACTATGGCCGGACTCTTGGACATCGCGTCCGCTGAGCGTCTTGCGCTCAGCGAAATGACTGTTAGATCAGCCAGCCTGGAGGACGTCTTTTTGAAGCTCACCGGTAGGAGCATGAGGCAATGAGAACCGTGATGGCGCTCTACACTGCTAATGCCCGGGAGTTTATGCGGGACAGGATGGCCAGCCTGTTTACCATTCTCATCCCGATAATATTCGCCTCGTTCTTTGGCGCCATCTTCAGCGGCGATACCGCCTACCAGCTACGCATGGGGTTAGTAATAGAGGATTCCGGGCCGGTTGGCCAGCAGTTGATGGGCTCTCTCACGTCGCCGGAAGCTCAGAAGATGCTGAACGTACGACTCGGTAGCCGGAACGAGGAGCTTGCAGCGCTCGGCAATGGCGGAGTACAGGTTGTGCTCGTCTTACCTTCCGGCCTGAGTGATTCTCTCACCGCTGGAAAGCAGAAGAGTTTGGAAGTCTTTTACGACGCTGGCAGCCAGAGCTCGGCCGGGATCGGCCTGGGAGTGGTCCGAAACCTGCTGGCTGATATCAATCTAAGCGTACAGGGGTTAGAGCCTTTGCTGGTGGCCGAGGAGAAGGCAATCCAGGCGAGCCGGCTCCGGCCGGTTGATTTCTATGTTCCCAGTGTCTTGGCGATGTCCATGCTCTGGCTGGGTCTTTTTGGCACTATGATTCCCCTGGTGCAGCAGAGGGAGCAGCAGGTGCTGCGGCGTCTGAGCGCAAGCCCTGTCAGCCGTTTGACGCTGCTCACCGGGCAGGTGTCGTGGCGTCTCACGGTTGGAATGGTGCAGGCAGCGGTCTTCCTGGCAGTCGGCGCCTTTGCCCTTGGCGTCAAGATCGATGGCAACTGGCTGCTGTTCGCTTCGGCCTCCGTGCTCGGAGCGCTGGTTTGCATCAGTATGGGGTACTTGCTGGCAGGGTTGTCCCGAACGGTGGAGGGGGGTGCAGCCGTGGCTCAGCTGGTGAACTTTCCGATGATGTTTTTGTCCGGAATCTTTTTTGAGGCATCTATGCTGCCTCCGTTCCTGAAGCCTCTGATGAGCATCATGCCACTAACATACCTGGCTGATGCTTTCCGGCAAACTATGGTGGGGTATTCGGCTCTCTACCCACTATGGCTGGACTTCACGGTCCTGCTCGGGTGCCTGGTAATCTTTGTCGGGCTCGGCCTGAGGTTCTTCCGGTGGGAGCAATAGGAAGGCGCTGGTGTACGCTTGCCTGCCCCTGCCCGGTTTGGATGAAACGAATAAAGGGATAGAACGCTGATCCTGAGCGTTCTATCCCTTGTCTTTGCTGGTCTAGAAAAGTCTAGACGGCTACTACACTCGTAATCTCGGGCACTTCCCGCTTCAGAACGCGCTCTATGCCCATCTGAAGTGTCATCTGGGACATTGGGCAGCCGCCGCAGGCGCCGGTCAACTTTACCTTGGCGACTCCCTCGTCTGTCACATCAACAAGTTCCACGTCACCGCCGTCTGCATTGAGGGCCGGGCGAATCAGGTTCAGTGCCTGCTCTACCTTCTCCCGCATTTTGTGTGTTCTCCTTTCCCCTTCTTGGGTTCTCTTGCAACTATACGTTAGGGCCCTCTCCACAGAAGTGGGTCTGGCGTTCTAACCTGACACAGGGGGTTCACTGGACTAGACCTTGGCCTTCTCCGCCTGCATCTTCTCAAGCATGTCGTGGCCCAGACATTTCTCAGCGAACTTGCACCATTCCCAACAGCCGGCCTTCATCTCTCTGGGCACTGTATTGTGACAGTTAGTGCAGGTGGCCTTGGCCTCGTCCGACCATATCTCTACTTCTCCCTTACAGAAGGGACACTCGATGTATTCAGGGACGGGCTGCTTAACGGTCTGGCTACCCGGGCATTTGAAAAGGTCCATGTGACACCCCTTGCCATTATCTTACCTTAGTTACTTGTTCTTTGGCAAACGTTTCCACTACATAGTAGCGAACCGTGGAAGCGGGGCATAGGACTTTGGTCACATCCGTTGAGGAGATCGCTCAAGTCGGTGGCGCTGGGCGCTTTGCTATGCGGGCAGCGGAGCCCTCTGCTTGAGGTCGCGCAGGAATCGCATGGAACGGATCTCGCCTTCCAGCATGTACGTGATGTACTCGGTGAGCAGGTTTTCCACCTCGCGGGACAGCCTGCCATCCAGCTTCACCCTGGCATCACCGACGACTGCAGTGTCCTGGAGCAGCCGAAGCACCTTGAGGGCGTTGAGCGAGAGAGGTCGGGCTACATTGTCGGAAGGCCCGCAGTTAGGGCAGAGCGTCCCGCCAGCGGAGGCGCTGAAGAAATTGCTGACCGGACGCAGCTCGGAATTGCAGGAGATGCAGCGCCGGAGTTCGGGCCGGTACCCTACCAGTTCCAGCAGGTGCAGCTCAAAGTGGCGCATGGCGAGGTCCGGCAGGGTGGTCTCTTCCAGGTGAGTTAAAATGTTGAGCAGCAGGCGGAAGAGGGGCTGGTTCTCCACGCGCTCCTCAGTAAAGCGCTCGACCAGTTCAGCCGCGTAGAAGCCATAGCTGGCACGCTCGAGGTTGTCCCGAATGCCGGGAAAGCTGTGGATGATCTGGCTCTGGGTCACGATGTCCAGGTTCCGCCCCTGGGCCAGCATCATGTTGCTGTGAGTCAGCAGTTCCACGTGGCCGCCCAGCCGGCTGGTGGGCTTGCGCACCCCTTTGGCCACGGCGCTGACGCGTCCGAGGTACGGTGTGAAGAGTATCAGAATCTTGTCGGCCTCTCCCAGGTCCCGCCGGTGGAGAACTATCGCTTCAGTCTTGTAGAGATGATATTTGGTCATTATCGGTAAACATCGCGGCGGTGCCCGATGTATAGAATCGTAACAACTTGTCGCTCGTCGTCGATCTCATGGTTCTTTACCCTTTGCTGTGCTAACAGCCAGACAGCCCGTCTAGACTTCGTGGCGTCCTTTCAGGGCACGGGTTAGCGTGATGGCGTCGGCGTATTCCAGGTCGCCGCCTACTGGGAGGCCGTGGGCCAGGCGGGTTACCCGGATGCCCAGAGGCGCGATCAGACGGTGCAGGTACATGGCCGTAGCCTCCCCTTCCAGGTTGGGGTTAGTAGCCAGGATGAGCTCTTCAATTGTGTTCGAGCGCAGCCTATCCAAAAGCTGGGCGATCCTTAGCTCGTCCGGGCCAATGCCTTCCATAGGTGAGAGGGCGCCGTGTAGGACGTGATAGAGCCCCTTGTACTCTCCGGTCCGTTCCAATGCCAGTATGTCGAGGGGTTCCTCGACCACGCATATCTTCTTCTGATCGCGGTTGGGGCTGGTGCAGATGGCGCAGGGGTCGGTCTCGGTTATGTTGAAGCAGTTGGAGCAGAAGATGACCTTTTCCTTGACCATTATGATGGCATCGGCCAGGGACTTGGCATCTTCCTTAGATGCTCTCAGCAGGTGATACGCCAGACGCTGGGCGCTCTTGGGCCCGATGCCCGGCAGCTTGTTCAACTCATCTATGAGTACGGTTACAGATTGGGCTAACAGATTGTGGTGAAGGTCCACAGGACTCCTTACATTAGGCCTGGAATCTTTAGACCTCCGGTGACGGCACCAAGGCGCTTCGATGCCATCTCCCTCGACTTATCCAGGGCTTCATTCATGGCGGAGAGAATAAGGTCTTCCAGCATTTCAACGTCTTCCGGGTCGACCGCATCCTTCGAAATCTTGATGGAGCGCACCTGCTGGTGGCCGTCAATGACGACGGTGATAGCTCCTCCGCCGGTGCTCACTTCCAATGTCTCATTACCGAGATCTGCCTGTATCTTGGCAAGCTTCTCTTGTAGTTGCTGAGCCTGGCGCAGAATTCTATGGTCCATCTCTCCTCTTTTCTTCTTGGTGCTTTTCGATTACGTCTCTAAACTCACCTGGCCTGTCAAAAAGGCAGGTCATTTTCGTCGATGTCCGGCGGATCGACGGGCATCTGATTGGACTGCCTGGACTGACTGACCACCCTGGCGCCAAGCTCCCTGACAGCCATGTCCACCACGGGGTCGCTGTGGGCCGGTGCGGTGACGGCTGGCTGGGCTGCCCGGTCTGGATTGGGTCCCTCCTTCGACGTAACTATGCATTGTATTTCGCGGGGGCCTCCGAGGACCCGGCTGAAGATGCTTTCTACAACCCTGCGGGTCTTGGGATCTTCTAGCTTGGCTTTGTGCAGCTCGTAGCGGAAGGCGATAGTGACGGCCTCATTATCAACAGCCACGACCTTGCACGAGCTACGAAGCAAGGCTTCGATCTGCTTGTTCATCTGCCTTACCTCGGCCAGGATGCGGGGCCAGTTGGCGGTCAGATGGTCCAGCGGGTCTCCGGAAACCGGTGTTGATGCTGCTGCGACAGACGGCCGGGGCGCCGGCGCAGGCCGGGTGGGTCCGGTCTCATGCACCGCCGTTACTTTGGCCGGAGCTTCGACCGCAGGCTCCCTGGAACGTTCTTGCCGGTCCAGTGAAAACTCAACCAGCGCCAGTTCTAGCGGTAAGGCTGAAGGGACCTCCATGCGTATATCAGCCTGGCTGACCAGCTTGATGGCCCTGACGATATCCTGGGCAATGGTTCCCACAACCAGCGGGCCCATCTCCTCCCTGGCCTCCGGGGTCAGGCCGGTGGTTGGTGCTCCCATCTTGAGCAAGAGCAGTTGACGCAGGTAATCAACAAGCTGCCGGGAGAACTGCCTTAGATCGATCCCGTCCTCGGCGACGCCGTTCACGGCCGCTAATCCGCTGGTGATGTCTCGCTTTAGAACGAAGCGGGCCAGTTCGTGCACCCGCTGGTCGCTCGTCAGTCCCAGCATCTCCTGTACTTGGCCCAGCCCCACGTCAACTCCATGGTTTGCGACAAGCTGGTCCAGCATATTCTCTGCGTCTCTGAGGCTGCCGGTAGCCCGGCGTGCCAGGAGCTCCAGCGCCTCCGGGTGTGCGGTAATGCCCTCTTCCGTACAGATCAGGCCGAGTCGCTCGACCATCTGCGGTATAGGTATGCGCCGAAAGTCGAAGCGCTGGCAGCGGGACACGATGGTCGCTGGCACCTGGTGCGCCTCGGTAGTTGCCAGAATGAAAACGGTATGGGCTGGGGGTTCCTCCAGGGTCTTGAGCAGGGCGTTAAAGGCAGGGGCGGTAAGCATGTGGACTTCATCGATAATGTAGACCTTGCGCCGTGCCTCGTTGGGTACAAAATTGACTTTGTCTCGCAGGTCCCTGATCTCATCTATGCCCCGGTTGCTGGCGGCGTCGATCTCGATGAGGTCTAACGCCCGGCCCTCGGTAATCGACTGGCACATGGAGCAGCAATTGCATGGCTCCCCACGCCCGCCGTTTTCCAGACAGTTGATAGCCTTGGCCAGTATGCGGGCCGTGCTGGTCTTACCCGTCCCGCGAGGGCCGCAGAACAGGTAAGCGTGCGACACCCGGTCCGATGCCAGGGCGTTCAGCAGCGTACGAGTGACGTGCTCCTGCCCCATGAGCTCTGAAAAGCTCTGGGAGCGCCATTTGCGGTATAGAACAGAAGTCATAGTTCTGGGAACTTACTCATGACTCCCCTCCTCAGGAGAGAGGGCGTGATGGAGATGCGGCCTGCATCCCTATGGTGCAACTCCGCCGGATGCTGCATGGAGAATTGCCGCCTCTTTGGCTTTCATCAGCTTCTCCTCGTCTTCTTCGGCGTGGTCGTAACCCAGTAGGTGTAGTATACCATGTACGAGGAGTAGCGCCACCTCCTGTTTGGTGTCTTTGCGCATCTCCTGGGCCTGGCGCTCGGCCTGGGGATACGAGACGATTACCTCTCCCAGGTGCAGAAGCCCATCAGGTGGAGCTATGAAGTCGTCCCCCTCAGTAAGAGCGAAGGACAAGACGTCGGTAGTGCAATCGATCCCCCGGTAGAGGTGGTTCAGCTCATGGACCTTCTCGTCGTCGGTTATCAGTATCCCGAGCTCGGCCGGTTGCTCAGGGCCTTCTCGTTCCAGCACAAGCTCGGCCAGGGCGCGAAGCCAGCCTTCGTCAAAATGATTCTGGAATTCCGGATCAATCTCCACCCCAACCAGAGGCTGTGGCATTTACTATCTCTCCGTAGCTCATAATAGCACATACGAGTGGGTGGGTCAAAGAGCGTAGTCACGTGTGGATAAGCAAAGACACCGCACATTTTCCCTATGCGGTGTCTATCTTGTTCTCTTAAAGAGGCCGTGCTACGGCATAACTACGGTTGCGGCTCCTCCGCCTGCAGCAAGCCACGGCGCTGGGTAAAGGCCGATCGCCAGTACCGCGATCAGGGCGACAGCCATGGCAACGACCAGTGTCTTGGATACTGGCACCCGCTCGTCGCTGGAGGGAGCGCCCAGGTACATGGCACGCACGACCCGCAGGTAGTAGTAAGCGGAGATCACGCTGTTGAGTACGCCAAAGAGGACGAGCCAGAGAAGTCCCTGCTGGAGAGCAGCCCAAAACACATAGATCTTAGCCACGAAGCCCACGGTCGGAGGCAGCCCGATCAGCGAAGTCAGACAGACAGCCAGGACAAAGGCCAGTGCCGGGGCACGGCGGGCGATGCCGGAGTAATCAGCGATGAGGTCGCTGCGCAAGCGCTCGGAGACCGCAATGATGGCAGCAAAGGCGCCCAGGGTGGTAAAGGTGTACCCAAGTAGATAGTAGGTGACGCCCTGAACGCCCTGGTTCGAGAATGCCGCAACTCCGACCATCATGAACCCGGCATGTGCGATAGAGGAGTACGCTAACATCCGCTTGATATTTGTCTGAGGGATGGCCATGAGGTTGCCCGCTGTCATTGTAATGGCACTGAGCACGGCGAAGAGCGTGGGCCACTCGACGGGAAGCGGAACGTTGGCACCCAGGGTTACAAAGAAGACTCTGAGTATGACGGCAAAACCGGCGGCCTTGCTGGCAGCTGTTAGGAATCCGGTGACGGGAGTCGGGGCGCCTTCGTATACATCAGGCGCCCACATTTGGAACGGAACTGCGGCGATCTTGAAGCCGAAGCCACCGGTCATCAGGATAATGCCCAGGAAAACCGCTGGAAGCACACCGTTGGGATCCTGTTGCAGCGTCCCACGAATACTCTGCGCGATCTCGTTCAGGTTCGTTGTCCCTGTCGCCCCGTATATGAGTGCCATACCGTAAAGGAGTATAGCCGAGCTGACGGCACCCAGTAGCAGATATTTCAGGCCAGCCTCGCTCGACTTGGCATCCCGTAAGAAGCTGGCCAGGATGTACAGCGAGATGCTTGCCATCTCCAGTGCAACATAGATCGAGATGAGCTCTTGTGTGCTGGCCATTAACATCATGCCGGCCGTGGCCACCAGCACTATCGCGAAATACTCGCCCTGGTAAGGGGCAAAACGCTTCGAATACTGGACTGAGGTAAGGATCACCAGGGCTGCAGCTGACAAGAACAGGAAATTGAAGAACAGGCTGTAGTTGTCAACCACTAACGTCCCGAAGAAGCTGGTCCCCTGCTGTCCCGAGAGGGCTAATGTCCAGAGTGCGGGTATGATCAGGCCGACACCGGCGATAGCCGCCACGGCCTCTTTCTTCTTGATCACCAGGTCTAGGAGCACAACCACGATGGCCAGGCCAATCAGGCTCAGCTCCGGTCCCAAAAGATAGAGGTTCAAATTAGCTCCCTCATCGTATCGATGTGCCGACCGCTACTGCAGGAGGGCTACGGCTGCCCCGAGACGGGTCAGTATAGGGTCGAACGGCCCCTGAAGCATATTGGTCAGAATGGACGGATAAACGCCGACCAGAATAATGACAGCGACAAGAATAATAACGGGCACCGCGTCAACGAAGCTGGCGTCCTTAAGGTGTGCCCATCGCTCATCCGGCGGGCCGAACAGGACCCGCTGAAGTGTCCAGAGAATGTAACCGGCGGTGATGACGATAGCCACAACTGCGAGCACCGTATGCCATGGCCATGCGCCGAAGCTGCCGACAAAGACCAGGAATTCCGCCACGAACCCGCTCATGCCCGGCAGCCCCAGAGAAGCCAGGCCGGCCATGGTCATAATAATAGCGATCAGGGGCATCTTGGAGGCCAGGCCCCTCATCTCGGATATCTCTCTTGTATGGGTGCGGTTGTAAATGAGGCCTACCATGGCGAAGAGGAGGCCCGTGATAGTGCCGTGGGTGAACATCTGGAGTGATGCGCCGGTGAAGCCGACGAGGCTCAGACCGGTGACGCCGCCGGCTACGCCCAGAAGCACGTAGCCCATGTGGCTAACGCTGCTATAGGCAACCAGCCGTTTGAGGTCTCTTTGCACTATGCAGACACATGCACCGTAAAGAATGCTGATTACGGCGAATGTCACCAGTATCGGAGCGAAGTACGCAGCAGCGTCCGGGAGGATGCCAATGTTTATTCGGATCATGGCATACCCTCCCATCTTCAGGAGGACGCCGGCCAGGATGACGCTGACGGCTGTTGGGGCATCCGTGTGGGCATCGGGAAGCCAGGTGTGCAGCGGCCAGATGGGCAGTTTGATGGCGAATGCCATGAATATAAGTGCAAAGATGATGTAGGAGAACTGGCTGACGATGTGGGCCTGGCCCAGGACCGTCATATCGAACGTGTTGAGCCCGGAGTCCCGGTAGAGCCACAGTATGCCAACCAGCATGAAGGCGCTGCCAAAGACCGTGTATATCAGGAATTTCATCGCCGAGTATTCACGGCGCCCGGAGCCCCAGATGCCGATCAGCAGGTACATCGGCAGGAGCTCAACCTCCCAGAAGAGGAAGAAGAGGAGCAGATCAAGGGCCGTGAACACGCCGAGGATACCGGTCTCCAGGATCAAGAAGAGGATGAAGTATTCCTTGACTCTCAGGTCGACGTGCCATGAGATCATGACTGAGAGGAAGCTAAGCATGGTGGTCAGCAGGACCAGGGGCATGCTCAGCCCATCCACGCCCAGGTAATACTGGATTCCAAGCTGGGTTATCCACGGTACCTTCTCGACGAATTGAAGCGTGCCCGCCCGGCCGACATCGAAGGCGATGAACATTCCCAGAGAGATGAGGAAGGTCACCAGCGTGAAGCCAAGGGCAGTGAATCGCACGGCCGTGGCGTTGCCCTTAGGCAGGAAGGCAATGACAATGGCTCCCAGTATCGGTAGAGCCAACAGTGTAGTCAGATAAGGAATATTCACAGGCTATCCTCTGAAGATCATGAATCCGCCGACGATGGCCACAACGCCCACGATGATTACCAGTGCATAGCTCTGCACCTGGCCAGTTTCTACCTTTCGCAGTTGCCACCCGGAGCCCCTGGTCACCGTGGCGACACCATTCACAACGCCATCCACCACATATTGATCGAACATGTGCAGCAGATGATCGAAGCCGACGAACACCTTCTGGACGAGGAAGTTGTAAAGATCGTCCATCCCATATTTGTTTAGCAGGAACGCATGTATAGGCGCGAAAGTGCGAGCTATGGCGTCCACCGGGAAGACCTTGACCACATAGCTCAGATAGGCTGTCAGTATGCCCAAGATGGCGACCGTGGTCGATGTGAAGACGACTCCCCAGTTGACGTGAATCTCGGCCGACTCCCCCAGGAAGCGGGCGAAGTCCCCGTTCATATTTGCAAACCCGGAAAAGATGGAAGGGATCATGAGAACAACCAGCGGCAGCGCCATGGCTTTAGGCGACTCGTGGGGAGTCGAGTGGTGACCGTGGTCGCTGGAAGAATGACCGCCTTCCGGCGCCTCTCCGCCGCGGTACTCACCAAGGAAGGCTACGAAGGTCAGACGGAACATGTAGAAGGCCGTCATAAAAGCAGTAATCAGGGCGAAGATATAGATGACATTGTAGCCGCCGCCAAGGGCGGAGGCCATTATCTCGTCCTTGCTCCAGAAGCCGGAGAAGGGGAAGATACCGGCGATGCTCAGGCTGCCGATCATCATTGCCGAGAAGGTTATCGGCATGTAGCGGGCCAGGCCCCCCATCTTGCGTATATCATAAGTGTGGGCGGCGTGGTGGGCGCTCCCGGCGGAGAGGAACATCATGGCCTTGAAGAAGGCATGGTTGAACAAATGGAAGATACCAGCTACAACGTTGCCCACGCCCAGACCCATCATCATAAAACCGAGCTGGCTAATTGTGGAGTAAGCCAGGATACGCTTGAAGTCATTCATGACTAGGCCCATGCTGGCGGCTACGAAAGCCGTAATGGTCCCGATCACCGCGACCGTAAAGAGTGCCTCCGGTGCGTGCTCGAAGAGTGGGAAAGACCGGGCGACCAGGTAAACGCCTGCGGCCACCATTGTGGCGGCATGGATGAGGGCGCTGACCGGGGTCGGACCTTCCATGGCGTCCGGGAGCCAGACGTGCAGCGGGAACTGGGCTGACTTGCCCACAGCGCCGGAGAAAATGCCGATGGCTGCCCAGACCAGCACGCCGCCTCCGAAGATAGCGGCCCTCTCCGGGCCCTCGACAATCTCGAACAGGTGCTGGAAGTCGAGAGTGTGAGCTCGCGAGAAAATAAGCAGGATTGCCATCAAGAAGCCGAGGTCACCAAAGCGGGTGACCACAAACGCCTTCTTGGCGGCTGACGCTGCCTCAGGCTTCTTGAACCAGAAGCCGATAAGGAGGTACGAGCAAACGCCCACAAGCTCCCAGAAGATGAAGATCATCAGAAGGTTGTCTGCCAGTATCAACCCCAGCATGGATGCCGTAAAGAGTGACATGTAGGCATAGAACCGGGAGTAGCCAGGGTCTCCGTGCATGTAGGCGGTCGAGTAAATCTGGACCAGCAAGCTCACCGACGTCACTACCAGCAGCATGATGGACGTAAGGGGGTCAACAAAGATGCCCAGACTCAGTGTAGTATCGCCGATAACCAGCCACTCGAAGCTACCGCCGAGATGTTCCCCATGCGGAAGGCCTGTCATCGTCAGGAATGTCCAGACGGAAAGCAGGAAGGCCAGGCCGATAGTCGTGATGGTCAGGTAGCCGCTAAGCTTAGGAATGCCCCTGGTGACAAACGTTATTAGAACAAGGGACACCAGGGGCAGGAAGAATATCGCTGCGACCAGTTCATTCGGGATGGGTTGCATCAGCTAAATCTCCTCAAGCGCCTAGGGGTTCCTCAAGGACTCTTCCACTACCTGCTCCTTGCCTTTTGGGATTACGATACGATAAGAGGCCAGGAGGCCACGGTGGGCAGTGCCATTGACGACTACCATGCGGCTGGGGATACCTTCTTCCTGGAGCCACTCCAGCCACATCTCGGCCGCTATTCTGTTAGGAACAGTTCGAAAATGAGTCCACATGTTACCACTTCAACAGGTTAAATTGTCCCGCATCTACCGTTTCGCGGTGGCGGTAGGCGGAGATGATGATAGCCAGGCCGACCGCGGCCTCCGCCGCTGCCACGGTGATGATAAAGATGGCGAAGACCTGGCCGGTCAGCAAGTTTGGTGTGACGAAGCGGGAAAAAGCAACCAGGGTCACGTTAACGGCGTTAAACATGAGCTCTATGGACATCAGAATGACGATGGCGTTGCGCTTCACCAGTGCCCCGTAAAGGCCAATGCTAAAGAGCACCGCTCCTAGAGCCAGGAAATGGCCCAGTCCTATGGTCATTCTAGTCCTCCCTGGAAATCACGATGGCGCCAATCATGGCGGCCACCAGCAGTACCGATACTACCTCGAAAGGCAGGACGTATTGGTTAAGAAGCAGGTTGCCTAGAGGTGCAACCGTAGTCTCCAGAGGCGCCAGTGAGCTCGTGGGCCAGGCGGTCTGGAAGAGCACCGAGAGAAGGACCACCAGCATCGCTGCTGAGATGATCAAGGCAGGCCACCTTTGTTCATTGGGCTGGCTGCCCCTGCGGGCGTTCTGCGTCATCATGATGGCAAAGATAATCAGCACGGCAATGGCCCCCGCGTAGACCAAAAGCTGGACGGCCGCCAGAAAGTCGGCGCTGAGTACCACGAAGATGCCTGCCACGCCGGCGAACGACACAACCAGGAAAATGGCGGCGTGAATGATATTGCGCGTCAGCACTACTGCGAGCGCCGGCAATATCGTCATTGCCGCCATCAGGTAGAAGGCAACTGTCAGGACCGGATCGTTCACATCCACTCCTTGAAGTGCGTCAGGAAGAATTCCCGATCAAGGCATAGCTTGCTGACGTCGTAATTGGCCATTTCGTAATTCTTGCCCATGATGACGGCGTGGAATGGACACGCTTCGACACAGAGACCGCAGTAGAGACAGATACGCAGGTCAATCTCGTAACGATCCACTATGCGCTGTGGCCCTGATTGGGCCTTGTGGGTCGCCACGGTGATACAGCCTTCCGGACATGCCTTTGCACAGCTATCGCAGCCAGTGCAGCGGTCCTGCGACCAGTTGAACTGGATGCCACGGTAGCGGTCAGAAAGCGGGAGATGTTCCTCCGGGTACTGGGTCGTAAAGGACCTGCGGAACATGTGCTTGAAGGTAACGGCCATACCCTTGAGGATGCCAGTACCGTACATAACTACCTCACCAACCTAGAGACCTAATGCCTGCCAGACCAGTATGCCGAGGGCCGTGAGGACGATGTTGAGCAAGGCCAAGGGCATCAGGAACTTCCAGGCAAAGGACATGATTTGGTCTATGCGTAGGCGGGGCAGCGTCGCCCGCAGCCAGACGAAAAGGAAGAACATAAGGAACATCTTGACCAGGAACCATACAAATGGTGGCAGGATGGGGCCCCGCCATCCACCCAGGAAGACCGTGGTCACGATGGCCGAAACAAGGAGCAAGCTCGTATACTCGGCCAGATAGAAAAGGGCAAACTTCATGCCGCTATACTCGACATGGTAACCGGCTACCAGTTCAGACTCAGCCTCGAGAGTATCGAAGGGCGTACGGTTGAGCTCTGCGGTCGCTGCCATCAGATAGACGAAAAACCCGAGTGGCTGGATGAGAATGAACGGAACGGCAGTCTGGCCGTTCACTATGTCCACCATCGAAAGGGATCCAACGATGGCCGCGACACCGAGAACGGAGAGTACCATTGGGATTTCGTAGCTGATCACCTGGGCGACCATGCGCATGGTCGCCAGGAGGGAATACTTGTTATTGGAGCCCCAACCGGCCATGAAGAGGCCAACCAGCGCCAGTGATGACACGGCCAGCATATAAAGGATACCAATGTTGAGGTCGGTTAGAATGGCACCCTCGGAGAACGGGATCACCGCCCAGGCCAGAACAGCCGGAAAGAGGAAGGCCATCGGCCCGAGGAAGTGGAGCCACTTGTCGGTCTTCTTTGGGACGATATCCTCTTTGGTAAGAGACTTCAAAGCATCGGCGATGGGCTGAAGCAGCCCAGTAGGCCCAACTCGGTTGGGTCCAGCCCGGACCTGAATCCGTGCCAGGATCCGGCGTTCTCCCCAGACCATGCCCAAGTTGGCCATGATTATAAATACCAGGATGCTGACGATTCCCAGAAGGGCCATGATCACGTAGACAGCCCAGCCGGGCATCACAGTAGCGAGGGCCCCAGAAATGAGGCCCCCTATGTACGGGAAGAAGTTGTAGACGATTTCCCAGGGGGACACTAGCGGTCCACCTCCCCCATAACAATGTCAATGCTTCCAAATATAACGAAGCAATCGGGCACTCTCCATCCCACGATCATCTCCTTGAGACATGTGAGGTTGATATAGGATGGGGCCCGGATCTTAAAGCGATACGGGCTAATGGAGCCGTCGCTAACCAGGTAGAACCCGAGCTCGCCCTTGGGGGCCTCGAGGTGCTCGTAGACCTCGCCAACAGGCGGGCGCAGGAACATCGGGCTCGGGGTGCGTACTCTGCCTTTGGGCAGCTGGTCAATGGCCTGGCGGATGATCCGCAGGCTCTGCCTCATCTCTTGGACGCGGACAATGAACCGGTCATAGGCATCGCCAACCGTCCCGGTCGGGATGTCAAAGTCAAAGCGGTCATAGAAGCAGTAAGGGTCTGCCTTCCGCAGGTCCCACTGGACCCCGCTGCCCCGGAGGACAGGACCGCTAACGGAGGCATTAACAGCCATTTCGGCAGACAGAATACCCACGCCCTTCGTGCGGGAGTGAAGGATCTCGTTGCCGGTCAGCAGCTGCTCGTATTCGTCGATGTATCCCGGCATGATGCTCAAGAAACTCTCCAGGGCCGGGAGGAATTCCTCCGGGATATCCTTAGCGACCCCGCCGGGCCTCATGTAGTTCAGGGTGAGGCGGGCGCCGCAAACCAACTCGAAAAGGTCCAGGATACGTTCTCGCTCCCGGAAGGTGTAAAGGAGAGGCGTGAACCAGGCCCCGAGCTCGTTGAGGAAGAAGCCTACCGCTCCCAGATGGCTCGCCAGCCGGCTCAGCTCCGACATGATAACACGCAGGTACTGAGCCCGGTCAGGTACTTCAATGTTGGCCAGCTTCTCGATAGCGAGAACGTAGGCCAGGTTGTTGGACATGGCTGCGAAGTAGTCTAGTCTGTCAGTAAGGGGAACGCATTGTAAGTAGGTACGGCCCTCGGCCAGTTTCTCAGTGCCCCGGTGCAGGTAGCCGAAATGAGGAGCCAGGTCTACAATCGTCTCTCCGTCCAGTGTAAGCACCATCCGGAAGACACCGTGGGTGCTGGGGTGCTGCGGACCGATATTGATCGTGAGATTTTCGGTTTTAAGTGGCATCCTCTTGTGTTGTCCGGTACCACCGTGACCCGATGGATGGGTTCTGATACCAGAAATCCTTTCGCAATGGGTGTCCTGGGAACTCGTCCCAGAGGAATACTCGCCTCAAGTTGGGGTGTCCCTCGAAGTGAATGCCCATAAGGTCGTATACTTCCCTTTCCTGGAAGTCTGCGCCTTTCCAGATGGGGACCAACGATGGGACAGTGGGCTCTTCTCGCCCGTAAAGCTTCACCTTGATAACGGCGGAGTGGTTCTTGGACAGGGACGTCAGGTGGTAGACCATCTCGAAGTACTCAACGTAGTCGACTCCGGTCACGCTGACGAGGTAGTTGAACTCCAGCCCGGGAGTGCTCTTAAGGTAACCCGCAACCTCTCGGAGGTCGTCCGGACGGATGTATACTGAGGAACCTGTTGCCTCTACTACCGCTTGTGGGAAACGTCCACCGATTGCCTCGGCCAGTTGGTCTGCGGGGAAGGGCTGGGTCACCCTACAGCCTTCCTATCCAGTATCGACATTTTATCGATCTTCTCCTGAAGGAGCATCAGTCCCTGAAGGAGCTGCTCCGGCCGTGGCGGGCAGCCCGGAATATACACGTCTACTGGAACGATATTATCTACGCCGGGAACTACGCTGTAAGCCTGTCCGTAAGGGCCTCCCCGCGTGGCGCAGGAGCCCATGGCAATCACCCATTTGGGTTCGGCCATCTGGTCGTAGATCCGCCGGAGCACGGGAGCCATCTTCCAGGTTACAGTTCCCGAAACCAGCATCACGTCAGCCTGCCGGGGGCTGGCCCGGAACAGCTCCATGCCGAACCGGGATATGTCGAAGCGCGAACACGCCGTAGCGATCATCTCAATGGCGCAACACGCCAGACCGAACTGGGCGGGCCACACGGACGAGCGACGGGCCCAATTGAGAAGCAGGTCCGCCGGAGTTACAAAGACTTTCTTCCAGATCTCGTCGTTAGCTTCAGGCATTGCGGATTCAGGCATTGCTTATTTCCATTCGAACGCCTTCTTATTCCAGGCGTAGATATAACCGACCAGGAGTATTCCGATGAATACAACCATCTCTACGAACGCGTACAGGCCCAACGATCTATAGGCCACGGCCCAAGGGTAGAGGAAGATCGCCTCAACGTCGAATACGACGAACATGAGGGCAAAGAGATAATAGCGGGGGTTGAACTGGATCCAGGCATCCCCGACCGGGTCCATTCCGCACTCATAAGTAGTTAGCTTACGGGCGCTTGGCCGGCGCACGCGTACCACTCGATTGAGAAGTAATGCGGTACCAACTGCGCCGAGAGGAAACAGGAGGGCTACGATGGCCAGGATCCCTACATAACCGAAGCTACTAAGCAAAGACCTCTCCAGGTGGTCTAGAAGTATTCCAAATTCCAGCGGTAGTATATCACAACTACAAAACGCGGTGCAAGGGCGAATACGCGGGAAATTCGTTCAGTTTTGTTTGGTGCCGCTAGAGTTTATCCAGCAGCTATGGCCCCCTGACCTACCAGGTCTGAGAGAGCCAGGCAGAGCTCCGGACAGTATCTCGTGTAGACATCCGGCAGGTCCAGATGTACTATCTCGCTGCCGTTGTTGAGGTTGATGAGTACAGTATCATTGCCGGGGAAAGTCTGCAGGATGCTGAAGACCTCTTTGAGCCGGCGCACGTCATCGGCGGCGTCCTGAGTGCGCTGAAGCGTAATCATGAGGCGTTTCGGCCCTTCGTTTTCCGGCGTACCGGGATCGAGAATGGCATGACCCTCATCGGACAGGGACTCCTGAGTAACTGCGGGCGGGGACTCCTGGGAGTCTGCATCGTGGGCCTGGGCACCGAAGCAGACTACCTGGATGGAATCCGCGCGGGTCTTTACTTTGCCTCGGACCAGGAGGATCTGTCCCTCCAGCCAGAGATCCTGGGTGCGCTGGTAAGTGTCCGGCCAGGCGGTTACCTCGACGTTGCCATCGAGGTCCTCGAGCACCGCGGAGACGAACTGCTTGCCGTCCTTGGTGTACAGGCGCCGGGCGGAGACAACCATCCCGGCGATCGTCACCACCTGCCCCTCCATGTCAGACGTTATCTGGCCGCAGAAAGTAGTTGCACTCTGGGCAAGCTGCCGGGCCGCCTGCCCGAAGGGATGGTCGGTGAAATAGACGCCCGTAAGCTCCTTCTCCCACATGAGCCGGTACCGGTTGGAAGCAGGAGCCTGATCGAGGACCACCTCTTCCGCAGGGACCGGCACTTCCTGGCCCCAGAGGTCGAACATGGTAGACTGGCCCTGCTCCTTGAGACGTTGATGGCGCTGGGCCATCGCTACCAGACGGTCGATCTGTTCCAGTAGCGCCTCGCGCTGTCCCAGGCAGTCCATAGCCCCACACTTAATGAGACTCTCCAGCACGCGCTTGTTGAGAGCCCGGAGGTCTACCCTCCGGCAGAAGTCCTCGATCGTCGGGAACGGTCCCTGAGAGGCCCGGGCCGCCACTATCGAATCTACTGCTCCATCCCCAACATTCTTGATCGCTCCCAGTCCGAAACGTACGGCTAGCCCTTCGCCCTTGGCGGCCTTCTCTATTGTGAAATTCAGGTCGCTGCAATTGACGCTGGGGGGCAATACGGTTATGCCCATGCGCTGGCATTCTGCCACGGCAGCGGATACTTTGTCGGGCGACCCCGAGTAACAGCTCATAACTGCCGACATATATTCGGCCGTGTAATTGGCCTTCAGGTAGGCGGTCTGGTAGGCTATCAGAGCGTAACAGGCGCTGTGCGCCTTGTTAAAGGCGTAGCCGGCGAAGGGCTCGATTAGATCGAATATCCTGGTCGCGTCCTCGGAGGATATCCCCCTCTGAGAGGCCCGAGAGATGAACTCGTCTCGTTGCTGTCGCATCTTCTCGGCGATCTTCTTGCCCATGGCCTTGCGGAAGATGTCTGCCTGTCCCAGGCTGTATCCAGCTATCGCCTGGACAATGAGGAGCACCTGGTCTTGATAGACGATGACCCCATGTGTCTCCTTCAGGATCGGCTCCAGGGCCGGGTGCATATAGGTGATGGGCGCCCGGCCGTGCTTGGCCTCGATGAAGGTTGGGAAATGGGCCATCGGGCCGGGCCGGTAGAGGGCGATCATGGCAATCAGGTCCGCCAGGCAGTTTGGCCTGAGCTCTTTGATGAACCGGCGCATGCCCGCACTTTCGAGCTGGAATATACCGGTGGTTTCGCCGGAAGAGAGCACTTCGTAAGTCTTCGCATCATCCAGGGGCAGCTCATTCCAGTTTAGCTCGATCCCCCTCGTCCTGGCGATGATCTCCTGGGCACGGCTAAGGATAGTGAGGTTTACCAGACCCAGCATATCCATCTTCAGCAGGCCGATCTTGGCAAGTGTATCCATGGTGAACTGGGTCATCAGGATCTCCCCGCCTTCGGCCTTGCTGGGGCGCTGGAGGGGAACGCGGTCGGTTAGCTCTTCCCGCGAAATGACGATTCCGGCGGCGTGTGTGCTGGCGTGGCGGGCTATGCCCTCGAGTTGCTGTGCGGTGTCCACGAGCCTTTTGACTCTCTCGTCTTGCTCGTACGCGGCCTTGAGCTCGGGACTGTCCTTCAATGATGCTTCCAGGGTAATATTCAGTGTATTTGGAACTAGCTTGGCGACCCGGTCCGCCTCGGAGTAAGGGAGCCCTAACGCCCTCCCTACGTCCCTGATGGCGGCTTTGGCGCCGAGTGTACCGAACGTGATGATCTGAGAGACCCGGTGCGGGCCGTACTTGTTTACCACGTAACGGATTACCTCTTCACGGCGCTCATCGGCGAAGTCCAGGTCAATGTCCGGTAGCTCCCGGCGCTCGATATTGAGGAAGCGTTCGAAGACGAGCCGCGTGGCCAGGGGGTCTATCTCGGTGATACCAAGGCAGTAGAGGACGATGCTGCCGGCAGCGCTTCCGCGCACGCCGTACTTTATGTTTTGCCTCTGAGCGAATGCAACGAAGTCCCGCACCACCAGGAAGTAATCTGCGAAATGAGTCTGGGCAATGACGTCCAGCTCGTAGTCCAGGCGCCGGACTGCATCATCGGCAGGCGGGCTTCCGAAGCGCTTCTCCAGCCCTTCACGGCAGAGGTGGGCCAGATACCCATCAGACGTGAACCCGGGAGGCACTTCTGCTTCCGGGAGAAGAACGCGCCCGAGTTCCAGTTGGATGTTGCACATTTCAACGATACGCCTTGTGTTGGCTAGCGCTTCGGGCACTTCGCTGAAGAGGGCGGCCATTTCGTCACCGGTCCGGAGGTAGAAAGAATCCCCGGTCATACGCATGCGTTTTGGTTCGTCCACCATGCTGTTAGTCTGTATACAGAGGAGCACGTCGTGGGCGTATGCGTCCCGTTGGTTTACATAATGAACGTCATTAGTGGCAACCATCGGGATTTCCAGCTCTCGGGCCAGCGGTATCAAGAGGCCGTTGAGTCTGGCGATCTCTGGGATATCATGCTCTTGTAGCTCGATAAAGAAGTGCTCGAACGTTTCCTTGTACCAGCGAGCCTGCTTCCGTGCGTCTTCAGGACGGTCTTCCAGCAATAGACGGGCAATCTCACCATTGGCGCAGGCCGATAACGCTACCACCCCCTTGGAATGGGAAAGAAGCAACTCCTTGTCCACCCGGGGCTTGTAATAGAAGCCTTCAGTCTGAGCCAGCGTAGCTAACTTGACCAGGTTGCGGTACCCCTGCTCGTCCTGGGCGAGCAGGACAAGATGGTAGGAGTTCTTATCCGACGGATTGCGGCTGGTCCGGCTGCCGGGGGCTACGTATGCCTCAAAGCCCACGATCGGTTTGATGCCGGAGTCCCTGGCTGCCAGGTAGAAGTCCACCGCACCGTAGAGAACGCCGTGGTCGCTGATGGCCAGGCTGTCCATACCGAGCTCGTGGCAGCGCTTCAGCAGGCCTGAAATGCGGCTCATTCCGTCCAGCAGGCTGAACTCGGTATGAACATGCAGATGGGTGAAATCTACCAACTAGTCCTCGTTGCTATCTGTACCGGAAGCGGGTACGATCCACACGGCCCCGCTTCATCATGGCCTGCCGGAATTGACTACGAGTTGCCGGTGGCAAACTTAACGGTGCCGTTCGTGCTTCAAATTGTAGCTGCGGCGGCGAACTATCAAGAAGCGCTACAGATAGCCCCGTAGCGCTGTCGGAGACTACCTTCCTATGAGCCCTTTGCCTGTGGCGAGGACTCGTTCCAGAAGAGAACCCTTGGCCTCGACCGTCTTGGTCTTGAGGTACCAGGCGTCGATGTTGCGGAATCGGTCGCTCGCCTCGAAGAGATTGCCCATCTCGACACCCTTCACTTCCTTGCTAACGACGTGGTAGTGAAAGGGATAATACAGTAGCATGCTCGGCTGGACCTCAGCAAACGCCTTTTGGAAGTCACGGTAGAGCTTGGCTCTCTCGACTGTATCTACGCTCTTGCGAGCGCGCGTTAGAAGATCGTCAATCTTCTGGTCATTCAATCCTGAGAAGTTATAGCCGGTCCCATCTCTCTGTGAGCTATGCCAGGTTGGATACGGGTCTGGGTCCGGGCCCAGCACCATCCCGAGCAGGGCTGCCTGATAGCGCCGGGGGAGCAAGAAGTTCTGCACCAGGCCGGACGCTCCGCTTGACTGGATCTCGGCCCTTATGCCTGCTTTGTCCCATTGCCTGCTGAGTTCCTCAGCTATCTTGACCCGGCGCGGGCTATTATCCGTCAGCAGTGGGAATCTAAGCTTCACGCCGTTCTTTTCACGTATGCCATCTGCCCCGGGCTTCCACCCTGCACCGTCCAGGATAGCCTTAGCCCGGTCCAGGCTGAAGTCGTACTTCTTTATCCCAGGCTCGTAGGCCCAGGTGCCGGGCAAAATTGGGCTGTCGGCGGCAAGCCCTTCGCCTTCGGCCTCGTTCTGAATTATCCTTTGCCTGTCCGTCGCATAGGCCAGCGCCTGCCGGACCTCTGTCTCTTTGAAGACAGGGTCGTTGTTGTTAAGGAAAACCAGCTCGTACGAGAAGCGCGGTGCCCGGTAGACTTTGAGGCTTTCATCCTTGTCTAGAATAGTGAGGTCCGTTTGTGAAGGGGAGCGAAGCAGCCCGCCGGATACCTTCTTGTCCTTGAGCGCCTGCACCAATGCTTCCTGGCTCGGGAAGTAGACGAAGGTTAGGCGTGAAATGTAACTCTGTCCTCCGTAGTAGGCAGGGTTGGCATCCAGCACGACTGCCTGCACTGTGGCATCTTGGACCCGGAAGGGCCCGGTACCTATCGGATTCAGGTTGAATGCATTCTTTGTCAGGTCAGCGATGGCTACCTTGGAGAGAAAGGAGGCCGGAAGGATCCCGATAGATGTTTGTGCGAGGAATGGGCCGCTCGGCTGTGGAAGAACAAAGCGGACCGCCAGGTCTTCCACCTTCTCGACCTTGATCCCCTTCCATGCCCCTGCCAGGTCCGGGCTGCCGGGGAAGTCTGGGCTCTGAATCGTCCGGATGGTGGACACAACATCTTGGGCCGTAAACGGCGTGCCGTCATGCCACGTGACACCGGCACGGAGGCGGAAGGTGTAACTGAGACCGTCCGGGCCGACGGACCAGTCAATTGCCAGGTCCGGCTCGGGCTCGCCCTTCTCATTTACACGTGTCAGCCCGGAAAAGATCAGGGCGGAGAGGTCCTTGTCCGGCTCGTTGAAGCTGGCGAGCAGCGGGTTGATATGCAGGGGAGAGCCAACTACGCCTTCGGCGTACTCGCCCCCAACCTGGGCGACGGTGGTAGTACTGGTCGTAACTGATATTATGAGAAGAAGTGGAAGAAGCAGGGCAACCAGGAGGACGGTTATCGTCCTCCATCCCATAGGTAAGAGGCGCCTTCTGCGTCTTCTTTTTATCATAGGGCGATGGGCAGGCCCCCCTAGAAGCTCAATCTGATGCTGGCGATGGAGATAACGACGAACAGAACCGCAAGAACAATGGTCAGCTGGAAGAGAGTCTTCTCTATTCCTCGCCTCGTCCGATAGCCGGAGCTCTCGCTGGCGCCGAAGACGCCTCCGAGGTTGGAGCCCTTTGCCTGAAGCAGCACGGCCACGATGAGTACCACTGCCACCAGTATCTGCGCTATTTGAAGGTATGTTGCCATGAATGTTCCTTCTCTGATCTGCTAGCCGGGAGCATTGTAACATGTCTGCAACGTGTCGGCAAGCACTCTAGCTCACATCAGGCTCTAATGGGCGCCCATCTGACCCATTGCCTTCAGCGTCTGGTTTCGGCTAGTATGGTGATGCTATGAAGAAAGCAATTGTCTGGGACATGGACGGCGTACTGGTCGACACGGGCGAGTTTCACTTCCGGGCGTGGCAGAGAATCTTGGGTGAGATGGGGAAAGACCTTTCCAGAGATGAGTTCCTGGAGCGTTTCGGCATGAAGAGTGTGGACATACTCCGGGAGACGCTGGGTGACCGCTCGCCTGAGGAGCTGCGGGCCCTTGCCGCTAGAAAAGAGGGGTACTATCGAGAAGAGATCGGAGGAAACGTCAAGCCATTGCCTGGGGCCAGGACGATACTGGAATCACTCCAGCGGGCCGGGTTCCGCCAGGCGCTGGCGTCCTCCGCCCCTCTTATCAACATAGACCTGATCCTGGAGGCTATTGGAATACGGCCGTTCTTTGATGCCGTGGTGTCCGGCGATGAGGTAAGGGCCGGTAAGCCAGATCCTGAGATATTTCTGGAGGCCTCCAGGAGGCTCGGCATCGAGCCTCCTGCCTGCGTCGTCATTGAGGATGCGATCCCCGGTGTGATGGCGGCCAAAAGCGCCGGCATGCATTGTGTTGCCGTAACCAACAGCCACGCCGCAGATGACCTCAGCGCCGCGGACATAATTGTCGATAGTCTGGAACACCTGTCCCCAGGAATGCTGGAGAAGCTACTCGTCTAGCCCGTCACACCCTGTTCCTTCCGGTGGGTGGGGAAACAAGTCAGAGGGATTGAAGAGATGTAAAGGCGCTACCCCTGGTCTCCGGTCGAGTGATTCGCTCTGCTCGGGGCGAGGCAGCGTGAAGAAAAACCTGCTTCCCCTCCCGTGCTCGCTCTCGACCCAGATGCGACCACCATGAGCTTCGACCAGCATTTTGGATATGTACAGGCCCAGCCCCAACCCCCCTGGCCTGCGTCCTCCCTCTGGCCTGTAGAAGCGCTCAAAGATATGAGGCAGGTCGTGTGCGTGTATCCCCGGCCCATGATCGGAGACTGAGAGGACCAGCTCGCCGGCGGTTACCTCGGCCGCTACCACTATTTCCGACTGCCCTGCTGAATGCTGCAGGGAATTGGTGACCAGGTTTACCAGGATGCGCTCCAGACGATCTAAGTCGGCGTGTACGAGAACGATATCTTCGGGAACTTCGAGCCGTACTCGCTTCCAGCCCGCCGTTTGTTCTCTTTCGATTAGTTCCTGCAGAGCGACCCCAATTGCCAAAGGCCGTTTTTCGAGCCTTAGCTGCCCGGATTGTAGCCGTGCTGAATCAACCATGTCTTGGATCATGGCGTCCATCCGCCTGGCAGAAGTCAGAATATACTCGACGCTCCGCATTTCAGGGCGCGTCGGTCCAATCTTCTCTAACCGGCGCCTGAGGGACTGCGCATGTCCCCGGACTACCGTCAGTGGATTTCGCAAGTCGTGCGAGATACCGTGGATGTATTCCTCCAAGAACTGCTCCGCTCTCTTACGCTCGGCAACCTGGCTCAAGAGTTCCTCATTGGCTCTTGCTAGCTCAGCTGTCCTTTCTTCGACCCGCGGGTCCGGGTCTGAGAGGGCCTTGCGCAGTGCCTCCTCCGCTTGTTTGCGGCACTTGGTCTCGTGCATAAACGGTCGAACCAAGAAGAAATAGAGGGCTGGGAGCGTTCCCACCACCAGCAGCAGTGAATCGACAAGTGTCCGGGTGGTCGTGGATGCTGGAGACAGAGAAGAGACGGCGAATGTCGCAAGCACGTTCACGAGGGCAATCGAGACAGCAAGAACAGCCAGGAGGAGTAGTGGCGCCAGGGCCGGGGGCAATAACTTACTGTATTTCATCAGCGGTGTCCCACCTCGTGTTGACAGACTCGCCCGGTGGATGAACCCCTTCGACCTATTCCACTCTATAACCTGCCAGGCGCGGTTACCAGGGTGCTAACCCCCTATTTTGCGCAAACCTTTGTATATATGCGCTTGCGGTGAGCGAACCGATAGCTTCGGTCTACTTCTTGCGGGGAATCTAAGCTTGATAGACTAATGTCGCATGAGGCAGTCCACTGCCACAACTATCGCAGAATGCGGAAACTCCAATTGTGATCGCGCCCGGCGCCTTGACAAGCTATCTTGGACTATACTAGCCTACGAACGGAAGTGAATGTGGCGGGCAGGGGAGCAGCAGCGGGCGTCGTTACCTGTGCCGGCTCTCTGGGTGGTACGGTACCTGGCAGCGTCCAGTGCAAACAGGAGTGGGGTCAGACGCTATCTACGCAAGGAGGCACCATGGAACGTGGGGGTAACGAGTTCTTCGTCGGCGAGCCGCCCTACCAGATGTACGTTCAGTACTGGGCGCCTGGTGCCGGGGCGCCGGACCGACCGTACCCGCTGGTGTTGGTCCATGGGGCGGCCCACACCGGCGTCGCCTGGACCAGCACACCCGACGGCCGGCCTGGCTGGGCGCCATACTTCGCTGAGCGCGGATGGCCGGTCTATGTGGTTGACTGGCCGGGAGTGGGGCGCTCGGGCCATGTGCCGAATTTTCTGGGTATGGGCAGCAGTCCTGTCGTCGATGCCCTGGTTTCCCTGCTCCGACGTATAGGGCCCTCGGTTATGCTCGGCCACAGCATGGGTGGCGCGATGACGTTTCTAACTGCCGGTCGTGCGCCGGAAGAGGTGCGGGCAATGGTCCTGGTAACGGCCTCTGCTCCCGCGAACACTGCCCCGGTCCGGCCGGCGGTAACTCTGGCCGAGCCGGTTGTGTATGATCGTGCCCAGGCACGGGCGCTGCTCGGGGAGTCCGAGGCGCTCTCGCAAGATATCTATGAGCATTATTACCGGTCGCTCGTACCCATCAGCCCGCGGATCATGAATGCAGCCTTACACCAGAACGAGGATTTCCGCGTTGAATGTCCGGAAGTGGTCCGCAGCCGGCCGATCCTGTTCATCGTGGCAGAGCAGGACGTGATGATTTCGCCTGACCGCAGCGGACCAGCGGCCGCCTTCTTCGGTGTGGTCCCCACCATGGTGGGTGCGGACTGGGGCCTGTCCGGCCATGGCCACATGCTTATTATCGCTCCGGGGAACCTGGAAGTGGCGGCCCGCGTCTCAGCGTGGCTGGATGCTTTACCATGTGACGACGGACGCTGACCGGGGTTTCGCCTGGGAGGCGGAGCCGGCGTCGCGGCCGCGCTGGACCACCAAAAGCGCCGGGGCCGACAACCTTGTGCGTCGGCCCCGGTATGTTATCTCATGTTCTGCCCGCGTCAGCGACAGGCGATCACTTCTTCTCTAAGAATTCCACCCTCTCCAGGCCCGTAATCCTATCGTCCGTCCAGCGCCTGACTTTGTAGTCTGCGCGGGGGATCGTGCCGAACGGCAGCTCCTTGAAGTCGACGTGGATACCTATCTTTTGCTTCATGGCCTCCGGCAGCTCGGCCAGCAGGGACTTACGTCTCTGCTCAGGCACATCCTTTCGGAACTCCAGCGTGATGCTGGCCTGCTCCTTGCCATCCTGGTCCATATAGACCCGGCCCCGGTACTCATCAATTTCCGGCCCGCTGAACAAAAGCTCGTCCACGGCCGAGGGCCAGACGTTTTGCCCCTTCATCTTTATCATTTCGTCGTAGCGCGTGATCGTTCCAACCTCCCAGCATCCCACGGTGCGTCCGCAATCACAACTATCGGGTGGCATCAGGCGAACTTTGTCGTTGGTGCGGAAGCGGATGAGAGGCACCGCCTGGCGGGAGAAGGTGGTGAGGACCGGTTCACCTTCTTCGCCATACGCCACATGCTTGCCTGTCACGGGATCAATGATTTCAACATAGGCCAGGTGCTCCGGGAAATGATAGACCCCTCGCTTGCCCCGGTCTAGCACCCCTTTCTCACATGTGTAGCCCAGCCACGGCACGCTCTGTGTGGCTCCGTAGATGTCATGGAGCTTGCAGCCCCAGAACTCTTCCATCCTCTCTGCCCACGGGATTGGAATCGCCCCGGTGGAGAGGACGATGACCTTGAGCCGGGGAAAGTCCCGCCGCGGCACTATGCCCTCCTCCTGGCAGATATATGTCAGCCGGGTCAGATAAGCCGGTGTCGCCCAGATGGAGTGCGGGCTCAGCTTCCGCATAAAGTTGATCCGGGTCTTTGAGTCGAAGATTTGCAGCAAGGCTGTGTTGCAGCCGTATCGCCGCAGTCCGCCCTCTGCTGCCAGGCCTCCTGCCATCGTAGCTACCGGCCACAAGAGGGCTACCATGTCTCCCCTCTTCATGCCCTGTGCCGACAATGCGCAGCAAATAATCTCGGAGACAAGGTCAGCGTCTCGCTTGGTGAGGGCGTGAAACTCCTGGCCCAGGCCGGACGTCCCGGTAGTGGTGTGCACCTGCCAGATCTGGTTGTCCGGCACCAGCAGGCGTGTCCCATACGGAGGATTCTGCTCCTGGTCCCGTACGAGATCCTGCTTGGTCAGGAACGGTACTCGCTCGGAAAACTCTTCCAAAGAGCGAATGCTGCCGGGACCTACCCCGGCCTCATCTAGATGCGCCCGGTAGAAAGCGCTCTTGTTGTAGGCCCGCTCTATAAGCTGTTGAATGCCCTGAAGCTGTTGGTCCTGGACTTCATCGCGTGTAAAGGTTTCTGTCCGGCGGTTTCGGAATCTGGTACGAGGCTTCGTTTCCAAAGTTGACCTCCTTTCGCTGGGGATTGTGGCGAATTTAGCTGAGGCTTCCCGGTTTGTCAAGCATGAGGCGAGTAGTGTTAACTATTCGCCGTCTCCTGGTCCCAGGCTGGAGGTTGCAACGCGGTAGACCTCCCGCTTGTTCAAGCCCAACTCCGAGGCTACCTGGGTGATGGCATCCCTTCGCGAGAGACCCCGCCCCACTGCACGTGACAGGGCTTCAGTTACCTGTTTTTCTCCGGCAAGTACCGGCGTCTCGAGGTAGCCCTCGACCACGAGCGTGAACTCTCCTCGTGGCTGGAAGAAGTGTGCCAGCGCATCCTCGATAGTCCCGCGGTATATCTCTTCATAAACCTTCGTCAGCTCTCGGGCGATGGCCACGCGCCGGTTACCGAGAAGCAGCGCCATGTCAGACAGGCTTGCCACGAGGCGATGGGGGGACTCGAAGAACACCAATGTATGCGGCTCCCGTGCGGTCACTGCAAGCAATCGCCTCCGGTCGGCAGCACGGCGAGGGAGAAAGCCCAAGAATAGGAACCGGTCCGAGGCCAGTCCGGAGGCCACCAGTGCGGATATGACAGCATTGGCGCCCGGGACGGGTATCACCCTGATATTGCGTGCAACGGCCGCCCTCACAACCTCAAATCCAGGATCGCTCAGGCCGGGCATCCCGGCTTCTGAGACCAGCGCAACGTCAGCCTCCTCCGCCTCCCTCAGAATATGCTCGAGCCGGGACACGCTACTGTGCTCAAAGTAGCTGACAATTGGTGTCCGTATCTCGTAATGGTTAAGCAGTTTCTGTGTTGTGCGCGTATCCTCTGAGGCGATGAGGCGTGCCTCTCGCAGGACCCGGATGGCCCGAAGGGTGATATCCTCCAGGTTTCCGATGGGCGTTGCCACGAGGTACAATGCCATGCGTTCCTCCAGACAGCATTATAACACTGCCATGCAGTACCAGGCGCTCAGTGCTGCAGCGCTGCCAATCACATTGTAGGCATAGAACCCCCTATGTTATAATCGCCAAGATGAGACCTCGCGCTGGCCGTGGCAGCCTTAGTACGGTTAAGACCCGCTCAAGGTATGTGAAGAGTAGGAGAAGCAATACAGGCCTCCTTCTAATACCGGTGGTCCTTGTAATCCTGGTGAGTGTCTTTTTCATCGGGAAGCTGGCTGTCTCTCGTATCGGGGATGTCCTCATGGGAGCGGCCGAGCCCCTGGCGCAGCTTCCCGTAGTGGGTGGTGGCGAGGAAAAAGCGGCGGTTTGGAAGGACAAAGAACGAGTTAATGTTCTGTTGCTGGGCACCGACCATCGTGAAGACGAGGGGAACCAGCCATCCCGAACCGATACCATGCTCGTGCTCAGTATCGATCCCATCAATAAGACGGCTGCCATGGTTGGGATACCCCGGGACATGTGGGTCAGAATTCCGCTGGAGGGTGGCCGCTGGGTTGAAGGAAAGATAAACACGGCCCATTTTTATGGTGACCTATACAAGTATCCAGGGGGAGGACCGGCCCTGGCCGACAAGACAGTGGAGAATGTGCTTGGCGTCAAAATCCACTACGTTGCGAGAATAAATTTCATGCCTTTTCAGAAGATCATTGATAGCTTGAACGGCATCAACGTCGAAATAGAGAAGCCTCTAAAGGACGATGAATACCCGACAGCCGACTATGGGACGAAGCGGATTTTCATGCCAGCTGGCCTACAGCACCTCAGCGGAGAGCAGGCCCTTGAATACGCGCGCTCCCGCCATCAGGACTCCGATTTCGGACGCATGAAGCGTCAGCAGCAGGTCCTGGTGGCTGTTCGCGAGCGAGCTACCAGCCTGGGCATGATTACCAAGCTTCCCTCGCTTGTAGGTCAGTTCAAGGATATGGTCTACACTGACCTGGCGCCGGCTGAAGCACTCGCCTTTGCGAAGTTGGTCAGTGAAGTCGATGCGAGCAAGATGGATACTCGTTCTATCGATACGACATGCTGCGTGTCACCGATCATGACCATTGACGGTGAGGACGCACTGCTTCCTAACGCGGCCGCCATCAAGAAGCTGGTAGGGGAAGTCTTCATCCCAACACAAACAGCACAAGAACCCAAAAGTAAACCCTAGGATATTAACATGCCGCGAAAGCCTAGTCGTCGCCGTCTAGCCGTAGAACTACCGATCCTGGCTGTGCGTGACACGGTCTTGTTCCCTCACATGGTTGCTCCACTATTTGTCGCCAGGGACCGATCCGTGAAGGCCCTTGATGAAGCCATGGCGAAGGACCGGACGATCGTGGTTATTGCCCAGCGCGACCCTGCCTTACAGGAGATAGAAGCCGAGGACCTCTATGCCATTGGCACGGAGGCCGTCATTGGGCGGGTGCTCAAGATGCCTGACGGGACCGTGAGCATCCTCGTTCAGGGGCAGCGCCGTCTCCGGCTAGCGGAGATGCTCCAGATGGACCCTTACTTCAAGGGCCAACTGTTGCCGGTTATTGAGCCTTCCGAAAAGAAGACCTTACCCCTGGAAGCCCTGATGCGAGCCGTCCTGGCTCTCTTCGAGAAATGTGTCAAGCTTTCCAAGAGTCTGCCTGAAGACGTCTATGTTGCAGCGATGAACGTGGACGAGCCTGGTTGGCTGGCGGACCTCATCGCCTCCAGTCTGGAGTTGAGTCTACCCCAGAGGCAGGAGATCCTGGAGACTTTCGACTCTACCCAGCGACTCCAGAAGATCAGCATACTTCTGGCCAAGGAGCTTGAAGTACTGGAGCTTCAAAGCAAGATTCACTCCCAGGTCCAACAGGAGGTAGACAAGACTCAGCGTGAGTTCTTCCTGCGGGAGCAGATGAAGGCGATCCAGAAAGAGCTCGGAGACCTCGACCTCCAGACCCGTGAGACGGAGGAGCTCAAGCACAAGGTGTCCGAAGTCGGCATGCCCGAGGCGGCGCGGAAGAAGGCGGAAGAAGAGATTCAGAGACTCTCCACGATGCCTCAGGCTTCCCCCGAGGTCTCGGTAATCCGAACATATCTGGACTGGCTCATCAAGGTGCCCTGGTCTATTGAGACAGCCGATAACCTGGATATCATCCGTGCCGCGAAGACCCTGGAGGAAAATCACTACGGGCTGCCTAAGGTGAAGGAGCGCATCCTGGAATTCATGGCCGTGCGCCAGCTCGCCAAGGACAAACTTCGGAGCCCGATCCTTTGCTTTATCGGGCCCCCAGGCGTTGGCAAGACCAGCCTGGGCAAGTCCATCGCTCAGGCACTCGGACGCAAGTTCGTCCGGGTCAGCCTCGGCGGCGTCAGGGATGAAGCAGAGATACGGGGTCACCGGCGCACTTACGTCGGCGCCTTGCCGGGTCGTGTCATCCAGACGATGCGCACTGCCGGCACGGTAAATCCGGTCTTTATGCTAGACGAGATTGATAAGGTCGGGGCGGACTTCCGTGGTGACCCATCTTCGGCACTGCTCGAGGTGTTGGACCCGGAGCAGAATTTCGCCTTCTCTGACCATTACCTTGAAGTGGCGTACGACCTCTCGAAGGTGCTGTTTATTGCGACCTGCAACATCCTGGACACCGTGCCTCCTGCCCTACGGGACCGCATGGAGGTCATCGAGCTGCCTGGCTACATCGAAGACGAAAAGCTGCACATCGCCGAGCGTTTTCTGGTTCCGAAGCAGCTGATTGAGAACGGCCTGGGCCCTGACCAGCTGCGGTTCACTCGCGGCGCACTTATGCGCGTGATTCGGGAATACACCCGAGAGGCCGGCGTCCGTAACCTGGAACGGGAGATCGGCAACATATGTCGTAAGGTCGCCCGGCTCGTAGCGGAAAGGCGCCGGTTCCCCGGACACATAACCGAACAGGCGGTGCCCAGGTTCCTTGGTCCCTTCAAGTTCCAGTGGGGTGTTGCCGAGGAAAAGGACGAGATCGGCACTGCTACCGGCGTGGTCTGGACGATGGTTGGCGGTGATACTATCTCGGTCGAGGTTACCCTGATGGAGGGCAAGGGCCACCTGACCCTTACCGGCCAGTTGGGGGATGTTATGAAGGAATCGGCCCAGGCGGCCTTGAGCTATGCCCGGTCCCGCGCAAATGAGCTCGGCCTGAAGCCAAACACCTTCGAAAAGACAGACATACATATCCACGTACCGGCTGGCGCGATCCCCAAGGACGGTCCTTCGGCAGGCATCACCATGGCTGCTGCCTTGATCTCTGCCCTTACCAACCGGGCTCTCCGACGCGAGGTGGCAATGACGGGCGAAATCACCCTGCGCGGCCGGGTCTTGCCGATCGGCGGACTCAAGGAGAAAGTCCTTGCGGCTCATCGTGCCGGCATCAAGACCTTCATCCTGCCGCGGAAGAACGAGAAGGACCTGACTGAGGTTCCCGCGGACGTCAAGCGTCAGCTCCACTTCGTGTTCGTCGATAGCATGGAGGAAGTTCTGGGGACGGCCCTCCTCGACGGACGCCCGCAAGAGGCGCCGGAGACCGAACCGTCCAAGGAAGCTGTCACCTCAGGAGGCTGAAGCCTCCCAGGGAGCCTGCCTCTCCGGCATCCTGGGTCCCAGGCGTCCATGTCACTGCGAGCCCGCGTGATGGCCGGGGCTAATGCCACAAGGCGTCGGGCGAAGCCCCACGGAGTTACGTAACGGCGCACTGACTGCGTTGGGCCCTGACGGGCTGTGATGCGTCTGATCTATGATCGGACGGGGTGGGACATCGGGGGCGTGGGCAGGGGGCTAGCACCCGCCTTAATGTCGTAGAATAGACATGCAATGAGAACGGGTGTGGCCAATCTGCCACTTCATTATGGGAAGGCGCCGCGGTGGTTGTTTTCCCGGATGGTCTCTCTGTCCAGGGAGATCACCTTGGCGATGGCCTTTGAGCATGGGACTGATGAAGTCTTACGCAGGCTCTCGGACCCCCTCTGGTTTCAGGCTTTCGGCTGTGTCCTCGGGTTCGACTGGCACAGCTCCGGGCTGACCACGACTACATGCGGGGCTTTGAAGGAGGGACTGCGGGGACTCGAGGGTGAGTTGGGGATCTTCGTGGCCGGGGGAAAGGGGAAGACTTCCCGCCTGGCGCCTCGCGAGATTGAAGAGGCCGGGGAGCGTTACGCGATCCAGGGCGATCATAAGAAGCTGGTGCGTGCCAGCCGCATGGCAGCCAAGGTGGATAGCGCGGCGGTACAGGACGGCTATCAAATATACCACCATACGTTTATCTTCACCGCCAGCGGGCAGTGGGCCGTGGTGCAGCAGGGGATGAACGAGGTGAGCCACTATGCCCGACGCTATCACTGGCTCTCTGACCGGGTCGCCGACTTTGTCAGGGAACCTCACTTTGCCATCGTGTCCGACCCCACCACCGGCGAGCCAGTCCTAAATATGGTGGCGACTGAGGGTGAAGCGTGTCGAGAGACGTCGGCCTCTCTATCACGGGAGAAGCCTGAGGCCATCGGACAGGAGATACGCCGGATGCAGTCCCTGGACCTTCCACCGCACCATGAGATCCTGGTGCAGGACCTGAATCCGGCGAGCCTGAACCGGGCCATGCTCAAGACGTACGAAAGCCAGCCGGACGATTTCGAGAGTCTGCTGGAGCTGCCGGGCGTCGGTGCGAAGACCATCAGGGCGCTGGCCCTCGTGTCCGACCTGCTGTACGGGAGCCGGGCGAGCCTGAGGGATCCTGCCGGCTTCGCCTTTGCCCACGGAGGGAAGGACGGTCACCCTTACCCCGTTGACCGGGAGAACTATGACCACTCCATAGAATTCTTGAAGGAAGCACTTCGACGGGCGAAGGTCGGGGACCGGGAAAGGCTGGACGGCCTCCGCCGGCTTGATAAATGGCAAAATAGCTTGAAAGGGACAGCAGATGCTACTGACGCTGGTTAGGCACGGCCAATCAGAGGGCAACTTGCGCCGGGTCATAAGGGGATGGGGGGGCGGCCCACTCACTCCACTAGGAAGACAGGAGGCGTCACTTTCCGGCCTGCGCTTGGCGTCAATGGGGCCCTTTGATGTAATGTATTCCAGCCCCCTGGTGAGGGCCCATGAGACGGCCACAATCATCGGTACGAGAATTGGGCTTAAGCCGTTGTTGCACGACGACCTGCGTGAGTTGAACGTGGGTGCTCTTGACGGCCTTGACCGCTTTCAGGCGGAGGCCACGTTCCCTGGCTTGATAGACCGGTGGCGCCGTGATGAGCCGTCTCTCGAGCTTCCGCAAGGTGAAATCATAGGGGAATTCCACGGCCGGGCGAAGCGCGCCTTCGAGCTGGTATGCGCTCCTCACGACGGCGGCCGCGTTCTGGTGGTCAGCCACGTCTGCATCCTTAGCGCCTATCTGACCCAACTCTTCGAGCAGAGACCCAGCATCCGGATGGCGTGGGAGATGTGGAACTGCTCCATTACCCAGTTGGAGTTTCGGGACGGGGCGGTCCTTCTGCGTCGTTTCAACGACCACTCCCACCTCGATCATCTGTACCCTGTGGGCAAGTGATTCGCCGGGGTGCCGTCTACGAGACCGGGTCGGTCACCTCTGCCAGGCCAGCCCATTCAAGGGCCTCAGCCACAATGAAAAGCGAGCCGGTCACTAGAATGAGATCGGTAGGTGAGGCCAATTCCAGGGCCGCGCCGATAGCGGATGCCGTGTCCGGGGCGGTGCGCACTTCTTTGCCCAGCGCCTGAAACTCGCCGGCCACACGCATTGGGTCCGCTGAACGGGGATGTCGTGACCGCGTGGCTATTACCGCGTCGGTGAGGGGCGCCAGCTCGCCGGCTATGCCCGTGAGGTCCTTGTCAACGGACGTTCCCAGCACCATTATGCACCGGCGGAACGAGAGGTCCTCCCTGACGGTTTCCCTCAGGACTGCGGCGGAGTGCACGTTATGGGCCCCATCCACCAGCACCAGTGGATTATGTTGGAGAACCTGCATACGTCCGGGCCAGGAGACCTGCCTCAGCCCCGTGGCGACACTTCGGGGTGATATCGGAAGTCCCAGGGCACGGGCCTCTTGCACGGCGGCCACCACCACTGCGACGTTTTCACACTGAAACTTGCCAAGAAGCGGAATCTCAAAATGATAGTCACCGGCTGAGGTCCGTACGTGAGCGATCTGCCCGTTCATGCCGGCGGAGATACGTCTCCAGCCGACGTCCTTGCCAACGACGACAAGCCTGGCCCCCCGCTCACGGCAGGTCTGCCGGATAACCTCGGCGGCCTCCTCCGGTTGCGAGGCGCTCACGATTGTGCCTCCAGGCTTGATAATGCCCGCCTTTTCGCTGGCCACCTGGCGCAAGGTCGTTCCGAGTATAGAAGTGTGGTCCAGGCTGATCGAGGTAATTATGGCCAAGAGAGGGTTAACAACGTTAGTTGCGTCTAGCCTCCCGCCCAATCCGGCCTCAAGTATCCGGACTTCCGCCCCGGCGTCCTCGAAATAGAGGAACGCCAGGAGGGTTGTGAGCTCGAATGTTGTAATCTGCCCCAGTGAGCCATCCGCATGAAGCTCATCAACCAGCGGCCGAGCCCGCTCAACCAGAGCGGTCAGGTCCTGCTGCGAGATTGGGCGTCCGTTGAGACGGATCCTCTCCCGGAAGGAATGGAGGTGGGGAGAGGTAAAGAGCCCGGTCCGATAGCCGTCTGCCTGGAGAATGGAGCTAAGCATGGCAGCCGTGCTGCCCTTACCCTTGGTGCCGGCTATGTGGAAGACTTGTCCGTGAAGATGCGGGCTCTCCACAGCTTCGAGGAGTCGCCGGATTCTGGTGAGATCGAAAGGCTCGATGCGGAGTGAGGCGATCTTCTCGAAATCGGTGAAGCTATTTATGTACTCGAGTGCCCCCTGGTAGCTCATCCGGGCACCCAAACTTCCTTTCATCTGGGATGGAAAGATCCCATCAGGTAGACTATCCGGCAGTTTTCCTCAAGCGTTGACGTCCACCGGTAGGCATCCTCGAGCGTAAGCCCGGCCGCATAGGAGCCATGCCCCCTTACCATTACTATGACGTGGTTCTGCAGGGCCTTGGGGATGGCTATCCGAGCATTCTCGTCGTAAAACTCGATACCGCGGAGCTTCAGCACCGGGATCCGCTTTAAGAGGTATGACGCCTCAAGCTCTACCAGGACGATTTCATCCTCCAGCATCGATAGAGCGAGCGCATGCGGTGGATGCGCATGGAGTATGGCGCGGGCATCGGTCGATTGGTAAACCGCCCGATGTGCAGCAAGATCGAAGGATGGGCTCATGCCCCCGGTCTCATTCGAAGGCTCGTGGCCCTCGTCCACGCCGACTTCGAGCAAATCGGATTCGGAGAGGCGTCCAAGCATGGCCCCGTGGCGGGTGATAGTAATTTTATCGCCCTGGCGGATGCTCATGTTGCCGCCATGAGATGATATCAGGCCCCTCAAAAAGAGGTCGCGGCCGAATTCTCTGAACTGCTCGTACATACGGGCTTCCTTTCGACGCGGTGATGTTATGGGCGGTCCTATTCCGGGGGAAGCTCTCCCAGTATGGCGACCCCCAGGAGACCCTCCGCTTCCTTCCGGTCCCTGACGGTGGTATCCATGTACTCCAGAAGAAGAACCAGTGCCAGACCTGCTACAAAGCCCAGGCCGGTCCGCATTCCGAGGTCGAGCAGGGCCTTACTCCCGCGGGAGGCCGGATAGACCAGGGGTGGGTCCACTACGGTTACCACGGCCTTGTCTGTTCCCAACTGAGCCAGGTACTGATTGCCCCTGCTCTGCATTACACCAATGACAGCGTCAGCGATTCGTTGCGTCTGGTCGTCGGTGCGGGCCGAGACGGTGATCTCGAGCAACCGGTGTGTCTTCTTGGTGCTCCTGTCCCCGAGAATCGCCCCCAGGGGTATACTGTCATCGCCTAGCTCCTGTCTCACGTCCTGCAGGAACTTCTGGCTCTTGACTATCTCGCCAAAGTCGTCCGCCATGTATTCGGAGGTAAGGAAGGAATAGTACCGGTCATACTGGTATACGTTGTCCCTCGCCTGTTCAGGCAGGACACCGACACTGACCTTCATCGTTGCTTCGTATCCCTCACGGGCCGGACTCACCAGGAAGCTTACTAGCCCGGCGAGGATCGTTAGAGCAGCGATGATCCAAGCTCGTTTCCAGAGAATCCGTCCGTATTGCCGCAATTCCATTTGTCCTCCGAACCGTTCGTATGATAGCACAGGGCATAGGCCGATGCAAAAGCCGGCGCCTGCCGCCGGCTTTTGAGCATCGATGGCGCATCGTCTATAATGGTACGAAATGAGTCTCGAGAGGCAACATTGGAAGATTATGAAGTAGTAATCGGCCTGGAGGTGCATTCTCAGCTCCAGACGAACAGCAAAATGTTCTGCCGGTGCAGTGCGGGTTATGCAAACGCTGAGCCAAACACGTTGGTATGTCCGGTGTGCCTGGGCATGCCCGGGGTGTTACCCGCCATAAACGAGGTCGCCATTCGCTACACGGTGATGACGGCGCTGGCCCTTCACTGTACGATTCCTGAGTACACGAAGTTCGACAGAAAGAATTACCTCTATCCCGACCTTATGAAAGGCTATCAGATATCTCAATATGACGCTCCGTTGAGCCAGAGCGGCTGGCTCCAATTGGACGTGGATGGGGAGCACCGGCGGGTCCGTATAAATCGTGTGCACCTGGAAGAGGATACCGCAAGGCTGCTGCACCGGGCGAGTTCCTGGGGAGAGACCTACTCGCTGGTGGACGTGAACCGCTCCGGTGTTCCCTTGATGGAGATCGTATCCGAACCGGATATGCGCTCTGCCGAAGAAGCTCGTCAGTATCTCATCAAGCTACGGAGTATTCTCCGGTACCTGGGAGTCTCCACCGGTAACATGGAGGAAGGAAGCTTCCGCTGTGACGCCAATGTCAGCCTGCGCCCTCGCGGCCAGGAGGCTTATGGCGCCAAGGTGGAGGTAAAGAACATGAACAGCTTCCGCTCAGTTTTCCGAGCGTTGGAGTACGAGGTGCTGCGCCAGGCCGAGGTGCTGCGCGAGGGGGGGCGAATAGTACAGGAGACCAGAGGCTGGGTGGAAGATAAGGGTGTCACTGTCAGCCAGCGCAGTAAAGAATACGCTCATGATTATCGTTATTTCCCGGAGCCGGATCTTCCTCCGCTGGTTATTAGTCCGGCATGGGTCGAGGAGATAAGGGCCAGCCTGCCGGAGTTGCCTGATGCCAAGAGGGACCGCTTTGTAGAACAGTTCGGGCTGACGCTATACGATGCTAATGTCCTGGTGGCGGATAAGGACTATGCCCGCTTCTTTGAGGAGGCCCTGCGGCTAGGCGACGGCAAGGTAAGCCCTAAGGCTATCGCTAACTGGATGCTTGGTGAGCTGGCGCGCCTGCTGAATGCCAGTGGCGTTGAGATAACAGCAAGCAAGCTTACCCCGGCCCGGCTGGTCGAGATGCTGCAACTGGTCGACAAGGGGACCATCAGCGGTAAGATCGCCAAGTCGATCTTCGAGGAGATGTTCGAGACCGGGAAGGGCGCAGGGGAGCTAGTCGAGGCTAAGGGGCTGACCCAAATCAGCGATCAGTCGCAAATTGAAGCCGCAGTAGAACGAGCCGTCGCCGGCAACCCCCAGGCGGCCGAGGACTACCGTGCAGGCAAGAAGCAATCGCTGGCGTTCCTGGTGGGCCAGGTGATGAAAGAAACGCGGGGCAGGGCCAACCCGGCACTCGTAAACGAATTGCTCATGCGGAAGCTGGGAGATGACATAGGACCGGCGTGATTGAGCCGTTTGGGTGTTTAAGGGGTAGAGGCGAGCCTTGTGTTCGCCCTGCTGCAGCACCAGGAGCTCTTCCGACATTATGTACGGGTTCGGCTATGACCGTCGTAAACTGACCTCCATAGGTAGGAGGAGGCGTATTCAGTGCTGGTAACGATGAGTCGAGCGATGTTCGACTCACTGGACAACGTCGCGCTGGCATGGGCATGTATCCGACCGACGATCGAACAAATCCGAGGGAAGACCATTATCGTGAAGTCCCGTGTCTACGCGCAACTCACGGTGGGACAAAGGGCCCTTCTGGCATTCTGGATCCTGTACGGTCATGCCCAGCACGGAGTGGCTCAGTTCTACGGCGAGGTCTCTTACCTGCTAGCTGAAGTTGATCTCTGGCAATTCCTTAGAGCGGGAATGAGACACATCGGGGACGCAACTATGTTGCGGGTCATTGAAGAAATGGAGAAGGTCTATCTAGATATCACTGCGGCGCACCGGCTGGAATGCCCACAGTGGTCATGCTCTGTCACGGAACGGCTGGTCGCTGAGCCGGAGGTTCGTGCTAAAGTTGTACGATTCGATGCGGTGTTCCTTGAGATCCTTCCGGCAACGCTTACACGGGTCTGCGCACATATTCGAGATCACCCGGACGAGTTCGTACGATTCGAGGGTTGTTAATGAGACCTCGATGCCCTCACCGCAGAGTCAACGGCAGCGAGTCGTATCCCGTAGCTCCGTCCGGCAGGGGATCCCTGTCAGTCCGTTCTTGAACCTGGCCCTGCCCGTCCCAGGCTCGGACCAGTAGCACGTAATCATCCGTGCGAGAGGGCTCCCAGCGGCCTGTCCACAGGGACCACGCATATGGTGACAGGGCCTGTTTGAGCGTCATCTCCATCCAGGTGCTTCCGGCATCGGCGCTGACCTCTACCTTCGAGATACCCCTATCGCCGGCAAAGGCGATGCCTCCCAGGTCCAGCGGGCCCAGGGGCAATGTTGAGCCCTTGGCCGGGACGTCCAACCGGGACATGGTATTTATCGTGGCCACATCGCTCCAGCCGCGCTCCTGCCAGTAGCCTTTGAAGTCGTGGTCAACCACCTCTATCGCAGTGACCCACTTGACGTTCTTCATGCCATAGATGCCCGGCACTATTAGCCGGGCCGGAAAGCCATGAGCGGACGTCAAGGGTTGGCCATTCATCCTATAGGCGAGGACTGTTCCCTCCTGCATGGCCTTTTCGAAGGGTATGCTGTCAGCATAGCCGTCTCTTGCCCTGAGGACTACGTCAACGCCGCTCGTGGCTCCAACCCTGGCCAGAAGGTCACGGAGTCTGACGCCTGTCCACCGGGCATTGCCTATCAGATCGCCTCCCAACTCGTTGCTGATGCATATGAGAGTGGCTACCTGTTCAACAGATGGAAGCGACTTCAAGTCGTCATACTTGAGGGTCAGCCTCTTGCCTCCCTGCACCCGCAGGTCCATGCTCCAGTCCGTGATATTCACGACCGGGTCCTTTAGGTTCTTGGATACGTTGTAGAACTGGCCGACAGGCGTTATCTCGTCAGGGAGGCTGCCTCTGGGCTTCGGGTTAGACGAGCCCTCCATCTCCTGCAGGCCGCCAGTCCCCTGCCGTCCCAGAAGCTGCCAGAGTCCACCGGCAAGAATCAAGGCCACGGGAACGGTCGCCAGTCTCATGATCAGGGCGCGCCTTTCGAGATCGACCTTGGGGATCTCGCCAGCCATTACCGGCTGGCCGGCGAGCAGCCCCTGGAAGAAGGCGACCAGCGATATCCCGAAGGCGACGCTGGCGGCCAGTGTGGAAAGTGCTAGAGGGAACGGGCCGACGCGACTGGCCAGGCCGAGGACACCGGCGCCGGCGGCGGGCATTACGACAACGGTTGCTGCTATCCACATCCCTGCCGACAGTAAGAGGCCGGCGGTCCATGGTTCTCCCGGCCAGGGGCCTCTTGATGAGCGCATTGAGTAGCGTCCCCAGACCCTGGCATAGAGCATGCCTAGAAGGGCGCCGAGAACCAGGTGTCCAATCACGAGACCGGCAACTAGCAGGAACTTGGCTCGCGCTTCAAGAGCACCGAGCAAGATGGAGAAGACGGAGACAGGAAGCACCAGTGTAAAAGCGTCGGCAATCATCTCCGGCAGGGAGGGAATTTCCAGGACTGCTCGGATGAATAGCATAACGGCCAGCATAACAACCATCGCCACTAGCCCTGCCGCTAGCCCGGTGCGATTGAGGCGCCCAACCACTTCGTCCCGCATCTCATCTCCCTCAGCCTATCCGCCGCTCCGATGGCGCTTGTCTATATACTATCGTTCGTTGTTGCTTCGGTCAAACTGGCGTTGGCGCCGGGGTGTCTGCGGGAGATTTTGACGGAGGGAACTGTGTATCGCTTAAGTTGGCGCTCAGCACCAACTTAAGCGATAAACGTGTCTCATTACCCGAGAGTGGGCGTCGGACTCTCTACTTGCCAGGATGAGAACATGTTCATGAACGAGGGATACACCTAGAACAAAGTTGACAACCATATACGGCATTGGTATGATAATAGTGTCCCAAGTAATTGGGTCTCAGAAAGGCCAGCAAGAAAAGGCTCTTGGCCGATACCAAGGACACTGGAAACTGAGCGAGTAGACCGGAAGCAACAGCAACCGGCCAAGTAGCCTAGAGACCGGTTCCAAGGAAGAGTTGGGGTCTCTCCGACGGCCTAAATGAGACAGGTTACTTGGGACTTTTTCTTTGCCTGGTGGTCGCGGGTGCTGGGGGTTCTTCGGACGCCTCTTCCATCGCAGTTGGCCTTAGCACCGCGATAAACGGTAGATTCCTGTACTCCTCCTGGTAGTCCAGCCCATAACCTACTACGAACTCATCCGGTATCTGGAATCCCACATATGCCAGTGGCACGTCTATCAGCCTGCGCGGACGCTTGTCGAGAAGCGTGCACACTTGCAGGCTGGCTGGCTGATGAGTGGAGAGGTACTTTAGAACGTAGTTGAGGGTCATCCCCGTGTCTACAATGTCTTCCACCATCAGGACGTGCCGTCCGGTAATGCTCCGGTCCAGGTCTTTCACTATTTTGACCGTTTCGTCGCCGTTGCCTCCGTACGCCGAGATTGCCATGAAATCGACTGCAAGGGGCAACGATATCGCCCTCATCAGGTCGGCCATGAAGCATGTCACGCCTTTGAGTATCCCGACAAGCAGAGGCGGGTTGCCGGCGTAGTCCTGAGAGACCTGGCGCCCGAGCTCACGTACCCTCTTCTGTATCTGCGCCTCGCTAAAGAGGATGCTTTCGAATCCCTGCACCTTGGCGCGTCCCAGCGGGCCGTATCCGTACTTCGCGAGCAGGCGGTGATAGTCTTTTTTGTAGAGGAGCTTTATGGTGATTTCCGGGTAGAGCTCCTTGAGGAGCCTGACCTTCCGGTTCTTAGCAGTGACCAGGCTCTGCTTCATTGTGGTGAGTTCAATATACATATCCAGGTCCGGCAGGTAGAAGTCCGGCGTGAACATCTCTACGGCGCTGTCACCTGCCCAAACCAGGGGAAATGAGCGTGGCTCGTAGTTCCATTCGATACGGTAGAAGTCGAGTATGCGGGCGAATTCCTCTTCGCTTGGGTGAGCGAAACGAGCGAGTTGTGGAGTGGGTGTACCAGGGACAACCGGGGTGCTTATAGCGGATTCCGACAGATTGGAGGCGTTGTCGCCGCTCCTCTTGCGCCTTGGCAAGCTATCTCTCTTTCTTAGTCGAAGAATTGCACATATAGTATAGCACAAAGGGGCGAAAATGGTGACCTTGCACACCGGTCACGATCTTGGCAAGAATCGGGAGTAGCATGCAGCGGGTGCGGGCGTTATGCCTGGGGCGTTGCCTGGGAGATGGGTCCTGGGAAAGCTGCTATAATCTAGTCTGTTCCCATGCCGGTCGTATTTGGATTCATCAGCATATGTCTTGATTGGGGCGGTATAGATGTGTCGTAAGCTTCTAATCACTGCCTTCCTGGCCATGATGGGACTCTTGGTCACATCTCCGAAAGCCGGGGAGGCCCATCAAGTATGGTTAGCAGAGTCATCTCTGGAGTCCCAGGCCCTGGGCAGCGTTTATTCGAGCTACTGGGTTATGGCCGGGTCTGGCGGTGTATTGGCAGACGCGGGAGCGGGAGAAATCCCAGAGCTGGGGCCGCTCCTTCTCGGGATCGGGGTTCTGCTAGCCGGACTCGGTATTATCGGCATAAGCTGGTGGAAGAGAAAGACCCTCGGTCCAGTTTTGGAGAGAGGGTTTGAGATCGTATTCAAGGCGCCGCGCCCCCTCGATCAGGCAGGACCGGCGCCGAGCCGGGGGCTGGCCTCCCTCGTAGGCCTGGGGGCCGTTCTCGCTCTCGTCGGTGTCTATATCTTGATGGGGCAGCTAATTGAAGACACGGGCTCGTCCCTATGGCCACGCAACCCCATGCCATCCACATCTCAATCCCGTGCCACCGGCAAGGAAGTATACCAGCAGAACTGCGTGGAGTGTCACGGACCCGAAGGGGTGGGAGATGGGCCCAAGGCTCGCCAGTTCCGAGCCGATATGGACCTGTCAGCCCACGTGCTGGCGCATCCTTCCGGGCAGTTGTTTGTCTGGATTGGAGGCGGTCTGGGCGATAACATGCCCGCCTTTGAGGGCCAGCTCACCGAAGATCAGCTATGGCACCTGGTGAACTACATCCGTACGTTCGGGCAATTCTCTTTGTTTGGGGCACATGCCCACTAGTCGCGAGTTTGACAAAAGCCCACCGAGCAGGTATATTTGCTCCTAGTTTGGGAAAAGCATGGAGATAAGGGACTACTGGCAAGTACTCACCAAACGCTGGTGGGTTTTTGTTATTTGTATCTTTCTGGCTAGCGGGGCAGCCTACGGCTTTAGCAAGGGGCAGCAGCCTATCTTCCGGTCTTCCGCGAAGATTTATGTGATGCCGGCGCGCCCTGACCTTGGGCTGACGCTGGTTATCAAGGATATCATCCGGCAGTACAGCCAGCAGATGATTAGCGACAAGTTCCTTAACCAGGTCAACCAGAGTCTCCACTTGGACCGCAAGATCGGTGACCTTCGAAAGATGGTCACTGCCGCTGGAACTGAGGATAACCTGGCGATACAGATCGATGTAGACGACCCTGACGCCGGGGTGGCTCAGAGAACGGCCAAGGCCCTGGCAACGGCTTTCATCGATAACCACCGCATCGATATGGCCACTGTGGACCCGCAGAATCGCATCTATTTGAAGATGTATGACGATCCTCAGCCCGGAGGCTTGAACCGGCCTAAGACAAGCGTGAACGTTATGGCCGGGATGGTCTTCGGCCTCCTTCTGGGAGCCATCATCGCTTTCTTGCTGGAATACGCCGATGACACCATCAAGACTGCAGATGATATCGAGAGGCATATAGCTCTGCCGGCTATTGGGAGCATCCCGTGGATGAACTCTGCCCAGGCCCGGCAGTCTACCGCGGCCCAACCCGGCTTGCTGGCAAGACTTAATCTATTTCGAAGGTAGGTAGACTGGAGTTGGCCGTCCTGGCGAAATTACGGCAAGCTACATAAACGGAACGGAGTTTCTATGGCGACTGATGTAGCCAGCAGCCCCGAAAAGTTGATAACGAGGTCCAATCCCCGTTCGCCAGTGGCCGAGGCTTACCGGCAACTGCGTACGAATATACAGTTCTCGAGCCTTGACCGGCCGATCAAGACACTGCTGATCACTAGTACGCATCCTGAGGAGGGGAAGAGCACTATCCTGGCCAACCTGGCTACTACCTTCGCTCAGACGGGAAGCCGGACTATCCTGGTGGATTGCGACTTACGCCGTCCTACTCTTCATCGAGTTTTTGGGGTACGCAACGGCGTTGGCTTGACCAGCGTGATTCTTGACCCAACTATGAGGGAATTCCCGTATCAAGAATGCGGCGTCCCTAATCTACGTCTTCTCTGCAGCGGGCCTCTTCCGCCAAATCCATCGGAGCTCCTGGGATCCCGACGCATGGCCGAGGTGATCGAACAGCTCAAGACCGAGGCGGACTACGTCCTTTTCGATTCGCCACCCGTGGTTGTAGTCACGGATGCGGCCGTGCTGGCGTCGAAGGTTGACGGCGTAATGATGGTGATCTACGCCGGCCGGACCAAGCGTGAGCTGGCAAAGAAGGCCAAGGCCCTTCTGGATAAGGTCAACGCCAACATAATTGGGGTTGTGCTGAACAACGTCAAGTACGATAGCAGCCTGCACAAGTATTACGCGGAGCAATAACCCGTAAGCGTAAGCCTCCCATCGGTCTCCCTGGTGCTTTGCAAGGATTCATATATCAATGAGCGGAGGGCCGTAGAGGCTTGTATCTCGAAGCTGTATACGCTCAGGCGCTTGTTCCCCAGTTCGCTCAATTACCTGATTACCAGATAGCTCGTACGGCTGAGTGCCTGACCCCCGACAAAGACTCACTCCCGAGTTAGAGTCGCTACTTTGCTCGCTGGCATCGGCAGCACTCTCCTAAACCTCCTGTTTCCAGCGCGATGTGTCGGATGCGGCCGGACGGGAAGCCTGTTATGCGACAGGTGTGTCATGGGGGCTCCCCGGTTGGCGCCACCGTTTTGCCACAAGTGTGGAAGGCCACTTGGCTCCGAGATCGGGGAGGCGCGCCTATCCCGTACAGGCTTCTGCAGCCTGTGTCGAGAGGCCCCCTTGTCAATACACGGCATACGCTCTGCCTACCTCTTCACCGGGGTGATGCGTAAGGCAATACACGAATTCAAATACCGCGGAGTTTTCTCTCTGGCCCCTCTTCTAAGCCACCTCTTGGTCGAATATTTGAGCAGCAGCGGTATCAGAGCAGACGTGATCGTCCCCGTGCCTCTGCACAGACACCGTCTCAAGGAACGGGGATACGACCAGGCGGAGTTGCTCGTCCGCTATCTGGCCGGAGAGGCAAATCTGTTTTTGGGCAAGGATTGGCTCATACGTGTCCGGGCGACGCCGCCACAAGTAAAGACGGCCAGTGCAGCGGAGCGATGGCAAAACATGCTCGGAGCGTTCACTGCCGGAGCCGGCGTGGAGCGCGGTAGCTCGGTACTGCTGGTAGATGACGTGTGCACTACCGGCGCCACGTTGGAGGCGTGTGCTATCGCACTGCGCGAGGCAGGGGTCGTCCGTGTCTGGGGTCTGACGCTGGCTAGAGAGCCATAAGGGATGCCGACACGGCGATTGGGGGGGAGCGTCCGCGAGCAACGGGTGTCAGACGAGCTTTAGGGGCTTGAGTCAAAGAACAGTGAATTAATGGTGAAGAATTGGTAAAGGGACTGGGGGCACGATGTAAGATTGTTGTAAGGAACGTTGACAGACTGGCATCCCCGTCGTCATAATTCGTGTAACCTCGTTGGCTGGGAAGTAATGAAATTGTAATCCAGGGTGGGGCGAGGAACGAAAGGGGGTTTGGAAGGAAGAACTTGGCATTTAGCAAGACGGTCCAGACCCGGCGACCCAGGCAACTAACGAAAAGGAGTAATCGATGAACAGAAGAACCTCGGACCGAACCCGGGAGAAGGGTTTCACTCTGGTAGAGCTCCTCGTGGTAATGAGCATCATGGCGGTTCTTGCAGCAGTCGTTGTGCCGGCAGTCACCGGCATTAACACGACAGCCAGGAACGCTGCGCAGCCGGAGGACATCAATCAGCTTCAAAACGCTGCCACTCGCTTTAACGCCGATAGTGGATCGTGGCCGACCAAAGCATCAACGGGCGCAAGTGCCGGGGCGTTGCCAGCTACCACTTTTACCAACACCACCACGCTATATACATTTACAAAAGCCAGCATTGCGGGTATCGCCCTTACTTCGACCTATGACTCGAAGACCTTCGTTCCCGACTACACGTCCACCCCGAAGCACGGTTCAGACACTGTGACGGTCCCGACTACCAACAAAACCATAACGATCAGCAAGCAGGGCGTTACCAATACTGTGACCCTGTTGAATACCACCGCAGCCGAAGAGACGTGGGATGCTTGGGGCATAGACAGCAAGGGTGGAGTCTGGAGCTTCATCACGAAGGACAGCTACTAGCAGATTGGGGGGGCGTGATATAATGATGAAAGAATCGTCATTTGAGGTGAAGCCATGAAAGACCGGAAACAGGGCGGCTTTACCCTGGTTGAGATCCTTATCGTACTCGCTGTGCTGGGTATCCTGGCGGCTGTGGTCGTGCCCAACCTGACCGGGTTCTTGGGACGGGGCAAGGACCGCTCCTACACTGCTGACCAGAATACACTCCAGTCTGCCGTGAACGCATACTATACGGACACACTGGCCCGCCCGGGAAAAGGGGCAAAATACCCTACTGTTAACGGGTCAGGAGGGACAGCTGGATCCAACACGTACGTCAACATGACTCACCTGGTGAGCGGTAACTATCTGACCAGTGTGCCGACGTCGTCGAGTACCGATAATCCGGGCGGGTCTGCTGGCACCTACTCCTGGTACGTCGATGCTAACGGGCTGGTGCAATCGTCGCCTACATACGTGAGTGGGGTGTATCCCTAATACGTCAGATGTTTAGGCCTGTGCAAGCACGGGTCTGTGCGACATGGACAGGTAAGCAGGGCAGGAATCGGAATCCTGCCCTGTTTTACTTCAAGCGGCCCGCAATCCGGAGTGGTACCGGTCATGACCGCTCGTCGGTGGATTGAATGACGTCCGTCATCTCATTGTGAGTGTAGTCCGGTGCTATAGGACTTTCGGTAAGACGTTGCCCGGTGTAGAATGCAGAGCAGGGGGAAGAATTGGCAAAGAAGTACACATTCATAAAATTGGGTGGTCGAGCCGGTTATGGCGTCCTGCTAGGGGACCGCAAAGACTGCTGGCGGGAGACCGGCTATCCGTTCTTTAGCCGGGAGGAGCCGGTCATGCATCTGGACGGCCCATCACATGATGTCGTTCAGGACTCACCTTACAACTGTCAAGTGGAGTCCTTCGATCTTGATGAGATCAAGGAGCTCTTGGATGACCCGGATCCCTCGATCGCCAACTACTTCTGAGGACAAACAGGGGATATCTCCTTCGTGAGGTGTGATGGACCTGGAGAAAGCCCGGGCCGACCTCCTGCAACAACTGGGCCGGGAGATATGGGACCGGCGGGTTCTTGACGCTATTGGCAAGGTTCGCCGCGAGGTCTTCGTGGAGCCCGGCGATCAGCACTTGGCCTATGCGAACATCCCCCTCCCGATAGGCAACGGCCAGACCATCTCGCAGCCGTTCATCGTTGCGCTGATGACCCAGTCGCTCTATTTGCTGGGAACGGAGAAGGTCCTGGAGGTCGGGACCGGAAGCGGGTATCAGACGGCCATTCTGGCGGAGCTGGCTCGTAAGGTGGTGTCGGTCGAGCGATATGGGGATCTGGCGGTGATTGCTCGTCAGCGCATCAGCTTCCTCGGCTATTCAAATGTAGAGATTCATTTGAGCGATGGCACGCTGGGGTGGGCGCCTGGGACCCCCTACCAGGGAATCATCGTAACCGCCGGAGCGCCACGGGTGCCCAAGGCATTGCTCGATCAGTTGGATGATGGAGGGAGACTGGTTATTCCCGTGGGCAGCCGCTTCGACCAGGACCTGCTCTTGCTGATCAAACGAGGCAGTTCCCTGGAGCGTCACAACCTGGGGCCGTGCCGTTTCGTACCGCTCACAGGTGAAGCTGGCTGGTCAGCGGCTTTGTCCGGATAGACGGCAAACCCCCAGGCGCACTTGCCCGGGGGTCCCCTCCTGGAATTCTTGAATACTAAGCAGCCGGCCTCTTCCTTCCTTCAGCCTTCAATCGGTCGATGAAGTCGGATGCCTGCTCCTTGGTCAGATCGTTCGGAGCCACACCGTACACCTGGAGCGATTCCTCTTCTACTCTGCTCTGGTCCATGCCAAGCGTTGCGTGGGCTATACTGTAGATTGCCCGCAGCTGTGGCTCGGTAGCAGAGGCCCCTCTGGACCTCTCCGGCGCCGCGGCCCGAGGCGATTCCGCCATTTTCATCGGGGCAGTCTGGGGAGCAGTTGCTTGAGACGGTCGGCTATCATCTGGCGAATACTCGGTCGCTTCTTCGAGCTCTTCCAGAGAGACGACTCCCACGTTCACGGCATCACGCATGGCACGAGCCTTGGCGCGCGTCTCGGCCATCCGGATCAGGCAGTTACGCATCATTGGGTTCACATTACTGGGTGACGCGTCACCGATCCCAGCGAAGCTGCTGCCGCTCTGCATCTCTACCACCGCCTGACAGATGGCCATATTGCCGTTGCCATCGTTGGGTGACTGCAGCAGCGTGGTCGAAATAGACTTCAGGCCCTGAGCATGCGCCTCTTCCAGCAGTCCAGCGTAGAGGACAAAAGACTTGCCTTGCCTTTCCACTATAAACTCTTTCTTCACCTCTTCCTCCTCTAGCACGCATGTGCTAATAGCATTATAAGTTCGGCCAAGAAGCGTGTCAAGCAAAGAGAGTGAGTGCCTGAGTGGCTGCTGTGGATCTGACTGCTCTTGACAGCCGGAGCGGTACTATGCTAAAAGGATACCAGTATGAGGAACGATGTTCCACATTATGGAACCAACGGGGTGCAGAGCCTGGAAAGGGCGATGGACATACTCACTTACGTGGCTGCTAATGATCGCCCTTCTCTGAGTGATGTATGCCGGGACCTGGGGCTGAAGAAGACCACTGCCCACCGCCTCCTCTCTTTCCTCCATTCCCGAAGGGTGCTGGAGCGTGACCATGCCGGCTGCTACTGGATTGGGCCGGCAATCTCTGAGTTGAGCCGTTCAGTATCTAAACAGCGCGCTTTCGGCTTGATGGTGTTACCGTTCTTGCAGGAACTCAGAGACGAGACCAACGAGACTGCTAGCTTCCGGTTTCTCGTAGGCCGTTACCATGTCTGTATTGAGCAGGCGGTGAGCCGCCACGAGCTGAGACGGGAAGTGGAGATGCAGAAGGCTGTGCCCCTAGGAATGGGGTCCGCTGGCAAAGCGATTCTGGCATTCTTGCCCGAAGCGGAAAGACAGGCTGCTATCAGGGCATGGAATAGCTGTTGCTCGCCTCGGATCGATCCCAAGACGTTCGGCGAGCAATTGCGCGATATTAGGGCGCGGGGAACGTCTTTGAGCCTCGGGGAGAGAGTCGCAGGCACCGCAACCGTATCGGCGCCTGTCTTTGATAGATCAGGTCAGGTGGTTGGCACTGTGAGCCTATCTGGTCCTGATGAACGGTTTTCTCTGGAATTGATCCAAGTCTACGCGGAGCGCCTCAAGGAGCTGGCAGCCCGAATATCTTCGAGGCTGGGCTATCGTCCCCTGGAAGAGGTGACTTCCTAATTCCTTAATCCTCGGATCCCGGGCATCACACTGGAACCTCGGCCTGTTTAGGCCTTATATCGAAAGGGGGCGCCATGAGTGACGAGACAGAGAACGGGTTCCTAAGACGGGGGATTACTGGACGATACGACCGACGGACCTTCTTGAAGGCGGGAGCCATGCTGGCAGGGACGGTAGCCCTGGGGCTGCCCGCCTGTGCACCACAGGCTGCTAAGCAACTCTTCGAGGCAAAAGTAGGTATTTCCGGGGTTTCACTACAGAACTCACCCTACTTCATTGCCGAAAACAAGGGATTCCTCGCAGAAGAGGGCCTCGCATCCGCCTGGACCGAATTTGCAGGCGGGGGTGATACAATCCGGGCACTTACCTCGGGCGGTTTTCAGTATGGTATTGCAGCGTGGGGTGCGGCCGCCACAGCCTTCGAGCAGGGAGAGCCCATCCGCATCATTGCCGACGGCTGGCATGATACCGACAACTGTTGGGTAGCGCGCATAGATTCCCCCTTGAACAGCATAAAGGACATCAAGGGCAAGAAAGTCGCCTATAGCCGCGCCGGCTCCAACACGCATATGCTCCTTCTGGGCTCTCTACGAGGCGCAGGAATCGATCCGGGCGACGTGCAACTGGTTGCTACCGGAACTCCAGCCGATACCTGGACTGCCGTCAAGACAGGTGTAATCGACGTCGGTTTCAGCCTGGAACCCATGGTCTCCCAGGTCGTCGGAGATAAGGAGGCCAAGGTACTGTGGTGGGTACGCGATTATATCCCGGAATGGAGCAGCACTCCTCTGGTAGCCAACGCCGACTTCGGCAAACAGAACCCGGAGGTGCTCAAAGGCTATATTCGAGCCTATATGAAAGGCCTGGACTTCTGCAAGAGTAGTCCTGCTGAGGCAGGGAAGGTATTCGCCGGCACTATCAGCGTCACTCCGGAACTGACCACAATGGCTTACAAGAATACCCCGCCGAGGGCATTTGACGTCAAGGTGTCCAAGACCTTCCTGGACTATCTGGATAGCCTGATGCTTGAGTTCAAGCAGGTGAAGGCGAAGCCCGATTGGAAGACCCTTTTTGACCAGAGCTACCTGCCGGACTCTCTCAAGAGTCCGCTGTAGGGAAGCGACCCCGCGGCGGCTCGGGGAAGTGAGACGCGTGAAGCCACGGTTTTGGGAAGAATGAAGCTATTCTGTGAAAGGAGCTAGAACATGCCTGCAGGACACCAGTTTGGGTACGGGAGTCTGCCCAAGGCAAGCTGGGAGCAGATGCCCCTTATGCTGCCGGGGGTGCGCAACTGCGTTGTGAATCTGATGGATACCAAGCCCGGGGAGAGGTTCCTGATCATAGCGGAGAAGACGGTTGACCCCGTGGTGGTGGCGACCTTCGAGATGGTCGCGCAGTCGGTGGGGGCTGAGGTCGACATCATTCGGACTCGCCCGTTCTCACCGGCGGGGATTGACCCGGATAATCCCTCGGACATGGTGGTGGCAGCGTATTCGGCGGCCGACGGTGTGGTGATCATGTCCTGGTTCCCGGACATCCACTCAAAGAAACTGCCCGCAAACGCCAGCAAGATTTACAACAACAAGCCAGTCTCCATGTACCAGCTGGCGACCTTTGAAGTGCTTTCGTCACCGGCGGCCGTGTTCCCCCTGGACTTGATGTACGAAATCATGCGGAAGATGCGTTTGGAGACGGCAAACCGGCAAATCCGGATCACCAGCCCCAGCGGGACCGACCTGGTGGTGAAGGCGCCAGGCCTGGACCACCTGTTCGGAGGGATTGGGGTGGGGCAGAACGAGATCGGCCCCCTGCAGCGCGGCGTACGCGCCCACTTTCCGCCAAGCACGTGCGGATTTGTGCCTATCGAAGCGGACGGCATTTTCGTCCCAGACGCGACGGTGATTACGGGCGAGACGTTGCACCCGGTCAAGTTCACGGTGGAGGGCGGGTACGTCACGAACATCGAGGGTGAGGCGGAAGCTGATGCGCTGCGCAACTTCATCAATGGGCCTCAGCAAGATCCCAGTCCCAAGCGGCTGGTGGAGTGCATGTGGGGATTGAACCCGAAGGCGCGACTAACAGGCGCCAATGCAACTTTTGTGGAAAAGGAGCGCCACGCGGGTGTGTTGCATCTGGGCGTGGCTACTTACCGGGCGGTGCTTGGCCCAACTGAACAACGCGATGTCGACCTGTATAGGAAGGAAGATTCGGCATCGATATGGGTCACCCACGTGGACACTTACATTCAGACGCCGACTATGTGGTTCGACGGCGAGCGCATGGTGGACGAGCGCAAGCTGTTGTTGCTGGAGGACCCGGGGATCAGGGCCTTCGCCAAGCAGATTGGAGACCCGGACCAGCTTCTGAACCCGTTCGAGCCGATGGACTTCATCACGTGCTAGACCCCGATAGTGGAGGTGCATGATGGGCGAAGGACATGAGCATGGAGTCCACTCACACGGTGAGCACCGTCACCGGCACAAGGAGGACCCTAACGATCCCGAGCGCCGGGTGGACTACGATTTTGGATTCCGGTGCACGCTATGCAAGCAGCCGGTCCCATGGCACATGCGGGCAAAGGACTTGGGGCTGAAGCCGGGGGAAGAACCGGTGGCGGGAAAACTGTATCGGTTCAGTAAGTGTTATTGCGGCTTCGGGCGTTTCGTGCAGTGTGAGCGGAGTTACATGGACATGGAGGAGCTCGAAGCGCACCTGGCGGAGCATATGGCACATTAAACGGTGGAGGAGATCGTGGACCCGCGAATACAACCTGTCAACGACGCCGAATACTACCGGATTCCGTTGGACCTGATTGACGCGAACCCATACCAGCCGAGGAAATTCTTCGACAAGGAGGCCCTGCGGTCGCTGGGTGAGTCCATGCGGAAGATTGGGCAACTGGAGGACATACTGGTACGTCCTGTGGGGGACCGCTATGAGTTGGTCCTGGGGGAGCGCCGGTGGCGGGCATCCAAACTGGTGGGAATGGATAGCATCAACGCGAAAGTACGGGCACTGGCTGACGCCGAGACCTTCACAATCTCGCTCGCAGAGAACGTCCAGAGGCAAGACCTTACCGGGGTTGAAGAGGCTTTTGCCTTCAAGCGGTACCTGGACGAAGGGCTAACACAGGAAGAGATAGGAGAGCACCTGGGGAAATTGGACCGCCGGATCGGGGAGAAACTGAAGCTGCTGAGTTCCAGCTTCTACGTGAAGTACCTGGAAAAGCGTCTGGATGAGATTGAGGCGGACCTCCGCCAGTCGCAGCAGGAGAACCGGATCCTGCGAGGAGACCGAAGCGATGTGAACACCTGTGTGCGCCTGGTGACGGAGGACGACCTCGTCACACACCTGGAGGCCGGCTGGGACCTGGTGACCCCGGTTTCCGGCAACCGCTTTGTCGTCCGCAGGAGTAACCTCAGTGATGAGACCGTGCCCTAGGCGGCACGGTCTCATCACTCTGCAAAGCGTCTTGGGAGGCAGCAATGGAAGAAAACGAGAAGATCGACGGTCGGTTCGCCTTCAAATGCACTTTCTGCAAAAAGCCAATCGTTCGGCCCATTACGAGGAAGGAGCTGGGACTCCAGCCGGGCGAGGACCCGGTAATGGGGAAGCTGTACCGGTACGCGAAGTGCTACTGCGGCTTTGGCCGCTTTGTACAGTGCGAGCGTACCAGTATGTCGGCAGGCGAGATAGAGGATGAGATATCTCGCAATATGGCGCACTAGCTCCACACACGTCTCGGTCCTAGGGACACCTGGCTCATCAATCTAAGTTTCTACTGAAAAGGGACCCGGGCAGGTAGCCCGCGTTAGGTTCTCAGTATCAGGAGGATACCATGGAAGATCGAGCACCGGGTGGTATGGATAGGCGGCATTTTATCAGGAGCGCAGGGATAGCGGCGGCGGGATTGGGTCTGCTGGCCTGCGCACCAGCGGCAGCTCCTACGGTTAGTCCCACCAAGGCCCCAGCGACTGCATTGCCGGCAACTGCGGCACCGGCAGCCAAGGCAGTGGCTACTCCCAGCGATGCCGATGCTCTGGCCACGCTCTACGAGGCAGCCAAGAAGGAAGGCGAAGTAATGTGCTACTCCATGGGTACGGAGCAGGAGTGGCAGCAGTTCGCTGACGAGTTCAGCAAGCAGTTCCCTGGGGTAAAGGCATCCGGCTTTGTGGGCACCTCAGAGCAGGTTCGGGACAAACTCCTGACTGAGACCAGGGCACGCAAGATACTTGGAGATATGGTACTGCGGCCTCCGATAGACTATGTCTACACCTTCACCCAAGAGGGTCTCCTGGACGCTTACATATCCCCCCAAGCCAAGTACTACGACCCCGGTCATTACGATCCCAAGGGGCTATGGTACACGAACATGTGGAACCCCTTTGCTCCTTCATATAACACCCAGGCCATCCCCAAGGAGCAGGCTCCCAAGAGCTATGCCGACCTGCTCAAGCCGGAGTTCAAGGGAAAGCTGGGGCTTGAGGCCACTCCCATATATTGGTTCACCGGGATGCTCAGCATCATGGGCAAAGAGAAGGGCCTCGAGTACATGAAGAAGCTGGCGGAGCAAAAGCCTCGGCTAATATCCGGCCACACCAGTCTCCACAAGATGGTGGTCAGCGGTGAGATACCCATTGCCGTCTACATGTACGGGCTCCGGGTCATGCCGGACAAGGAGAAGGGAGCGCCCATCGAATGGGTATACCCGGCCGAAAAGACGCCCGCGATGTCCGACTGGGTGGGTGTAATTAAGAATGCTCCCCATCCCAATGCCGCCAGGCTGATGCTGGATTTCGCCTTGTCAGAGGCAGGGGCCAACATAATGGCCAAGCAGAGTTGGATACCCACCCGCAAGGGGATGAACCTGGACAAGTTAGCCGCGCTGGCTAAGATGAACATCTTCATTCCTAGTGACCCCATGTGGGGCAAAGAGGTCAACGAAAACTTGAAGGTCTTCCAGGAAATGTTCGGCCGGGCATAGCGAACGCGACACCATGACGCTGCTGGACGCGCTTAGTGCTACCTGAGCTCGCCAGTGCGCCTCAATGCCTGAGCGAAGGAGGCTAATATGTACGGTTGGCGAGCCAGGATCGGGCATATTCTTCCCGCCGCTCCGCTTGACGATGCTATCTACGAGTTCAACCAGATGCTGCCAGAGGGGGTGATAATGTCCTACACCTCCCTCCACATCCAGTACCTACGGCAGGAAGACTTTGACAGAGCGCTGAACATGCTGGAGGAAGCGGCGCGGATCATGGTTGAGGGGGAAGTCGATTGCATTGTTTGTGGGGGCGGCCCCGTGGTGACTCGCATCGGGGATGACAACGCTATCCTGGACTGTATCCGGCAGGTCACTCCCGTTCCCGCTATTACCAGCGCCAGCGCCGCCATCCAAGCGATGAAGAGGCTGGACATGGGGCGGGTTGTGGTAGCGTCTCCGTACGACGAGGAACGTAATCGCCTCCTGGCCGAGTTCCTGGGAAAGCAGGGGATAGAAGTGGTGGCCGCGGAAGGGCTGGGGATCAGGCGCGCGATGGATATCGCCAAGCTGCCGTTCCATGCATCCTACAGGCTGGCCAGGGATGCATGGCGTCAGGCACATAAAGCTGATGGCATCTATATGCCCTGCACTCGCCTACCTGTGGTAGGCAACATCGATACATTGGAGTCGGACCTGGGCTGCCCGGTGGTAACCAGTGCCCAATCGATGGTCTGGTGGGCCTTGAACACATTGAGGATTGCACCAGAGGGACGCTTCGGGAAACTCATGCACACCCTGAGAAACCTACCTGAGTAAGCCTTGAGGCAAGCACACAGGCACAGGCTGCTATACTAGCGGGCGAGTGCCAAGAAAACCGAAAGAGGAGGTGCTGTATTGTCCGAGTCGGGGACGAGTGACTATGGGTACGGGAAGCCCACATCGTATGCCAAGTGGGTACAGGAAGAGGGGATACCGATAATCCGT
>ORJL011457708.1_pt1 | contig 61015 bp, 46 predicted proteins | sample 1779941 | NCBI WGS metagenome assembly ORJL01 (sample SAMEA104232317, study PRJEB22302) | groundwater metagenome | biome: forest; feature: aquifer; material: groundwater | place: USA | collected 2011-08-07 | depth 5.8 m | reverse complement strand
GACCTGCCAAAGAGCCATGGTCGCTGCCGTGCCGTTCTTGGCGGGGCGGACCTCAACCAGACCCGCCGGCGACGTAAAAAAGATGCCCTTGTCGAGGAAGGCCGCGAGAGGATCAGGTTGTTCGAGCGCGGCCGCAACTTTCAACAACAGCCCGGGATTGTCATAGCTCTTCTCGAACGCGATCGCGCCGCGGAGTTTTTGGCCGAGCAGTTTTCTCAGCAAGGCGTGGCCGTCTTTCAAGAGCAGGTCGACCGTCGTAAACGCAAAGCCTTTTGGCAGTCCCGAAGCCGCTTTGGCCTTCGAGAGGATCTGGAACCGTTGCTCAGTCAGATTGACCAACAGATAAGAGTCAGAATCAGTTTTGAGCGTGGCGAGCAGGTGATCGTCCGAATCTGACTTGAACACACCGTCGCCGAAGAAGCTGGCGACCGGATCGGCTTCGGACGAGGCGCCTTCAATGTCGGGCGCCAGATCAGCGAGGTCCCCCACTTTCAATCCCCCCTGCAGTTGGAGGTTGCTGCGGATCGCGGGCGTGTCGAGGAATTGCTCGAGCAAATGATAGTTCGACGCGAGAGAACTGAGCGCGAGCGGAATCGAATCTTGAGGGGCGTCCGCCAAGGCCGCGCCGCTGAATAAAAGATTTCCCGTCAGCAGCTGCGTTTGGCCGTTGGCAGCCTTGGCCAGGACCGCTGAATCATTCGGTGTTCTGGTTTGAAAAATGTCGTGTGCGAAAAACGTCGCGCGCGAGTCGAAGGCGCTGGCCAGGTCCACGAGCAGCGCTGGATCAAAGCCCGGGCGCAATGCCAATTGCGCTTTCAGCGACGCGCTGGCGGGCGTGGTCCGCGCCACTAATTGTCCGTCCCGGTTCAGGCGCAGAACGCGCTCGAGCAGCCTCGCATTCTTCACCAACGATAAAACCGAGATGTCTTGATAACCCTTTTCCTCGAAGGTGGACTCGGCCTCGGACGTGTTCGGGCGGACAACTAATTCGCTTTCCGTTTTCTTAGTCTGATCGCCCGGCTTGAGCGTGAGAATGCCATCGTGATTCGCGCCCTGGTCCGAGTAGATCGCGCTTACGGCGCCGCTGCCAGCGAAGATCTGGAGAAAAAAGAGCCGGCTCGCGGTGAAGTTGATTTCACCGGTGCGATCTCTGGCTTTGACGGGGTGACTTTGCGTGGCCGCGTTGGCGAACATGCCAAGCGCCCAGCGCGTCCCTTCATCGAGCGCTCCGGTCGGGTCGATGGATTTGAGTTCCTCGGCCGTGATTGGCGAAGCGAATGGGATTGATTGGCTACTCTGCGCGAGAACTTCGTAATCCAAATCGCCGTAACCCAAATAGCGGAGCCGCTGTTGTTCGCGCAGCAGGTTCAACGCGGTTTCTTCTTTTTGGACGGCGGCAGGCCCGCTGGTCGAGTATCCATCCGCGATGTCGATGCGAAACGCTTGAGCCGTGCCGTCGGAAAGCTTCACTGTTCCTTGAATCGAACCGAGGAACTGCCGCTGGGGATCCGCATGGGGCGCCACCTCCGGCGCAAAATAAAATCTTCCGGCGGTTTCAAACGGGACGTTATCGATCCGATCGGAGAACACAATCCGGCCGAGCGTTTCGTTCCCGCTCTGAAGAATCAGGTCGCTGTTGTCCGCGGCTTGGACCGTTGTAACGGCAGTGCCATCAGCCTTCGAAAGCTGAAGTGTTCTCGTGAATTTGGCGGCCGCGTTGGCTGCGGCCAGTTCGATCGTCAGAATGTCGCCGGATAATCCTGAAAAAGCCTGAGCGGTTTCAGCCAGGGCCGCGTGCGCTTCACTCGAGTGCGCACCCGCGGAATCGGGAGCGGTGAGCAAGTCCGCGCTTGGCCCTGGAAGCAGGTCCATCTGCGCTGGCGCCCAAGGGGCCGGCGTGGGAATCAACGGAGCGGCCTCCAGAGCGATGTGGTGAGCGGGAAGATGAGTGGCGGGAAGTGACAGCGCCGCTGCCGCGTTTGCCGAGAGCAACAGACGCGGCTCTAACGTTTCGAAGGCAAAATTGTTCCGAGGAAAACTCATTGCTTCGAGGAAGAAGGCTCCAACGTTTATCCGATTCCCGTGGGGGGAGGCTATCAGGGCCGGCTCTTAAATTCCTTTCGGGCTTTAACTGATCGACGAAAGCATGTTCGCTTTCCGCTTTGGGCGGGGATTTACTACCGAATAAACGATGCAGGATACCGACCAGTTGCTGGCAGAATTCGTAGCTGACCGCTCGGAATCTGCGTTTCGCGAGTTGGTCGCCCGCTACCTCGGTTTGGTGTATTCAACAGCGCTCCGCATCGTGAGGGGCAATGTTTCTTTGGCGGAAGACATCTCCCAGACGGTCTTTGCGAGTCTGGCTCGGAAAGCTCCGGCTTTATCTCGCAAGGTCATGTTGGGCGGCTGGCTGCACCAGCATACCTATCATGTGGCCACTCGCGCGCTTCGCGCGGAGCGCCGCCGTGAATTACGAGAACGCGAGGCCGTGGAAATGAATACGCTTAGGGACGACTCGAGCGCGCACTGGCGGCAGTTGGCGCCTCTTCTCGATGAAGCGATCACGCAACTCGGGAGCGAAGACCGGACTGCCATTCTCCTCCGCTACTTTGAGCAGCGCGATTTCCGTTCCGTGGGTGAAGCGCTCGGCAGCACGCAGGATGCGGCTCGGGTCCGGGTGAACCGCGCTCTCGAGAAGTTGCACGTGTTGCTCACTAGGCGTGGTGTGACGCTTTCGACCGGCGCCTTGGGCGCGCTTCTCGGGGGCGAAGCGATTCAAGCCGCGCCGGCCGGACTGGCCCTCACCATCTCGAGCGTCGCGCTGGCGGGCGCTGCCCCTGGAACCGCTCTCATGCTTTTGAAAATTATGGCTGCAACAAAACTCAAGCTCGGCGTTACCGCACTCATTTTAGGCGCCGCCGCCACGAGCGTTCTCGAACATCGTTCGAAGATCGAGGTCCAAACCGAGAACCAATCGTTGCGCCAGCAAGTCGCGCAACTTCACGCCGCGAATGCAGACCTTGCTCAGCGCGCGGCGCCGATTTCTGAACCTCGCGCGCCGCGCTTGCCTGCGCCGTCCGTCCCGGCGGTTGCGGTGGATGCCATCCCGCTCGATCCCGTCATCAATTCGAATCTCTACTCGTTGCTGACGAACCGCACTTCCCTCGTCAAGTTGACCGCCGAACAAGCTGAGGCCTACCTGAAGGAGAATGGCCGGAATCCCGCCAGCCTCCTCTCTGCCTTTCGCACTTCGGACAATTTGATGCTGTTGCAGGAAGCGCTCGAAAAATATCCGGATGATCCCCAGGTCAATTTCGAGGCCGCCCTCTCGCGGGACGCATCGCCCGAGCAACGGCGGCAATGGCTGGACGCGTTCAAAAAGTCAGCGCCCGACAACGCTCTCGCGAACTATCTTTCCGCGGCAGACCACTTCAAGAGCGGTCAAGCCAACGAGGCTGTGCAGGACCTCATCGCTGCCTCATCCAAAACTCAGTTTCACGATTATTCCCTCGAGCGGAGTCAAGCGGACGAAGAAGCCTACCGCGCCGCCGGCTATCCCGTCGCTCAAGCAAAACTGCTCGCGACAAAACAGCTGGCCCTGCCGCAGCTAATGCAAGCGAAAGAACTGGGTGGAAATGTTCTCGATCTCGCCAAATCGTACCAGCAGGGCGGGGACGAACCCTCCAGCCGCGCTGCCTTGGAGATGGCTGTAAATCTTGGCCGGCGCTACAGCGAACCTTCACCGGGAGAAACTCTGATCGCGAGGTTGGTTGGCATCGGCGTCGAGAGCGCAGCCCTTCGAGCGATGGACCCGGCGAGCGCTTACCCGGACGCCAATGAAACGGTGCAGGATAGAATAAATCAACTTGCTCGACAGCGAGCCGCTTTCAGGGATCTGACTCAGCACAGCGAGCCCCTCTGGAAAGCGCTCTCGGATCAGGATTGGATCAGCTATCACAACCGCTCAGCCACTTTCGGCGAGGAGGCGGCGCTGCGCTGGCTGGTCGCCAAATTTGGCCCACGGTGATCCGGTAGGAGTTCAATGGTCATGCTTGATAAAATCCATTTGCGACAAACGCCCAAACGATTTCCCGCGCGAGTCAAAAGAACATGGCGCAAGATCGGCCTCGCGGCGGCCGCGCTTCTCGTTCTGGCAGGAGTGCTCTCGGCGCGGAGTTCCGGCCGGAAGCAGGTGATCCACTTCAACGGACAGGACGGCGCCATCCCGGCCACGTTGGCCGAACTCAACGCCTGGTACGCCATACCGTCCGGAGCGCCCAACGCCGCCACCTTTTACGTGAAGGGCTTCCATGCGCTCGAACTGAGTCCGCACGGCGCTGGCCTTCTCCCGCTGTTTGGCAACGGTCAGATTCCAGCGATCGACGCACCCGTGCCGGTCGCGATGAAATCTGCGCTCGCTGGCTTGCTCACTTCAAACCGCAAGGCCCTGCAGTTGCTCGAGCAAGGCTCGAAATGCTCTCAGTGCCGTTATCCGCTCGACCTCGCCCAAGGGTACGATCTTGTTTATCGACCCATCGACAAGCTCGAGAAAGCCACTTTTCTCCTCGCGTTGGCGGCGCTTTGCCACGCCGACTCGAATCAACCCGATGCGGCGGCGCACGATCTGTTCAACGCGTTTTCCCTGGCAAACTCGCTTGCGCACGTTCCCTCGACGTTCGCGCAACTGCTGCGCCGGCGCATTAACCGGTGCGCGCTCGACGCTTTGGAACAGACCCTCAATCGTGTTGCGCTTTCGCCACGATCGGCCAGCGACCTGTTCAGGCTGCTCGCGAAAATGGAGGCGGCGGAGGCCCGGGGCGAATTCTTCCGCCACGCCTTGGCCGGCGAGCGCGCGATGTCTCTCGCGGCGCTGGCTGATCCGCCACAACTCCTGCGCGCGCTGGGCGCCCCGGATTTGAAAATGTCCGCGGAACTCCGCCGAAAAATCACCGCTCGCTTGCAAGCGGGCGAGCCACTGACCGCCGAACGGATATTTTTCGAATCGGCCTTTCAGCAGCTCGTCACGGCACGGTCGGCCCCTTTTCCACACCGTCTGAAAGCCGACCTGCTAGGTGGTGAGCTCGCCGGACAGGCGGAGGGCAAAGGCTTGTTCGTGCTGGACCTTCTGTTGCCGAGCCTCGGCAGACGCACTGGACTCGAAGCGCAATGTCTCGCGCAGTTACGCTTGGGTTGCACCGCTCTCGCTCTCGAACAGTTCCGCGCCGCGCATGGCGATCGATATCCGCAGAGCCTGGCCGAATTAACGCCCAGTTGTCTCGAGTCTATTCCGGTTGATCCTTACCAGGGCGAACCGTTGCGGTACCGGAACACCGGAAATGGTTTCACGCTTTCGAGCCGCAGCGCGACTGGGGAAACGACCTTCTCGGTTAACTTGACAAACCGGCGACCGCTCTCCGCGGCTCGCGACCATTGAACAATTCGCTGACGCGCGACACCGCCAGACCAGTTCAGCAAAGTTTTTTCGGAACAGCCTTCAGCTTGCAATCCACCCCCCTCAGAAACCTCGAGCCGAAGAAAGCCTAAAGATGAAGGCGAACGGCTCGTGGCAAAAGGAGCATTTCCTGGATTTCCAGCTAAGTCGTTGCGGACCGGTGTGGGGGCGAGTATAGTCTTCATTCTGAAACAGGTAAAGCATGGGGTCTTAATCATACTCCTCGCTGAGGACACTCCGGACGATGTCTTGCTTTTGCAGCACGCTTTCCAAAAAGCGGGGGTGGCCCATCGGCTGGAGGTGGTGTGTGACGGGATGGAAGCGATGGAATACCTGAACGGCGAGAATGCTTACGCCGACCGCGAACAACATCCCTTTCCGGAGGTTTTATTGCTGGATTTGAACATGCCGCGAATGAATGGATTTGAGGTGCTGGAACAGGTGCGGCGCGAGCCAAGGTACAGCCGGCTGCTCATTCACGTGCTGACGGCTTCAAGCCGGGAGGCGGACGTGCAGCGCGCCTACGATTTGGGCGCGAACAGCTACGTGCTCAAGCCAAGCCGCGTGAGCGACCTAACCGCGTTCGCCTCCGCGCTTAATCAGTGGCATCAGTTCGTCTGTCTGCCTCGATACCCGTGCGAAAAGGCCGAAGTGCAACGCAGGTTCTAGTCACTCGTGGCTAAAGGAGCCGCCTTGGGGTAGGTAAGAACACTCTCGCCGAGCAAAGGAATCAAAAATGAACCAGGCTCCCGCCGAACCGGACCCGCGCTGCCCGAGCGGCGTTGAAGGCCTCGACCAAATTCTCAATGGCGGTCTGCCGCGCGACTTTTTTTACCTCGTGCAGGGCGATCCCGGTTCGGGCAAGACCACTCTCGCGCTGCAATTCCTGTTCGAAGGTTTGCGCCGGGGCGAGAAGGGTTTGTATATCACGCTGTCGGAGACGAAAAAGGAATTGCTAAAAGTCGCCCACTCGCACGGCTGGTCGCTGGAGGGTATTCCGCTGCTGGAACTCTCGGCTATTGAATCGCTGCTGCGGCCCGGGGCGCAAACGACCGTTTTCCATCCTTCAGAAGTGGAGTTGACCAAAGTCAGCCGGCTGTTGCAGGACGAATTGGAAAAAACCCGCCCCGCGCGGGTCGTGTTCGATTCCCTCTCTGAGTTGCGCCTGCTGGCGGAAACCCCATTGCGGTACCGCCGCCAACTCCTGGATCTCAAACAACAGTTTTCAAAGTTAGGCAGCACGGTGCTGTTGCTCGACGACAAAATGGACAATCCGGCCATCGGGGTGGACTCTCACATTCTGAGCCTCGCGCACGGCGTTCTCGAAATGGAACAAGTCGCGTCCGAGTACGGCACGGCGCGCCGGCGTTTGCGCATGCTCAAGCTGCGCGGCGTGAAATTCCACGAAGGCTATCATGATTACAGCATCGCTACCGGCGGCTTGCGGATTTTTCCGCGGCTGGTCGCGTCGGACCACCACGTGGCCTTCCTGCGCGAGTCCGTTTCGAGCGGCATCGAGGAGTTCGACGCGTTGCTCGGCGGCGGTTTGGACCGGGGGACCACCACACTGATCCTGGGTCCGGCGGGCACGGGCAAATCCACGCTGGCCTTGCAGTACGCGGTGCAGATGGCGGCGCGGGGCGAACCTAGCCTGTTATTCACGTTTGATGAAACGCGTGACATCATGCTGGCGCGCGCCAAGGGGCTGGGATTGGATTTTGAGAGACACCTCCAGAGCGGGGTTATCATCGCGCAACAGGTTGACCCCGCTGAGCTCTCGCCGGGGGAATTCGCCGTGCGCGTTCGGCGCGGGGTTGAAGCGGGCGCCAAATTGGTGGTGATTGACAGCCTGAACGGCTATCTCAACGCGATGCCCGGTGAAAAATATCTGAACACGCAACTGCACGAGCTTAATTCATTTCTCAACCAGAACGGGGTCATCAGCATCCTTATTTTGGCCCAACACGGGTTGGTCGCGGCCACCGAGTCGCCGGTGGATTTGAGCTACCTTGCCGACACGGTGTTGACGCTGCGGTACTTTGAAGCGGGGGGAGAGGTCAAGCAGGCGCTGGCCGTGATCAAAAAGCGCAGCGGCCAGCACGAGAAAACCGTTCGCGAATTCAGGTTGGACTCTGGCAAAGGCATTCGCATCGGCCAGCCGCTCAAGGATTTTCACGGTGTTCTGGCTGGAGTTCCTTTATTCCAGGGCCCCGCACAACAGATCATGACCGCTTCTGATGCCCGGAAGTAATATAGCTGAGCGGATCGTCGTCATCGCGCCCATCGGTCGGGACGCGGCTGCCATCACGGAGCTGCTCGAAGGGCAAGGGTTCCAGACGGAGGCTTGCCACGGGGCAACGGAAGCTTGTGAGCGCGTCCTGCAAGGGGCCGGGACGTTGTTGCTGACCGAAGAGGTCCTGGAGTTGGGGGAAGTTTCCAAGCTGTTCGACGCGCTCAAGGCGCAGCCGGCGTGGTCGGAACTGCCGCTCATCATCCTGACCAGCGGCGGTGAATCGCAGGCCCGCAAGCTGCTCGATGTGGCAGCGTTGGCGGCCGGCAGCGTCACGCTGTTGGAACGGCCGATGAGCAGCGCCACGCTGCTGCGCTCGGTGCAGGTGGCCCTGCAATCCCGCCGCCGCCAGTACCAGGTGCGCGATCTGCTCGATGAATTACGGCGCACGCGCGACACCCTGCGCTCCATCGTCGATACTGCGCCGACCGGCATTGTGGTCGTGGATGCAGCGGGCGCCTTCCTCATTGTGAATGGCGTTGCGCACAAGCTGGTGGGCGGCATTGTCAACGGCACGGCTTACGGGCCGCGCCAAGGATACGAACTTCGCCGCGTCGATGGGACGCCCATGCCCCCGGAGGAGTTGCCCCTGCCAACGGTGTTGCGCGAGACAAAGCCCGTTGGCCCGGTGGAGATCCTCATCAAGCGCGAGGATGGAAGCATCGCGGTGGCGCTATGCTCCGCTGCGCCACTGCTCGACAGCAACGGAAAGGTTCTGGGCGCGACGGCCGTGATGCAAGACATCACGGAGCGCAAAGAGGCGGAATTGGTGCGCTCCCGGCTCGCCGCCATCATCGAATCTTCGAATGACGCCATCATCGGCAAGGACCTCAACGGGGTGATTACAAGTTGGAATGCCGCCGCACAACGGCTCTACGGCTACACCGCCCAGGAAGCAGTGGGCCAGCCGGTCACGATGCTGTTTCCGCCCGAGCGATTGGATGAAGAAATCACCATCCAGCAGCGCATCCGCCGCGGAGAGTCGGTCGACCATTATGAAACCGTCCGGCGCCGCAAAAACGGCAGCCTGTTTGACGTTTCGCTGACAGTTTCACCCATCCGGGATGACCAAGGCCGAGTGGTTGGCGCTTCGAAGATCGCTCGCGACATCTCCGGGCGCAAACAGGCGGAGGCCGCCTTGCGTGAAAGCGAAGAGCGCTTTCGCACCCTGGCCGAAAACATTCCCCAGTTGGCCTGGATGGCCGACGAGCAAGGCTGGCTTTTCTGGTATAACCGGCGTTGGTTCGACTACACCGGCACGACGCTCGAAGAAATGCAGGGATGGAACTGGCAAAAAATGCACCACCCGGAACACGTCGAGCGCGTGACGGAGAGCTTCAAAAGATCGCTCGCCAGCGGTGAGCCGTGGGAGGACACCTTCCCGCTGCGCAGCAAAACGGGCGAGTATCGATGGTTTCTCTCGCGGGCTTTTCCGATTCGAGACGCGCATGGCAGGATTATCCGCTGGTTCGGCACCAACACGGACATCACCGAGCGCAAGAATTTTGAAGCCGAACTCGAGCGGTTGGTGGCGGCGCGCACCGCTGAATTGCGGGCCACCAACGAGCAATTGGAGGCTTTCGTCTATTCCATCGCGCATGACTTGCGGGCGCCATTGCGCTCGATGCTGGGCTACTCACAAATGTTGTTGGACGATCACGCCGCCACTCTCGAAGAGTCCGCTCAACAGATGCTCAAACGCATTCAAGCTTCCTCCGAATTCATGGACAAGCTGCTGCTGGACCTGCTCGCCTTTGGCCGCGCCGCACGCGTCGAAATGGAACTCGGGCCGGTTGAAGTCCAAGAAGCCTGGGAAGCAGCGCTTTTCCAGTGCGCCACACAGATCGAGCAAACCCGGGCTCATGTCGAGACGGTCAGCCCGCTGCCGAGGGTCCACGCGCACGAGGCGACCCTGGCGCAATGCTTGGCCAACCTGTTGAGCAATTCGCTGAAGTTCATCGCTCCTGGCGTGCAGCCGGCCATCCGCTTTTCGGCTGAGGACCGCGGGAGAGAGGTTCGGCTTTGGGTCGAGGACAATGGAATAGGGATCCCCGCGCGATTTCACGAAAAGGTCTTTCGAGTCTTTGAGCGGCTGCAAGGGGCGCGTTATCCTGGCACCGGGATTGGCCTTTCCATCGTGCGCAAAGGCACGGAGCGCATGGGTGGCAGAGTGGGGTTGGAATCCGAACCGGGGAAGGGCAGCCGCTTCTGGCTGGAGCTTCCCGCAGCGGGCCGGGACTTTACTTAGCCGAGGGCTGGACGAGTGATTGAAAGAAACATGGAGCCAATGGCCGGGATTGAACCGGCGACCGACGGTTTACGAAACCGTTGCTCTACCACTGAGCTACATTGGCGTCCAAGATTCCACCGTTTTGAGGAGTAAACCTATAAACGCGGTTGCGATCTCGGTCAAGTACCGGTGCGGCGGTGCGACGGTGCGACGGAGAAAATTCGAAGTTCGAAGCACGAAATACGAAACAAATCCGAATCACCAAATTCAAATGATCAAAATGAAGGAGCTTGTGTGCTTGCGGTCTTTGTTTTGGTGGTTGCTGGTTTTGAGTTTTGAAATTGTTTCGAATTTCGAAATTCGAGTTTCGAATTTTTGGCTCGGACGGTGGACGGTGCGACGGTGCGGCGGTGGACGAAATTAGCGAGGAGCCGGCTGGCTGCGTTCTTCCCGTTTTCGGGCGCCGGATTTTTCTTCGGGAATGTCGGTGCGCCGGATTTTAATGATGCCCAGGAAGCGGTAATCGTTGAGCTTGGCGCGGCCTACTTTGCCGCCGGAGGAGAAAAGGTGCTCGCGCGAGGTTTTGTCGTAGGCGAACAGGGCGATTTTGGCAATGGAGTTTGCTCGTTCGGCTTTGAAGATGGCCAGCTCGGGAGTTTGCATGCCGGCCGGGAGGAGCAACGGAACAGGCACGCTGGGCAGACCAATGAAATTTTTCGAGCTGTCAATCCCGAGCGCGGCGGTGCGGGCTTCAACGATCATATCTGCGCGATTGGTGTCGGCCATCAACAAAGCGCCTCTGGAACTGAGCAAATCGCGCAAGCTTCCAAGGACGTATTCGGGCTGCGAGGGTTCGAAATACCTGGCATCAAGAAAAATCTTCCGGCCGCGAAGCGAGGAAAGGTCGAGTCGTTCGAGGGCACGGTCGGCGGCGGTGCTGAGCAGAAGCTGTTCGGCGGCGGTTCCGCTTGGAACGGATATTTGCTGATTAATACAGCCGGCGGTCAGGAGAAAAACACAAAAGGCGAACGCGAGGAGGCCTGGCCGGAATTGAAATTTCATGGGCTCGATGGGCCGCTCGTTTTCGATCGGTTAAACAGACGAGTAGCCGCACACGGGCTGCCGCGAGTCGGCGAATGGCTTGCTCAGTCGCGCCGGCCCACCGCCAACCCAATCACCACTCCAACCAGCGCCACGACGGCGATGCTCTTCCAGGAATTTTCATGGACATAATCGTCCGCGGTGCGCGCCGCGGATTTGGTTTTGTCGACCAACGTGGATTGGAATTCCTGCAGCGAATATTTTCCCTTCCGGATCCCTTCGGCGATTTGGTCGGTGATTGCTTCCAAGCTGTCTTCGATTTTTTCCCGCGTTCGGCTGGTATTCATGACTTCCTCCTTTCGCCGCGAGGGCCGGCGCCAAGTTTCTGAATTCAATTTCGGGCTCCCGAACCCGGTCCGGGAGCCCGATGGAAACCCCACGCGGTCCCTTGTTTCCCTCCGCGTTTTTCCCGGCAGATACAATGTGCCTGCGGATGCCTATTGTGAATCAGGTTTCCCCCGGAAAAAAGGCTAGTGGATTTGTCCCAATAGAGGAACTCGGAAGGCGGCTGGCGTCAAACTGAGGGGACCGGCACTTCATAATAATCCAGCGCCCACTCCTTCATGTAGCGGACGCGTGATGGAACAATCCGGTAGACAATGAGCGCAGGGTTATCGAGCGAGCCGAGATACTGGCGCAGGAGCGGGTTTTGATTCCAGATTTCCTCCAGCAAAGCGCGGTCATCGAGAATTTTCGCGACACCCGTGATTCGAACTTGGTCATGCCGATCGGTCAGGTAGCAAAGCTCGACTTTTGGGTTTGCGGCGATTTCGCCGGTCTTGTGATAGCCACGGAGATTTGCGACATAGATCGTGAACCGTTCGGTGCGCACAGGGGAAACGGGTCGAAGCCGCGGTTGGTCGCCGTCGATCGTGGCGAGTTGCGCGAAGCGCGCCTCGCGGATCACGTCCAACGCGAGTTGAACCAGCTTTTCGGGAGGAACCGGCTCGAGGGTTGGTTTTGCCATGCAACGTTTTTAAGTTGTCTCATTGGAAAGGCCAAGTTTTTCTGCCGGCGCCGCCGTTTCCGAATCCCAGAATTCCCGCGCTGCGGATGCGATTTGGTCCGGCCGATTCATTCCCGGACGGACGGACCAATGGGGCGGAAAAAGCCGGAGATAACGCGTTTCGCCGAACCGTCGATCCACCAACAGGACGATCCCGCGGTCTTTTTCAGAGCGGATCACGCGTCCAGCTGCTTGCAAAACACGATTCATTCCTGGAAATAAATAAGCGCAATCAAACCCCGCTGGGCGGACGCTTGCCTCGTCGAGCGTGGCTTGGGCCTGTTGCTCGAAGTAAGCTCTGATCAAATCCCGTTGCCAGCAGAGCTGAGGCAAACCAACGCCGACGATGATTGATCCGGCCAGCTTTTCATTTCTGAACTCGATGCCCTCGCCAAAAATTCCGCCCATCACCGCGAACCCGACTCGAGATCCGCTCCGTTCAAAAGCGTCCAGGAACTCCGCGCGCGCGGCGTCGTCCATGCGCGATCGTTGCGCGAGCAGCGGAACAGTCGGAAACAATTTTTGGAAATGGGCGGCGACACGCTCGAGGTAGGCGAAGGAAGGAAAGAAAACGAGATAATGGCCAGTTTTCGCTTGGACGACTGCCCCGACCGCTTCGGCCACCGCGTTGATCGACTGATCGCGCTCTTTGAATTCAGTTGAGATTCCGCTCGCCAGGAGGACAGCGAGATTGGAAGCGGGGAATGGGGAGGGGATCCTCAGCAGGTCGTCACGGGATTCCCCGCCGAGGGCTTCACGAAAAAATTCAACGGGCGTCAAAGTTCCGGAGAAGAGCAGGGCGGCCGAGGCGCGTTGCCAGGCGTGACGGAGTTGCGCGGAGGGATCGACACAAAAGAGATGAAGCCGGGCGTGTTTCCCGTCACGTTCCAAAACGGCAGCGTAGCGGTGATCGAAGGATTGGAGGACGCGCAGAAATGCGGCGGCCTGGAAATAACCTTCGGCCATGATTGGCCGCAGGGCAGGCATGTGGTTCTGGGCAAGCCAGACATCAGCCCGCCGTAAAAATTTTTTCAGCGCCGGGACCAACGCATGTGGCTCCTCGGGCAACAGCGCCACGGCGCTTTCGTTGGCCGCCCATGTTGGAGCAAGGGCGCGCCGCCACTTCGCGAACTTTCGGGAAATCGTTTGAATGGCTTTCGCGCACTCCGGCGCGCAGTCCATTAATGCAGCGGCAGTGACGCGCAGTTCGGATTCGCTCAGCTCAGCCGAGAACATTTGACGAGCGCGATCGAGAAGATTGTGCGCTTCGTCCACGAGGAAGACATCGCCGGATGCGTCCGAGAAATAGTCGCGCAGGCAAGCGCCGGGATCGAACGCGTAATTGTAATCGCAAATCACGGCATCCGACCAAGAGGTGGCGTCCTGGGCGAGGGCGAAGGGACAAACTTGGTGGCGAGCGGCGACGGCTTCGACGGCTGGGCGGTTGATTTCTTCCAACCCGAGCAAATCGCGGAGCGCGGGCTTGACGCGGTCGTAGTAACCGAGAGCGAGCGGGCAGGTCGAGATGTCGCAACCGATTTCGCTTTGGCGGCAAACTTTTTCACGCGCGGTCAAAGTCAGAGCGCGCAATTTGAGGCCCGCCTCCCTGAGGGAACGCAGGGCCTTTTCCGCGATGGTTTGGCCTGAACCTTTCGCGGTCAGATAAAAGAATTTCTGAACCTTGCCCTCCCCGAGAGCCTTGATGGTGGGGAACAGGGCCGCCATCGTTTTGCCGATTCCGGTTGGAGCTTCCGCGAAAAGCTTTTTGTGGTGTGAGATCGCGCGGTAGACAGCGACGGCGAATTGGCGCTGGCCTGGGCGGTAACTCGAGAAGGGAAAGGAAAGTTTGGCGATGGAAGCGTCGCGGGCTTGGCGCCACCGCTGCAGTTCGGTCAACCAGAGAATGTATTCGGCGGTGACTTTCTGAAAAAAGCTCAGCAGTTCGTCGCGTGAAAAAGTTCGCCGCAGTTCCACCACTTCCTGACTGTCGAGCTGAAGATAGGTGAGCTGAAGGCCGACTTCCTGGCATTGGTTTTGTGCCGCGTGCATGGCCGCATAAAATTTCCCTTGCGCCCAATGGAGCATGTCGCCGCCGGGTTGGGGCGGGCCGAAGGTGGTTTTAATTTCTTCGATCCAGGGCGCTCCCGCGGCTGTCCAAAAACCGTCGATCCTGCCGGAGATCTCCAGCGCCAGCTCGGCCGTCTCGATCCGGTGCGAGATGGAAAGTTCTTTCTCGTAGCCGTTCGGCCGGCTGCGTTGGATCTGCTGATGTCCCCGAGTTCCCTCGGTCGCGCGCCAAAGGCTGCTCCAGCCGGCGCCGCGGCCCCCAAGATCACCAGTCCGGAGCACGAACGCCACGAGATCGCGCACGGAGGCGTTAAAGCGGGCTTTTTCCACGGGCCGACCGTAACGCATTTTGTTTGGGGGGGAAAGGTGCGACGTCAGATGACTGAGGTGTTTTCGCACATCTGCGCTTGGCACTGGCGTTGCTCCCTGGGGTAGTGCGTCGAAAGGGTGCTTATGTTGGAACGGCCCGTGTTTCAAGTGGTCCCCGCGGAGGACGGGGTTTGGAAGGTGCTCAGAGATGGCCGGTCACGGCCACACTTTGAATCGCCCGACAAAATGTCAGCGATCAGAGTGGCGAAGCGGCTGGCGAAAACCCATCGCTGCGCTGAGGTGCTGATCCGAAACCAGGACGGAATTGTGGAGACTAAACAATTTTACGCCCAAGAAACCCGGAATATTTAAAAGCAAGCTCGAATCGCTCGCGAGAACCGCGGCCGCTTCGAGCGCGCTCGAAGAAAGAACTTATGTCTGTTTATTTCACATGCAAACATTGCCAGCGCGAGCATCCGGCGCCCCTGTATTTTGCGAATGAGGCGGCGTTTCGGTTCGAGACGTTTGGCTCAAATAATTTCGTTTGTCCAATCACTCAAAAAAAGGCCGCGTATGACAAACGGGACATGTTCTGGACGAATTGGCGGGAGCCTGAGCGCGGTGACCGGCCGCGCGGTCCAGGTTTTTTAGCGCTTCGGTTATGTTGTCGATGATTTCAGGTTGATGATCGAGAGACAGGGTTGATCGAAAGAAAAAGGCCGCGCGTGGGCGCGGCCTTTTTGTTTTTAGCGTGCGACGAACTCGCCTTTTACTTAATTATTTGATGTCGGGGGTGTCCGTGCGGATGACGGAATGCGCCACCAGGGTTCCGTCTGCTTCGCGGTGGAACCCGACTCGAACGTTGTAGCCAACCTTCAGGTCAACCAACTTTGGATTGCGGTTGTTTTTCAGCTGAATCATCGGCCTTTCCGAAAAGGCGAACGTCTGTGTTCCGGATGGACCGCTAATGGTCATGGTTCGTTCTTCCGGATGAATGGCGGTGATTTGGCCGCGCATCATGGTGCGGCCTTCCGCATCGAAGCTCCGGCCGTACGTCCGCGCGCCGGCGTTGTACCGGGTTGTGTCGTGAGAATAACCGTAGCCCGTATTCATCTCGCCCTGCACTCGGGCGTTGTTCGGGTAGCCTCCCGAGGAATAAGTCGACGATGATGAGGTGTTGTCGTAGGAGCGCGCTCGAGATTCGGGTGAACCAGACCAGTATTGGCGATTCATCTCTTCGCCATAACTGCGATTGCGATCTTCGTCGCTGTAACGATCGGAACGGTAACTCGGAGCCGTTTCGTAGGTTCGAGATTCGAACCGATAGCCCTGGCCGGGCTCGTAGGTCGAAGTCGACCGCGGATATTCAGTCGAATAGCTCTCCGAGCGTCCTTGGTAGTCGTATCGGTTCTGGTTGTAGGGATACTCGTTTCGGTATCGAGTGGATTCCTGATCGTCGTAGCGCCGCGTCGTGCTGGCGTCCCTGTCCCAATCGGTTGTTCCCGAAGTGCGATCCCGATCCATCATGCGATCTTGATCGAACGAACGGCCGGTGCGGTCTCGATCGTAGCTGTTGGATTGGTTGAACCTGTAATCATTGGAAGACCTGCCCGTTTGGCTGAAGCGATCGGGCTCCGAGGAACGTCCCGCTTGATTGAACCGGTCCTGGTCATAGGAGCGACTCGTGGCGCCGTAACGATCCTGGTCGGAGTAGCGTCCGCCGGTCGTACTGAAGCGGTCTTGATCGAACGAGCGGCTGGATGTGCCGAAGCGGTCCTGGTCAGAATATCGACTGCTGGTCGTGCCGAAGCGGTCCTGATCGGAAGTCCCAAACCGATTTTGGTCCGAGCTTCGGCCGCTCTGGTTGAAACGGTCCTGGTCGAAGTTGCCTTCGTTGGAATATCTGCGGAAGCTTTCCTGGCGCGAACGGCCGGGCATGTTCTGCCACAAATCGGCCGAGGCGCCCCAGCTTGGATTCGAGGGGTCAGGCCAATTGGATTGACTCAGACTGGTCGCGCTTTGCAGGCGCTGTTTGTCGACGTTGAGCGTCAGATTTTGATCGGAGGTGTGTTGGAAAACATCAGCGGGCACTGCGATCATCTTGTCGGTTCCGGACGAGTCATTGGCGCTGAGGACCAGGTATGAAATCCGCCCCGAATCGAGATCGAGCACGACCTCTTTGATTTTTCCGAGGCTTTCACCTTGTTGGTTTTTGACATCCATTCCGACAAGTTTGCTGGCCTTGTTGAGTTTGGTGACGCCCTGTCGTTGATGGGAGCCCGATTGGGTTCCGTATGGCGTTGTGCTTTTTGTGTTTTGGTCGTCAGTGGAAGTGGACGAACTGTTCTGGCCGTGGATGGTGGCCCCGGCCAAGCCCAAGCTTAAGGCGGTGATTGCGCCCGTAAACGCGAGTCGTTTTCTTGTCATCATAGAGGCTCTCTCTCCTTTCCGTTGGTTTACCGTCGAACAACCGCTAACCACGGCTGTCCGCGCCCGAAGAAGGAAACCCTCCGCCGTGCTCGACACTAAAACAATTCGGTCTGACCGGCGTGGCCTCTTTCCATCGGACGACTGATCCAAAACAAGAACGCACATGCGGGCGTAATTCCTAGGCGGCGGAGGGCCTGATTTTAAATTAAGAATTTTTCTGAAGGACTATCAGGAGAGGTTTGGCGTGGGCCTGGTTTTGTTCCGGCATTGCCTCGGCCTTAGTCCCGTGGCATACCTCCCGCGATGAAATACCGACGTTTCGGCCGGACGGAACTGCGCATGCCCGTGATTTCCTGCGGCGGAATGCGCTACCAATTCAAGTGGCAAGATGTCGATCCGAACGAGGTTCCCGCTGACAACCAGGCGAATCTCGAAGCGACGATTCGGCGCGCGGTGGAACTCGGGATCAATCACATTGAAACCGCCCGGGGTTACGGGTCGTCCGAAATGCAGCTTGGCCGGATTCTTCCTTCCTTTCCGCGCGACAAAATTTTCGTTCAAACGAAAGTGGCCCCGACGGAGAATCCAGAAGAGTTTCTCCGCACGTTCGACCAATCGATGCGGCGCCTGCGCTTGGATCATGTCGATTTGCTGGCCTTGCACGGAATCAATCACCGGCAGCACCTCGAGTTCGCTCTAAAGAAGAATGGCTGCGTGGCGGCCGCGCGCCGGCTGCAAAAGAGCGGCCGGGCGCGATTCGTTGGCTTTTCGACCCATGCCACGACGGACATCATTTTGGAAGCGGTGCGGAGCGATCAGTTCGATTACGTGAATGTCCACTGGTATTTCGTGAACGATCTCAACTGGGCTGCGGTTGAAGCTGCGCACCAGCGGGACATGGGCGTGTTCATCATTAGCCCGAATGACAAGGGTGGAAAGCTATACGCGCCGCCGCCGAAAATGGTCGAGCTTTGCGCGCCACTGACGCCGATGCAATTCAATGACCTTTATTGTTTGAGCCGCCCACAGGTCCACACCTTAAGCTGCGGCGCCGCGCGGCCGAGCGATTTTGACGAGCACGTCCGTGGGCTGGCGCATTATGACGGCATGGCGGAGCAGGTGGGCCCGATCCAAGCGAGGCTGGAAAACGCCATCGACACCGCCGTGGGCAAGGAGTGGCGGGAGCATTGGTTTGAAGGCTTGCCGCATTATGTCGATGTTCCAGGCCAGATCAACATCATGGAGATCCTCCGCCTTTGGACCTATGCCAAAGGGCTGGATTTGGTCGATTGGGCGAAGATGCGCTACAACTTGCTCGGGCAAGGGGATCACTGGTTTCCGGGGGAGAACGCAGCTGACGTCGATGACGCGAAACTGTCCCCGCGCCTCGAGAAGAGCCGGTTTCGCGATCGCATTCCTGACATTCTTCGCGAAGCGCATCGGTGGTTTTACGAGAAGCCGCAAAAGCGCCTGAGCCAAAGTTGAGGAATGCCGGGCGGCGGATCAAACGCAACGGGCGGAAGGATGGGACGACTCGATTGGGGGGAAAACTTCCGCAGCTGCGCTTGATTGTTCGGGAGTCACGGTTTCGGGCCCATTCCGTTCGGCGGTTCCACGCGTGCGATCACACAGGCGTTCGGATTGAAATATTTCGCGGCGACTTCCTTGATCTGATCGAGAGTCACGGCTTCCAACCGGATGTCCTCCGCGTCCGAGTGGCGATAACCGAGGCCATACAATTCATCCAGCGCTGTGGTCATGGCATGATGTCCGAGATCCTGCCGTGAGATTTTTTTCTGGCCGATGATTTTGGCCTTCGCTCGTTTCAGTTCGATCTCGGTCAATCCATCGCGCCGGAGGCTTTCCGCTTCGGCGAGAAGTTCGGTTTCAACCTGCGCGGCTTTTTCCGGAGCGGTGCCGGCATAAAAAGCAAAATAGCCCGGCTGCAATCCGAGAAAGTTTTGGGCGCCGACGTAATAGGCGAGACCAAGCTTTTCGCGGATGCGAAGGAACAACCGGGATCCGAGATCGCTGAGAGCTTCCTGGAGCAACTCGAGCGCATAGCGATCCGGGTGTTTGAGGTTGACCCCGGGAAAGCCGATCACGAGCACGGCTTGTTTTTTATCGCGGAGCTCGATTTCGCGTTTGATCTCGTGCAGGTGAATGGCGCCATTTTGTTCGGGCACACTGCCGCCTCGAGGCCAGTGGCCGAGCACACGATCGAGAGCGTCGCGGACGGCCGCGGGATTGACATCGCCGTAGATGGCGAGGACGGAATTGTTCGGAACGATTAAACGGTGGAAGAGCTGCTCGAGATCCGTTCTCTGAAGCCGGGCGACGGTTTCCTCCGTGCCTTGGACGTCCAAGCCGTAGCTGGCGTCGCCGTACAGCCCGCGCCGCATGAGCCGGCTCGCGCTTTGCAGGGGCTGATCTTTTTGAGCCCGGATGCCCGCCAATTGGATGGCCCTTTCGCGCTCGAGGCTTCCTTCGGGAAACGTTGGATTCAACAGCACATCCGCGAACAACTCTATTCCCGGAGTGAAATCGTCGCTTAAAACTTCCGCGCTCAGCCCGAGGCTGTTATTTCCCCCGTAAGTATCGATGCTGCCGCCGAGTGATTCAATTTCGGTGACGATTTGTTCGGCGGATCGAGTTTTCGTTCCTTTGATCAGGAGTTTCGACATGAGCAACGAGGCCCCGTTTTTGTCGGGGGACTCGGCCAGCACGCCGCCCTGAAAGACCGCGTGCAAGTGGACGAAGGGGAGGCGATGGTCCTCCTTCAGCAAGACTCTCAAGCCGTTGGCGAGCTGGAATGATTGGACGGGATGGTCCGTGAGGATTTCAGGCGTGGCGATGGGCTTTGGCTTCCAGCCTTTCGGCAACAACGCGTAAAGTGTCCGATTCTCGGGGGTGAGGTATTGCCGGGCGACGCGCTTGAGATCTTCCGGTGTGACCTTTTTGACTCGCGCGAGATAGCGTTCGGAAAAGTTCAGATCGGTCGCGGCCATCCAGTTTGAGCCGAGGTCTTGCGCCTGGCCTTGCATGGTTTTGCGCGTGGCGAGCGTTGCGGCCGTGAATTGCTTGACCGCTTTTGTCAGCTCGGCCTGAGGAACCGGGTCGCGTTTCATGCGCTCGATTTCGGTCAGCAACGCTTCTCGCGCGGCATCGAACTTGTCCGCATCAACCACGGCGCTCACGCCGAGCAAGCCGGGATTGCCTGGATTGTACGTCCAAGCGTCCGCGCCATGGACAACGCCCTTTTTCTCGCGGACCTCCTGGTAAAGCCGCGAGCTATGGCCGGAGCCGAGCAAGGTGGCCACCACATCGAGGGCCGCGATGTCCGGGTGGCGGAGGTCGGGAATGTGCCAGGCGAAGTGCAAGTGGCCGAGTTCGACCGGGGCGTCTTCGATGAGTTCGCGTTGGGCTGCTTGCCGCTGTTCCTGCGGCAGGACGACAGGCGGGAGCGGTTTTGTTTTTGAACTCTTGAATGCTTCGAGAATTTGGCTTTCGACCGTGGCGGTGTCGATGTCCCCGACGACGACGAAAAAGATATTATTCGGAACGTATTTCTCGCGGTAATACGCCAGCACATCCTCGCGCTGGACCTGGTTGAACACGTCGGGATATCCAATGATGGTGTAACGGTACGGGCTTTGGGTGTAGGCCGTCTCGAACAGGCGCCGGCTCGAACGCCGCCCCGGGTCGTCCTGGTTCATGTCCATCTCACGGACAATGACATCCTTTTCCTTTTCGAGTTCTTCCGGAGGCAAACTGGCGTTTTGCACGATATCGCAGAGGATATCGATGGCGGTGTGCGCCCCGGTGTTTGGGACGTTGATCCAATAAACGGTCCGATCGAACGAGGTGTAGGCGTTCATGTACCCGCCCGCCTCTTGCACTTCCTGATCAATCCGCCCTGCGCCCCGCGTTTTCGTTCCTTTGAAGAGCATGTGCTCGAGAATGTGCGACAGGCCAGCGCCGAGCCATTTGCCTTCATCGATGCTGCCGGCTTTGCACCAAGCCTGGGCGGAAACCACCGGCGCGGTGTGATCCTCGCGAGTGATCAACGTTAAACCGTTATCAAACATCTTGAGCCGAGTTCCGGGCGGCAGGGCTGGTATTTCGGGTTCGAATTGTGAATCCGACATCATAAAAAACAGAATAATCCAGGTGAGCGAGATTACAAACGGGCGCCGGGTTCAGGATCAAATTTCATTTTCGGTCTGGCGCCGATGGAATTTTTCAACAAGGTTTTAGTGAGGCGGGCCTCAGACCAGGCGAGTTGAAAAAAATAATCACACCCGAATTCCAAGCCATGTTTCCTCCCCCCCGCCTCGCTAATAGATTCCTTGAGGCAGACGGCCCCGATTTGGTTGAGAATGAAAAGTTGACTCAAATGCAATGACTTTTGAGGTTCAAGGAATCTAGTGCTTCTCCGGACTTTGCGCGGGTTTGGATTCGCGCGGGGTTGCGGGGGGAGAACTCGGCCGGAACGGTTTGAGGAAAGCTTCCTCGAAATTGTAACCGTCTTTGAAATCCGCGCGGGAGTCGGAGTCGGTTTTATTGAGCAAACCGGCTTCAACCATGTTGAAGACGATCTCGCCAAAATCGTCGGTTCGCCGAACGCCCCATTCGTGAAGCAGGGTGAGGGACATCGGACCGTATTGTCGGAGAGCGTAATCACGAATCCCATCGAGGAGTTCCTCGCCGCTCACGTGCCGGAGTTGTTGTTCCTGTTTTTTGCAGATTTCTTTCTGGGTATGATCGAGGGCCTCGCGCACGAACAAATAAGCGTCGCGGTGATAACGCGGATCTTTGGCCGTGATTTTTTCGAGGACTTCTTCGAAATGGATCGCTTGCATAAATTCAAGGCCTGGACTCGGCTTCGGTGGGCGCGGGCGGGTGCGCCAGACGATACGATTTGACCGCCCATCCAGTGAGCATCAGAAACAGCACGGCCAGCAGGACGTTCCTTTGTTGTCGGGTGAGTGGAAGCATCAGGCGTTCGTTGCAGAATAGCTTTTCAAAATGTCCGAGGATGATGCATTTCGGCATGGTCAATTCACGACAATATTAACCAGCCGTTTGGGCACCACGACAACTTTCTGGATCTTTTTCCCTGCCAGGAAGGGCTGCGCTTTGTCGGCCGTGACCGCCGCTCGCTCAATTTCCGCGGCGGTGGCGTTGACTGGCACAACAATCCGATCACGCAGCTTGCCGTTCACTTGCACGGGGATTTCGAGGGTTTCCTCAACGAGAATTGCAGGATCAAATTGAGGCCAGGGCAAATATGCCATAGTCCCGAGCGAACCGGGCGGGCTCATGTGCTTGGACAATTTCGCGAACAACTCCTCCGCCGCGTGCGGCGCGAATGGCTGGAGCAAGATCAAAAAATCGCGCAGCAACGCCGCTGGTTTAATCGGCCAGCTGATCGCTTCGTTGACGAACACCATCAAAGCGGAGATAGCCGTGTTGAACCGGAGGTGTTCCATGTCTTCGGTGACTTTTTTGATGCAGGCGTGCAGCGCTTTGAGCTGGGACGCGTTCGGCGTCGTCTCTTGAATCGCCGCGCTCACTTGGATTGCTTCCAGCAGTTCAGCGGCTTTGTCCGGCTGTGCTGTGGTGGCCTGTTCGAATTCAGTTTCGCTCGCCTCGTCGATGAACAAACGCCACACCCGGCCGAGGAAACGGTAAACGCCTTCGACGCCTTTGGTGCTCCACGGCTTCATCATTTCCAGCGGCCCCATGAACATTTCGTAAAGTCGAAAAGCGTCAGCGCCGTAAGCGCGGACGATTTCGTCCGGGTTGATGACATTGCCGCGTGCCTTCGACATCTTTTGATTGTCTTCGCCCAGAATAATTCCCTGGTTCACCAGCTTGTGGAATGGTTCTGGAGTGGAAACGCACCCGAGATCAAACAGGACCTTGTGCCAAAACCGGGAATAGAGCAGGTGCAGGACAGCGTGCTCAGCGCCCCCGACGTAAAGATCGACCCCGCCTGCGCGCGTGGCGCCCAGCGACGGCGCTGAACCGGTCATCCAGTACGATTCGAGCTCGCGCCGGCAGAACTGATTCGGGTTCCCCGGGTCGAGATACCGCAAATAGTACCAGCAACTGCCGGCCCACTGCGGCATGGTATTGGTTTCGCGCGTCCCGCCATGCGGATGACTCAACCATTCACGCGCGCGGGCGAGGGGCGGTTCGCCCGAACCGGTCGGTTTAAAATCGGTTAGCGGCGGCAGCTCGAGGGGCAATTCAGATTCTGGCAACGCTTCGTGCCGGTCACTTTTCCAAACGATTGGGAAGGGCTCTCCCCAGTAGCGCTGGCGGCTGAAGAGCCAATCCCGGAGTTTGTAATTGATCGTTTTCGCGCCCAAGCCGCGGTCGCCGAGCCAAGCCGTAATTTTCCGCTTCGCTTCGGGCGTGGCCAGGCCGTTGAGAAAATCTGAGTTCACTGACGTGCCGTCACCGACAAAGCCGATCGATTCTTCGCCGGCGGGCGCCTGAACGACCTGGCGAATGGGAAGGTCGAATTTCGTGGCGAACTCGAGGTCGCGGGTGTCGTGCGCCGGGACGGCCATGATCGCGCCGGTCCCGTAATTAATCAGGACGTAATCGGCAATCCAGATGGGGATCCGCTCGTGGTTGACCGGATTGATGGCGTAAGCGCCGGTGAACACGCCGGTCTTTTCTTTCGCCAATTCGGTGCGTTCGAGGTCGCTTTTGCCGGCGGCGAATTTGCGATAAGCCGCGACGGCGCTCGAAGGAGTTTGGGTGGCATCGAGGTCCGTTCCTTTTTTCCACAGCTCCGGAGTTTGCGCCGGCCAGGATTCTGGGAGCAGTTCGTCGACGAGTTTGTGTTCCGGCGCCAGGACCATGTAAGTCGCGCCAAAGAGCGTGTCTGGGCGCGTGGTGAAAACGGAAATGGCCTGATCGCTCCGCTCGATTTTGAATTGGACCTCCGCGCCTTCGGATCGGCCGATCCAATTTCGCTGCATTTCTTTGAGCGAGGCTGACCAATCGAGCTGGTCGAGATCGTTGAGGAGGCGTTCGGCATACGCGGTGATCCGGAGCATCCATTGGCGCATGGGCTTGCGGATGACCGGGAAATTGCCGCGCTCGCTGCGGCCATTAATGACTTCTTCATTGGCGAGAACGGTTCCGAGCGCTGGGCACCAATTGACCGGCGCTTCGGCGACATAAGCCAGCCGTTTCGAATCCCGGTACTCGCGTTTCTGTTCTTCCGTTTTGGCTTCCGGCGGATAAGCCAGGTTTTCAATCGGCTCCGCTTTGTTGGTCTGGGGATTAAACCAGGAATTATAAAGCTTGAGGAAAATCCATTGCGTCCATTTGAAGTAACCGGGATCGGTCGTGTCGATTTCCCGGGACCAATCGTAACTGAAGCCGAGGGAATTTATCTGCCGTTTGAAAGTGGCAATGTTCGTCTCGGTGGTCTTGCGCGGGTGCTGGCCGGTTTGAATGGCGTATTGCTCCGCAGGAAGGCCGAATGCATCCCAGCCCATCGGGTGGAGCACATTGAAGCCCGCGGCCCTTTTGTAACGGGCCAGAATATCGGTGGCCGTGTAACCCTCCGGATGGCCGACGTGCAATCCCGCGCCGGACGGATACGGGAACATGTCGAGAATGTAGAATTTGGGAGGAAGCGCGCCGCCATGCCGCTGGACGAACGGATGATTTTGCGGCACGGACTCACCCGGATTCCAGGCGCGAAAGGCCTGCTGATCTTTCCAGGCGCGCTGCCAACGCGCCTCGATGAGGTCAAAAGGGTATTGCTTTCGCGGACTCGACATAGAGCGGGGATGATGCTAAAACCGCTGCCCCAGGGCAACGTCAGAGTTGGTCAGCGACGGTTGAGAGGCGGTCAACGATTCCACAAGTCCGCGGCGGGCTGATCGCGGTTTGTGGAGAATTTCGTCAGGAACAAAAAGCTGAGAGTTGCCTCTTACAGCAGAAGACTTGAGGAAACCGATCCTGATATGGCTTTGCGATTAGGAAAGATTTTCGAAAGGGCTCGCGCATGACCGCGCGAGAACCGACTCCAGACCGCCGCCAGCGAAAGTGGCGCGCGGGAATATGTCTTTTGTTTTGCGCTCTGGCGCTTGGCGGCGTGAGTTTCAGCTCTTGCTCGACTCTGCCAGGAGCGGTCCTGAATCCACCCGCAATCGAGGGCGCCCATTACGTCGGCAACCTTTCCTGCGCGGATTGCCACACCAACATCACGCGGGTATTTGCGATGAGCCCGCACGCCCGTTTCTTCAAAGAGAAACCGTCCGCGACCGAGATTAGTGGTTGCGAATCGTGTCACGGTCCCGGGAGCAAGCACGTCGAAGCCGGGGGCGGCCGGGGGAAATTCATCGTCAATCCAGGGCGCGATCCTTCCAGCTGTTTTCAATGCCATTTGGATGTTCATGCGGAATTTAATTTGCCGCACCATCATCCGCTCCCGGAAGCACGGCTGAATTGTGTGGCGTGCCACGACCCTCACGGCATGGACATTTTTAAACCGGCCACCGGGCTGGCCATGGCGCGGCTGAATCAGAATTGCGCGACCTGCCATCGCGAGCAAAGCAAACCGGTCGTGTTCGAGCACGAAGCGATGCGGGAGGGTTGCACGGTCTGCCATCAACCGCACGGTTCGGTAAACCGCATGTTGCTGGTGGAACGCGACGCGAACTTGTGCCTGAAGTGCCACGCACAAATCCAAGGGCGGGACGTCGCGCCGGGCGAACTGTTCATCGGCAAGGTTCCTCATTCCGCTTTCTTGACCCAGGGCACGTGTTGGAGCGCCGGTTGCCACACCGCGATTCACGGGTCGAACATGAGCGCGTTGATGCTCTACTGAAATGCGCAAACGGGCTGTCATTCTCGGACCGTTCATGTTTTGGGCGGCTGGCTTTTTGCCAGCGGCAGCGGCGGACGTGGATGTCTCGAAGTTGCCGCCGCTCAGCGCAAAAAAAATTGATTTCGACGCGGACGTTCGGCCGCTTTTCGAAAACCATTGTTATCGGTGCCACGGATTGGAACGACCAAAGAGCGGGTTTCAACTCACGAACCGTGCAGCGGCGTTGAAAGGGGGAAAGAACGGGGTCGATATCATGCCGGGAAAAAGCGCGGAAAGTCCGCTGATCCATTACGTGGCCGGCTTAGTCGAGGACATGCAAATGCCGCCGGAAGGAAAGGGCGAGCCGCTGACTGCAGAAGAGATTGGGATGTTGCGCGCGTGGATTGACCAGGGCGCGATTTGGGGGAAAACACCTGTGTTGGCGGGACCGCCGATTGAATTTCGTATTTCACCGGAACTGCGTTGGACAACCGTCACCGGCAACGAACAAAAATTTCGCGAACAGTTCCGCATGCGCGAGGGGTGGTCCGGCGGGGCGGAAAGATTTTCACTGGAACAGAATATTGATGATCGCACGCGCGTCACGGTCGATGGCCGGGCGCTGGGCGGGCAGGAGGACTATCGCGTGGCGATGACGATTGAGCGGCGTGATCTCGGGTTCATTCGGACGGGCGCGGAGCAATATCGTTTGTGGTCCGACGATCTGGGAGGGCACAACCCGGCCTTGACGCCGCAGGTGTTTTCGTTGGATCGCGATTTGCACATGGACGTCGGACGCGCGTGGTTTGATGCCGGGCTGACCTTGCCGAACTGGCCAAGGATCGTCGCTGGGTACGAATACCAGAACAAGGATGGGGAAAAGTCGCTGCTCGAATGGGGAAGCGTCAGCTCTGCGAGCGGCGCGGCGCGGAAGATTTATCCATCCTGGAAAGAAATCGACGAGCAGGTTCACATCATGAAGCTCAACGTTTCGCAGGAGATCAATGGGTTTCGTTGGGAGGACGATTTCCGGGCCGAACTCTACGATTTGGAAACGCGCCGCCATGATGTTCTCGAATTCAGTTTGGACAAGGATGCGCTGGAAAAGGGCGTGGTGGTGAAGGAGGCGCAGGACCATTTTCAAGCGGCCAACAGTGTTCGCCTCGAACGCCAGGCGCTGGATTGGCTCTACGTCTCCGGCGGATATTTGTTCACGATTCTCGATGGTGAAGCCGCCTTCCGGCAGAGCACATTTTTAACTCCGACCGCGACGATCCCGATTTTTCCCGACGACAAGTTTTGGTTCAGCCAGCGTTTGTTGCTCGATCAGACGGTTCACATGTTTAATTTGAATGCGCTGGCTGGACCGTGGGACGGGCTGAATTTTTATGGGGGCGTTCAGAACGAGTGGATGCGCCAACACGGATTGGGAAATGTGCGCCTGGATGAAGGGGTTGGCTTGCCGGGATTTGAGCCCGAACCCGTGCTGGTCGATTCGGATCTGGACAAAGCGGCGGTCGAGGAGCGAGTCGGGATGCGCTACACGGGGATTCCGCTGACCGTATTATTTGCTGAAGCGCGCTGGGACCAACAGAGCATCGGCCAATTTGAAGAGCAAGTGGGCGGGGATCACGCGTTCCTGCGCGACACGGATGCCTCGAGCCAATTGCAGGAATACAAAACCGGGTTTGCGATTTCTCCGTGGGTTCCGGTGTCGTGGGAAACCCAAGTGAAATTCAAAGAGAACGACAGCGGCTACAATCATCGGCGGGACGAGGCCTTTGGCGGGCCGAACGTGGGATATTCCGCGTTCATCCGTTCGCGACGCGTCGAAAGCGAGGAGGTTGAGACCAAGCTGGTGCTGCGCCCCGCGCGATGGCTCAAAACGACGTTGTCCTATCGATTGGTCGCGTCGGATTACCATACCGCGACTGATCCCGTGATCGTTCCTGAAGTCATTATTCCCGGACTGCCGCCGTTTCCAGCGAGCATCACCACGCCCGGAGGCGAGGTGTTTGCCGGCAATTATGACGCGCACGTTTTTAGTTTGAACAACACTTTGAATCCGTGGACGCGCTGGCGCTTTTCAGGAACGTTCTCCTATCAAAAAGCCAGAACGAGCACGGCGCGGGCGAGCTTTCCCGGGGTCGTGGATTACCAAGGCGATGTTTATTCGGCTTTGACCGAGGCCGCTTTTCATCTGAACGCCGCGACTGACTTGGACGCCGGCTACAATTTTTCGTGGGCGAATTTTTCGCAGGGGCAATATGCCGCGGGGCAACCGCTCGGGATCGAATATCGGCGACACGAAGCTCATGCCGGCATTACCCGGCGTTTTCAGAAGAGCATCACTGCTCGGCTGCAGTATGCGTTTTACCGTTACGACGAACCAACTTTAAGCGGGGCGGCTGATTTCACGGCGCATGGTGTCATGGGATTGCTCAGCTTCGTTTTTCCGTAAACCTTTTTTTATCCAAGGAGTCTCATGAGAAAATTATCCTTCATGTTTGTTGTCTTGTTTTCCGCCGCTCGAATCGCAACCGCCAACACGGTGGTGGTGGAATTGTCCAATTTTAAATTCGTTCCCTCGACGGTGACGATCAATGTGGGCGACACGGTCACGTGGGTGAGTCGCCAGGGAAACCATGATGTACAGAGCGATTCGGCGCTGTTCAAGAGCCCGTTTCCTGTCTCCACTTTTTCATTCACGTTTACCCAGGCCGGCACCATTCCATATCACTGCAATCCGCACCGGTCGTTCGGCATGGTTGGGACCGTGATTGTCCAAGCCGCGCCGCAGAACGTTCCTCCGACCGTCAGCATTGCGAGTCCCGCGAACGGCGCCAGTTTCACGGCTCCAGCCACCGTGCCGGTCAGCGTCAGTGCGTCTGACAGCGACGGCAGCATCGCGAAAGTCGAGCTCATTTCAGGGAGGACAGTGGTCGGCACGCTGACGAGCGCCCCGTACGATTTCACTTTGCAGAACCTCGCCGCCGGCGCTTACACGTTGACGGCGCGGGCGACGGACAATGCCGGAGCTGCGACCGTTTCCAGTGGCGTGAGCATCACCGTTACGGCAGCGAATGCGCCTCCTTCCGTTTCGATCACCACGCCCACAGAAGGCGCGATTTTCAAAACGACGGACACGATCACGATTGAAGCTGCCGCGTCAGATGCGGATGGCAGCGTCGCGAAAGTGGAGTTTTTCCAAAATGGCATTGCGGTGGGGAGCGCCAACAGTTCCCCGTTCCGCGTTAGCGCCAGCTTGGCGGCGGGAAACTATGCGCTCACGGCGCAGGCTACCGACAATCAAGGAGCCACGACCACGTCCGCCGCGGTGAATATTTCGGTTCAAGCCGTTGCGCCTCCGTCTGCCCCGCAGTTAAGCGGGGCCAAGCGGCTGCCGGATGGATCATTTCAATTCGTGGTGACGAGCCAGAAGGGACGCACGCACGTGATCCAGGCGTCGAGCGATCTCGCCACCTGGAGCGCCATTCAAACGATTGTGCCCGACAGCGACACCTTTACGGTGACGGACGGTTCCGCGGCAGGAGTCCGGCTGAGATTTTATCGCGTGCAGGCGCTGTAGATCGCATTATTCTCCGGCAGTGATCACATTGCTGGTTGCCACGCGGAACGCGCACAAGGTCCAGGAGATTCAATCACTCCTTTCGGACGCGTGCCGATGTGTCAGCTTGCGGGATCTTCCAGGCGCTCCGGAAGTGGTCGAGGATGCCGGCACGTTCGCAGGCAATGCCACGAAGAAAGCGATCACGCTGGCGCGCTGGGTTGCGCAAGACCCAGGCCGTTTTTCGGCGGAAAAGCTTTTTGCCCTGGCGGACGATTCGGGATTGGAAGTGGACGCGCTCGGCGGCGCGCCGGGGGTGCACTCGGCGCGTTTCGCTGCGGTGGGCCGCGCTGAGACAGGGAACTCTCCCGATTCTGAGAACAATGCACGACTCCTGAGTTTGCTCCGGGAAATTCCGGTGGAAAAGCGGACCGCACGTTTTCGCTGTGTTCTGGCGCTCGCGCCGGTTGTGCGGCTGGGATGGAGCACCGCGTCGCCGGTTTGTTCCGCTGACGAAATTGAGTTGAGCACTGAACTGTTCGAGGGGACGTGCGAGGGCAAGATTGATTTTGCGCCGAGGGGGAAGAGTGGATTCGGTTACGATCCATTATTCATTCCAAATGGCTTTACCGAATCATTCGGGGAACTAGGGGAGGCGGTCAAAAACCGAATCAGTCATCGGGCGCGTGCCATCGAAAAATTGCGCCGACGGCTTGTCAAGGAATAGGCGCCTTTGGAAACTTCAGGCGAGCGGTTGCGATAAGTTTTCATTCGTGCCGTTGGCAAAAGCGCGAAAGTTCATGCCGGTGGTTTGCGTGTTCATCTGATCCAGCCTAGATTTCGAGCGGGAGAATTTATGCGAGCGATTTGGAAAGGAGCAATCAGTTTCGGTCTCGTCAACATTCCTGTCGGGCTGTATTCGGCGGTCCGGAAGGCCAACGAAATTAGATTCAAGCTGCTGCGCAAGAGCGACCACAGTCCAGTGCGGTACAAACGCGTGGCTGAGGCGGACGGCAAAGAGGTGGCTTGGGAGGAGATCGTGAAAGGCTACGAATACGAGAAGAACGAATTCGTCGTGCTCGATGAAAAAGATTTTGAGCGTGTGAACCTAAAAACGACGCAGACAGTGGATATCCGCGAGTTCGTCAATTTGGACGACATCGACCCCATGTTTTTCGACCAGCCGTATTTTCTGGCGCCTGAAAAAGGAGGCGAAAAGGCCTACGTGCTGTTGCGGGAGGCGCTGGCCCGCACGAACAAAGTTGGGATTGCGAAAGTCGTATTGAAAACGCGCGAACACTTAGCCGCAGTCAAGCCGGTTGGAAAAGCGCTGCTCCTGGAATTGATGCATTTCGCGGAGGAACTGGGCGATCCGGCGGGATTGAGTCTGCCGACGTTTGAGGCGGGGAAAAAAGAGTTGGACATGGCGCAGACGCTGATCGAAAGCATGAGCGACAAATGGAAGGCCGAGAAGCACACGGACGAGTACCACCAGGCTCTGCTCGAGGTCATCCAGGAGAAAATCGCTGCCGGGGAAAAGAAACTGCCCGCGTCAAAGAAGGCTTCGGTCAAGCCGACGAATGTAGTCGATTTAGTCTCGGTGTTGCAGCAAAGCCTCGAACAAACACGCAAAGCCGCGCCGGCTCATAAGAAAGCCGAGCGCAAATCGAAGCGGAAAGCAGCGTAACTGGCAATCGGCGCTGTCATCACTCTCGTTGCTCGGGGAGGGGAATGATCCGGTCCTTGGGAGTTCGGGTCTGCCAGAGGGCCTTCTGTTTGGCAAGGGTTTTGATTTTTTTATCCAGCAATCCGAGCGTTTGCCGCGCCTGGATATAATCGAACTGTTCGGAGGAAATGATCAGCCGTTCGAGGAGTCGTTTGGCCTCGGTGATTTCCCGCAGAGCAACATCGAGCGGATCCATGAGAGTTAAATCCGGCCGATCACCCAATAACTTTTCGTGGTTTCCCCGAACGAGAAAGTTTTCCTGGTGGATAATTCCTGCGAAGAAGTCGAAAAAGTCCCGGTGAGAAGGTACTGCTTCGCCCACGCGAGCATTTCTTGATAGAGCTCAAATTCCTGCGTCTCCGTCAGCGGATTTTCATCCAAAGTTTCATTCCAGATGACGCCGAAAGACTCTTCCATGGAGAATCCGTGACGAATGCACTCGCGCACCGAACGTTGAAAACGCTTGCGAAATTGATCTTTTTTCCCGGGCAGCCGAATTTCCGGGTTGGGAGAGGACCAAGCCGTGGCCAAGGAGATTTTCATGAGCTCCGACGTTAGTTCCGCAGCACTCAACTTCAAGAAAAGCTTGTTAAAACTTATTCACGAAGAACTGGAAAATTATTCACAGCGAATTCTTCGGAAAATCGGGCTCAGAACGAGCGCGGCGAATTCGCGTGAGAAAGCTTCCGTCTGTTTGCGGCTTGGTTTCGCCGATAAGGCCGCGGGCGGACAAATGATCGTATAAATGGATGGGATTCCGATCCGTTCGGGCCACGAGTTCAGCCCCGATAGCGAGGCGGGAGACGGCTTCAAGAATTTTGACGAGCGGCTGCGGCGGTTCTAATCCTCGAGCGTCCACTTCGATTGTCTGAGAGTTTTCCTGAGGGTTTTCTGGCGGAGAATTCCTCCAGAACAAAACTTCAAAGTCGCCCTCGGTTGTCGCGGTCGAGCGGCAGGCAAAGCCTTTCTGTTCGAGAACAGCGAAGAGCGGGCGTGGTTCGAATGGCGCAATCAGGAGAAATTTTTCGTTCGGCCCCAATTGCGCAACCGTTCGCATGATTTTAGCAAAAGGCTCGCGCCCTTGTTGGAGGTCTTCCCGCACATCAAGCACAACAGTTTTTGGATCGGTCATAGCAAGCTCGAACTTAGGAGCGCTGGGCCCATTCGCTTTGATTCATATCAACCGGGAAGGTTGCTTTGGGTCGGGCGCGCGCCGCGTTCTGCGCCCGCGCCGCGCAAGGTCCGATCAATTGCTGCGAAACGCCTGCCAACTTTCGGGAAGTGGACTCGACCGGATTGGGCCAGTTTGCTCCGCACTACCTTATGAAAAAAGCGAATTGGATTTTGTTGCCTGTCGTTCTCGCCGAACTGATCGGCTTCAGCGGAATTGGCGGAGCGATCGGAAGCGGGCTCGGCAAAGCGGTAGGAGCTGTGCTCTGCATCGTTTTTTTTATCCTTCGATTTTTTGGAGGGGAACAGTTGGACCATGCCAGCGATGAGGTCCGCAAATCCGAGCTGGCCCGAGGCAGGCGCCCGGAGCCGGCGCGATCTCTCGCGGAAGTTTAGGGCGAAATTATTTGAGGCGCTGGATTCCCCCGGAAATCCAAAGTCCATGACGGCCGCATGGGCAGCAGTAATCGCGGATCAGCGCGCCTGAATCGCCAGTGCGATAGCGCACGATCGGACGCGCCATGCGCCCGAGATTCGTCACAACCAACTCACCAGCTTCTCCCGGTCCGGACGGTTTTCCCGTCGTGGGATCAATCGACTCCATGATGAATTCAGTTTCGAGAACGTGAAGCCCGTTTGGATTCGTCGAGCAGGATGCGGCGACGGAACCGGCTTCAGTCAATCCGTAACGGTCGCAGCAACACGCCCGCCACGCTTCCTCCAAAATTGCGCGTTCGGCATTGGACGCCTGGCCCGTGAGGATCAGTTTGGTGACGCTCTGGGGCGGGGGAGGTTTGCTCGATGTTGCGGCGGCCGCGGCTAAGTCCAGCAACCGGTTTGGCCTGCCAACCAGAATGGTCGGTTCGAACCGGCGGATCCATTCCAGTTGATCTGTCAATTCACTCTGGCCGCAGGTGAGGCTACTCACGCCTAATGCTCGGGCGCCTTCATGCATGATCCAGGGTCCCGATGAGCCAGTGAAAGGAAGCGCCAAAAAAAGCCGGTCACGCGTCTGCACTCCGGAAAACAGGAACAACGCGCGGCTGCAATGGACAACCCAATTCCAACTCTCGGGAGTGTCGCCCCAGAAGATTGGAGATCCCGAGGTGCCGGATGATCGATGAATCCGGTGAATGGCTGATGCAGGCTGATTCAGGTTCAGGCCAAGCGGCGGGTGTTCCTCCTGATCCTTCCTAATCTCCGCGCGCGTCAGGAGCGGGAATGCCGAGAGCTCTTCCAGGGCGGTGAGGGCTCGGGGAAGTAATCCTGCGTCCATCCACTTGTTGCGATAAAAAGCGTTTTTCTCCCAAGTCAATGCGAGCAGCCGGTTTAATTTTGAGAGTCGAAGATTATCGAGGCCGGCGCTTTGCTCCGGAATCCTGTCGCTCGATCCGTGGAAAGAAAGAGTTGGCATTTCGGCTTTTCGCTCAGGTGTAACGAACCCCAACATGCTCCGGCAGGTAGAACAGAGGGAGCAAACGATCCACTTCCAGCAGCCCCTCTCGTGTCAGGACGATGGCGCCCTCGTTGATTTCGATCGAGCCCCGCTCTCGAAGTTCGCGCCACTGCGCGTCAAAGTGGTCGAGCAGTTCGATCTGGTATTTTTGCCGAAAATGCCCCGCGTCGAGCGTGCCCGTTTTGAGTTGCAGAATAACTTCCCGGCGTAGCTTTTCTTCCGGACGAAGCCGCAAGGCGCGGCGGAGGGGAAGTTTTCCTTCCTTGAGCAGGGTGGTGTACTTTTCGAAAGTGTCTGCGTTCTGGTAATGCACCCCTTGGAAATGGCCAAATGCGCTTTCGCCCAGGGCGAGCAAATCATTGCCATACCAGAAATCTTCAACCGTATAAACGAACCGCCACCAAGCTGGATTCCTGACCGCCATGTATCCGCTCGAAACCAAATAGCCGGCCTCTTCGCACTTTCGGAATGCTCCTTCAACCCAGCGCCGTTTTGCCGGCCAGGTCGGCAGCCTGAGCCGGCGTCCAGCTTTCATCGAGGCATAGAGCGTGGAATTATAGGTCAGTTCGAGCTGATACATGGTCAGGCAATCTGGCATGAGTTCGAGCGCTTGATCCACTGTCCGGTTCCAGCTGCGGCTGGTTTCTCCCGGCAACCCGGCCAACAGATCAACATTGATTTCGTCGAAACCAGCCTGGCGGGCCAAGCGGAACGCCTGAATGCAATCAGCCACGGTATTGTCGCGGCCGTTTTGTCGCAGCAGTTCGTCATTCAGAGTTTGGAATCCCAAGCTGAGCCGGGTAACGCCCATTTCTTTGAGCACTTGGAGCTTCTCCAGCGTGACAGTGCCCGGTTCGCATTCGACGGTGCATTCTTCAACTTCATCCCAGGGGGTTTGCTCGCGGAGCGCTTCGAAGAGCCGCCGAAGTTGATCCGGCTCAAGAAAGGAGGGCGAGCCGCCGCCGAAATAGACTGAGCTAAATTTCCTGCCTTGCAGGGCCGGATAAGCCAGGTAGAGCGAAAGCTCACGGAGGACCGATTCAATGTAGAGGGCGATGTCTTGCCGGGTGCGACGCGGATAAACTCGGAAATAGCAGTAGTGACAGCGCTGGCGGCAAAAGGGAATGTGGATATAAAGACCGAGCATTCCCGGCTTTGGAGTTCGAGAGAGCGCCTGCAGATAGTTGGGAATGTGAGCGGGCGTCCAGCAGGAAAATGGCGGGTAATTTGCAACAAAATAATTTCCCACCGCGGTGCTAACTGGCGACGCGGGGATGGAGCTTGTCATAGGCGTGTTTTGAGATGACCGATTGAGCAGACTTGCTTCTGATAGGAAACTTTAAAGACTTATACCGGCGGCCGGACCATTGTTGGATTGACTCACATCAACCGGAGAAGCTCGCCGTCGATTCCAGGCGGGTTTCAAGAATAGCGAACATTCCGGAAGGGCGCATCATAGAAGGCCGGGAGGAGCCGATCCGCTTGCAGCAGTCCATTTTTTGTCAGACGCACTCCTTCTGACGAGGCTGTCAGCAGGTCTTCCGCAGCCAAAGCATGGATCGGCTCGGCGAATTCCTCCAAAATATTCGTCTGGAATTTATTCTCGAATTCGGACGCTGAGACCTGCCCCCATTTCAACTGCAAAACGAGTTCACGCACGAGCCGATCGCGCTCGCTCAAACGGAAGGCACGCTTGAGGGGCAAATGGCCATGACGCAATTGAGCGGTGTAGGTTTCCAACGTGATTGCATTCTGGAAATGGATTCCATCCAGGTACGAGAATGAAGCGACCCCTAACCCGAGCAAATCTCCGCCACGCCAGAGAGATTCCTGGTATTGAAACCGATGACGGTCCGGATCCTTCACCGCAGAGTAGGCGCTGACGATCGAGTAGCCAGCTTGGCTCAGCTTCTGGAAGCCGCGGTCCAAGCGTTTGCGCTTCACTTCCCACGAGGCTGGTTGGGCGGGCAGTGAGTTTGCCTTCCAATCCCGGTACAACTGCGTATTGAACGGGATTTCCATTTGGTAAATCGCCACGCTGTCCGGACTCAGACGAATTGTTTCGTCCACGGTGCGTTCCCAAATCTCGTCCGTCTCGCCGAGCAACCCGACCATTAAATCCAAATTGACCCAATCAAACTTTGCTTTTTGGATCAGATCGAACGCGCGATAAACATCGGCCGAGTAATGAATCCGCCCGTTGACCTTCAGGATCGTATTATCGAAACTTTGCACTCCCATGCTCAGCCGGTTCACCCCAATCGAACGGAGGGCCTCCAGGAAATCGGGCCGAACTGAACGCGGCGCGCATTCGAAAGTAATTTCCCGCGCCGTTTTCCACGGGAAACCGTATTGAAGCCCTTCCGCGAGCAGACGAACCTGGGAAGGGGTTAGCGTCGAGGGCGTTCCGCCCCCAAAATAAACGAACGAGAGTGGGCGACCGCGCATCCCGCGGCTCTGCGCGTAAAGCTCGAGTTCCATCTCCAGCGATTCCAAATAGCCTTCGACCACATGAGAAGGCGCGCCGACGAATGAGAGGTAATAACAGTAGTCGCACTTTTTTTGGCAGAACGGCACGTGCACGTAGAGGCCCAGCGGCCTTTGGGATGGCTCGGGTCGATTGAGGACTTCGTGCACGAGATCTGTCTGAGACGATTCCCAACAGGAGAACGGCGGATATGCGGCAACGAAATAATTTCCCACGATCGATTCTTCGGGCAAAGCTTCGAAGCTTGGGAGAGCCGCCGGGGTTTTGTCCATTTGCTCACTCCTAATCCTCGCGGAGGGCCGACGCTTTGATGGCCATCAAAAGGCTCCGGGAAACCCTCTATGGACAACGTGGCCACAAAAGAGGTGAGGCATTGCACAAGATACTTTTAGCGGTGAATGCTCGAAATCGGCAAGGTGCGGGCCGATGTCGATACGCCATTTCCAACCAGAACTGAAATCTGCCCCGCCGAATTGTTCTTCACTCGATCGCGTTCGTGCCGGGACCCGGGTTCGCATTAAACAGATCACCGCTCCGGATGAGTTGAGCTGCCGGTTGAGGGAAATAGGCCTGTGTGAGAATCAGATCGTCACCCTGATTACGAGCCGCTCGAATTTGATCTGCCAGGTTTGCAACTCGCGATTGGCGCTGAGCCACGAGATTGCGCAGGAAATCCTGGTCGAGCCGGTGATCCTAGGCAGCGGCCGGATGGCCGCGTAGAAACTCTGTTAATCGCGCCTGGCTCATTTTCTCGAGGGCTTCTATCCAGCTGGGATGGTCGTTCATACAAGGGATCAGCGTAAACTCTTTGCCTCCGGCCTCCAGGAACGTTTCCCGCCCGCGCAGCCCGATTTCTTCGACGGTTTCCAGGCAATCCGAGACAAACGCAGGACAGATCACGAGCAGCTTTTTGACGCCGTTCTGCGCCAGGCGCGCCAATTCGAAATCTGTGTACGGCTTGAGCCAAGGATCGCGCCCAAGCCGCGATTGAAATGAAACGGAGAATCTTCCCTCGGGCAGCGTCGCTTTTTTTGCGAAAGCCCTCATCGTCTTCAAACATTGCGCCCGGTAACAGGTCGCATGGGCTGGACTCTCGGTCTCGCAACAGTCCGGCCGGTTTAAGCAGTGTGCTCCAGTGGGGTCGCTCTTCCTAAGATGGCGTTCGGGAATTCCGTGAAAGCTGAAAAGAAGATGATCGAATCCACCCTCCAAAAATGGAGCCGTGTTCTCAACGAGGGCTGAAATAAACCCGGGATGATCGAAGTAGGGAGGAAGCACGTCCAGCGCGCAGTCCGGCATTATTTTTCCGAGCAATCGCCGAACTTCGACCACCGCGGTTTCATAACTCGACATCGCATAATGAGGGAAAAGCGGAACTAACAGAAGATGACTGACTCCCTCTTGCTTCAGGCGATGCAGAGCGGATGAAATCGATGGATTTTGATAACGCATCGCCACTTCGACCGGATAAGCCATTCGTTCCTGAAGACGCTGCTGGACTTTTCGAGAAAGCGCGATCAGCGGGGATCCCTCTTTCGTCCAAATTTTTTCGTACGCCTCGGCCGATTGTTTGGGCCGCCGCGGGAGGATCATAAAGTTAACGACGGCGAAACGGATAGGGTAGGGCGTATCGAGAACTCTTCCATCCATCAGGAATTCGCGCAAATAGCGCCTGACATCCGGAACGGCCGGAGAATCAGGAGAGCCAAGATTGACCAGGAGAATACCGGGACGTTTCATGCGGGTGTTGCAGAGGCAACGCCGGCCTCGCGCGGATTTGACGAGGTCTGACCATAACTGGCGATCCGATCCGCCGCGCGATATGCGCTCACGATGCAGTCGCTCAGGGAAACACCATCCCGGAAATGACCAGCCAGGAAGAAACCGGGGAGATTCAATTCTAAGCCGCTCATTTTGTCTTTGAACCGTCCGAATCCTTTTTCGTATTGCGGAATCGCTTTGCGAAAAACCGTGTGATGTCGGAATACCGGTTCACCAACCGCGGCGACTAGCACGGATAAATCTTGCCTGGTCAGTTCGTACAACTCTCGCTCAGGAAGCAGCGCGAGTTCCGGCGCGCGGCTGCCCCCGATGTAGCTTGTTAGGGTCACATGACCAGCTGGCGCCCGATTTGGAAACAGCGATGAGGAGAAGATCGTTCCGAGAATCCGGAAATTCTCAATTTCCGGGATGAGCACTCCAAAACCGTCCAAAGAATGGCCGACATCCTGTCGGCGAAAACCTAAGACCACGCTGGCGACGGGCGGATAAGGAATCGATTGGAAATCGGTCAAATCCACCCGCTGCTCGGTGAGAAGTTCCAGTTTGGAAAGTTGATGCGCGGTTCCCGAGAACAACACCGCCGAGAAGCGTTGTGTGCCGAATTTGTCCGACGTCACCTGCCAACCTGCCTGATCTCTTCGCGCCTGGTGAACTGCAGCGCCCAAATGAATCGCGTCGCCCAAATGCTTGGACAGCGCATCGATCAAGACTTGCAGGCCTTCGTCAAACGAGAATTTCTTTGCTTCCTGCTTCGATACCTCAGCTCTGCGCCGGCGGGCGCGAGCGCCCAGAATTTGGCCAAGAATCAGGGAGCCGTAATCTCTTTCCAGCTCCGCCACCTTGGCAAAAGCGTATCGCACCGAAAGTTTTTTCGGATCGCCGGCATAGATTCCGGCGACCAATGGATTGATAGCGTAATCGAGAAATTCCTGACCGAGCCGGCGAAGCACAAACTCCGCTACAGTTTCTTCCTGCCCGTCCCGGCGCCGCGGCACGAATGGCTCTCTTATGAGACTGAGTTTGGCTTTCAGTGAAAACAGAGGCGAGGTGAAGAAGCCTGCTGGCGAGCTCGGCGCCGAGACCAGCTTCTTGTTGCGAACCAGATACCGATTGTGCGCCGCCGGGTCGGAATAGATGCGGCGAGATTCCAAGGCCAGCTCACGGACGAGTTGTCCGACTTCCGGCGCTGTTTCGAGAATTGTGTTCGGCCCTGACTCAGCGAGAAAACCTCCTTGTTGAACGCTGCGGATCGGCCCGCCCAACCGGTCGCTGGCTTCGAAGACTTTGACTGGAATTCCCTTTCTGCGAAGCTGAAAGGCGGCGGTCAAGCCAGTAATGCCGCCGCCGATGATGGCCACGGATTTCATCTCAGATTGTCTTCGAGTAACGCTTTTCCGTCTGCTTCGGCAGATAAACGTCAAATCGCATCGCGATATTGCGGACAAGCAAGCGGCCGAGCTCCGTCACAGCCAGGCCGGTGGCCGTGGTTAAAACCAAACCGTCCGCCTCGAGATCGTGGAGAGAGGCGATCTCGGAGGAAAAATAATCGGCGAAATCAACTTCGAGCTTTTCCGACATAACGCTGTAATCGAGCCGCAAATCGCACATCAGCCGCATGATGGTTTCACGGCGAATAAAATCATCTCGGGTAAGAAAATATGTTTTCGAGATAGGCAGTTCACCCCGGTCAATGGCTCCATAGTAGACTTTCAAGTCTTTGTGATTCTGCCAATACAGGTCGCCGGCTTGTGAGATCGACGACATGCCGAATGCGTAGATGTCCGCCCCTCCTCGGGTGCTGTAGCCTTGGAAGTTGCGCTGCAGCGTTCCGCGCCGCTGGGCCACAGCCAATTCGTCATCGATCCGCGCAAAGTGGTCCATCCCGATGTAGACGTAACCTTGGCTGGTCAGCGTTTCGATGGTCCGCTTGAGGATCTGAAGTTTTTCTTCCGGACTGGGCATGAGTTCCGGGCGGAAGATCCGCTGAGCCGGTTTGATCCATGGCACGTGGGCGTAATTGAAAATTGCGAGCCGGTCTGGCTGAAGTTGGAGAATCTCATCGAGCGTCTGATCGAAGGACGCGGCAGTTTGAAGCGGCAATCCGTAAATAAGGTCGATGTTCAAAGAGACGAACCCCGTTTCCCGAATCCAGGCGACAGTTTGTTCTGTCAAAGCCCTCGGCTGAATCCGATGAACCGCTTTTTGCACCTCGGGATTATTATCCTGCACGCCGATAGAGGCGCGGTTGAATCCAATTTCTCGAAGCGCTTTCAGGTGATCGAGGCTCAACCGGCGCGGGTCGATTTCCACCCCGGCTTCCACATCTGTGCCAAACCGAAATTGGTTGTGCAGGCGTTCGCCAATTTGCCGCAGCTCGTCAGGCCTGAAAAAGGTCGGCGTGCCGCCCCCGAAATGCAGCTGCACAACTTTGCGCTCCGGGTGGAGCCGCCGGCCCATCTGATCCACTTCCTTCATCAAATACTGGAGGTAAACCTCGCTCTGGCCCTGCTGCGTCGTAATGACGGTCGTGCATCCGCAAAACCAGCACAAGGTCTGACAAAAAGGCAGATGGAAATAGAGAGAAAGATCTTTTGGCGAAGTGTTGTTTGCCCGGAGACGTTCTTCAAATTCTCCGTCCAAAACCGCCTCACGAAAATGGTTGGCAGGCGGATACGACGTGTAGCGCGGTCCCGGCACATTGTACTTCTGGATCAACTCCAGATCGACTTGTAACGTTTTCATCTAAAGCTCTGGATAGTCTGGACCACTGCCGCGATTGTTTCCAGCTTTGCGGTGGCTGGCACGCCATGGCCTAAATTAAAAATATGCCCGGGTCGGCCACGCATCTCCTCCAAAATTCGCCGAGTCTCTTCCGCAACCAGCTCGGGTGTCGTTTGCAGAAGGAATGGATCTAAGTTCCCCTGCAAGCCAATGGTAGCGGGGACCTCTTGACGGATTTGTCCCAGAGGAACAGTCCAGTCCACACTCAACACGTGAGCTCCCGTTTCGGCCAAATCCTTCCAGTTGGCGTTCGTTCCTCTCGCAAAGACGATCACAGGCGTTCCCTTGGGCAGTTCGTCAATGATTCTTTTCATCCATCGACAGGACGTTTCATGAAATAAATTACCTGCCGAAACTCCGCCCAAGCTGTCAAAAATCTGCACTGCGTCGACTCCAGCCTCAATTTGAAGGAGCAGAGAGCGCAGCACAGCCTGACTCAGTTTTTCCATCAATTGATCAAACGCTTGTCGATTCTCGAAGAACAGGCGTTTCGCTCTCGTGTATTCTTTGGCGCTGCCCCCTTCGAGCATGAAATTCGCCAGCGTCCAGGGAGAACCAGCAAACCCGATCAGCGCGTGCTCTCCACCCAAGCTCTGTTTGATGAGGGGAATACTCTTCCGCACATAACCGAGTTGTTCTTCAATCTTGCCCGGAGCCAGGGACGCGATTTCGCGGGATGTTGCTGAGAACGGAGTCATCCGAACCCCTCCCGTCTCTGGAAATTCAAATTTCTCTCCGAGCGCCTCCGGAACCACCAGAATATCGCTAAACAGAATCGCCGCGTCGAAATGGAAACGCCGAACAGGTTGCAGCGTCACCTCGGCCGCCAACTCAGGCGTATGGATCAACTCGAGGAACGAGTGCTTTTCCTTCAGCGCCCGATATTCTGGCAAAGCACGACCGGCCTGGCGCATGAACCAAACTGGCGTCCGATCGACCGGTTGACACTTGCACGCCTGCAGAAACCGGTGCTGATGTGTCCGCCCCGCTTCCGCATTCGGAACGGACTCGGACTGGCGGGCCTTGGGGAGGGCTGTGATGGAGGGTGACATGGGAAAGCTCAAGGGCGGTCGATAGCCGACGGAAAGATTTTCGAGGCGTGATGGCTTAGCATAAATTGTCCTGCCTAATCGTCAAAATGTTCAGTCTTCCGAGCGGCGTTATCTCTCGCCGGAATTGCTCTATTGCACTTCGCGCTTGTTGCCAAACTGCTCCCGTTTCTTGATCGATATTCCGTTCAACCACAATCGAGCTTCTTCAAAAAGTAGCAAGTCAACGATTCCTTTGATTTTGGTCAAGCGCCAAAATGGGCCGTTTTGCTAAGACAGGAGGCGCTTCGCGGGCAGATAAGTAGCGCAGGCATCCTTGCCGTCAATGGCGAAGATTTCCAACCCGTAGTTGGAAACACGGCAAGGATGCCATTTTCTTTTACTGCTTCGTTTTCCTTGAACTCCGTCTTGGCCTGGCGTGCTGGACTGCGCAAAGTGACTTCTTCGGAAAAATAAAAAACAGCACGGCCGAGGCGATCGTCGTGTCATTAGCAAAGATTTATTTCGAGTCTGAAACTTTGCCCGTTCCCTCATTGATGATAATGCCGCTGAGCAGACCTCCATGATCGCCGCCAGACCATGTGCCCGCGTATGTGTGATCGTAAATTAAGACCCGTGCCGAGTAGACGCCGCTGCCTGGAATCGGAATTTTGTCCACGATGAGCACGGGTGTGTCGCCCGCCCATTTAACCTGGACGGGGATTGGCGCAACCACGTCCACGGCGTTGTATTGAATCCGGGCGTAAATGACCCAAGTGTCTCCTTTCACCTTAGCGACACTGGTTATGGTGTATTTATCTTCTTTCTGAGGCCCGAGAGCGCCGTCTTTGATCGAGCACCAGCGGCCGGTCATTACCGCTTTTGTGAGAGTTGCCTTGAACTTAGCCTCCAATTCTTCCCTGCTGGGTTGCGGCTTCAATCCGCTCGAGCCCTCCGCCGGTTTTGCGCCCGGCTCCAACGATTTATTTTCCTGGGCGGGTGTCCCGCCGCTGACAAGACCGACAGCAGCGGCGATAGCGAGTAGCGTGCTTTTCATAGGTTGTGGATGAGCCTACCTCAGTTTGAGTGGCGAGGGAAGCGACGCGGTTCGCAAGGTTCGGGCTCACTTGTCCGCTCGAACGGGCACTTCGGAGCGCCAACTGAGTTGGTTCTCGCCGCGCTGCAGCGTCGCCAACGGGCCAGGCAAATGGCGATCAGACCGGCGTCCCAATATATCCGTGTCCACTGTGATCGGACGGCCGTCGCGGTCCTCTAACCTCTGACCGACAGGGGAAAACACTCCGACCAGCTCGGCAGTCACCATGGGTGCCTTGATTTTGAACGGCACATCGTTCATCTGGAACGTGAGTGTGATGCCCAAACTGGAATCGTCGCGTCGAAGCTTAATTGAAAATGCGTCCGCAACGCTATTAGCGTCGCCGAAAGCGCTGGGACGGGCGCCCTGGAGGAACACGTTGAAACCAGATCGATAACCAGGCGCGGCCTTCACATTATTCAAGCCGTCCCCAATGAAAACATTATTGTGCCATCGATTGTTGGCGGGCAGCCCGGGCTTGCGACCTGCCACGCGCGTCGTGTGCGGCGTATAGAACTGCGACTGGCGTTGCGTGTCCGGTTGATCGCGGTACGGACAATCGACGAACAAGTTATGCGCGAATACCATGTTCTCAGAGTTGGCCTTGACGCCGCCACCGATGAGAACGTTGTTGTCGATCAGCATCGGCCCGTGGTCCATCTCCAGGAAAACAGCTTCGGCTTCAGTGTCGCAGATGAAGTTGCCGGTGATCCGGGTGCCTTGGTTGCCGAAATCCATCCAGATGCCGAATGCTCCTTGCTCCTGGCGAAATACGCCGCGGATAAAATTGTTGCTAATGACTGTGTCAACGCTGTTGTGGAATTTGATGGCGGCCGTTTCCCATCCGCCGAATTCGCGGCGGTAGTTAGTCTCCTCGATGAGATTCCCCGTGATGAGTGAGCGGGTGGCGCCCTTCTGGCCTGCGATTCCGGCTTCGCCGCAACGCCGGATCACATTGTTGCGGACAATGTGATCACCGAACGCGTCGATGTCGTCGTAATTTATCCCAGGGGCCTGGCCCAGAATAATACCGACGCAACGGGCATTGACGATTGTGCAATTCTGGATGATCCAGCGTTTGCCGAGACGCGTCCCGACCGCTCCAGTCTGCAGTGGAACGCCAGGCGGCGCCCAGTTAGCCGCGGCGTGAAGAAAATGGAAACCGTCAATCGTGATATAGGACAAGCCACTGATTTCCGGCATGAACAGGGTTTCCCGCACGTTGATTTCCGCGAGGCGCTTGTTGGGATTGGCAGCGCCGAAGTTGGCCGAGATCATCGTCGTGTTGCCCTCGACGGCGCAACACCAGGTTCGCGGACGCTGGCGCACTTCTTCCACGGTGCGATGCTCGACGAAGGCTTCTTCGTCCAGATAAACGTCGCCGCGATGGTGCCACTGGCCGTAGTTAAGCCACCCGCCCGAGACGTTTAACGCATACGGGTTGTACTCGCCGAAGAATGAATTGGGCAGCTCCACTTTCCAGACGCCGCCGCCGGCTGCTGTCCAACCAGTGATTTGCTCTGAGCCTTTGATAACCACTTTCTCGTGAGGGGCGGTGCGATAGACGATGCGCTGCCGCTCGCTGGCTCCGCTGCGAATCGGTCTGACCCATTCCCGGTAAGCGCCGGCATGCACCGTAACTATGTCGCCGGGTTGAGCAAGTTGTGCCGCGCGGTTGATCGTTCGCAATGGCTGGTCCTGTGTTCCGGGGGCCGAATCCTGTCCGGTCGTCGCCACGTGGAGTTCGCGGGCTGAACTCGCCGGACTGGCCAGGGCGATGAATAGCACGAAGATTGGGGCGGAGAGCCGCGATTGACTCCGGCGACGGCGCGGTGCAGAGCCGCCGATTCGCCGTTCCAGGGCACCGCGTTGGCGACGGAAGAGATCGATGCCCGGATGACGCATAACTAGAAGATGCGGTCGCCGGTCGGTTCGGGCGAGGCCAAACTTGCTGCCCATTCATTTGGCTAACTGCTAGCGTGCGGACATGAACATGCACAAACGCCAGTTTATTCTGGGAACAGGTTTTTTGGGGATGGCCAGTTTAGCCGGGGCAACATCGGCACAAATTCCCGAACGGCGATCGAATTCTTCGGTCTTCAACGTGGTTGAGTTCGGTGCCAAAGGCGACGGCAAGACGCCCGATTCAGCGGGCATCCAGAAGGCGTTGGATGCGGCCGGTGCTGTCGGCGGGACCGCCTATTTCCCGGCGGGACAGTATCTATGTCACGACCTAAAGGTCCACCCGCACACGACGGTGTTGGCAGAGCCGCAGTGGGGATACCGCGGCGACGCGGGCGCCATGCTGCTTCTTGATTCGGATGAGGCAGAGTGTCTGCTCAACATCACAGGCGCTTTCGGCGTGCACCTGCGCGGATTATTCCTGCAAGGACGGCGCGCGGCCAAGAAACCCATTCACGGCATCTTTCTCAACAACGCCGAGAAGTATAGTCCGAAGGAGGACGCGATCGTGATTGACGATTGCAAGATCGAGAGATTCTCGGGGCATGGCGTCCATCTGTTGCGGATTTGGCTTTTCATCATCCGTCATAGCATCATGCAAGGCAACCAAGGGTGCGGCGTCCAGATCACCGGTTGGGACGGCTTTGTGACGGACAACCAGTTTTCCGGAAACGGGAGCCACGGCTTTGCCTGCGATTCGGTCGGCGCGACAGTCATGTTCACGGCCAATCGCGTCGAGTGGAACAAGGGCTATGGCCTGTTCCTGTGCGCAGGCGATGCCTGGAACGTGACGGGCAATTGTTTTGACAGGAATTGGGGCGCGGGGATCTGCGCCACAAAAATGCGCACGACCACCATCACCGGGAACGTTTTCCGGCGTTGCGGAAAAGACAGCCATTTGCTGGCTGAAGGCGAGCGTTCGTGTCAGGTCCGGATCGAGGAGTGCAGCGGATTGACAGTCGTCTCCAACGTGTGCGCGGCCGGGCGTGACGATGGCGGTCGGGGCAGCTTCACGCCGCAGTTCGGGTTTCTCGTGCGGAAACTGAGTTACTCGATCATTTCGTCGAACACGCTCTTTCACGGCTATATGAAGGAAATGACGGCTGACCTCGGCGAACACGGGGCGGAATACATTTTCGCGAACAACGTTGGCTGCCAAATGAAATAGCCACGGAGTTTCCGCACAGCCTGTCACGTTCGCGGCTGCTAGTTCATGGGAAGGCTCCATGCAAAATGTTGCATGCTCACCGGCCATGAGCCTGGTGTAGCGCAGGCTTCCAAGCCTGCGGGTGAGGGCGATTTCCAATCGTCTCGTTGAATGAGGAGCTGGAAAGCTCCCGTAACCCGCAGACAAGAATGTCTGCGCTACGGTTCACGGGAAGCTTTTATGTTGGGCCTATGGATAGGCCCTGCTATCAAACGGGCATGATTTCGTTCCCTGCTTATGCGGCAGTTTCCGCTCTCCTGATCCGAGCCACAGTCTTTGCTGCGATCCCACCGAGTCATTCGCCGGAAGGAACGGACTGGCTGATCGATGGAACACCCTTCAAAGCGCGGGTCAGTCTGAGCGCGGATGGGCGCGATCTGGAATTGAACAATGGCCTCATTCGGCGCGTGATTCGCCTCGAGCCAAACGCGGCTACGGTCGCTCTCGATAATCTGGTGACGGGCGAATCGCTGTTGCGCGGCGTCAAACCTGAAGCCGTCGTCGAACTGGACGGAAAGCGCTTCGAGATTGGCGGCCTGAAGGGCCAGCCCGATTACGCCTTCCTCCGGCCGGAATGGATCCAGCAGTTAGATGCGGACCCTGCATCATTTCGCTTCGCCGGCTATGCCATTGGGAAACCCGTCGAACGGTTCGCGTGGAAACAAGCCAGGCGCCATGCGCCGGATGTGAAATGGCCGCCGGACGGCGCAACACTGCGTTTGGACTTCACGATGCCCGCTTCGACAAACGGCACACTCACTCCGGACATCCGCGTTTCCGTCCATTACGAAATTTATGACGGGCTGCCTTGCTACAGCAAGTGGATCACCATCTCCAATCGCACTGACAGAGTTGTGCGCGTGGATCGATTCTCGAGCGAAGTGCTCGCCATTGTTGAACGCACTTCGGAGGTGGACGAACTGACGGAAGGCCGCACTCCGCCAAACCTGCACGTCGAGACGGAAATGGCCTTCGGTGGAGGCACGGCCGCAGGCGCGAATCGTCGCTCGTTTCGGTGGTTAACCGATCCGGATTTTCAGACGCAAGTGAATTACGAGCGCAAGACGCCCTGCCTGCTGGAGGTCGGTCCTGACTTGGGCCCGGCGCAGGAGATCGCGCCCGGCGCCGCGTTTGAATCTTTTCGCGCCTGGATTTTGCCGTTCGACAGCACCGACCGCGAACGTTGCGGCTTGGCGGTGCGCCGAATGTACCGGGTCATCGCGCCGTGGACGACCGAGAACCCACTGATGATGCACCTCGTTTCGTCGAAAGGGAGCAGCGTGACAAACGCGATCGATCAGTGCGCTGAGATGGGATTTGAGATGTTGATCCTGAGCTTTGGCAGTGGGTTCGATATGGAAAACGAATCTCCTGCCACTCTCGAGAAAGCGAAGAACTTCGCGGCGTATGCGCGCAGCAAAGGAATTGAAATTGGAAGCTATTCGCTGCTGGCTTCCCGGCGTATTGGAGGCGGCAACGACGTCGTGATGCCGCCGGGCGAGAAGCCGGCCTTTGGCAATTCTCCCTGTCTCGAGAGCCGCTGGGGCGCCAATTATTTTCGGCGTCTCTACGAGTTTCATCGCCAAAGCGGCTTTACACTGCTCGAACACGATGGGTCGTACCCGGGCGACGTTTGCGCGAGCGAACAGCATCCAGGGCATCGTGGCCTGACTGATTCGCGCTGGAATCAGTGGAAGGAGATTTCAGAGTTTTATAAATGGTGCCGCGGGCAGGGGATCTATTTGAATGTTCCCGACTATTACTTCCTAATCGGCTCGACCAAATCGGCCATGGGCTATCGCGAATCGAACTGGTCATTGCCGCGCGAACAACAAGTCATCCACACGCGGCAGAATATTTATGACGGCGTCTGGCAAAAGCTTCCGACGATGGGTTGGATGTTTGTTCCGCTGACGGTGTACCAAGGGGGCGGCGCGGCGGCGACGATCGAACCGCTCGACCAGCATCTGGGTCATTACCAGCGCATGATCGAATCCAATCTCGCTCTGGGCGTGCAGGCCTGTTATCGCGGACCGCGCCTCTTCGACACCGACCGCACCCGCGCCATGGTTAAAGCGGAGATCGATTGGTTCAAAGCTCATCGCGATATTCTCGAAAGCGATTTGCTCCACGGCCGGCGGGCCGACGCGCGCGATCTCGACTGGATGTTGCACGTCAACCCGAAGCTGAAGGAAAAAGGGATGCTCGTGGTCTTCAATCCGCTTAACGAACCGGCGACAAAGAAACTGCGCGTGAATCTCTATTACACCGGCTTGACTGATTCCGCGCGCGTTCGTGAAAAGGACGGAGCCGCAAAACGCTTCAAACTTGACCGGGACTTTTCCATTGAACTGCCGGTGCAAGTCGGAGCCCAGGCGATGAGTTGGCACGTCATCGAATAAACAGAGAGCGCCAACAATCGTCCGTGCGGGTCAAAAGCCACACCCCGCGGATCGTTCAGTTCGACCGTGCCGAGAATCTTTCGTTTCGAAGCATCCACCCAAAGCAACTGATTCATTTTCGGCAAACTGGCGATCAGGCGGGCATTGTGGACTGCCAAGCCGCTCAAACCGACGAGCGCATTGTCGGGAAAAGTAAATCTAAACATCGCCCGCCAGGGTGGGTCAGTGTGATTCGACCGCTGACAGGCGTAATTAGCTGAGCAGCAAAAAACGTTAACTGACCGCTTTGCGTTGCGTGGATATTGCCTTACTGACAGTGAAGAGGCCCACAACAATTACGTTCACCCCTTAATCGAGCCCTTAGCCGCGGGGGTGATTACATTTATGCCAGGCGAATTCGACGTCCCATCCCGCCTATCCCTACTATCCATATCCAGCTGGCCGTTTTTCAAATGCAAGGTGGGCGTTTCGAGGCGGTTGCTGCCCGGGCTCTGAATTTCCAGGCTCGTCAGCTGATTGACTCGAAGCACGCTGAGATTCGATAAGCGCAACACGGCACGGCTTTTCATTCCGGTCTGGACCCGGTCGCCTACGTTGAGAGGCATGTTAGGGTGGGCCGGGATCCATCCGGACGCGCCTTTCCTTGCGACTTCGACCTTTCCTTGAAGGGTCAGGAGAGTTGCGCCCTCGGGCGCGGTGGCGGCAAATTCCTGAATATTCGTGTTTCCGGCGGCCACGGCGTTCGTCACCGATAGCTCCGCCTTCCGCAAAAAGGTAAAATCGTTTACCTGCCTTTTGGGCACCATGGTGGTGGTGTTGGTGACGGATTCGTAGTTCACCAGAGCGAGGCTGTATGTGAATTCTCCCGTGGGGATGTTAGTCATCTTGAGCGGAGTTGTCCCAATCCACTTCCCCTCATGCCAGACGGCGGCGCCCTGTGGATTGCTGTTCAGTGTGATCCCGCCGAACTTGGCGGCGCGCAGTTCATTGAGCAGAAGGAACACGCTCACGGCTAATGCCCCGCTGAGAACCACGAGCACGACAGTCACGCTCAACGTCGTTTTGTTGCGCCGTACGAATTTCCGAAACCGGTAACCAAAGCTCGGCGGCACGGCGCTGACGGGTTCTTGCGCGAGATAGCGGCGGATGTCGGTCGCAAAATTGCTGGCGCCGCCGTAACGCCGGGTGCGGTCCTTCTCGAGCGCCTTCATCACGATCCAGTCCAGGTCGCCGCGGATCAAGAGACCCAGTTTCTTCGGATCCGCTTGGCGTTGTTTTGCAGTAGTGGCTAGTTCCTGCCCTTGCATCGTGCTCAGCCGAGTCGATGGTTTTGGCGGTTCTACTTCGCGAATGATCCGGCGCATCTCTTCATACCCAGCGCTCAACAGTGACTTCGGATCGAACGGAGTTTTCCCGGTGAGTAACTCGTAGAGCAACACTCCGAGCGCGTAGATGTCGCTTCGTGTATCGACATCCAAACCGCTCAAGCTCGCTTGTTCCGGACTCATGTAAGCCGGGGTGCCGACGAACTGCTGGAACTGCGTAAACAAGGTTTTCTCGGTCAGGCGTTGTTGGGTCGATTTAGCGATGCCAAAGTCGATTACCTTCGGCACTGGCTGGTCCGCGATTAAAGTGACCAGCACGTTCGACGGTTTGATATCGCGATGGATCACGGCCTTTTGATGGGCGTGTTGAATCGCCGAGCAAACCTGCGAGAACAGCTCGAGGCGGTGACGGGTGTCGAGTTTAGCTTCGTCGCAAAACCGGGTGATTGGAATCCCTTGGACCAGTTCCATCACGAAGTACGGCCGGCCGGAATCGGTGGCGCCGGCATCAAAGACTTTGGCGATATTGGGATGGTCCATTAACGCCAGCGCCTGCCGCTCGGCCTCGAACCGGGCGATAACTTCCTTCGTGTCCATGCCGAGCTTGATGATTTTGAGCGCGACCTTGCGGATGACTGGCCCCTGTTGTTCGGCCATATAGACCACGCCCATGCCGCCCTCGCCGATCTGCTGAAGCAATTTGTATCGGCCAATGATGGTTCCGGGACCTTCGGTGACAGGAGTCAGGACAATCGTTTTTGCTTCGGCGGCAGCTGCGGCGTGACCTTCAAAAAATTCGTCCGCTTGTGCCGAGACTCCGAGCAGCCGCTCGACTCGGTGGCGCAGTTCGGGCTTCTTTCCGGCACAGGCCGCATCCAGGTAGGCCTTCAGCTCGCGCGAATCAGTGAGCTGTTTGGCGGCACTGAATATCGCTTCTTCGTCTTGATCAGGTCCCTTCATAATTGATCGAAAGCGTGTCGCTCTACTTACACGTACGCTTTTTCCGACGATGACCCGCCAGCCTATCTTTCCGCCTTCGACGCTGACATCCGATCGAACAACCAGGCCTTGGCAAAGTTCCAGTGGCGTTCGACCGTCCGGTCGGAAATATTCAAAATTTCCGCGGTCTCTTTCTCGCTCAGACCGGCAAAGAAACGGAGCTTGACCACGTCCGCTTTTTGGGGCGCGGCGGCGGCCAATTCGTCCAAGGCCTCATCGAGCTGAAGAAGTCGTTCATCGGAAGCCGGCGCTGCGATTTCGATTTCGTCCAAATCGACTCGCTCGAAACCCGCGCCATGCCGCGCTCTGAGTTTCCTTCGCGCGCGCTCGATGAGGATATGGCGCATCGCTTGCGCGGCCGCGGCGAAGAAATGCTGGCGATTTTGCCAGTGCTGGTTTTGGCCTGCTCCCAAGCGCAGCCACGCCTCATGCACGAGCGCGGTGGCCTGGAGTGTCTGCCCTGGGGCCTGCTGGGCCATGCGAAACGCGGCCAGTTTACGCAATTCGTCATAAACCAACGGAAGCAATTCTTCAGCAGGCTTGGGATCGCCCTGTCGAACACGTTCGAGGATGCGCGTGGCGTCGCTCACGAGAGGGAAGGGGGGATTAATGACGCAGGTTAAAAGTCCTGCACTGCCAGGTCAACTGGATAGATCGTTGCACGAATAATGGCGCATCCATGGTGGAAGGCGAGATTCTGCTCGAGACGTTGAACCGCACCCCGCCTGTTAAACCCGCGGCAACTCGTATCCTTTTCGGCGCGGCCTCGAAAGCAAATGCGCCGCTTCCTGATCTCCTGTGATCTCTTCCTTGGCGGCGTCCCAATTCACCTGGCGCCTCGCGCACAAATAAGAAATGTTCGCGAGATGGCAGCAAACCGTGCCTTGATGGCTTTCCTCAAGCGTCAGCGGAGGTTTCTTTGTTCCTTTGACGCAATCAACAAAGAGGCGCTGCCACGGTCCATCCTGCTCGCTCTTGCCAGGATTCTTTTCGTCGAAATAAGGAATCGCTCCCATTTTTTCCGCGACCTCCTTCGGGCTCCCATCGTTCCAAATCTCGTAGCCGAACCGGTCCAGGACCATGGTGGCTTTGTTTCCATAGAAACAAATTCCATGGTTATTGGGGCGATCCTGCACGGAATGGAAATTATTAAACCCGCGATATTGGTAGTGCATGGTCCAGGTTGGAAATTGCCAGCTCGCTTCGACCGTATCTGGCGTGTCGGCCATGTCATCGACCACGAACTTTCCGCCCGAGCAAACGGCTGATTTCGGCGAATAATCGTTCATGGCCCAGAGAATAATGTCGATGTGATGGATCGCCCAATTGGTCATCATTCCGCCGGCATAATCAAACCACCAGGAGTTGTTAAGGCGGCTCATGTTGAAGGGGACCAGCGGGGCAGGGCCAAGCCATCGGTCCCAATGGTAACCAGTGGGAGGTTCGGAATCTTTGGCGCGGCCAACCCGTGCGCCGGTGTTGTGATAGTTCCAACATTCAACCAGCGCGACCTTTCCCAGACGCCCGCCGCGGATAAGCTCGACCGCCTTTTGATAATGGGGCCCGGCCCGCTGTTGCGTTCCCATCATGCTCACGACGCCATATTTGTTGGCGGCCCGAAGCATCTGGCGGCCTTCGGCGACGGTGTGCGAGAGCGGTTTTTCCACGTAAATAGGTTTGCCAGCCTGGCAAGCATGTATGTAGGGGCGTCCATGCCAATGCTGAGTAGTGGCAATGACCACGCCATCGATATCTTTGCGGTCGAGAATCCGTTCGTATTCGACGCAGCGCTCCGGCTTCTGAGGGCGGCCTCCCTTGCCCACGAGTTGGGCGGCCTGATCCATGCGCGGCTCGATCACGTCGCTAACGGCGACGATGTCCACGTCAGCGAAAGAGTGAAACATCGGCATCATCTGCCGCGCCCGTCCGCCGCAACCAATAAAACCGAGCCGGACGCGTTCGCTCGGCGCGGCGAGTCCGGAACGAACCAAGGACGGAAAAGCAACGCCAGCGAGAGCAGTGGTTTTTACAAATGCACGACGATTCATTGTTTTCATAATTTTCGGGATGGCGCGGGGCGATCATTCTGGACGGTCCCCGCAATGTGCGCAATGTTGTGCGCCGCTCCGTGAACCTCCGTAAGAGCGAACGTCAGTTCAGACAAAATGAGCGGGGCGTTTTGAATTCGTGGGTTTTTCTGGTCCTCCTGGAAAGCGAGCATTGAACCCCCGCTAATTCAAAGCGACCGCTCATTGCTGAGTAAACCCGAGCTCAATGGCATTGATGTGAACCTTCGCGGCTCGCGGGTACGCTCGCCCCACCAGCGGGGCATCGTGTCATGCAGGGGGGGCGAGGCTACTGACGAGCCGGCAACGAGCATGCACCTGCGGCTCCCGGGGACGCTCGCCCCACCTGGACCGCCTCGATGCACCAAATGTATCCGGTGGGGCGAGGCTACTGACGAGCCGAAGCATGGCCGTTTTTCGTGCACCGGCTCGGTGGCGCCCAGCTCAGAATTGCTTCATCCGAATATCCTTGAATTGCACCTTCATGTTAGGACCGGTATGGACCTGCAGCGCGAGGCGCCCTTGGGGCGTGCGCCGCGGATCGCGGTCGGTGACTTCGCACATGGTCACTCCGTTGATCTTCAGCACGACCGCTTCGCCGCGCACCAACACGTTGTAATCGTTCCAATCGTTTTCTTTCACAGATTTCAACAGCTCGTTGGGATCGCCCACTTTACCGGTGATCTTCTTTTGGCCCTTCTCGTCAATTGTCACGCGCTCTCCGCGCTCGGCGAGAATCTCCCGTTTCGTATATTCCATCAGCACGCCGGTCCAGCGCTGGTCTGCCGAAAAATCCGCTTGGGGTCCCACCAATGCTTCGCCCTTTGCCCCCGCCGGCCGTTTCTCGGCGTGAAAATAAATTCCTGAATTCCCGCCCGTCAGTTTGTACTTCAGGCGCAGCTCGAAATTCTCCGGCTGACCGGATTTCCAAATCAGAAAATTATTTTCACGCACTCGCACGTTGTCGGTCGTTTCGCCGTTGATCGCTCCATCGCGCACGGACCAAATGGCTGTGTCGCCTTCCCATTGGGCAAGGTCCTTTCCATTGAAGAGTGAAATGAACCCGTGCTCCGGATCGTCGCGGCGCGGCTCGACCGGCGCTGCCAAATCGCCCGTGGCAAATTGCACTGCGTCGAGATATAGGGCCAGAATTTGCGGGTTCCAGTAGATCTCAGTGCGATGGCCGAAGGAAGTGCAGAAGACCCGTCCTTGGCCGTACGATTTCACCCAGGCCAGGGCGAAATCATTGTCGGTCCGATGGATCCATTTCACTTTCATGTTGGCCTGCTGAGGATCCAGCGAAAGGAGCACGCGCAACGCGGCGCGATCGTAAGGCGGCCCATATTCATAAATCTCATCGGCCAGCCGAAAATCCTTTCCGCCAAAAGCGGCCACTAACGGATGAGTCGGTTCCTCGACCTGAATGCCCACGTCTTCATTCCAGGGATGACCGATGAACGTTCCGCCGATCAGCTGTTTGAATTCGGGCCAGTTCGCATTCGCGCCGGCGGCATAATGAATGGCCACGATGCCGCCGCCATTCTTTACGTAATCGAGGAAGGTTTTCCGCAGGAGATCCTCAACGGTTCTTTTATCGTTCCCATGCTTTTGGAAAGCGGCTTTCGCCAAGTCCGCATCTGTTGGCGTGATCCACGGACCAGACGTGTTGTTCAGGATGATGGCATCAAACTGCTTGATGCTCTCTGGCAGCAACTGCGCCAAATCATCGCTGACAATCGATTCGTAAGCGCCGGTCTTTCGGCCCAGCGTTTCGAACGCACAAACTCCGTAGGGAATGCAATAACCTTTGTGGGGGTCCTTCTCCATCAAGTGCGGCGGGGTGATGAAAACAAGCACTCGGCGCGCCTTCTTGGGTTGCGCTTGCGCTTTGGCCGGAGCGGCCTTCTCGATCTGCGCTTTTTGGTGAGGAGGTATTTCTTCGAGGGTCCGCGCCGCGATGGAAATGGCGCAGGCGATTAGAAGGGTGAGGTGGAGTTTCATAAGATCAAAGTGTCCAGCCCTTGCGATACTCGCGTTGGAGCGCGCGATTGGCTTCGCTGTTTCCCACAAACTTTCCCGTCGCACAGTCAAACTCCAGATCTCCCGGGTTGAGCGTGGCCGCATTTCCGAGCAGAACAAATTCGCTCAACGGACCGCCGTAGTTAAAATTCGACATGCCGGCCGGCCCGCCTTTGCACGCATTCAACCATTCCTGTTCGTGCCCGGGAGAGCGCGGCAAGGTTCGAGGTGCGTCCGGTTCGGCCAGGCCATCCGGCAAAATCTTGAACACGGTGTTGTGGCCGTTAGCGTGGATTTTGCCTTTGGTTCCAATCACGAGGAGCCCCGCAAAGTCATTCCACTTCTTTTCGCCGGCATCGCCCCAATCGAGCTTGCGCCCGAGCAGGTCTTCGATGGTGCTCCGGACTTTTGGTCCGCTGCTCCCGTTGTACCAGGTCATCCGGACCGGAGGCATCTGTTCACGCGCGGGAAAATCGAACCGGATCACTTCCCATTTGGGTAGGGTGCGCTCATCCACTCCGGCGGCGTCAGCGTGGACGTGCAGGCGCTTTTCGCCCTTCGCTGCCGAGTGCCACAACGAATCGAACTTAAGCGCTTTGAACGCGAGATTGGTCGTGTGGACGGCCCAATTGCCCAGCTGGCCAGTGCCAAAATCGCGCCAGCCATGCCAATTCAACCATTCTTTGTGGAAAGGACGCTCGGCAGCGGGACCGAGCCAAAGGTCCCATTGCAGCGAAGCGGGCACAGCTTGCGTCCCGGTGGGAATCGGTCTTGGCCCGGGGCCGCCGGAATCGTTCCAGGCATGCACTTCGCGGACCTCGCCGATCCCTCCCGCTTGAATGATCTCGACGGCGCGTCGGAAGGCTTCGCTGGCGGTCCCCTGGTTGCCAAGCTGGGTGGCGACTTTGCTTTTCGCGGCCAATTCGCGAATGGTGCGCGCCTCATAGATGTCGTGGGCGAGCGGTTTCTCGCAATACAGATGCTTGCCCATCTTGATCGCCATGGCGGAAGCCACGGCATGAGTATGATCAGGCGTGGCGACAATCACTCCATCGATTTCCTTGTCCATCTCTTCGAGCATCCGGCGAAAGTCGTGAAATTTTCGCGCTTTCGGAATGACCTCGAACGCGTTGCCGGCCCGCTGCTCGTTCACATCACACAAAGCGACCACATTCGCGAGCTTGGGCATGGTATCGACGAACCATCGTCCTCGGCCGCCCACTCCAACAATAGCTACGTTTACCTTTTCGTTGGCCGGGGCGGACCGCAGCGATTCGAGAGAGTTGAGAAGCAACAAACCGGATCCGGCTTTTGTTGAAGCAGCAAGAAAACGGCGTCGAGAGATGGGAGTTTTCATCGCCTCCGAAATTACGACCTTTCCTAAACGACATTCAAGCCGCGAACGCGGCTGACTTGATTAATCCTTCCGGTTCCCTCTGGGAGCGCCTATTTTCCCGAGTGAAAACCAAACTCGAAAAGCGATGATGCCTTTAACTCGCGTGCTCGTCCGGCTTTTATCGTGCGGTCTTGTCTGGCTCCAGGTCAGCCACGGTTTCGCCGCGGAGAAGGGCCTCCCCAACATCGTGCTGATTTACGCCGATGACCTCGGCTACGGAGATGTCAGTTGCTATGGCGCGACAAGAATCCAGACGCCAAACATCGATCGGCTCGCGCGCGAAGGGTTGCGCTTCACGGACGCTCACTGCTCGTCCGCGACTTGCACGCCGTCGCGTTACTCGCTGTTGACGGGAGAGTACGCCTGGCGCAAACGCGGAACTGGAGTTCTGCCGGGCGATGCTGCGATCATCATCGAGCCTGGCCGCGGCACTATGGCAAGCGTTTTAAAAAGGGCCGGGTACAAAACTGGCGGCATCGGCAAATGGCATCTCGGGCTGGGCCGACCAGGCATGGATTGGAATGGCGAAATCAAACCGGGGCCGCTCGAGGTCGGATTCGATTATTGTTTTCTCATGCCGGCTACTGGCGACCGCGTGCCCTGTGTTTATGTCGAGAACCATCGCGTGGTGGGGCTCGATCCGGGCGACCCGCTCCAAGTCAGCTTTGCTAAAAAAATTGGCGATGAACCGACCGGTCGAGAAAATCCGGAGCTGCTCAGGTTGCGTCCGAGCCATGGTCACGACCAAACGATCGTCAATGGGATCAGCCGGATCGGTTACTCGAGTGGAGGCAAATCAGCGCGCTGGTCAGATGAAGAGATGGCCGCGACTTACGTTCGCAAAGCGGCTGACTTTATCGAAAAGAACAAAGCCAACCCTTTCTTTCTTTACTTCGCCACGCACGATATCCATGTCCCGCGTGTGCCCCATTCGCGTTTTGCGAGCAAGAGTGGCCTGGGGCCGCGGGGTGACGTCATTTTGCAACTGGACTGGTGCGTGGGGGAACTGCTCGCGATTCTCGAACGAAACAATCTGGCCCAGAAAACACTCGTGATTTTCACCAGCGATAATGGGCCGGTCGTGGACGATGGTTACCGCGACGACGCCAAACAAAAGCTGGGTGATCACAAGCCTGCCGGACCTTTCCGCGGCGGCAAGTATAGCATTCTTGAAGGCGGCACACGTGTCCCATTCATCGTTCGCTGGCCAGGCCGCGTCCGCCCGGGCGCTTCCGCGGCGCTGATTTGCCAGGTGGATTTCCTCGCCACGTTCGCAGCGCTAACCGAGCAGAGCTTCGATCGGACGACCGCCCCGGATTCGCAAAATATTCTTCCGGCCTTGCTCGGCGAATCATCCAGGGCGCGGACCATGCTCATCGAGCACGCGGGTGGAATTGCGGTGCGGCAGGGGGATTGGAAATTTATCCCGAAACGCCCAGGCCCCAAACGCGCCGCAAACACTGACACGGAAACTGGCAACGATGCCAACGTTCAGCTTTACAATTTGGCCGCAGACCCTGGGGAAACTAAGAACGTCGCGGCCGAACATTTGGAAAAGACGCGCGAACTCGAGCAACTCCTCGACGCCGAAAAAGCGAAAGGTTTTCCGGCCGGGCCGAGAGGCAACAGGCCTGGCTTTTGAATCCCACTCGCACGAACTGTGAAAATCACGCGATTGATTCCGCGGGCAATTGTTTTCTGGTTGCTCTGGGCAGGTGTGGCAAAGACCGCACTGGCCTCCGGGCACGCGGCGCCGCGCGAATTGATTCAGGATAATGATTTCCGACACGGGTTCATCTTGTGGGCGCCGAAGCCCGGCAAGCATGTTCGGTATGGGGAAACGCTGGGATTCGAGCTGAACGCGAAGCCAGTCTGGGGATTATCGCAATGGAGCAGCAAGCTCCCAGTCGATCCGACGGCGAAGGTGTCGGGCGGCTCCCTGATTCTCAGCAACGCAGCCAAGTCGGTCAGGTTCGGCCGGCTAGGCACAACGGACGTCTCTCTGGCGGCGAACACAGCCGTGGAATATGGCGTGAGAGCCCGCCGACTGGGTGAACCGTGGGTGCACCTTTTGGTCGAGCAGGAGTTCGACGCGCCGGCATACCTGCAAAAACTCGATTTCGCGAGATTTCATCTTGAAGCAAGGCTGGTGCGCTCGCGCAATCTTCATCGGGACGACTACTCACCCTCGGTTCATGCTGCCCAGTTCCAGGTTTTCTTCACCGTGCAAAATCGCAACCGCCAGTCGCCCGGCCACGGTGACCTGCTCTGGTTTGGCATTCCGGTTTACGACAATCGTCACCGCCATCCACCCGAGCACAAGTCGAAGGATTTCGGCGGCACGCAGAAATTCATCTTCACGCCCGACGCCAAGACGTTCACGTCAGAGAGCGCACACGACGGCGGATGGATTGTCATCGACACAAACCTGCTGCCGCTGATGGTTGAAGCCTTGGAGACGGCGTGGGCGAAGGGTTTCCTGTCCGGCTCAAACCAGATTGACGACTATGCGATTGGCGGGATGAACATGGGTTGGGAACTGCCGGGAACGTTCGATGTGGAATTGGAGGTTCGAAATTTGAGTCTGAAGGCGGCAGAAAAATGAAGGCCAGATCGGGCGGAGCAGCCCTGCTCTGTGAACTCCTGTTCGAATCGCGTGGCCATGTCCTGAACGCTCATGTCGAACTGTCAATGGACGATTGGCCGTGCTTTTACTCCTCGGCGATGGTGCTGGTCGCGTCGAGTTTCACCCGGGAGGGATCAATGGTTTGTGTTCCACCATTTGGCCAAACAATCTCGATCGCGTCGATGGCGGTCGAGGATCCGAGCCCGAATGTCACTGGCAATTCGGATTGGGAAAGATAGCTGCGAGCGGGCATCACCTGGCGCGTGAAGGTTTCTGCGCCACGACGGATTTTGACCGTCGCCCCAATCGCGTCGCGGTTGCTCTTTTGGCCAACCAATTTCAAGCGGACCCAATGATGGTGGAGGTCCTGGTCGTTCCGGAGCAGAAGCGGTCGCCCAGCGACTTGGGTCAGCACCACGTCCAAGTCGCCATCACCATCGAGGTCAGCGAAGGCCGAACCGCGTCCGACGATCGGCTTGAAGAGGTCAGTCCCTGCTTTCGCTGAAGGGACAGGCATAAAGCACGAGGCGCTTTCCGGGCCGGCGTTCCAGAACAATTGAGCCGGCTGAGCGTACTTCTGGCTTTGCTGGATTTTGCTGATTTCCTCTTCCAGGTGGCCATTGGCTGTGAGCAGATCGAGCCGGCCATCGAGGTCGTAATCAAAAAAGAACAACCCAAATTTCAGGAGCAGCCTGCTGGCGGGGCCGCCCCCCTCAGCGATCGCTTCATCGGTGAACGGGAACGGCTTGCCTTGGGAAACATACAGCGCGGTCATTTCATTGGCGAAATTGCCAACCCCAATCCCCAAATGTGAATCGTTGCGGTAATACGCTGCATCGATGCCCATGGCGCCGCGAGCCATTCCATAACTGTCGAAGGCAATCCCAGAAATCGCCCCAACCTCCTTGAAGGTACCATCGCGCTGATTCAGAAAGACAAAGTTTTGCACGGTGTCATTGGCGACGACGAGATCGATCCAGCCATCCTGGTCCAGGTCGATTGGCGCCACTCCCAGGGATTTTGCGAGCGGCACCCCGGTGGCGGTATTCTTAATCTGAATGCCACTCGACGCGGAGACATCAGTGAAGCGGCCATTGCCATCGTTGTGGTACAGGCAAGGGAATGTGCCGGAGAAATTCATCGGCTGCCCGTAAGCTCGGCCGACTCCGACCAATTTGTAGCCGACCTCAAAATCGATTTCTCGCGACCACCGAACGTAATTGCAAATGAACAGGTCAAGCTTTCCATCCCGGTCATAATCAATCCAAGCAGCGCTCGTGCTCCATTCGGTCGGAGCTCCGGCCACACCCGCTTCGGCCGTGATGTCGCGGAATTTTCCTTGGCCGAGATTTTTGAACAAATGGTTTGGGCCAACCGCCGTAACCAACAGATCGACCAACCCGTCGTTGTCGAAATCTCCCGCGGCAACGCCCATGCCGTAGAAGCTGACATCCAACCCGGAGCCTTGGGTGGCATCGGTGAAATGGCCGCCACCGTCATTATGGTAAAGCGCCATCGTGGCAGGCGAAGAGGGTTTGTCTTTCCACGGCCAGGTTGTGCCGTTCACAAAAAGCAGATCGGGAAGCCCATCGTTGTCGTAATCAAAAAAAGCCACGCCGCTGCCCATGGTTTCCGGCAAAAGCTTGTCGCCATACGCGCCGTTCTGTTGGACGAACCGAATGCCGGCTGAATCGGTGATGTCACTGAATTTGGCGTCCGGCATCTGCTGGGTGAGGTTGGTGCGCAATACCGGCGCGGAGAGAGCGGTGACCTTCGGCGGTGGCGGGGCAGGTTTGCGTTTCAAAACTAAAAAAGTTCCAGCCCCGATGAGCCCGATGAAGACGAATGCGATGGCGGACCAGCGAAACGCCTTTCCAATCACCGCATCGTCATAATGAGCGAGTTCGTCCTCCGGCTCTGGTTGAGTCGTCGGGGACGCCGGTGTCTGGGACAAAGGTTTTTGTGGATCTTCAGGCATAAGTCATGGGTTTCCCGCTCGTCAGCGTTCTCTTGCTCATGCTCTTGATCTTGCTCTCCTGTTTCCTTTTTCGCACTGGCGTCCCACAACGGTCACACGCCACCTGATTTCCTGAGTTTTCCCGAAGAAATTGGCGCATTCCGCAAATGTGAGCGTTAAGACTTTTTCGATTTTTGGTTGGGGCCTTTTTCTTTTTTTAAATCGTTGGCTCTG
>ORJL010179766.1_pt1 | contig 61077 bp, 61 predicted proteins | sample 1779941 | NCBI WGS metagenome assembly ORJL01 (sample SAMEA104232317, study PRJEB22302) | groundwater metagenome | biome: forest; feature: aquifer; material: groundwater | place: USA | collected 2011-08-07 | depth 5.8 m | reverse complement strand
TTGTTATTTTCATTTGATTCGTCCTGCTCATAGAATGAATCCGCAGTAATAGAGTAGGTTTTGAGCCCCTCGGTCAGGCAGGTGTAGGTGTAGTGGGGGGATTCCGGTGAAGTGACGCTTGCGGGCAGTGGCGGGGTGATGTTCATGCCGTACGTTTGCCCGCCTGGCAGCTCTATTTGCGTTGTTGTGTCGTTGACCGCATCCGCATTGCCCTGATTTTTGGTCTTGTGGTAGATTTGCACCGAGTTTCCAAGCATTATCGGGCCTGATGGCACCACGCGCGAAATCAGCGGGACGTAGTCTGGCAACGCCGACAGCAAGGTGGCATTGCACGAGCACGCATAGCCGAACGGGTCGGTGAAATTAATGCGCACGTATGTGCCGGTTATGATTGTGACGTTCAGTTCGGAGGTTATTTGCCCTGATGAATTGGCGGTTTGGTTGGGGTTGAACACCCCCGCATCCGAGCGCCACCATGAGGCGGGGCAGCCGACCTGCTGGCCGGTGATGGCGGAATAGCAGTCTGCAAACCACGCCATCGGCCCGTAACCGAGAGGCGAGCCGGACAGCGGGCTTGACATGTTGCACGTGTATGAGCAGGACTGGTTGGATATTGTGACATTTTCATCCGGTGAAACCGGGAAATCGCACGAATACAATGAGCAGTAATCGCTTGACATCGCCCACACCCTCCCGCTCTGCGCCGGGGTGTTGCTGTTTGTGAACAGCCGGTTCGCAGGGGAGAACGACGCATTGGTATGGTTGAATTCAAGGGAAACGTTGGTCATGTTCTGGAACCAGTCTAGGCCGTAGCATTTTGCATTCGGGCTTGTCTGGTTTGTGCACCGTGCGCTCAGGTTCAAAGTCTGCGGCGGCGTGATCCTGTTGTTTGAAGGGCTTGATGAGAGCACGCAAAAGAGCGGCCCGCACGAGACAGAGGTGTTGCAGGAGAGCGGGCCGTTGGAGGCCGTTATTTGGCCGCCTGGCACAATGCCGGCATAATGCACGGAAACATTTGGCGAAAAGCCGGACGGGGTCTGGGCGGGATTGAGCGTAAGATTTTGATTTGTCTTGGTCCAGGTGAAGTTGGGGCAGTTTGCCGTGAATGGAATTCCGTTCACTATGTCAAAGCACCGCGCATACGCAAGCGCCGGGTCGACGCCAAGCGCAACCGGGTTCGGAAGCACGATGCAGATGCTGTAGTTGGACAGGTTGCCGCCCCCGCCGGTGTTGTAGGGCAGTATTGTTGCGTTGCAGGCGAGCGAGCCGTTGGCGGCCTGCATAATGCCGCCGGATGTGTTGCCAAAGCGGCTGAGATTGGAGTAGGGGGATAATCCGGGCAGGGTGTTTGTCGGCAAAACAGTTGTGTTCGGGGCGGTTGTGGACCAGGCCAGGGAAGGGCAAGATATCTGGGTTATCATCCCGCTTGTGTTTTGGTAGCAGGTCGCGTTGACCCGCACAGGAGTTGTTGCAAGTGAGATTGGATTGGGGGAGAGTGTGCAGTATTGCGTTGCCGGCCCGCCGATGACAACTGGAAGGATTGTGGCGTTGCAGGCGATGCTGCCGTTTGTCACCCGCAGAAGCCCGCCTGTTGTATTGCCAAAGCGGCTGAGCGAGGAGAAGGGGGCGAAAGATGGGGTTGTGATGGGCGGCGAAATTGAGGTGTTTGGGGCGGAGGTGGACCAGTTGAGGGTGGGGCAGATGATTGGGACTGGCGGGGTGTTGTTCACTATCCTGAAGCAGGTGGCATTTATCCTCATAGGAGAAGTTGCAAGGGAAATCGGGTTTGGCACCAGCTGGCAGTATTCGAACACCGTGCCCGGAGTGGAATTGAAAGGCAGGATTGTCGCGTTGCAGGAAATAGTGCCGTTTGTCACGCGAAGCAATCCTCCGGTCGTGTTGCCGGAACGGCTAAGCGAGGAGAAGGGCATCATGGAGCGTGCGGTGATGGGCGGCGAAATTGTGGTGTTTGGGGCGGAGGTGGACCAGTTGAGGGTGGGGCATTGGATTTGGGTTGGAGCCCCGTTGTTCACAATCCTGAAGCAGGTGGCATTCACCTGCACTGGCGTGGCGGCAAGGGAAATCGGGTTTGGGGCAAGGGAGCAGTATTCCGTTATGTTAGGAGGGTTGCCCCCGACGCTGCCGTTTAGGATGACTACGTTGGCGAATGTTGCGTTGCAGGAAAGCGGAGAGCCTGCGCAGCCGTTGCCTATGGTGCTGCCGGATAGGATGAAGCTCAATGTGCCGTTGAATGGCGGGTTGCCCTGCGTGAGGTTGACCTGGATTGTGCGCATCTGCCCTGGCGGGATTACGTTATTCGGGCTTGGAATTAAAGTTACTGCCATGGAGTTTGGCGGGTTGCTTGGGTGCTGGGACACGCCCGTGATGTTTGCTGAAAGAATGGTGGAAATGGAATTTGTGACAGACAGGTTCAGAATGACATATTGGCCGGTTGTTAGGTTGAATGGGCCGAACAATCCTCCTGCAATTGAAATGAAGCAGGAGGGGTTTTCAAACCGCACTGACAGGGAGGCGTTGCCGGATGATGAGGGAAATGTGGAAATTGCTGGCACGCGGAAAAGGAACATCTTGTCCTGGGGTGAACTTCCGGCCGGGTCGTTGTCAAAAAGCGAGTGGATTACGCCCGTGCATTTGTCAAGGCGAACAGAGCCGGTTGCGGTCAGGGTGGAGCCGGGAAGCGGGTTTGACGCAAGGCTAACCTGCGTTTGGGAGGATGAAAGGCCGTATTCCGTGCCATTGATTATCACCTTGCCTCGGCAAACAACAGAGGTTTTGCTCTCCGATGAAGGTATGCAGTCTCCGAATTGATTTGAATAGACGCAATTGTAAGGGGGCGAGGGAACGGTTCTGAAGTAGCGCACATTTTGGGGAGTGGTGGTGATTGCATCCGTTCGGTTCCAGATATTATTCACATCCGCGCGCCGGACATAAGAATTAAACAGGCCTTCAAGCTCTGTGCCCAAGCTTGAATTTGAAATAATCGGAATATTTGTTGTAATTGGATTTCCCCCGCCCAATGGGTTTGGGAAAGGGCGAGTTGACGGGCCCGCAAATTGCGAAGAGCCGTTAAATGAGGAATGCGCCCAAACTACTGCGTTGGTATCCAGTGTCGCATTCAGGGCGCCCGGGCAAAGTATTGCATTGTTAGGAAGGTCATTCCAATTTGCCCCTGGCGGAGAGAGAATCACTTTGGTTGGGTCGTAAACGAGCTTCAAAATCGGGTAGCCGAAGAGGGCGGTGTTGAAGAACAGGTAAGGTGCGGATGCCAGGTAATAATGCGAATACTGGACATTGACCGGTTGGGCTGTTTGCTGGGAAGAGAAGGCAACCCCAAGAAAAAGAAGGGTGAAAACGAAAGCGAGTGCAAGTTTATTCATGGAAAACACCTTAGAATTCCCTCCGGATTGTTTCGTATTTGGACGGCGGGGGGATGAGGGTGAAGCCGAGCCTTAGTTGTAATGAGGGGAATCCTATATCGCCAATACGCTCGGTCGGCCCGACATTGAAATTCAGGAAAGGTTGGTTGAAGATGGCAAAGCTATCCAGCGAGGAAATCCCAAATGACAAATTGGTAATATCGGTTTTGGCCGGGAAGAGATGTGTGAAAGTGACGCCCCTTGGCACTGCCGCCATGCCCGCGCTTATCCTATAACTGTCCTTGTTGTCGTATGTGAACATTACTGCAAGTTCCGGGGGCATGCCGGTATTCCTTGCGGCATCTGTGACACGGAAGTGCATTGCAAGAACGCCCTTGTCGCCGAATTTCATTTCGTCGAACACCTTATAGTCAAGGAAAGAAAACAGGATGGGCTTTTCAGGGCCGAAGGTGCCTCCGGCGTTGAGCGCAAACTTGTCTCCGATGCCCACCCCCATAGAACCGCTGTATGTAATCCGGTTCTTTGCAGCAATGTCGGAAAGTTTTTCAGGGAAGTCGCTCAATGAGGTTACGGTGCGGCCATTTTTTTCCGTGATGGTATAGCCTCCGACATCGAAACCGAGCTTCCCCCTGTAGCGGAAAGAAAGGTAATTGTCGAGTGACTTTACCGGCTGTAGGAAATTTATCCAATGCGAATATTCGAATCCGAAAAGTCCTTTTGTCTCGACATAACTGGACGAGGACTCTTCGATTGTGGGAAGCCCCCTGCCGATTGTCACGGATTTGGAGGAAGACTCGTCATAGGCGGCGCGGGTGCCCCTTGCACGGCCATACACCGCCCCGCCAAAAAATAGCTGGGGGCCGGAATAATAATTGTTGGTGTAATCCTGCAGCGCCTTGATGAAATCCTTATTCTCGTGCGTCCAGAGGAGAAGGCGCACGTCGAATGTTTGCAGCATCACTTTCCTGAATGACTGGGTGGTGTTGGTGGCAATCGACCTGTCTTCGATCCATTTCACCAATTGCCCGAAAGGCTCGTCCGGATTAAGCATGTCAAAGGCTCCTTTCGTGTTCAGGTTGAGCACGAAGCGGGTGTGGAATTCCTTCCAAATCTTGCTCAGGTCGCTGCCATATTGCGCCAAGACTTCCGAGGTGTAGATTTGAGGGTCGTTGAGGAATTTGTTCGGGAAAAGATTGTCGAACACTTGCTGGGCTTGCTGCATCGTTCCTTTGGCGTATGAATTTGTGCCGAACGCTGATTGATAGGCGAAGCTTTCCGCAGCGTAATTGCAAAACGCATCCAATTCCGAATACATTTTCTGGGGATCGTTCTGTTCCCTCATGTAATCTATGATGGATATCAACCTGTATTGGCCCGGAAGGACACTTGGCTCGACGTTTTCGTCAGAATAAGACTCCCGTTTGTCCCTTGCCCTATACAGATAGCGGAAATCGTGTTGGGAGGAAGTGTTTGAAAACACCACATTCTGGGCGATGTTCCCCAGCCCCGGCTGCTGGTAGGTGGTGGACAGGGCGTTTGCCTGCTTGGCAAGGCTTATTCGCTGCCTGTCCTTATCTTCCAATCCTAGCCATGCGTCCGCGGCAATCTTGAAGTTGCCCATTGCGGCAATCGAGAGGTCGTAATATTTTTGATATTTATCTGGCACTGCCGTTGTGGCAAGCGATTTCTTTAGTGATGAATCGTATGCCCCAAGCCAGAAAAGCATGACAGCCATTCGATCTATGTCGTCAAATACCATCCACGCGTTGTTCCTTTCATCAAATATGGCTTGCTTTCCATTTTTGTCCTTGCCCATCCAAGAATTGGATGCGGGCTCCCCCTTTTTTCGCATGAGAGCTGCGGTTGAATTGGCAAGAAGGGTGCCCAGCCTGTAGAGTTTGCCCGGGTCAGAATTTCCACTTGAATCTTTTTTGTCCGCCCATTCAGAAATTGCCTTTGATAGCTCTTCCTCAGACATCATCTCTTTGGATGCCGCATAGAATGGTTTCACGAACCTTAGCACCGCCTTGTCGGCTTCCGACTTGTTGGTTAGCAAGCTTGGATTTTGAGGGAGATGGATGCCCAGCCCCTCAAGAATGGCAACAAACTTCTTCCTTCTTTTTTCCTCCTCATCGCCCTCCATTGCCGGAGGAGACCGGAATGCCTGCACGAACAAGAACATAACGCCACCCCTATTTATCCCCGGTTTGCTCCACCCAGAATGAGAACAACACCGGGCTTAAATCCTTGATGTATTCTGCCAAGGCGTCTGGCACGCCTACGGCAATCCTGTCATTGTCCTGTCTGCTTGGGCTGCCCTTGGAAATGCTTATGAAAGGCCCGTTCTTGTCTTTTGAGGCAGTATAGGCTCCTGCGTAATTTTTGAAAGCAGTTGTTAGGAGCGGATTTTTCCCTTTGTTTTCAGGCGAATCGAACGCTGTGGCACTTGGCCGGATTACATAGGTGTCATCGCGTCGAAGCGCCATGTCCTCTTGCGCTGGCAGCTTCATCACCCACATGCCATCAAGCTTTGCCTCATCGCTTCCACGAGGCGGCGCCTTGGAACCTAGAATGGACCAGTCCACGTAGACATTCCGGTCACTGTCCACCTTGCATGGGATGCACTGCTTGTAGTCCTCCATGCCGGACATCTCCTCGTAAGTTGCAAATTTGGTTATGAAAAACATCTCGGTGTCGCCGCGATAGTAGAATCCGGGGACGAACCGCCCGTCCACATTGTAATCTACGGAATAGGTTGGCAGCCTGACCAGATTGTCAGGATTTCGCGGGTCTTTCTTGTACACCACCATGTCCTCTTGCGGCACCGCGGTTTTTACATGGTTAAGGAAAGGCAAGGTGGAATCCTGAAGCACCACTTTGCCATCGGCATAGCCGCTTGAAATTCCAAAAATCATGTTCCCAAGGCCATGAGCCGGGCTTAGTCTTACCGGATCTGCCGGTATATGGGTGTCCATCACTTCGGGCAGCACCCTCTTTTTCTTTTCCTTCTCAGGCGGAGGCGGTTGCACTGGCTCTGGCGGTGCGGGAGGCTTTTCGATGTAGAGCCTATAGCCCGCATATGCCCGGGCATATTTGAGAGGGTTCTTGGAATCCGGCACCTCGAGCACCATGTCCACCTGCAAATGGGTGCCGCTGTAATCCTTCGCGCCCGGATTGAGGATTTTTTCCTTTATGTGCCAGATGCCGCTTATGGGGTCGTAATCCTGCGTCTGCTCGAATTCCGCATCGGTGCGGCCTGCAAGGGAATTTTCCGGGGTTTTTACGCGGCTTCCGTTGACGTCGCGGTAGTCGTATGGGATTACGGCAAGGGGGGTGATTGTTTCCTTGCCTGCGGCGTCGATTGTAACCTGGCTTAGTGTAACAGTGCGCTTTGCCCTTTCACTGGCTGCAAAAAATCCTATCCTGCCGCCCCCTTCCGCCGCGGAAAGGAATTTCAAGTCGGATGTGAATTCGAATCCTTTTTGGGGGTCGAAAAGCGGCGCCGAAGGGGCCGGCTTGATGAAGCGGGGCACAACCTGTATGTGCGAGCGCTCGGTGAATTCCGCCCCCACCTTCCTGTCATCGGAAAAGAGGGTTTCGTCAAGGAGCCTGCCCTTTTCAATGGGCATGGATTTGCCTGAAAGCCGGGTGGAAATGATTTTCCAATAGCCGTAAATGCCTCCGGTGAGCGCGCTTTCACTCACGCCATAAGGCTTTGTTTCAGAGTGGTTCCATTTGCCATTTGCAAACCAGGCGTAATTGTAGGGGGTGATGGTGGCAGCCTTTGCAGCATCGTCATAATGCAATATGCCAAGCTTTATCCACTCAAGGTAATTCGTGCCTGCCATGATGCCCCCGTTTTGCAGCTGGCGCTGAAGTTCGGAGAATGGCATGTCCGGGATGCGCGCGTTTTCTTGTGTTTCGCGCTTTGCTGCGGCAGCGAGGGAGGCAAATGATGCGTCGTATTCCCTTGAGGACAGGTCAAGGCGCTTGTCTTTTGGCTTAATGATTGCAACATATGGGTCGAAAAGCCGCTGCGCAAGCGTGCGCTGCTGCTCTTTGTAAACTTTTTCCCCTTCCTCTCCGCATCCTGGGGCGAAATAATCGCCAAGCTGGATTTGGAACGGGCCGGTCTGGGTGCCATGCAGGGTGGCAACATAGTCAATCTTGAGCTTTTTTGTGCCTGAGGCGGATTTGAATTTTTCCTTAAGGTCCGGGAATTCGTCCATTGTGGTTGCCTGCGTGACCGCCCGGATGCCCCCTGAGCGCAGGTCGTTGGCTGCGAAAACATAATATGCCAGGATGTTTTTCGCATCTTCGGAGGAAACCCCGAATTCAAAGATAAGGGCGCGCTCGAGGCGGCCGTTTTCATTGGGTGCGATGGCAAAGCCTCGCGCCCTGCCCTTCCTTGGCGGGGTGCTCAGGATTTTCAGCTGCTGCTCGAAAGTCATGGCTCCAAGCCCTGTGAGGTTTACGCCCCACATGTTTTGCGCCTGCGCCTGGAAAATCGGCAGAAGATTGCGGCCGTAAAATTTAAGGAATTCTTCTGTGCCGGCAACAATGCGCTGCTGCTGCGTCAGTTTGCGCTCCATGCTCGCCCTTCCAATCAGGGTGAAGTCCGGGATGGAAAGTGTTTTCACATCATTGTCCATGCCCCGGAGGTATTCGCGGAACGGCTTTCGGATGTTTTCCAATTCCGATGGAAGCGGGACGAAATTCGGAAGAAGGAATGATTTCTCAAACCCTTTTATCACCACTTCTGCGAATGCCGCCACGTAATAGCGCCAGTTGTAATACGCATAAGGGCTAAGCTTCCAGTCACGTACGCCGCTTTCCTCTTCTGGCTGCGCATCCGGCTTTTTTGGGACGGCGTTTTTTGGTATTGACGAGCCGCCGATAGTACTGCCGCCGGGCTCCACCGGAGTTATTTTTGCTAGGTTTTCGCCCAATTTAGCCGGATCGGAAGCGGCGGTGAACGCATCCTGGATTGTTTTTGGAGGAAGGCTCGAATCCGCATAAAGGCCTACCACGAATTTGCCCGGGCTGCCTATGCTTGGATAAGAATAGGTTTGGACTATTTCTGCGCCAAAACAGGCGTTGAGGCTTGATGCAAGCGCTTCGAATTTTTTTACGTCAGCCTCGGGCACGGTGGTTTCAGAGCTGTTCTTTATCGTTTTTCCAGCCGCATCAGCGGAAGTCGGATAGGCCAGGGCGCCGTAGAGGGTTTTGCAGAAAGATTCGCGCGAATTCGGATATTTCTGCCAAAAGCCGCCCATTGCAGCCTCGTAAAGCTTGGTGAATGCGTCTTGGCTTAAGTGCTTGGAGTAATCTTCCGGGCCTTCCATTTGGCGGAAGTATGAAAATTCGTCCTCTGGCCCGCCCATGCGGCGCACGGCAGCCATCATGATGGCGCCCCCTTAGCTTGGCGCAGGGCATGGAGTGGGACAATTTGAAAACTGGTTGGATTCGGCGCGAATGCCATCATGAAAATCCTGCAAAAAAGACTCTGGCTCGGCTTATAAACCTGCCTTCGGAGAAACGGGGTGGAAATGCCTTAGGATACGCCCTTTCGGAATTCTGTTTGAAGCCTAAGGTTGTCAAGGGCAATGTCAACCCCCGCAATTTCCCGTTCAGTTGCTTCCCTGGCCTTGGCTTTTGCCAATTCCAAATTCCGCTGCTGCTTTGCATTGAAGAATGAACGGATAGTGCGCACAAGCCTGATGGTTGGTTTTCTTGCAGCTTTTGCCATAACCAGTGCGCCGATTGCAAAGCCTGCCAATCGTTTTGTTTTCCAGCCTTCCATAGAATCACTAGTTATAATTACTAAAAAATGATGTATAAAAACCTATCTTTTCTTTTTCTGGCCCGCCACCAATTCCACTCCCGGAAGCTTCATGCCGGAAAGGTATTCGACCAATGCCTTTCCCGAAAGCGAGACATAGCCGAATTTATCACGCGATGAGAACTTGTCAATCGCTGAAATTGTGTGCCCGCCGCCGGCAAGTGAGAAGGCGGGGGAGGAGGTGATTGCAGATAGGACGGATTTGGTGCCCCCTGCAAAAGCATCCTTTTCATACACGCCCATCGGCCCGTTTATGAGGATGGTTTTTGCCTTGGAGAGAATTTTGGCGAATTTGGCGGAAGTTTTCGGCCCGATGTCAACAATCGGGTAGCGCGAGGGCAGGCTGCCGATGGTTTTCCTTTTCGCCTCGCCTTTCTTGTCCACCATGACATCTTTCGGGAAGAGGATTTTCTTGGGGTATTTTGCAAGAAGCTCTTTTGCCTTAGGCAAAAAGTCAACCGCCTTCTTTTCCTTCAGGAATTCAAGCGAGGCGCCCAATTCTATGCCGGAGGCGAGAATGAAAAGTGAGCCTGCCACTCCGCCGACAAGTATTTTGCTAACCTTGTTTGCGGCAAGCCAGTTTTCCATAATGCCAATCGAATCGTCAGGCTTTGCCCCGCCGAAAATCGCTATGAAGGGTTTTTTCGGTTTTTTGAATTTGGCAAGCGCAGTTAATTCCGCCGCCAATACCCTTCCTGCCAAGACGGGTTTTTCCTTGAACCCTACGACGGAAGCGTGCGCGCGGTGCGCGACTGAAAACGCATCAAGCACGAAATAATCGTATAATCCAGACAATGCAGTAATAATTTCGGCTTGCCCTGTTTTCTCGTATTTTGTCTCATCTTCCAAAAACCTTACATTGTCAAGCAGGAGGATTTGCCCGTTTTGCATTGATTTTATCGCATTTTTTGCCTTTTCGCCGCAAATGTCATCGACGAAAATTACGGGCTTTCCCATCTCCGCCTCCAATAATTTCGCATGCTGGCCAAGGTGGATGAAGTCGGGGTCGCCTTTCCTTCCCTGATGGGCGAAAATTACGACTTTTCCGCCTTTGCCTGAAAGCTCGGCGATGGTTTTGGCATGGGCGACAACCCTTTCGCTCTTCTCGATTTGCTTTGTTGCCTCGTCGAAGGGGCAGTTCAGGTCCGGGCGGATGAAAACGGTTTTTCCGCTGAAATTGAAATCGTCCAGGGTAAGCATGAGTGACACCTTGCATGAGGAAAAGGTGCCAAGCAATATATTCCTTTTTGCGGAAGATGCATCGGATGCTGGTTATCAGGGGGCGGTTTTGATGAAGTTTGCAATCAGCGGTTTTGGAAGAATCGGGAAAATGGTGATGAGGGCTGCGGTTGAAAGGAAATTGCTGGGGAAAAAATTCGAGCTTGTGGCAATAAACACGACGATTGAGCCGAAAGCGGACATGTTCTTGTTCACGCATGACACGGTGCACGGGAAATTGGGCTGCAAAATGGGGTATAAGGCGCCAAAGGCCGGGGCTGCGCCGGAGAAGGATTATGGCACAATGAGTTTTGACGGGTATGGCGTGCAGCTGGTGTCGAGCCGGGACCCGGCGAAATTGGATTGGGCGGCACTTGGCGTGGACTGTGTGCTGGAATGCACGGGCGCATTCACCACGCGCGATGGCGCGGGATTGCATCTGAAGGCAGGGGCGAAAAAAGTATTGATTTCGGCGCCGTGCAAGAAGAACGAGGCTGACGCCACAATCGTGATGGGAGTGAATGAGAAAAGCTACGACAGGAAGAGGCATAATATTGTTTCCATGGCAAGCTGCACCACTGGAAGCCTTGCGCCCGTGGTGAAAGTGGTGAACGATAATTTCGGAATAGTGGAAGGGTTCATGACGACGTGCCACGCATACACAAATGACCAGAGAATACTGGACGGGAACCACAAGGATGCGAGGAGGGCAAGGGCTGCAGCGTTGAATATAATTCCGACGTCAACTGGGGCGGCAAAAGCAATCGGGGAGGTAATTCCGGAACTGAATGGGAAACTTGACGGAATCGCATTGCGCGTGCCCGTGCCGTGCGGCTCGATTACTGATTTGACCGTGAGGCTGGAGAAGAAGGCGGATGCGGCAGGGGTAAATGCCGCATTGAAGAAGGCTGCGGAGGGGCAGCTGTGGGGCATAATGGATTATTCCACCGAGCCCCTTGTATCTTCTGACATCGTGCATAATCCCGCAAGCGCCACGATTGACGGATTGTCCACCCGGGTGGTGGGAAGCATGGCGAAAATATTCTCATGGTATGACAACGAGTGGGGCTATTCGAACCGCATGGTGGATTTGGCGACAAAGGTGCTGTAGTGGGGATGGAATCAGGCGGGCGGAAATTCCGAAGGTGTTGCTGACGGGAAGGCTTTCCAAATTCATCGATAAGCTGAGGGAATGGGACTGGGCAGGTGCAATTGCCGTGCTATCCCATTACGTTACCCTTCCGCTTATTGCGATTGCGATAGTGGTTGTGCTTGTCAGCGAGGAAGTGCTGCTTCGGCTTGCCGGCATAATCGCCCTCATCTTCCTTGAGCAAATACGCGACGCATGGGTTGTGCGGGAAATGCCGGGCAGGGCAAAAAAAGGCTAATTGCTCGGGGCAAGGTTGCGCCGTGGCTGATAGGGTTTTAGCGGAATGGCAATTGCCAGGCGTTTCATCGAATTTTCCCTCAGCCGAGTTTGCACAAGTTGCCGGAATACTGGATAATTGCTATCCGGAACGATATGATTCGTGCGATTTAGTGAGTCAAGAATGGATAACTCGCCCGAAGCCTTGCCATAGATGTCCTTTGCGCGCAAAATTGTAAGATTCGCGTCGCTTGATTCGTCGATGCGGACTGAAATTTTCCTTATCGCGCGGTAGTTGAGGAACACATAAAATGGCTTTTCAAAATATATGTTGATTAGGCCGTTTGACTGCTTCGCCGAATCGTGCGGTATTTCCGCCATGAGCCGCCTTACAATCCGCTCCATACCAAGGGTGCGGATGCAGCCAGAAGAAATGTTTGCCCCCTCGAGTTCAGCCGCGCTTATTTTTTCAGGCTCGTCTGTGCCGTGCATGCGGAATGCGTATGGGGAAGTGGTGATGACGATTTTTGCAGTGCCGCATGGGTTTGACGGGTGGGGGTGTTCCGGGGTGTTTGGGGGCACGCTTTTCTTCACTATGCCCTTTTTCGCGTAATGCTCTTTCATCAGGTCGGTCGGAGTCCAATCTGGGTAAAGTATGGCATGCGTCTTTTCGGCAAGGAAATTCAGGGGGGTGCGGGTGCCGGGTTTGCCACATGCGATCAATGAGCTGTCAAGGCATGAAATTGACAGTTCGCCGGACGGGGAGGCATCCTGCCGGAAAAGATAAGCCCGGTAAGCCGTCAGATCCGCATAGATGCAAAATTGCGATCCGGATTTTGGCAAGAAAGAGAGGTCGGGCTTCTGCGCATAAAGCACGATTTCTTCAGGCGCAGGCTTTGCCTTCGGAAGCGGGCTGTTGCCGATGTTTGCGGATGGAAAAAATATTCCGGCAAGCCACACATGGATGCCAATTATTGCTGCCACTGTGGCATGATGCAATCTCTGCCCCATGCCAATATCATGTTGTTGTTCATATAAAAAGGTGTGTGTAGGGCGCGTATGCCCTTCTTGGCGTGGGAGTTGTAAAAAGGAGGCCGACGCCAGTGACGGCGCCGGCAAGGCGACCAGTTTTCTGTCAAGGACAGAAGAGAAGACGCATGAGCAGGTAGGTATGCGAGAGGGGCTTTATAAGGTTTTTGGCACATAAGGACAGAACTGGCGACAGAAGGTGGTTTATATTTTTTGCCCCCGCTAATGGTGCCAGAGATGTTTTGCTCTAATTAGACAAGGAAGATTGGATGGAAGAACAGCAGGATCCGAAAAACCGGCTTGAAACGCTAGAGGTCAAAAAGCGCGAGCTTTTGGACAGGATGCGCAAGGTGAACAACGCCATGCGCGACAAGCGCGAGGAAGTCATCAGGTTGGTGCCATCGTTGCGCGGAAAGGCGTGGCTGAGGGGGGAAAAGACAAAATCTGCAGTGGATACGATTGAATTTGAGATTTCGACCCAGGCTTTCACGCCGGCGCAGGAGAGGATGCTGCTCAAGAAGCTGAAAAAGGCGCAGGAGGACATGGATGCCGCGCTCAAGCTTGACGGAATGCGCGGCAAGGTGGACGAGGCAAGGAAAGTGATGGGCAGCCTTGCGGCAGAGAGGGATGCGCTTGACGCAGGCCTGAAGGCAGTCCGGGCAGACCTTGAAACCACCTACAAGGCGATACTTGAGGGCAATGCCAACGCGTTCAAGCAGAGGAATGAGAAACGGGAGGGGCAGAGGCAGCAGAGGGAAGGGCACAGGCAGGATTCCGAGAGGGAGAGGTTCCAGAGGCAGAAATTCGACAGGCGCAAGGAAGAGGAGAAGGAAAACGCGCAGTACATGAAGCAGCATGACGATTTTGTCCCGCTTGAGGAGATTGCGGAGATAAAGAGGAAGAAGGAATAAGCACAGGCGTGAAATGGCGGCATCGTTTTTTGCAGTGGAATAATGGTGCGGCGCCATCTATTTTTATTCTGTAGCGGATAAATCATCGCATGCAGCCCAAAGTGCGAAGCGGAATACTCCTTGACATTGACTACACTTTCCTAAAGGGCAAATTGAGAGTGCGGCTGCACATGAAGGGGAAAAAATTCTATTATTTATACGCAAAGCACGAGCCGTATTTTTACGTAGAGGGGGAGGAATCTGAAATTCCGGAACTGGTGAAGACAGAGGCTTTGTGGCAGGGGCAGAAAATCAAGCCTGCGAAAATTGAAATTGTGGAAAGGGTGCTTGAGGGAAGGAAGCGGCCCCTGCTGAAAGTGCACACGCACAGCCCGCCGCAGGTGCCCTCCATGAGAATAGGCTTCAAAAATAGGCGGGCGTGGGAATTTGACATACCTTTTGGCAGGCGCTATCTGATGGACATGGGGCTTGAGCCGTTCATGAAGTTGAAATACGAACGGGAGGGAAGAAAATTGCTGAAGGTGATATCGTCAAGGGATTCCCTGCCGAAGCTGAACATGATGTCATTTGACATTGAAACATACAATCCGCATGGCGCGCCAAGGAACGACATCGACCCGTCAATCATGGTCAGTTTTGCCCATGGAAAGGGGATAGAGCCTGCGGATGCCAAAGTAATCACTTGGAAGAAAATTGGAAAAGATTATGTTGATGTGCAGAAGGATGAGAAGGGAATGCTGGATGCTTTTTCGGAATACGTAAGGAAGATTGACCCGGACTTGCTGGTAGGGTATAATTCGACGAATTTCGATTTGCCGTATTTGCAGGCAAGGGCGAACAAATGCAAAACACAGCTGAAATTGGGGAGGGATGGAACCTCTTTCACGCTGCGCCATGCCGGAATAAGGGACATTGCAAAAATCAAGGGCAGGATTTACGCCGACCTATTCCCCATCGCAAGGTTCATGGCATTCATCGGCGTATTCAAGCTCGCCAGATTCACCCTTGACAGTGTGTATGCGGAATTGGTGGGAAAATCATCGTGGAAGGCGAAGGTGCAGAAGCTGGGCATTTGGGAAATGTGGGATGATGAGTCTAAGCTGGAGGATTTGGCGGAATATTCAAGAATGGATGCGATTGCAACGTATGCCATTGCGCAGAAAATGCTCCCGCTGCAGATTGAGATGGCAAAGGTGACGGGCCTGCCGATTAACGACGTTGTTTCCGCAACGTCATCTCAGCTTGTTGAGGGGAGGCTGATGCACGAGGCGTGCAGATTGGGGCATGTCGTCCCGAATAGGCCGGATGCGGAGCAGGCGAAAAAGCGCATGCTGGAGCCCATCAAGGGGGCATATGTGAAAATCCCGCAGCCGGGAATTTACGAGAACATGGTGGTGTTTGACTTTCGGGGGCTGTACCCGTCGATAATTACCTCGCACAACATAGACCCGTTCATGGCGGATTGCACTTGCTGCACGCAGGAGGAAAGCTATGTTTCCCCCACAGGCACAAGGTTCTGCAGGAAAAGGGAAGGCATGATTCCGCATGTGCTTGGGAAAATAATCAAGGCAAGGGCGGAATTGAAGGACAAGTTGAAAAAAATAGGTGCGGATGTGCCGGAATACGCCGCAATGTTTGGCAGGGTGCAGTCGCTCAAAATTTTGGCTAATTCGTACTATGGGTATTTGGCATTCGCGCGCTCGCGGTATTATTCGCGCGAGGCTGCGGAAAGCGTTACGGCATGGGGGCGGAAATTCATCGTGGAAATGGGAGAGTTGGCAGAGAAGGCGGGATTCAAGCTGCTCTACCAGGATAGCTTGCCTTACGACAGGCCGATATTCATACAACGCCCAGATGGGGAAATTGAACTCATTAAGATTGGGGAATTCGTGAAGAAAAACAAGGATAACCCGCAGGTTGGCAAATATTCAACACTTGCGTTTGATGGGAAAAACGTGGTGTTCAAGCCGATTGCAAGGGCGATTGAACATGGGTATGATTCGGCAAAAAAAGGCAAGCTTCTTGAGATAATTACCACACATGGAAAAACCATTGTAACTCCCCAGCACTCGGTTTATTGCCATGATTCGAAAACTAAGGAAGTGCGCCTTGCGGATGCAAAAACACTCAAAAAAGGAGACTGCCTGGTGTCAATGACCAATCCGCCCCTGCCGGAAATTCATTCCGAGGGGGAGAGGATAGATGCTTTCAATCTTGATTTTGAATGGTATGGCAAGGAAATGCGGGCGTATTTTGACAAAGAGAAATTTCCGACCAGCAGGAAAGGGGAGTGCCCTTACTGCGGCATAAGATTCGCTTCCCTTCATTCGCATGTGTCGGCAAAACATGGCGAAAGGAAGATGGAACTTGAGGCTGGAAAAAAAGCCGGGTGCGCATGGCTTGGCGGAAAAAATGCCGGAATAGGCAGGGTTCCACGCTTCTGGACTTTGGACAGGGAATTGGCGTGGATAATGGGATACTACTGCGCGGAAGGCTCCGCATCCGAAAAATCTGCCGTGCATAAAAAACTGATGGTTTCATTCGGAAGCCAGGACAAAATCCAGATTATACGCCTGAAAAAATATTTTGACAGGGTTCTTGAGGAAAATCTTGCAATTATCGAGAATTTTGACAAAAGGATAAACAAAAAAATGTATTATTACCGCATCCAGCGCATGCCCCTTGTCGCGCTTTTCAAGCACGGATTTGGAATGGGCAATAAAAGCGATGGAAAAAGAGTTCCGCAGATAATATTCTCTTCAAACAGTGAAATCAAAAAAGCGTTTGTTGAAGGGTATATGGAAGGGGACGGGCTGAAGAAGCTCCAGAGGAGGTACCGCACATTGTTCCCTTCATTCACTACAAAAAGCCCCGAGCTTGCAATGGGCCTTCAGCTTTTGATGAAGCATCTGCCACAAGTAACAAATGCTTGGGGAAGGAAAGCCGCGCATATGAATTGGCATTATCGCACCGACAAGCCCGGAATTACGGATTTGAGGATGAGCGGGGCAAAGAGAGCCTCGGATGAATTTGAAAATTTCGCATTGGCACGCATAAAGGAAATACGGGAAGTCGAAGAAAAAGGGGCAGTATTCGATTTGGAAGTGGAAGGCGCGCATAATTTCATGGATGCGGAAGGGCTGATACTTGTGCACAATACCGATTCGCTGTTCCTTCTGCTTGGCGATAAGAAAAAGGAGGATGCGCTTGCGTTCATGAAGGATGTGAATGTGAATTTGCCCGGGGACATGGAGCTTGAGCTTGAGGCATTCTACCCTAGGGGAGTGTTTGTCAGCAAAAAGGCGCAGGGAAGCGCGGATGCGGCGGGCGCGAAAAAGAAATACGCGCTGCTTGGCGAGGACGGCAGGGTGAAAATCCGAGGCTTTGAGCTTGTGAGGCGGGACTGGTCCATAATTGCAAGGGAGACGCAGAAAAAGGTGCTTGAGGCAATATTGAAGGACGGCAGCAAGGAGAAGGCGATCAGGATTGTGAAGGAAGTGGTGGATGAATTGCGCGGGGGGAAAGTTCCGATGGAAAAATTGGTGATTGAGACGCAATTGAAGAAAGACCCCACGAAGTATGAGATTGTTTCGCCGGAGAGTGCGGCAGCGCTGAAGGCAAATAAAAGAGGAGGGGTGCAGGGGCAGAAATTGGGAAGGGGGGCGGTTGTGTCATTCATAATTACAAGACGAGGTTCCAGTGTTTCGGAAAAGGCGGAATTGGTTGATTTTGCAAAGGACTATGACCCGGCATATTACATAGACCATCAGGTGCTGCCGTCGGTTTTGAGGATTTTGAACGAATTGGGGGTTACGGAGGACGACTTGAAACTGAAGGGGAAGCAGTCTGGATTGTCCGGATTCTTTTAGGGCTGGAACTGAAGCTGGCTGCCCGGATTTTTTTGATGGATAGCTAGAATGGGTTGCCTGCAAGGAACAGCACTACATTGCCCACGAGCAATGAAAGCAATATTCCTGCAAGCAAGAACGGTATGTACATGGGCAAGCCGACGTATACGGGGACTTTTTTCAAATGCGAAGCTTTGAGCCTCTTGAGCATTCCCCCGTCCACGAGGCGCACTAGGGAGTATTTTTTCACCACATCCGGCCCGATTTTTTCGATTGCAATCAGGTCTTCCTCTTCCACCTGGGAAATTGGCACCATTGCCATCATCGACAGGTTTATCGAATCCTTGAACAGCGTGTAATAGACGACGAATGCCACGATTAGGGTGAGGAAGAGGTAGTAATTCGGCGAAAAGAATCCTGCGCTTTGGGTGAAATACGAGAAAATGGCGAAAGCAAACGTGATGAGGCACGCGCCGAGCCAGGCTCCAAGCTTGACGCTGCCCTTCTTTAGCAGTGCCTTGACTGCCGTCGGAATGGTTGTCAGGAACATATACGCCATGAACAGCACTCCGGAATTTATGAAAAGCACGAATGCGAATGGGAAGAAGCTTGGCGTTAGGGATTTGAAAACAAGGAATGTTTCCGGCTGTATGGGAAGCAGCAGGACAATGGATGTTAGAATAAATCCGTCGGCTCCGCCCCATTGGCCCGTGCGGTAAAGCAGGTAAGTAAGACCGAAAACAGCCGCCCCGCCAATTATCGCATACAGGGTTAGGACTTCGTGGTAGGCGGCAATGTTTGCAATGAATGCAACGGCAAGGAAGCCATAGAGAAGCCAATTCGGGATATTCTTGTTGTTAAAGGCATCAAAATAGGCGGCAATTCCGGTGCCGATTAGCGCAAGGGCAATCCTTGCGGTTTCGAATGGAAGCGCGTAATCCTGCCCAAGCAAAAACTCCAAAACATCACCCAATAGATGGCAACCCGTTTGCCCATCGCACCGATTCCAACCATTCACCCGAGTGTTAAGATAAAGTCATCATGGATGTGGATGACATTTAACTGTTTGCATGTGGATGGGGAGGAAAGAATGGAGCTGATGCTCGGCACCGTCCTCCCGTTGTCGCCGTGCACGAATTCCTTTATGTAGGTGCCGGCATCGGTGCGCAAGTCAAGCGTGAATAAATTGGATTTGTGCTCCAGGCATGAAATTTCCAATACGCGCCGTTTCCTCACCAAATCCGCCCTTCTTTGCGCAACTCGCGCCGGGGTGCGCTGGTGAAGCGTTATCGGGGCTGAGGAAACGATGGCGGACAGCTCTTCCTTTTTCACTTCCCTTCCGGCATCAATCCACACGCGGTAGGTTTTCTCAAAATGCGAGGTGCACACCGACTCGACAAATGAAGGGGAACAGATTGAAAGGGAGGAAAGCTCGATTGGATGCGCCGCGGAAAGCGATGCGGCGGCTGCATTCATATCCCCATTTCTTTTTGTGGGGTGCACGATTTCGATGACGCACGGGCGCCCGTTGCCTTCCATTATTACATCCACATCTTCCCTTCCGGATGCGTGCAAATGCACGTCGGATGCCCCGAAAATCGGGCCGAACGCGGACTTGATTGCCCCTTCCACGGATGGATAATTTTCGCCCTTGCCCTCGCATTTATTGCAGCCCCTGCCCCGGCAGTTTCCGCACACCCAGAGATGCTGGCAGTAGGCGCGGGAGAGCTTGCGGTAACTGGCGGATATGAAAATTGGCGATGGCAGGGCGGAGGGCCTGTTGTGCCACAAGTCAAGTGCGAACGTTATGTCCGGGTTTTTTTGGGCGTATTTTTTTCCGGTTGATTTTTCGATATGTTCGGCTGCGAGGCGGTTGAGCTGGTTTTTTGCCGAGAGGCCGCCGGTGAGGGAATAATCGAACAAATCCTCCTCCCTCACAAGCACTTGGCGGGGGATTGTCGAGGTTATGTTGAATGAATTCCATTCCAATTTGTTGGAGTGGGCAAGCGCCAAGGCGGCATCGGCAAGAGAATCAAGCTGCAGGAACAGATTTTTGCAGATGTGGCATTCCTGCCCCTCTTGTGCAGGGATGGCGGCGGGATTGCCGGATTGCAACGCACCTTTTGCGGGAACCGCGGCGGGATTGGCATTGCGGCTGCCTTTGCCTTCCCCCGCAGTTGCGGCGGCGGGATTGGCATTGCGGCTGCCTTTGCCTTCCCCCGCAGTTGCGGCGGCGGGATTGGCATTGTGGCTGCCTTTGCCTTCCCCCGCAGTTGCGGCGGCGGGATTGGCATTGTGGCGGGAAAGGCAGATTTTGCACAGGGGGAATTGCATGGGATTGTTCTTGTGATGCTGCTTTTTATCCTTGCGCAGGTAGGCGGGCATGCGAATATTGGCATGGCGGGAAGGTGGATGCGGCACGCAGTGAGATTGGCGCGCTGTGGAGGTTTTTTATCCTTGCACGGTGAAGTTTTTCCATGGCGGGGAAATTCATAGTTTTCGAGGGCATAGACGGCTGCGGAAAGCAGACGCAGATTTCCATGCTTGCAGGAAAGCTGATTGACATGGACATCAAATTCGCGCTGTTCAAGTATCCGACGGAAAACGCTGGGGAAATAAAGAAGTATTTGGAAGGCAAGGAAAAAATTGCAAACGAAAAGCTGCTTTCGCTTTATGCCGATGATATTTTGGCGGAGCAGGGCGGCATAGGGGATGCCGTGGAATCGGGCTGGGCAATAACGGACAGATACGCCCTGTCAACAGCGGCATATCAGGGAGCCGGGGGAAAACTGGATTGGGCGGTAAAGGAATTGGACAGGAAAATGTGGATTTCCCCGGACTGTGTTGTTTGGCTTGACTTGGAAGTGGATGAGGCGATGAAAAGGAAGGCAAAACAGAAGACGCCGGATGTGCATGAGAAGGACAGGAAATTCTTGGAGGAAGTGAGGGGAAATTATGCGCGGCTTATGGATTTGGGATGGCTTTCGGACAATTGGAGAAAAATTGACGCGGGCAGGGCAAAGGAAGAGGTTTTTGGCGACGTGTGCAAGGCACTTGGCTTATAAATTTGCAGAGGCACAAGAGAAAGGCTAGCTCCAATAGTCTAGCCCGGTCAAGGACGCTGGCCTTTCAAGCCGGTAACTCGGGTTCGAATCCCGATTGGAGCAAAATTATTTTCAATTCACACTTTTTCATACATGAAGAGGGGGAAATATCTCGTAAGCAATAGTTCCCTGCAGGTGTCATACTGCTTGTCGCGCCGCCCGTATTGTGCGTTGGCATGATATGCAGATGCAAGCCCCACGCAGTAGTCGAATGAATTGGGATTTTTTCCTGCAAGAAGTTTGGTGTATTGCAGGAATTTCACGTCGTTTTCCTCCACAAGCGAAGCCGCGAAATTCGAAAGCTCGTCTTCCTCGCCGTATTTCAGCGCCTGGGCGGCTTCGGATTTTGCCATTTCGCCCTTGCCCATTTTCCAGTAAACAAGCGAAAGTTTTGCATAGACGCCCTGGTTGAACGGGTCGGAGAGTTTTGCCTGGCGATACCAGTATGCGGCATGGGTGAAATTTGAATTGTAGGCATAAGCGTCGCCAAGGGAAATATATTCGTTGTATTTTGCCCTGCCCTCGGATGTGTTGTAGTGGCCGATGTCGCGGGAAGGGACATCAAGCGTCAGGTTTGGCATTGCTGTAGGGGGAAGGTAGTTGTAAAGCTCTACGTAGCTTCCATATTCAATATTGTAGGAAACCCACAGGTTGCCGGCGATTGGGCCCCCGTTCTTGCGGCTTGCGCTTTCCGCCACCAGGCCGAGGGGGGTTGCCAGGAGGGAACGGTTCGCGTTGATGGCGCGCGAATACCCGAGCGCCACATCCTGATTTTTGCCCCCCTGATAGTAAAGGAGGGCAAGGCCGGCATGCGCCTGCGCGTTCCACCATGAAAGCGAAGTTGCCTTGGTGTAGTTTGATTCGGCCATGCGGTAGTGCGACATGGCCTTGGGGGAGTGTTTGCCCAATTTTACATAAATCGCATAATGCGCATGCCCCAGGGCAGTCAGCCCTTCTGCTGAATTTGGGGAGAGAGACACTGCTTTTTCGGCATCTGGAAGGGCGTGGAACGTATCGTTTTGCTGCAGGAACGAAATGCTGCGCAAAACATAGGGGGTGGAATTTTCAGGCTGTGAATCGATTTGCTCGGATGCAAGGAGTGCGGAGTTGGCATAATCCTTCTGCCGCATTTTTCCAAGCCATTGCGCAAAAAAACCCATCGGCTGGGCGGGCAGTGGGTTTGGCTTGGCAGAGGGCAAGTCTCCCAAAGCAGGGCTTTGGTTTATGGAAATGTTTTTTTCAGGCGGGAAATTGACAGAGGGCGGCGGAGGCAGAATTTCTGCATCCACTAGTGGCTTTTGCGGTGCCGCATTTTCCCATTCAGATGAAGGCACAACTTGCGGCTGTGGCACAGCAGGCTGCACGGATTTTTCAGGGGCCTGTACGCATGCAAAAAGAAGAATGGCGGCAAGCAAAAATGGGAAATACGCGCGCATGCATGAATTGGCCGGGCTGAAAATTTAAATGCTTCCCAATTTGCAGCCTGACCTTTCCTTGGCAAAGGGTTTTTATTGCCCGGAATTGTTGCAATTGCATGAAGTTGGGGCAGGCGGCAACCGAGCATGTGCTTCTTCTTGCAATAGTGCTGATAATAGCCCTGGTAGTGGTGGTCATGCTTGCGGGAAACCCCGAGCCTGGCGAGATGCAGCTTGGCACGAGCAAGGCATACTGGGACAACGCGTTCCCGGTAGCCATCAAGGACACATACCAGGAGAATGGGAACGGCTCGCTCATTGTAAGGCTGATGAACAGGGGGACAGATGCCGTGACCGTGGTGAGCTTTGACATTTCAAATGGCGGCAGGACGAATAGCACGTATTTCGGCGGAGGGGTGGTGCTCGGGCCCGGGGAGAGCAGGAATGTGCCGGTGAAAACGCCGCTTACCACCGGCGGCTTGGGCGAATACAAGGTGAAAATTTCATACAACTCCAACGGGATAGACTACCAGTATCGGGGGATGCAGCCCCTCCTTGTGATTCAGGCGCCGCCCGTGTGCATGTTCATGGCCGGGTCGGTTTGCAGCAGCAGTTCGGATTGCTGCCCCACAGGAGGCCTCAGCTGCCAGGGAGGGTCGTGCGCCGCATGCTATTCCGGAGGCTCGCTGTGCTCAAGCTCGGAATCCTGCTGCACAGGGGCGTGCGTGCCTGTGTTCGGCTATTCGGCATGCTGCCTCGCTTCCGGAGCCTCATGCCAGGTTGGCGGCTTCCCGCCGCCAGTGCCATGCTGCAGCGGGAGCTGCAATGGCGGAGCGTGCAGTTAGGAAAAAATAGCTGAGTGCGCAACTGGCAGGGCGCCCTTGACTTACCCTATGCCCTGCTCGATGTGCTCCTTGCATTCATTCAGGATGCTGAAGACGTGCTTGTCCGCAATCGAATATGCGGTATTTTGCCCATCTTTTTCAGCCTTCACCAAGCCAAGCGACTTAAGCTGCGCGAGATGGTGGGAAACGTTCGGCTGGGATAAGCCAGTTCGTTTGCAAATTTCATTTACATATAGGGGGCCTTTCCATAATGCGTGGAGCACCGAGAGCCTCGATTGGTCGGCAAGCTGCTTGAAAACATCAGACATTTGTGCAACAGGCAAATGGTCGACCATGGCATCACCGCTCGTTTTTTTTGATTTTGTTTCCGTCCCCTTGCATTGCATGAATATGCGCAATTTGCACTTTAAGGCCGGACCTCTCCTCCAAAAGTTTTGCCTTCCGCTCGATAATAGGGCAAAGCTCCGAATCCACAAACAGGGTGAAATCATTGCCGAGGGAAGCCTGCAATAATCCGTGCTCGATTGCGTGGAAGCGGTAATGGGCGTCTATCTTCCCCTCGGATGCAAGGCGGCGGGCGCGCGAGCCATAAATGCCCGTGAGCATGTGGGGCTTTGTCTCCGCGTGTTTTGCTTTTGGCAGGGCGGAAAACGATTCGGCGCTTTTTGATATGCAGGCAAGGTTCAGGGTGCCGCTTTTTTTGTTTTGCTGCGGAAAAGCCTTTGCCGCCAGTTCCGAAAATGAGCGGGGGCGTGGAAGCTCCGGTTTTCCGGTGCGCCAGTGCATCTGCTGATTCACGAGGAAAGCCATGGGCGGGGAAAGCCCGAAATCGTGGATGTTGCCTTTTGAGAAAAAATCGTCCGGATGCCCGGAGAACACGAGCTTCCCCCCGCTTAGCACCATCACATCGTCCGCCCATTCGTATGCGGTTTCTATGTCGTGGGTGGATATGGCAACGGTCACCCCGTTGTGGTTAAGCTCCTCGGACAATTCGAGCAGCTCGTGCACCATCTCGGGGTCAAGGCCGGCAGTCGGCTCGTCCATAAGAAGCACCTTGGGCTTCATCGCGATTGCCCCGGCAATGGACACGCGCTTGCGCTGCCCGAAAGACAGCTGCTGCGTGGGGCGCTCGCGCAGGTTTTCAAGCCCGACGAGCGAAAGCGCATCGTCTACGCGGCGCTGCGCCTCCTCGCGGGCCAGGCCGGCATTGAGCGGCCCGAAAGCCACATCCTCCTCGACCGTTGCGGAAAAAATCTGGTCGTCCGGGTTTTGGAAAACAAGGGAGATTTTTGAGCGGAGCAATGCAAGGGACGCGGAATCATACCGGACCTGTTTTCCATCGAAAAACACCTGCCCGAAATCAGGCTTGTGAACTCCGTTGAAATGCAGGAATAACGTGGATTTGCCCGAGCCGTTCGGCCCCAGGAAGACGCATTTTTTCCCAGCAGGAATGGACAGGCTTACCGAATCGAGCGCCTTTGCCCCGCCATCGTATGAGAAGGAAAGGGATTTTGTTTCAAGCATTGCCGGCATGGTACGCCTCATAATACGAATGCATTTTGGAAAGCCTGCCCTGCGAGGAATAAAGCTGCAAATGAGACTGCCGAGGCGGCGGCCCATTCCCATGTAAGGGCGGAAGGAAGGCGGAGGGGCTCGAAGCTGCCGTTGAAATTCCGGCATTCCAGCGCCTTTTGCGAGCGCTCGGCAAAATCCATGCACCGGATGAACAGGTTGCCGACCAGGTAGCCGGATGTCGATACCGCCCTGCCCGCGCTCGAAAAGCCCAGGCGGCAGTCTGCGGCCTGCCACATCTGCCCCGCCTGCTCGATAACAAGGAAGGAATAGCGGTAGACAAGCACCGTAAGTTCGGACACGTGTTTTGGCACGCCCATTTGGCGAAGTGCGATGAAAAGGTGGGGCACTGGCGTGGATGTTGCAAAGAAAAGAAGCACCGAGAAGCCGGCTATTGCGCGCATGAAAATCAGGATTGCAAGATTGGCGGATTGCGCCGAAACGGAAAGGGTGGCGCCCAAAACCTGGATGCCCCATATCGGCGTGCCCCCTGCCATCGCCGCGATGATTAGCACGGATATTGACAGAAGTGCGAATGTGTTAAGGCATGCAAGCCCCATCAGGCGTGGCAGGCGCAACGAGGTGGAACGATAGAGCAGGGCTATTCCGATAAGGAAAACAACCAGCGGCACGAGCGGCGTGGGGGAAAGGATGCTGGCGCAAAGAAGCGAGAGGGAAAACAAAAGTTTGCCAAGCGGGGGCCATGAGCGGAACGGGCTTTTGTATGCGAGTGAGTCGATGGCGGACATATTCTCCCCGTTATTCTTTTTTATGCCCAAAATCAGAGCGGGCTTTTTCATAGCCTATGAAATAACCGATTATGACTGAGCCTATCGCGGCCTGCAGCGCAAACAGCATGGATTCTGTTTCCGGCGGCGGCTGCCAAAGAGGCTTGGCCCATGGCTGGTAGCCCGGGCTTTGCTTTTGAATTGCCGCGGAGCCCTCTGCATCGGCACCTCCAAAACCCGCACCTGGATTGACTAAGAACGGAAAGGTAAAAATTGAGATGATTGCCATCACCGCAATCCCGTATTTGATTTTGTCGTCCATACTCGCACCTAATTTTTTCCAATGAGGCTTGCAAGCATCTTCGGCCTTGACTTTGAAAGGAAGTCAAAGAAAATCCAAATCAGCAGCCCCTCGCCGATTGCAAGGGGGATTTGGGTTATTGCGAACACTCCGGCAAACACAGCATAGGATTGCACCATGCCGCCCTGCCCCGGATAGGCAAGGGCAAGCTGGAGGGATGTGACAAGGTAAGTTGCAAAGTCCGCAAACACTGCCGCAAGGAATGCGCAGAACCCCAGGCCGATGTTGAGCTTCCTTGCCAGCTTGAAAACAAAATACGCCACGGCAGGGCCTGCGACGCCCATGGAGAACACGTCGGCACCCAGGGTGGTGATGCCCCCGTGCGCAAGCAGCAGGGCCTGGAAGATGAGGACGATTGTGGCAAGCAGGGACGTGATTGGGAAGCCAAAGAGCATGGCGGACAGGCCGGTGCCGGTCGGATGGGAAGATGAGCCGGTGACAGACGGAAGCTTCATCGAGGAGAGCATGAAAATGAACGCGCCGGACACGGCGAGTATCAGTTTTTGCTCAGGATGCTCCTTGAATAATTTGCCTGCCTGGTGCGCGCCCCATGCCACGAACGGGATGGATGCAAGATACCAGAATGCCGCCCAGAACGGCGGGAGAAAACCTTCCATAATGTGCATAAAACCATCGTTTGGCAAACAAGACAGTTGCGTTTGCATTTCCACAATGCAACTAGCCCTTTTGCTGTTCCTCTATGCTCCTTGCTATCTTCGCACCCATTTTTACGTGTTTGCCCAAAACCAGCGGCGAGCCTTCGGCTTTTGCAATGTCGCCTGCAGCCCGCACGAGCCCGCCCAATTGCCTTAAGCGCAATGTAAGCGTGCCTTTTTTCCCCGAAGATTTGGAGGCAACTGAGATTAACTCGCGCATAGCGGCCGCATCAAAATGCGGGACGTTGTCCTTGTGAACTTCCTGCGCCACAAACTGCCACAGCCTGAGCCTGTTCTCTTCCGTGTCAGGCATGGAATTTTTCATTAATACTTCGTACCCGTTGCCTCTGACACGGTCGCGAAGGGCAGGATGCATTTGGATGAGGGAATCCATATTGCCGGCAGCCACGAGGACGAATTTGCACGGCACGGGCTCGGTGCGGATGCCTGCGCCTGCGCTGGTTTCGTTATGGCCTGTAATTGGGAAAGAGCCGTCCTGCAATGCGGTGAGAAGCTCCTGCTGCGCGGAAATTGGAAGCGTGCCGATTTCATCTACAAATAAAACTCCCCCATGCGCCCGGTGGATGAGCCCGAGCTGGATGCGCATGTGAGCAGGCGTGCCCAAGCCGCCTGTCTGGTAGGGGTCGTGCTGGACATCGCCAAGCAGTGACGCGACAGGCGCGCCGGTCCCGTCGATGAACGGGGGGGAAGCTCCGGACTTATTAGAGAGCAGGACTGCTGGATATGACTTTGGCTGCGACGGGCGCAGAAATACCGAAGATGCAAGCAGAGCCAGAGCCGCCAACCCTGCCGCTGTTGCGGTGTAAATGGCGCCCACTAACGCCCCCGCAGTGGCGGTGTAGTAGCTGTTTGCCCACCACACAATTGCAAGCGAGGCGAGAATTGCAAAGAGCATGAGCAATATTCCGGAGCCTGCGCCTTCCTTGCTTTCTGCCGCGATGGCATGCGCCTGCCCGGCAGGCACTTTTTTTATCAGTGGCATGGTGGGTTCTTTGGCATTTGGGAATGCGAGAAGGTCCTGCAGGTCTGATTGTGGAAGGTGCTGCGCCAATGCGCGCCCGAGCATGGATTTGCCCGTGCCCGGCTCGCCCACCAAAACAAGATGGCGTCGGGAGATGGCAGCTTGCCGCACTATTGCCACGGCTTCCTCCTGCCCGATTACCTGCGAAAGCAGATCGTCTGGGAGGGGAACGTCATTTGTGCTCGAGTATGCCATCTATACCAACTGTTCGATTGTCAATGCTGAAAGCGCGGATTTAGCCTTATCGCCAGCCATCAATTCGGATAGCCTGTGCGAGCCTTCGTCCAAAAAAAGCGCGATTGCATCGGCCAATAGTGCAAGCCCGAAAGATTTTTTCAGATTGGCACCTGAAGCATTAGACGACATGTCTTTTTCCAGAAATTCGAACGCCATGCGCCGCATTTCCCCCCATTGTTTTGCCGCTCCGCTCCATTCGGGCGACGAAGGGCGGAAATTTTCCTTTTGCGCCGATGCCCGCAATGAGCCGACCAGCCCGGCAAGGCGCATTGCAAGCGCAAAGCCGTGGAGAGGGGATTCGCGCATGAGCCTGCCAAGAGTCTTCTGGTGGTTTTCCAATGCCTCAAGAAGCTTTCCGCGCGCCTTTTGCCGGATATTGGGGTCGGCCATTTGGCTTCGCAGCGAGATGCTGGACACTTCCAGGGAATGGATGGCGAATGCCAAGCCGGGCTTTTGCGCCGCCCGCCTTTGCTGCGCAGGTCCGGGCGTTGGCTCCGCTTGCCAATGCTGCACAGGTTCAGGTTTGGACATGATGCACCTTCCTTGCCTTTTTCATTCCCCCATACCAGCGGCCGATTAATGCGCCGATGGCAAAGAACAGGAAAAGGTTCCCCATCTGGCGCGCCATTAGCTGGCCTGTTGGCTGCTGGGGGATTATTTCAATAAGGTATTTCGCGCTCACCGGCTCGAACTGGACACTAGATGTTGGAAGTGCGCGCATGGTGACTTCCATGCGATGCTCTGCGCCGTCATTGAAGGCATAGGCAAGCATCGCCTTGCCGCCATGGTCATGAAGCGTGGTTTCGAACATTGTAAATTCGTCTTCGGTCTGCACAAACTTCACATCATAGGTTACATGCGTTACCGGCAAGCCTTTCTCATCGGTGGCTTGCAGCGTGAATTCGCTTTCGCGGGGGATTGCCGCCCGGTCCGGGAACATGGAGACTTGAAGGCGCACTGGAGAGGAAGAAATTGCTTCGGTTGGCGTGAGTATGCCCCCGGCCCCTAATGTCATTAGCGTTGCCTCATCGTGCCCCTGGGCTGCAAGCAGCCCCGCCGCCAGAAGCAGCCCGAATGCGAAAAATGATTTTGTCATTGCCATGGAATCACTCGCCTCGCTCGGACAGGAAACAGTATCCGCCCGCCAATCCAGCCAAAAAGAGGAAAGAGAGCAGCAGCGCCCCGCGCATGCTTTTTTCCGGAATTTGCGGGACGGCGTATTCTTGGCTGAGGCTTGCCGCCCCGCTATTGCCCGAGGGGTCGCTTGCGCGCACATCAAGCACATACTTGCCGGGAATCGGGGTGTTGGCAAGCACGCGGAGGGTGCCGTTCGTTGCCACGGTTGAAATCTCGAAAACCGGCTCGCCCTGAACATACGGAATGTCCGTGGTGAAGAAGCCGTAATCGTCAACATGCCAGAGGCGCGCGTGGATGAGCGCATCCGTTATTGGGGCTCCGGTGGAAGTTGCCGCGCTGATTGCCAAATCAAGATGGCCTTCGTGCGCCATGCGCTCCCCAGTTTCGGAAACAGATATTGAAAGAGGGGCAGCAAGCAGCATGCTTGTGAGAATTCCCACTGCCAATAGCAACAAATTGAACTTCATTTTCAATCCTCTTTAGTGGCAGGCGATTATGCCGAAGCTGTGGCGGAACTCGTGGAACGGATCGTGCAGGGGCGGATAGCCGCCAAGAAGAACCGCGTACACCGCCACCATGAGCAGCCCGGTGAAAAGCGCGAACTGCACTGGAAGGGAAATCTCGAATTTGTGGCCGAACAAATCTGCCTGCCTGTGGGAAAATATTCGCTTCATGGAATTACCCCTCCATTTAAATATATAAACATATGCTTATGCGTTTATGTATTGCGCCTTGGGCAAGGTTATTTAACGGCTGCAAGCCAAATTTTTCCCATCTTCTGTGGTTGTTATGGACTTGGGAAAGGGGCTGCGGCAGGCGCTTGCGAAAATAACGGGCGCCGCCCTGGTTGATGAGAAATCCGTGAAGGAACTCTCGCGCGAGCTGCAGCGCGTTCTGATTTCCAATGACGTGAATGTGAAGCTTGTTTTTGAATTAACGAAAAGGATTGAGGGGAAGGCGCTGGACAAGAATTTGGCGAAAGGCATTTCGGTTCGCGAGCATGTCGTGCAGATAGTTTATGATGAGTTGGTTGCCCTGATGGGGGAGAAGTATGAGCCGAATTTGAAGCCGCGGAAGCTTTTGCTGCTTGGGCTGTACGGAAGCGGCAAGACAACCACTTGCGGAAAACTGGCGGCGTTTTACAAGAAGAGGGGGCTTTCTGTCGCGCTGGTATCTTGCGATGCGGACAGGCCGGCGGCATTCGCGCAATTGCAGCAGCTTTCGAAGCAGACGGGGGCGGAATTTTACGGAATTGACGGGGAAAAGGATGTGAAGAAAATATTGGCAAGCCAGTTGCCAAAAATAAAGGAAGACCTGGTCATCGTAGACTCTGCCGGAAGGTCGGGTTTTGATGAATTGCTGGTTGCGCAGCTGAAGGAAATTGTTTCTGGATTTTCACCTGACGAGAAAATCCTGGTAATGTCGGCGGATATCGGGCAGGTTGCCGGTAGGCAGGCGCAGCAGTTCCATGAGGCTGTGGGGCTTACCGGCGTGATACTTACGAAACTAGACGGCTCCGGGAAGGGAGGCGGGGCGCTTTCGGCTTGCAGGACGTCGGGCGCGAAAGTGCTTTTTGCAGGAATGGGGGAAAAAATGGAAGACCTTTCCCCGTTTGACTCGAAAAAATTTGTAGGCAGGCTTTTGGGCTTTCCGGATTTGGAGGCGCTGCTTGAGAAAGTGAGGACGGTTGCAGAAGAGCAGAAAATGTCGGATGAAATGCCCGCGAAAATGACTTTGGATGTGTTTTACCAGCAATTGAAGGCTGCGAAGAAGATGGGGCCGCTGTCTTCCGTATTCGGGATGATGGGCATGAATGACCTGCCTGCGGATGCTATGAAAACATCCGAGGGGAAGCTGAAGAAATACGAGGCGATAATCGGTTCGATGACAAAATATGAAAGGGAGAATGCCGAAGTGATAAAGAAGCAGAAGGGGAGGATGGAACGGATTGCCAAGGGAAGCGGAAGCAAAAGTGAGGATGTGCGGGAATTGCTTACTCAGTTTGAACGTATTTCATCGATGATGGACGGATTCAAGAAGAACAGGGGGATGCGCAAGAAACTGGAGAGGATGATGGGGAAGGCGGGAGTGGATTTTGGCAAATTGGAGAAGGGAATGGGGAAAGGAAGCTAGGCAAAAAAAATAGAAAATTAAGAAAAAAATCCTTACAGGCTCTTGCGCGATGAAAGGGCTAGCTCCTTCTGTATCAGCTCTTCCATCACTTCTTTTGCAATCACGCGCCTTCCGCCGATTTTCTCATGCGGGATGCGGCTGCGGTCAAGCCTGCGCTCGAATGCATTGCGGTTGATTTTGATGCCCTTTTCGTGCAGCCTCTTCATCGCGGCGGAAACGTCGTAATAGTTCTTTGCGATGTGCGTCAATCCTTCAATGGCATCTTTTGGCACCCAGCGCGTGGGGCCGATTTTTATCGACGGAATAGAAACCTTTTCAATGCGGCCGATGAAGGCGCGCATGTTGATGTCCTCGTGCTGCGAGAGCTTCTCGAATGCCTGGCGCACGGTGTAATGGTCGCGATGGAGCGAGATCCAATCGCCGATGACCTGGCGGGGGATTACGCGCTTGCTGCCGATTTTCTCGGAGCGGATGGAGCGCCTCTCGATGCGCCCGCCGAATGCGCGGAACGATATCGGGATGCCGGAGCGCTTCACCTCGTCGAACGCCTCTTCGATGGAAAGCAGCCCCATGCCGGATAGTTTCTCGCGGTCCACCTTGTCCTGGGCATAAAGCGACTGCGCCTGCTTCACGACGCCGGCGATGGATTCGTGGAGCTCCGCCTCCCTGGAGGTGCGCTTGGACTTCATGTCCGACACTTTTATCGACTTAAGCTTGCCGATAACCGGGTCTTTCACTTTGCGTTCAATTACGATGCGTTTTCCACGAGGCATAACACTCCCTCTTTTCGGCTGGTTCTGGAGATATCATCAATATCCATACTTTACCAACATTATTTACATATCCGCATTTATAATACTTCCCCCATGCCCCCCAAACCATTATTACTTGTGAAGTCTGTTTAAAAACGCAGGTTTATATATGTCTCGTTAAGCCTGACGACGTTTAGGGATAGGTGCGTAATTCGATGAATGTGTTCGAACTTGTGGCATCGGCGGCAAAAACCTACCTTGCAAATCTTGGCGCGTTCTCAGGCGCGGGGTTTGCGCTTTTGCTTGCAAGCTGCATTACCGCAGGATGGCTGTCCGCCGTGCTGATAGCGGACATTATTATCGCCGTTAGCGCCGGAGGGGAGTGGGGGCACTGGGCAAAAAGCATGCCGCACGTGGCAATGGCACTGATGGCAACCCTGGCAGGCCTGCTTGCGGCGTCGGCGCTGGCGTTTTCGCTTTGGGGCGGATTCCTTAATTTATGCGCAAAAATCATCGACAGGTCGCCGGATGCAGGAGTCGCGGAATTTGCAGGGTATGGCATTTCCAGGGGAAGGACGTTTTTTGCCATCGGCCTTGCGCAAATATTGCTTGGCATGGCATTTTCAATCCCCGCATTCGTTGCGGGGTATTTTTTCCTTCCTGCCGGCGTGCTGCTTTTCCTTGCAGCGCACGCAGCGGCGGCCGTGGTGTTTTTCTTCGCATATTCTGCGGCTGCCCTTGACGGGTGCGGGGCGCCAAAGGCGGTGTCAAAGAGCCTCAAGGCGCTGATACTCAAGCCGGTGGCGGCGGTTGCGGCGTATTTGCTTTGCGCAATTGTGCTTGCCGCAGGGATTGTGGTTTTCCCGGTTTACCCCATCTACTATTTTGTCGTGGCTTCCCCGATAATCGCAATAGTGCAGATTACATATTACAGGAAAGTCAAGCCAGGCTAGCGCGGTGCTTTTGCATTTCCCAATGCCTAGCGCTTTCTGGAAACGATGTATTTCGAAATTTGCTCAAGCTGATCGCGCGCCGAAGACTTAGGAAGCGTGAGGAGCTCGGAGAGCGCATATGAGATTGTCGAATCCGCCCGCTCCTTGGCATAATCTATCGCGCCGCATCCGCCCATCGCATCAATGGCCCATTTGATATCCTCGGGGGGATTTGACGGTTTTGCAAGTATTGACTTTAGGCGGGACGCCTTGGATTGCGGAAGCGTGGAAAGCGCGCGGATGGTTATGAGGGTCCGCTTGCCTTCGCGGATGTCTCCGCCTATTTCCTTCTGGTAATCCTTTTCATTCCCTATGAGGTTGAGTATGTCGTCCTGGATTTGGAATGCGATGCCAAGGCCATGGCCGAACTTGCCCATCGACGCCACCTGCTTTTGCGTGCCGCCGCCAAGATATGCCCCAACTTTCGTTGATGCCTCAATCAACGCCGCGGTTTTTCCGCCCACCATCCGCTCATAATCGGCTTCGGAAATGTCAAACCTGCCCAACCTGTACCAGGACAGCTCTATTGCCTGGCCCTCCAGCACCGAGGTGAACGCGGATACGAGCCACTTTTCGCTCTCCTGCCTTTTTTTCCCGTCTATCCTCTGCACCGCCTTGAGCACCATCATGAAAAGCCCGTCCCCGGCATTGATGGCAAGGGGCAGGCCATGCTGCACGTGGAGGCACGGCTTCCCCCTGCGCATCTGCGAGCCGTCCTCTATGTCATCGTGGATGAGGGTGAAATTGTGGAACAGCTCGATGGCGGCGGCGGCAGGAATCGCCCTGGAAATTGCGCCTGCCTCGTCTTTTTGGGAAACCGCGCGCGATGAGGCAAGGCAAAGAAGGGGGCGGAACCGTTTTCCGCCCCTGTCGAGGAAATCCCAGATGAGGCCGTATACTTCGGGAGGAAACTTGCCGCGGGGTATCACGCGTTCCATTTCCTTTTCAACCAATGCCGTCTGGGAGTAGAAATTGTCCATAAGGTCCATGCGGGAATTTCATTGGAAAGGCATAAAACTGCATAAGGGCAGAAGTTTTTGTGCGCACGCTCATTTTCGGCATCTGCATTGCCCTTGCCGCAATTGCGGCATTGCTCCTTATCACGCCAGGAAGCGGCATTATCGGCGACAAAGCCGGGCATTGGAGCGCCACATTTGGCAAGCCCGTTATCGCGACGTTCGGGGGGCAGCAGGCTGCGGTATTTTTTTCAGAAGGGGAGAATGCAGATGGCATTGCATGGGTTGCCCAGGCAAGCCCGGAGCCGTTTATCCAAACGGTTTATTGGGAAGCGGGAGAGGCGGCCGGAGCCGGAAACCGGGAGCAGGTTAAAAACGCATTGAATGAACGGCTGTCGGTTGCCGGGCTGGAAACGCAGGGGCGTGCCGGAGCTTTCCCGCCGGGGGGGCAATTCGCGGTAGTGGCAGTATCGGGGGCCATGCCCAAGAAAATCACAGATGCCATTTTGGATGGCAGTTTCCCAAAGAATGGGCAGATGCTCATATATGTGGGGCTGGCCGATGGCAGCCAGATTGGAGAGGATGGGAAAATTTCCTCAAACCAAAATCTTGCGGGGGCGCTCAAACACGGGGTTGAAAATGCGGATGGAAGTGCCGAGAGTGTTGCGGCAGCTGGCGGGAAAATAATAATTTTCCCAAAGGTGCCGGATGAATATGAGGGCGGAACGCTTGCAGGCAAGATAGCCCGCCAAATTTTGCTTTCCAAAAACACAGTGCAGACAGAAGCAACTGTGAAGTTGGCGGAGGGGGACGGGGCTGTTGCGCTTCCGGTTCCGTTTAACAAAAGCTATTTCAGGGTTGCGGCAATGCGCCAAAATGAAATTTTAAAACTGGCTTTTTTCGGGCCGGAATACGCCCTGCCCGGGGAAATATCCGGCGGGGAGGAAGCGGCAGAGGGGGCGGTTTACCGAATTTCGTCCGACCTTGGGAACGCCAAAAACCAGGAACTTGAAATGTACGTCGTTGTTCATGGAAAGGAAATGGATGAGGCGTGGAAAAAGCAGGTGGGGAACGCGAATGCAAGCCAGCGTTTCGTTGGTGCGGCAAAAATCGAGAGGTGGCCAACATCCAGGTGGGCGATATTTGTGCTTGAGGACCAGTACGGCCGCAAATTCGCGCGGGGATTTGCACTGATACCGCAGCTTGAAGCCAGGCTGACATATGACGGAGGGAGGGAGAAGGAATTCCTTCTTTTGAAAAACGGGGAGCCGCTTACTGGCAGCACTGTGCGGGTGAGGAAACTTGGGGGCGCATGGTCAGAGGTGCAATTAAGCGAAGGGAAAGCCATAATTAGCTCCAAATGGAACGCCGGGGAAAACACAGTGGAGTTCGAATCCAATGGCGCCAAGGCCGAGCAGCGCTTCCGGGAGAACGGAGGCCAGGTTGTATTTTACATCAAATGGGGGGTGCCCGGCCTTGTGCTGGCTGCAATCCTGATTTTTGCGCTTATTCCAAAGGAGCAAAAAAAATACACCGTAAGATATGGCGGGGCAAAATCATATGAACATGGAAAATTCAGGATGGGAGCGCAAGACCTTGCCGCCAGAATCAGCCGCGCGCAGTCCGGGCTTGGGCTTGGGGCGCTTACGGAACGAGAAATAAACCGCCAACTGTTCGCCCAAACAGGAGTGCTCGCATCAGATGGCACGATGAAAAACGCCCTGCGCGCCCTTGTGAAAAACGGCCTGCTTGCAGAATACGGGGGGTATTTTGCAGCAGTGAAAAAAGGGGGGGTTGGCAAGGTTAGGGAAAATACGCTTTTGCGCCGGCTGTCTGATTCCCTCCTGCAGCAGGGCATATCCGCTGTTGAAAAAAACGGCGCGCATTTTGCAGGAAAGGGGAAAAATGCGCGTGCGTGGATTTTTGATGGGGAAAATGCGCCCCAAAGCCTGAAGAAATTCCCGGCGGTTATGCTCGTTTTTGAAAGCAGGGAAGAAGGGGAAAAATGGCGCAGAAGCTTGTCGTTTAGAAGCAGGGAGGATTCGGAAATTGCGCTTGCCCTGAAAACAGGGAAACTGGGCACTTTTGTTTTGCCAAAATAAATAATTCGCGGCGATGATTTTTGCGCCGGCGTTTGTTGCGGGCAATCTTGCCATTTGGGGCGGTGATTGTTGCGGGGGGGTTGTTGCCGGGCGGGCTTGCAATCTAAGGCGGTGATTGTTGCGGGGGGGGTTGTTGCGGTGCCATCTTTGGCTCCATTTTCCGTGCCAGCTCATCAAGGGCCTGCGCCACTGCCTGCCCTTTTTCAGTGAGCGACACTATTTTTTGCCTGCCCTTTCTCTCGAATTTCACCCAGCCGCCCTTTTCAAGCTGCGTGAGCCAGGTGGTGACATAGACGTATGATGCCCCTGAAACCTGCGCCAATTTGGATGGATACCAGGAAGCGTTTGTATCCTTTAGTGCTAGGATTACGGCCACGGGCTTTTCCTTGAGAAGGAAATTTCGGAGCTGTTTCTCTTCCATCACACCACGCGAAGCTCGGCAGGTTTTGAAGCGGAATTCAGGACATGGGAATAGTCCCGGTAATGCGAATAGGCAGTAATTTGGATGCGGTAGTTTCCCGCCGGAGTCTGGGAGCTTGCGTGCAAGCCCACGGAGATGCGCTTGGTTTCGCCTGCCGGCAGCTGCCCTATCCTCAGCTCTTTAGTCTTGTGCAGGCCAACGCCGTCAAATCCTAAGCCTTTTGGAACTTCTACAACAACAGAGCAGAGTTGTGATTGGCCGGAAATGTTCTGCAGCTCGATGATTAATTCGACCGAATTGTCGCTTCTTGCAGCGAGGCGCATGGGGCGGAAGGAGGTATTGAGCGTGAATGACTTGCCCCCTCTTGCGCCCTCCGGCGCGCTTTCCCCTTTTCCAAACAACCCATCTAGTAAGCCCATAATCGTCACCTTTTTGGAATAAGGGGGGGTGGATTTGAAAAACGTATCGGTATGGAAAGCGGAAAAAAGCAGATGGGAAGCATGAATCAGATTATTGGGAAATTCCGAAGCCAGCCAAGCTCGTTGCGGTAGAAGGCGCGGATGTCGTCTATTTTGTTTGAAATCATGAGCGGGCGCTCAAGTGAAAGCCCCCAGGCAAGAGTGGGGTAGGGGGCGCCAAGGGGGCCGCACACTTCGGGGCGGAGCATTCCCGCGCCGCCAAGCTCAAGCCACGCCTGGCGCGGCTCGTAATAGACCTCTATTTCCAAGGAGGGCTCGGTGTAGGGGAAGAAGGAGGGGCGGAAGCGGATTTTTTGGAAGCCTAGCTGGCGGTAGAATTCGGAAAGGGTGCCAAGAAGGTCGGAAAATGTTGCCTTCTCATACGATACTATTCCCTCGACCTGGAAAAATTCCGCCAGGTGCTTGTAGTCGGTGGCTTCGTTGCGGAACACTTTTCCGACGCAAAAAAAGCGGCGGCCGGATGAAGCGGGCTGCCCGCCTGCGCCCGGAGCGGCTGCTTTCCCAGCTGCGGTTTTGCCCCCCCTTGTTTCTTCGGCGGTTTTTGCAAGCGTGCGCGCGGATACTGCGGTTGTGTGGGTGCGAAGAAGCCTTTTCTTTGCCGGCGCTTCGGACCATTCGGATTTCCAGCCCGCCTCGTGGGCATGGCGTACCCTTTGTGCAAGCGCATGGGATGGAAGATGTGAATTTCCTGAAACGTAGAACGTGTCGGCAAGGTCGCGGGCAGGGTGGTCCTGCGGCTGGAAGAGCGCGTCAAAATTCCAGAATGATGATTCGACATGCGGGCCGGACATTTCCTCAAAACCCATCCGGCAGAAGATGGCGCGCATTCTGTCGCGAAGCGCGGATATGGGGTGGCGGCGGGCTGCGAATGCCTGCGCCGCAGGCGCGGAAACATCGTAAGGGCGCATCGGCTTGCCGCGCCAGGTGCCATCAAGCAGCATATCCCGGGTAAGCTGGCCGACGCCCTCCTCCTCCACCCCGATTTCCCCGGAATCCAATGAGGATGCTGCATTTTTGGCTATGGTGTAAATGGTTTCGGTTTTTTCCGACCTTAAGAGCAGCCCGCGTTTTTGGAAATTTTCCTGCGCCTCGGCGGACAATCCGGACAGTGCCTCCGGGGAATCGAGAATTGAGGGCAGGCGGCCTTCATTCAGGAGGCGCGCACCTTCATCGGTCAACGACACCACGCCGGAGGCTATTGATACCAGGCCGGATTTTTTTGCGTTGGGAAGCCCGAAGCGAACCAATTCGGGCGGAAGGGCCGATGTCGGCTTTGGCCCTGCCCCAAGCTCTGCAACAAGCCGGCTTTCAGGAAGCCCTTCCCTGGCGGCGGCCCTGCCCTCCTGGGTAAGTTCGAGGGAAGTTTCGGTTTTCGCGTCGGAGGACAGCAGCCCCATTTCAGCAAGCTCGAAAGCGGCATTGCGCACCGCGTCGGCATTCTCCCCAAGCTTGGCAGAGAGTGCGCCTGCGCCGATATGGCCCGGCCGGCAGGAAAGCACGGCGTATTGGATGGGGGAAAGCTTCATGGCGCATCCCTTGTGAGTGAATGAAGCGAGAGCACGGATGCCACAAACACAACTCCTATGAAAATTATCGCCGCCCCGTCCTGCGAATTCATCGAGCTGAAAATGAATGACTGGATGGAGCTGAAGAAGTCGATGATTTCCTTCTCAAGGGGCTCCTCGCGCTCATAGGTCATCTCAAATTGGGGCAGGGTTTCCCCGGACCATACGAATACGCGCGAGGCGCCGAAATAATAGCGCTTGTTGGTTTTCGCGTCGAAGCGGAACGAGCTTTCCTCCCCGGCGATGTTGGCGGGGATTTTTGAGAATGATATCTTGGAGGCGTCGGACGGGATTTCCATGCGCAATGACGTGCCCTTGGCAAGTATTATGTCGCCGGTTTTGCTTAAGGGGAAGTTTAGCGCCTCGGTGTTGAGCGAGTATAGCGTGGTGCGCGGCTTGTAGCTCTCAAGCTTCAGCACGCCGGTCTGGTTGGGGGAAATCGGGCTGATGTCGTATTCCCACACAATGGAGGCGAAGCACGTCTGCGCCACAAGGTTGCAGCGCTCAAGGGGCTGGGGGCGTATCCTGAAGGTGCCAAATGAGACAACGGCGCGGGTGATATGGTTCTGCAAATCCTCGATGCCGGTGCGCGTGCGCCAGGATGAGAGGTCGTTGAAGACGACGGAGCTTTCGTAGAGGTCGATGTATTGCTGCCCGGAAATGTAAATCTGCACCACTTCGCTGACGTGCGCCGAGCCGTCGGGATTTAGGGAAATGGTTATGTCGAGGGCGCGCGCCTCGAAACCTGCAAAAACCGATGGCACTAGGCAGATGAGGGCAAGCAGGAGTGCAAAATGCGCGGTTTTTCCCATCGTATCATTCATATTTGCCAGCGCTTTTTAATAAGTTGTTTTCGCTGCCTGTTGGAATAGCTATATAAATCTGGAGCAAGCACCTAACCTTGGGAGAGAATGTACGGAATCAAATACCTGGGGCACTCAACCTTCCTTTTGCAGCTTGAAAACATCGTCTGCCTCATCGACCCGTGCGTTTCCCAGACGCTGAATGGAAACCCAAGGACGCTGCCCTCTGCGCTGCGCCCCCACGACATCCGCGAATGCGACCTTATTTTCCTCACCCACGAGCATGCGCCGCACTGCGAGCCGGAAACCGTCAAGGAGATTGCGGAAAGGACTTTTGCGTCCGTGGTGGCTCCGAAGCCCGCGCTTTCGCTTATTGACATATCCGAGAGGTTCAAGGTGGATGTGCGCACCGGGGACAAATTCACAATCAAGGGGCTCGACATAGAGGTGGTGAAAGCGGTGCATCCCCAGTCCACATATCCGGTCGGATTCGTAATCCGGTCTGCAAAATACTCCATTTACCATGCAGGCGACACGTATTCGTTCCTTGACATGGGGAAGATAAAGTGCGATGTCGCGATACTGCCCGTCGGGGGCAGCTACACCATGGACCCGTTTGCAGCTGCAAATATTTGCAAGGAAATGCGGCCAAAATACGCCATACCGATGCATTACAACACGCACAACAGGATAGCGCAGGACGTTTCGGAATTCTCAAACTCTGTGGGAACGACTACAAAAGCCGTGGTGTTGCGCCCTGGTGAAACCGCAAAACTTCCGTGAGAGGCTCCGGCGCCGCCCCCGCAACTGCCGTGATTATATACCTTTTTGCAGATAATTAATTGCTTTTAATGAGGTGTACTTATGATAACAAATATCAGGATTGGCTCTGTTGAGGCAAAGAGGCTGCGCGATGCGGAAATAACCGGCCTTGACATCAACATCGGCATTGACAAGGTAACCGTGAGCGGCGCGCGCGTGTCGATAGAATTCAACTACCTTGCCACTTACAAGGACAATGTCGGCGAGCTTAAGATGACCGGCATGATTGAAACTTCGGAAGAGCCGAAAATGGCAAAGGAAATAGACGGCATGTGGACGAAAGACAAGAGGCTTCCGGATGCATATTCCGAGCTTATTTTGAATGCGGTGAACTTCACATGCGGCACGAACGGCGTGCTTGTTGTGCGGCCGGTGAACCTTGCCCCGCCCATGGTGCCCCCAAGGATAGAAATGTCAAAGGGAGGGGGAAGCGGCGGCAGCGCAGGGCTTGGCGACGAGGACAAGGTGTCCCCGTCAGGAAGGATGAAATAAGGATTTTCCTTCTTTCTTGGTTCTTTTTCTTCCATCCGATTATTTTTTTAAATCTCAATCTGCAGCCCGTCTTTTGCAACAGTAATTTTCCCCTTGAAAACAGCGGAAGCCTCGTCAAGCAGGGGCTTGCCGTCGGAATACCTTCCGGAAATGTGCGTGAGGAGAAGGTGAGAGGCTTTCGCCTTCTTTGCAGCCTGCGCGGCCTCTTTTGCAGTGGAGTGGTTTTTCTCCTTGGCCTCATCTTTTTTATCCTCGCAGAAAGTGGACTCGTGGATGAGCAAGTCAGCAGATGTTGAGGCGAAAACAACGCCTTCGCAATATTCCGTATCGCCAGTGTAAACAATGCGCTTTCCTTTCTGCAAATAAGTGATGTCCTGCAATTTGACGGTTTTCTTCCCGATTTTCAGTTCGCCATTTTTCTGGATTTCCTTGAACATGGGGCCCTTCAACCCCGCTTTCTTGGCTTTTGCCTCGTGGAAGCGCACGTAGGACAATTGCTCAACTACAAAGCCGAAGCAGTCGCGGTTCTTGCTGTGCTTGACTGGAAATGCTGAAATTGCGTGCCCTTCCAAATCAAAAATTTTCTTTGTAGGGGAGTTTTCCGGCATGGAGTCTAATTCATGGATGCGGAGGATGGCATTGTTGCCGAATACGGACGAGCTGCCCTTGGGGCCGAAAAGATGCAATGGCTCCTGCCTGCCGGAAAGGCGGAGAGTTTCCAATAAGCCAAAGACGCCGAGGAAATGGTCGAGGTGGAGGTGGGAGATAAGTATTGCCTTTACTTTGGCGTAGCTGACCCCATGCTTCATCATTTGGCGCTGGGTGCCCTCGCCGCAGTCAAGAAGCAGCACTTCGCCGTTGATTGACACGGAAATTGCGGGCATGCCCCGCGCCGGCGTGGGGGCGGATGCGGCGCTGCCGTGGACGGTTATTTTCATCATGGAAAAAATAGGGGGAAAGCGCATTTTAATACATAGAGGTGGTAGTGGTATCAGGGAAGAGGTGTGAAAATGGTTGATATTGCTTTATTGTCAAAATTGTCAAATGCATTCGGAGTGCCCTCCGAAGAGGGGGAAATAGCCAGGATAATGACTGACGAGTTCAAAAAAATCGGGTATAGGGTGGAAATGGACAGGATGGGCAACGTCATAGCCCGCTCGCCAAAATGCGGCAAAAATCCGCTTATGATAGGGGCACATATGGATGAAATAGGATTGATGGTGAAATTCATCAACGACGGGGGATTTATCAGGTTCGTGAAGCTGGGCGGCATAGACAACAGGGTGCTGCTCAACCAGCGCGTGGTAATCAGGACGGATAGGGGGAACATTTACGGCGTGATCGGAAACAAGCCGCCGCACATGATGAAACAGGAGGAAATGAAGGAAGCGATAGACAACAAACACCTTTTCATCGACATTGGCGCCAAGAACAAAAAAGACGCCGTGAAGATGGGCGTTAAAATCGGCCAGCCTGTTTCGTTTGATTTGGATTTGAAAGTGCTAAATGGCAGGATGGTGACTGGCAAGGCATTGGATGACAGGGTGGGCTGCTATGCGATAATTGAAGCAGCCAGGAAATTGAAAGGGAAAGATGTTGTGTTTGTCGGAACGTCGCAGGAGGAAGTGTCCACATTCGGCAAGGGGGCCATGATTGCGGCATATAATTTGCAGCCGCGCGCATTCATCGCAGTGGACACTTCCATTGCCGGTGACCACCCGGAAATGAGCGAGGATGAATCTTTGGTGCATATCAACAAGGGGCCCACGCTGGTGCTTGTGGAAGCCGGCGGAAGGGGGAATGTTGCCGATGCCCGCCTGCGCAAGGAAGTGCTGAAAATCGCCGAAAAGGCGAAAATAAAATGCCAGATTGAAGTTATTGAGGGCGGGGCGACGGATGCGGCTTCGGTGTATAATGTACGCGGAGGAATACCATCCATTGCAGTGTGCGTGCCAAGCAGGTACATCCATTCGAATGTGAGCGTGTGCGGGCTGGACGATATTGATATTACGGTAAAACTGGTGGAGAAACTGGGGAATGAGCTTTGAACTGCAATTATAGCAAATCTGATTAATTTTTGAATTTTCAGCCGGACTGCCGGGCAATGGGGCTGCCGCCTCCGGCGCAGCCGCCCCGGGGCGGCTTTGCACCAACCGCGAAGGGGTTGGTTGTTGCGGCGCCGCGGGCGTCCGTTCAGTTATTTATCTTAGTATCCCTTTTTTCCAAGGAAGTGGTACGCCGTTATTCCAATTACGGCAAGGAAAGACAGGGCAATAGGCCAGTAACCTGGAAGCGGGAGAATTGGCTTGTCTTTTTCAGCCACTGGTGGGAAAATTTGGGGAGTGGAAACTGGATGGTTTTCGGGTGGAAGGGTTGCATTCTGCATGTATGAAAGAGTTCCTGCGAAAATGAAATTGCCCCCCTCGTTCAGATAGAGGGAAAGGTTTTGCTGGCAGTTGCCGGCAGCGGCGGGGCAAAGATGCGACGAATTGGTGAATTTCCCTTCCCACAGGAAAAGGACGGACTTGTTTTGCGATGAAATCTGGTAGGATTGCCCGCTTTGGGTGAAGGAAAGGGTGGAGAGAAGGGAGACGGACTGGTTTTCTGGAAGCGGGGAGGTGAAATTCAATCCTTCGGGAAGGGGGGAAGCAGAAACAAGGCAGATGAGGAGCAATTGGGAGATTAGGGCGAAGGGGAATTTTTGCATGGAAGTAGAAATAAGTTGAGGATTAAAAAATGGATTGGAAAAATGCGATTGGAAGGAGGAAGGCGGGGGGATTGAAAATGGAAGATTGTGTGCAGCCGTCGGATTAAGTTGTGTAAAAATGCGCAGCCGCAGGATTAGGTGGGGTAAAAATTTTGCCGGTGATTTTTTCCGCCGGCAGACTTGCGCAAACGAAGTTTGCGCGACTTGGAACCGCAGTTCCAAGCTGATTTAAAAATTAAAAATTTACGCGTTTTTCAGCTTCGCCTTGTAGACGTAGCCATCCTTCCCAAGGTAGTACATGAAGCCGCCTTCCTTGGTGATTTTCGTGGAGGACACTTTCTTTTTCTTGCCCTTCTTGTTGTGCTTCATAGGAGCAGCCCACACATACCCATCCTTTCCGATGTAGTAGAGGAAGCCGTCCTCCCTTGTTATTTTTTCTGTTCCTACTTTCGATCCCATTTTTCACACCTCTCCAAAAATTCAACGACGGGAAATCGTCGGCAGGTTTTATAAAGCTATGCCGACGGATGCCACCCCGTGGAAAAAGATGAAAAACAGGCGGAGGGGGTTTAGCCTGCCATGCGTCTGGAGTTGGAAGGCGTTTTCAAGCCTTGGCGGATTTGCCGGCGGCCTTTTTCCCCTTTGGCGATTTTGGCTGGGAGCCGAGAATAGACGCGGTTTCATCCTCGTCAAAGCCCCAATAGGCGGAAATTGCCTGCGCGTCGCCTTGCGCCGCCAAAAGCGGAAAATACGCCTTTGCCTTGTTGCTGGTGGTGTGCATCATGGCGGAGATTTTTTTCGCCGCGGACTTGAACAATGCGCGGCGGGCGCGGCTGGCCCCCATTTTCTGTATGTAGGATGGAAATGCGTAAGAGGCGAATGCTGCCCCGGGATGAAGGCGCTCGGAGGCGACGCCCCAGTTCATCAAGTCCGATGAATAGCGGAGGTAGCCCCAATACTGCAGGCGTTTTATCCTTCCATCGAACACGTCGGCGCGGGAAATGCGCGAATAGGCGCGTGCCCTGTCATGCAAATCCGGGAATTCGGACGGCAGATTTTCCGCGATGTACATTTTCAGCATGTCCCTGTCCGCAAGCGCGCCGGAGCGGATTTGGCGGCTTGCCCTGTAATTTGGCGCCCGCAATGCCATGCGCAGTTTTTGGAAAATCTGCTGCTCCCTTTCCCTGCTGGCGCCGGTATTTGCAGCCTGAAGGTCGTTTATTGCCGCGCGCAAATCACCCCCGGAGCGGGACACGATTGCAGCGAGGGCTTCGGACGAGGGAAGGAACGACTCTGCGGATGCGATGCGCTTTAGGGCGTATTCCATGTCGGATGAATTCACAGCCTTCATCGCCACCTGCTCCGCGCTTGTGCGCAGCGGGGAAAGCGAGCGTTCATACCAGTCGGTTGCCGTAAGAATTGCCGGAGCCTTGCGTTCGGCAAGCACCAGGGCAAGCTCGGAAATCAGGCCGCGCATGCCGGATTTTGCCCAGGTGTCAACTTCTTCCAAAATAACCAGCGGTTTTGTGCCCAGCAGGCTTGAGCCGGACAGGGCGGAGGAGAGGTTTTTTATGAAATTGTCCTTGTCCTGCGCAAGATAGGGGGAGAAAACGTTTGTTTCCCAGCCCATGTCTGATGCAAGAGCTAATGTGAGTGCTGATTTTCCTATTCCCGGCGCGCCCCAAAAGCACAGTGACTTTTGCGCATTCCCCCGCCCCCACTCAAGCGCCCAGCGCTTTGCCCTTGATGAGGCGTCGTTGTTGCCGATGAATTCGCCCAGCTTGTGCGGGGCGTATTTTTGGGCCCAGATTTGCGATGGCATGGTGATACTCCTGGGCCTTGGAATTTATAGATATGGGTGGGGGGAATCCGAAAACCCCATCCAAAAATCCGCACGAAACTACCTCCTATGGCAAACCGCAATGCGTATTCATAACCGCCCTCAAGTTAGCGGCTGCGGTTTGCCAGGCTGCGGGCTGGATTCCGATTCCGGGCTGCAATCATTTATACCCTTCGGTGCACAAATCGGCATATGATGATTGGTGTCGTGGGTGCGCCGAACAAAGGCAAAAGCACCCTGTTTTCCGCCCTCACGGCAAACGATGTGCAGATGGCGGATTACCCGTTCACCACTATCGACCCCAACATTGGCGCGGCGTATGTGCGCGTGCAATGCGCGCACGTTGCCCTCGGCCTGCCGAAATGCGATGCGAGGGGAGGGCACTGCAAAAACGGGGTGCGGGAAATCCCGGTGCAGCTGCTTGACGTTGCAGGCCTTGTGCCGGGGGCGCATGAGGGAAAGGGGATGGGAAACCAGTTCCTGGATGACTTGAGGAAGGCGGATGCGCTGATACAGGTGATTGACGCATCAGGCAGGACGGATTTGGAGGGGAATCCTTGCGAAAGGGGGGATTTGCTTGCGGAGGCGAAATTCCTGCCTGAAGAGTTGAAGTGGTGGGTTTTTGGGATTGTGAAAAGGAATTGGGACGGCATCAGGAACATGGGGATTGAGAAAGTTGCGGACGCCTTGTCTGGATTCGGGGCGGGGCCGGATGGGATAATTGCCTGCGCTAAATTGGAAAATTTGGCTTTGCAGAAAATAATGTGGGCAGACGAGGAAATAATGGGGTTTGCCGGGCGGGTTGCCGCATTGAAGCCGATAGTGATTGCGGCAAACAAATCCGACGTTGCAGGGGCGATGGAAAATGCGGACGCACTTGCCATGAAATTGCCCGGAATGAAAGTTGTCTTGTGTTCCGCGGCGTGCGAAAGGGCGCTGCGCAAGGCAAGTGAAGCCGGGGCGGTGAAATATTCTCCAGGAGATGTGGATTTTGAAATAATTGGGGAAATTAATGAAAAAAGGAGATTGGGGCTTGAGGGCATCAGGGCATTTATGAAAAAAAACAGGGGGACGGGAGCGCAGGAAGCGCTGCACACGGCGGTATTTGGCGCATTGGGAATGAAAGTGGCATACCCGGTGGAAGACGAGCACAAGGCATCGGATCACAAGGGCAATGTGCTGCCGGATGCGCTTTTGCTCCCGGGCAACGCAACAGCAATTGACCTGGCTGCGAAAATCCACACAGACCTTGCCGCACGGTTCATAGGCGCAGTGGATGTGAAAACCAAGAGGCAGGTTGGCAAGTCGCACGTGCTTGCGGACGGGGATATTATTAAGATTGTATCAGGAAAATAGCTTTAGAGGGTGTGAAAATGGCTGCTAAAAAAACTGATGGCGCGGAGCATGTGAAGGAAACGCATAAGGCGCCCGGCAATAACGGTGTTTTTGTTGCGGTCGTTGTGGTTGCCATCATAGCGGCGTTTGTGCTTTTTGGGATGCAGCCTCAAAAAGAGGCGCCGGAGATTGTGCCGCCCATAAACCCGCCGCAAACCGTTTCGCCGCAACTGGCGCCGGGGGCGAAAACCCTGCTTGACGCCCTGGGCAAAGTCGGCAGCTTCCCACAGACGTACCAGATTGCATTTAAGGGGAATGTCCGCAACACTCCGGTGAATGTGCTCCTTTATTCGTACAAAGACGGGAAATCCGCAGCTATTGAAACCCCGTACAATACGCGCACGGCGTATTGGAGGGGAAACCTGACTATAATGTGTGAAATGCAAAAGGGCGGGCTGGAAATTTGCGCGAACGTATCAGGATCAAAAGGTGCGCCGCAGTTCATGCTTGGGGTCGGGGACATGTTCATCAACAACACGGCTGCAAAATCCGACCTTGCGCGGGATCGGCAGCTTGTTTTGTGGAACGCCCTGAAAGTGTCGGATGTGGTGAAAAATGAAAGATACGCGAGCCGCCCGTGCAAACTGCTCACATATGGGATAGATTATGGGAAACTCACCCTGGAACAGATGAGGGAGGGCGGGATAGGAGCCGGATTCGACATGTTTTCCGCAACAGAGTGCCTGGACGACCAGTTCGGGATACCGCTTTGGATAAACGTCACGTTTTCGATTGCCGGCCAGAACGGCACATTTGAGCGCGAAGTGCGCAGGTTCCAAACGCCCCTGGATGGGGAAATTGTGATGCCGGTTAATCTGGCGTCGGAAAGCCAGCTTCTTTCCGCATTTGGCGCATCGGAAACCGAATGGGGGATAATGGGGGCATGCACATCCCTCAACGGAACCGATGCAGACAAGTGCTTCAGGAACGGGGCAGCAGATCGGCTTGCGCCGGAATATTGTGAGAGGATTGCCAACGCCACGCTGGCAGGGCAGTGCAATGCGATAATTGCTGTGAAAACCTCTTCCCCATCATTATGCAAAAAGGCGGCCGAGAACAGGGACGACTGCCTGCTGCAGGTGGCGCTTGATTCGCAGAACCCGAAAACATGTGATGGGATAAACTCGACGGAAGCGAGGGAATACTGTTTGAATAATACGAAAACTGGTTGAGAAAAAGAGAAGTGCGGGCCCAGTGGGATCATCAGCAGTCGCTAATCGCTCCTGCCGAATGCCCCCAACCTTCGGTTCGTGCCGACTGCGGCCGGCAGAACCCCAACTGCCTTCGGCATTTGTAGGGTTGAGGGTTGAATCCACGATGAAAAAGTGCGGGCCCAGTGGGATTTGAACCCACGGCACGCGGATTGCCCTGCGCAAATGATGCGCTTAAGAGTCCGCTGCTCTACCAAGCTGAGCTATGGGCCCGCAATATATTTGTTATGCATCAAAAACAATAATAAGGTGAGGCTTTGCTCTCGATATTGAGGTTTGGGCATCGGAGGACGCGCGACCAGAGGATGACAAGCCACGTTGCCCTGGTGGCGCGTGCGTTCGGCGCTGATGAGATTATTGTTGAGGGGGACCCGGACGAATCGCTTGAGAAGAGCATAAGCTCGGTTGTCGCAAATTGGGGCGGAAATTTTTCAATACGGCACACAAAAAAATGGCTATCAGATCTCACTGCAAAGAAAAGGGAAGGCGCATGCATCGTGCATTTGACAATGTACGGCGAGCAGGTGGACAAACACATTGGGGAAATAAAAAAATGTAAAGACGTTGTGGTGATAGTCGGGTCTCAGAAAGTGCCGCCAGAGGCGTACCGGCTTGCGGATTTTAATTTGTCCGTAACAAATCAGCCACACTCGGAGATTGCCGCACTTGCAATTTTTTTGGACAGGTTTTTTGAGGGGAAAGAACTTTCCGCACAACATGGTGGAAAAATGCGTATTTTGCCGTCGAAACTTGGAAAAAATGTTTATTCGTGTGACAAACGAGAGCAAGTATAAATAGTCGACGGTGCACTTTATCGTCGGTTATATGGTGAAAAAGCGGGGTTCCATGGCTTCTGCTTCTAAGAATTCACGACGTTCACCTTCGAAAAAACCCCCTGCCATAAAGTTGAATGTAAAGGTTTCGCACCGCCACAGCATGCCGCACCCGTCCTGGAAAAGCCAGATGCTCGCCGACCCGGAAGTTCGGCAGATGCTCATCAACCTTGCGGGCGAACACACACTGCATGTGATTTCTGATTTTGACACGCAGATGTCCGATGAGGAAATAGCGAAGAAGACGAAATTGAGGACAAGCGATGTGAGGGTGGTGCTGAATAAGCTGCATTCGTGCGGATTGGTAAGCTACTCAAGAAGCAGGGACAAGAACAGCGGCTGGTACTCTTATGTTTGGAAAATGAACAATGAGCGGGCGCGTGGAATCATCGAGCGTATGAAGGGGAATGGGGGGGCGCAGGCGCCGATGGCGCCGGAAGGGGACGGTGGTGAGAATTACGGCTGCCCCAATTGCGCGGACGGATGCGTGCCCTTTGACAAGGCAAGCGAGGCCATGTTCAGGTGCGGGCAGTGTGGTACGAGCCTGGAATTTGTAAATGGGCAAAAAAAATAGCTATTTAAAGGCGCACTGGCAAATTCGATTATAGCGGGATAGGGTAGTTTGGAGTGCCCGCTGGGCTCATAACCCAGAGATCAGTGGAAGTTGGTGAAACCTTAGCTGGTTCCATCAATTGCTGAATTCAAATCCACTTCCCGCTATTTCTTTTTCTAGGATGGTTTTTTGGCAGGCGCAAGTTGCGGGCGCCAGCATGTGTGGGTTGTTGGAATTGACATGCCCTTCACCCCCCATACTTCCACTATTATGGAATTTGGGCCGGGCGCACGAAAAACGATGGGAAAACAACCACACAGTAATAGAGACTAGCACGACAAAAGCCAAGTGTTATATGTATTATGTAACTATAGTTACAATATGATAATATATTGTTTTGATTTGAAAGTAGAGAGTTTAAAGAAGTACAATACGGTAAAGAGAAGATTTTACTACGATTTAAACAAAATAAACATCTTAAAATCTGTTTGGAGGACAAAATCAGTTATTTTAGCTCCAGAAGAGAAAGAAATTGAGTTTGACACCTTCTTTTCCAAATACAAGGATTACACGACCTTGTTTAAGGGTAAAATATCGCTCTTGGAAAGGGTTTATTGATTGAAAAACAAACCACAATCTGATAAAAATATTTCAAAAAATAAAACACCAACATTAGTGGAAGTTTGGGGTCTCTGCCTGCGCAAATCAGCCGTCAAGGGGCGCCTGCAAACCCGCTCCGGATTTGGCAACCACCACCACATCCTCAACCGATTTCACACTTTTATATATCACACTTTTTTCGCGCAATATCCTCTTCGCCTCGTCTTTCGATACGGATGAGAGCGGTTCCATCACTATCCTGATGATTTCGCCCCTCTCAAGGTCGATAAGGATGTCCTGCACACGGCCAAGGAATTTTCCTCCGTCGGTGTAAATATCCATCCCATAAATCTTAGATGCCTTCATCGTCATGCGCTCACCTTCTATCCATACATAGTCTTCGCCCCACTTACTCCCCTTTTCTTTAAAAATACATATTATCCTCCCCGGAAAATCCAAGCCAAACAAAAATCACCCAGTGGCAGCACCGCGGGCCATTCACCCCACCATTGTCCACACCTGCCGGCTGTTCGCCTTTGGCGGCTTCGTTTGCATCCGCTTTTTATTCACTTGCGCCCCCAATCCCAACATGCCAAATAATTTAGTTTCCGAAGCGCAGCCCTCCCCCATCCAGCACCAACACTGGGTGGAAAAGCTTGCCGACCAGGTGCTGCAGCGCACATCCCCACCATTCATTGTCACCGCGGGCATGACCACTTCCGGCCCCTTCCACATGGGCACGCTTTCCGAATCCCTCTACCCGGCAAGCGTTGTGCGCTTCCTTGAAAAAAAAGGCGAAACCAAATTCATTTTTTCAGCCGACATACTCGACGCATTCGATGCCGTGCCTGCCAATCTTGCCGAGCACACAACACTTCTCACCCCACATCTTGGCAAGCCCCTTTGCGAGGTTCCCGACCCTCTTGGCTGCTGCCCCTCTTTCGGAGAGCACTTCCTCAACGAATCCCTTTCCATTGTGGAAAAATTCGGCATCCGCCCAAAAGTGCGAAAGGCGTCTGATGACTACCGTTGCGGAGCCTACGACAATTACGCAAAATCATTCATCCGCGAAATCGATTCAGTGCGCAAAGTCATCGCAACCACTTCCCTCAACGACAAATTCCCGGCAAATTGGCATCCGCTTATGCCACAATGCTCCAACTGCGGCAAAATCGCCACAACAGAAATCACATCAAGCGACGAGGAAAAGTATTCCTACTCCTGCACGCGCAAGCTCAAATACATGGAAGGCTGCGGCTTTTCAGGCTCGCACAAACTTTCCGACCACAAATACAAATTGCAATGGCGACTTCACTGGCCATCCTGGATGGACCTGAACGGCACGCACATCGAGGGGGGCGGCATGGACCACCACACCCGCGGGGGTTCATGGGATTCGCTCCTGGGCGTTTTCCGGGAAATTTTCAAAAAAGAGCCCCCCATCGGCTACAAATGGGGCTTTGTATTGTTCGGGGGGAAAAAATATTCCAAGTCAAAAGGCATCGGCATGGGCGTAACCGAGCTGCTGCGCTTTGTCCCGCCGCAAGCCCTTGCCTATGCGCTCATCCGCCCTGATTTGGAAGAGAATCGTGATTTGAGCCCCACCGGCGTGGATTTGATGCGGCTGCTCGAAGATTTCCAAAATGCGTCCGTGCTTTACGCAAAAATGTTTTCGGCAAACGGGGAAGATATCATGGGGGCAGTTCCCGCCGATTCCGAAAACACATCCAATTCAAAAATCAGTTCCGAAAGCGCTTCAGGTCCGGCCCCCTCTTCCATCACCAGCCCAGTTTCAAGGGCGGAACGAAAAAGGGCATTGGCATGGAATCTTGCCTCGTCCGGAAAAACCTGGAAGGCGCAATTCTCAGACCTTCTCATCTACCACATCCTCTATTCCGACTGGGACATTGTCTCGCAAAAAATGGGGTCCGAATACAAGGAAGACATCACATTCCTTGCCCCATATGTCGAGAACTGGGAAAAATCCGGCATGGTGCCATCGCAATACACATTTTCATTCAAGCCTATTTTTGCGCGAAGCGATGCGGCAAAGCAGTTTTTCGCCTCCCTTTCCCCAAGCCTCAATGCCCTTGACATCCATAACCTTGCATTCAACACGGCAAAGTCCCTCAATGCCAAGCCGGGCGAATTCTTTGTGGAATTATACGAAACAATCATCGGGCAGCCAAGCGGGCCGAAGCTCGGCAAGCTGATTGAAGCCATCGGGGCGGAAAAAGTGAAAGCCGCCTGCCTGCAATCCTGATTTCTTGTGGTTATTTTTTATTAGCTTGGAATTTCTAAAATTCCGAGGCGCACAAAGTTTGTTCGCAAACTTTGTGCTCAGGGGGGAATCTTTCACCCTATTTCTTCCCCAATTTAATCCGAAGGTTTGCAAGCATGTCTTCGGACATTTTTGCAAGGTCGAAACGGTGCTTCCAGCCCCATTCTCCCCTGGCTGCGGAGTCATCAACCGATTCCGGCCAAGAGTCGGCGATTTTCTGCCTCCCGTCCGGGGCATAGGAAATCTTGAACCCCCCCACTCTCTTGGCAACTTCTGCGGCAATCTCTTCGGCTGAAAAGCTCATCGCTGCAAGATTGTAGCTTGTGCGTACGCGAATTTTTTCCGCCGGAGCCTCCATAAGCTCAATCGTGCCCCTTATCGCGTCCGGCATGTACATCATTGGCAGCCTTGTTTTCGGGCCCACGAAGCACGAGTATTCCCCCTTCTCTATCGCGTCATAGTAAATTACAACCGCGTAATCCGTGGTGCCCCCGCCAGGGGGGTTTTTCCAGCTAATCAGCCCGGGGTACCGTATGCTTCTCACATCCACCCCGTATTTGGCGAAATAGTACTGGCAAAGCAATTCGCCGGCGACTTTGGTCACGCCGTAAATTGTGGACGGCTCAAGCACCGTTTTCTGCGGGGCCTTCGCGCGCGGCGTTGTCGGCCCGAACGCGGCAATCGAGCTTGGCCAGAACAGCGCAAGCTTCCTCTCCTTTGCGATGTCGAGCACGTGCTTGAGGCTCTCCATGTTCACCTTCCACGCAAGGTCGGGGTTCTTTTCGCCCACTGCGGAAAGTATCCCCACCAGGTGAAAAATCGTGTCAATGCCGTATTTCACCACGGCTTCATCCAGCCTTTTCCTATCCGTCGCATCCGCAATTTCGTAAGGCCCTTCCTCTTTCTGCCCTGCCGCCGGCTCGCGCAAGTCCAGCCCCACAACGTTTTTTGCGCCGTATTTTTTCCGCAGCTCTGCTATCAGTTCGGAGCCAATCTGCCCGTTCGCGCCTGTCACAAGTATTTTTTTCATATTGACCAAATTGCGGTTTCCATCACTATTATTTCACAAGCCCCAATTTCCTGCCAGCCTTCTCAAAAGCCGCAACCGCGAAATCCAAATCCTCGCGCGAATGCGAAGCGTTTATCATCGCCCTGATGCGCGCCTTGTCCCTCGCCACCATCGGGAAAACAATGGGCACGGCATACACGCCCCCTTCCCACAATTCATCCGCAAGCCTCTTAGCCACGCTGCTCTCGCCGCACATCACCGGAGTGATTGGCGACTGCGAATTGCCCGTGTCGAATCCCAATTCCTTCATCTTCGCCTTGAAATATTTCGTGTTCTCCCACAATTTTTTCACAAGCGTGTCGTCCTTCTCAAGAAGCTGCAAGGATGCGATGCACGCCGCCGCAGTTGCCGGAGGCGCGCTCCCTGTCAGCAGCCAGCTTCTTGCCTTGTTGCGAAGGTATTTCGCCAATGTTGCGCTCCCTGCAATTGTGCCTCCAACCACCCCGAACGCCTTTGAGAACGTGCCCATGTCCGCCTCTATTTTCCCCTCCAATTTGAAATGGTCCACAATCCCCCTTCCATGGCTTCCGAGCACCCCGTCCCCGTGCGCGTCGTCCACATACACGTATGCCCCATACGCGTTTGCCAAAGTGGATATCCTGTCAAGGGGCGCGATGTCCCCGTCCATGGAAAACACGCCGTCCGTGATTATCCAAATCCTCTTGTACGAGCTTTTCTTGCTGGCCTCCTCAAGCACCCGTGCCAAGTCGTCCATATTGGCGTGCTTGTAAATCGCCCTTTCCGCCTTGGTGAGCCTCACCCCGTCAATGATGGAGCCGTGGTTGAGCTCGTCGGATATGGCAAGGTCCCCCTCGCCCATCAATTGCGGGATGCCTCCCGCATTGGCGGCAAAGCCTGTCTGGAAATAAATCGAATCCTCAGTGCGCTTGAACCTCGCTATTGTTTTCTCAAGCTCGATGTGCAAATCCATCGTGCCTGCAATCGGCCTCACGCTTCCTGTCCCCGCCCCGTGCGTCTGCACCGCCCTTATCGCCGCCTCTTTCAGCGAGGGGTGGTTTGACAATCCCAAATAATTATTGGAGCAGAAGATGAGCACCTTCCTCCCCTCCACCATCGAATGCGCGTCGGATGGCCCCTCGAACGTCCGGGGCTTCCAAAGCAAATCCTTCTGCGACAAATCCTCAATCTCCTTCAAAAGCAATGTGTCAAGTTCGGGCATGGGTTCCACCAAAACATCCTGCGATTTGAAAATTTATAATACAACAGCCGCGCAATCCGACCATAATCTTTTAATAGGCGCTACTGCCTATCAAATCAGGTTGGATTATGGCGATAAACCCAATTGTCAGATATTTGCTTTCGTTAGCCGTTGCGCTTGCCTTTGCCGGCATTGTGCATTCGTCTACTGCAACCGGCTACCTCTGCTCCGCCCTCAATGATTTATGCGTCCAAATCCAAAAACTCATTCCCGTGGCAGCCATGCTGCTTGTGGTTGTCGCGGCCGTGGTTTATTCAATCGGCCAGATGTTCGGCGCGGAAACACGCGCCCGCGCCACGGTGTGGGCAACTTCCTGCCTCACAGGGGCGATAATCGGTGTGTTAATAGCAGCAATCGCGCCCTCGGTACTGACCGCGCTTGCAAACACGCCGGTCATGTGTGCGGACACGGGCGCCGGCGGCACATCACCCTGCTGAAAAAACGCAACCAATATATTCGCATTCCTCTCTGTTTCCAATGATGAAAGGTTACATCACTTTCGTGCTTGCCATTCTTCTTTCCTCCGCTATCCTCGCCCCTCTCCTTTTTTCCCCCACCCACCGCGCCAATTTTTGGCAGGCTTACGAATCCGACGACCTCTACTACGCGCTCTCTTCTTTCAAGCGCCTGCTTTCCGCATCCGGGCAGCAGGCTGCGGATGATGCCGTGCGCAAAATGCGCGAAAACAAGGTCAACGACCCTTCCGCCCTGCGGCAGGCCGCAGTCTCTGCCGCCGCACTGTCCTGGCAGGCCGACGCCTTGGGGTGGAACGCGCTCTCATCAAAATACAAATTCGGCATTGTTTGCCCTGGTGCAGATGCATTGCCATGCGCAAATTCCATCTCCTATCTGCCCCTGCCATCGCAAACCGAAGGTAAAACCACGGTTTCTATTCCGGTTGTTGTTTTTGCTGAAAGCAAGCTGACCGGCCGAAGAATTTCCAGCGCCCTGCCGGAAGGGTATGTCCTGGGTGATTTGGGTTGACAACAAGCAAACGCCAGCCTTCTGCCGAATGCCGCCACGCACCGGTTTTGTCGGATGCCTGCAGCCGCGCGCCTTCTGCCGAATACCACCCCGCACCGGTTTTGTCGGATGCCTGCAAATGCCAGCCTTCTGCCGAATACCGCCCCGCACCGGTTTTGTCGGATGCCTGCAGCCGCGCGCCTTCTGCCGAATGCCGCCACGCTTCGCCATCCTTTTGCAAATGCCAGCCTTCTGGAGAATGCCGCACTGCTTCGCCATCCTTTTGCAAACGCCAGCCTTCTGCCGCTCGTGCGATGTTTGCTTTCCAAAAAGGCCAATCATCCGCCGAATGGCTTCTTGCCGTAGTTTTCCTCCTCTTCTGCGTTTCCTCCCTGACAATGTATTTTTCCCAAGCCGCAAAATACGCCTCCCTGTCTGTTGTGGAGCTTCGCTATGGCGAGTTCCTTTCCAAATCCTCCCTGGCAATACATTCCGGAATACTTTCAGGCGGCAAACCGCTTGGCATGGGGGAATATTTCCAGGCAAACGGCAATTGCCTCTCAATTCCAGACTGGGGCGCGTGCCAGATGATGCCATCTCAAATGCACTCCGAGGCCGGAGTGATAAAATACGGGGGTGTTTTAGATGAGACTATTTAGCGTTGTTTCATCCGCCCCAAACCCCATGCCAACTTCCGCGCCAATGCGCAATCTGGGTTTTTTCACCATTGATGCATCCATCGCTCTCCTGATTTTTTCGCTTGCCGCCTCATTCGCGCTTTCTTTCATGGGTTCCGAAGCATCCGGCCGCTATTCGCATTCCGCCTATTCGTCCCGTTCGGCAACATTGGCCGAAATTGCAGATTTCCTGATACGGCAGGGAGGCCCCTGCCAGTGCGCTTCCTTTGCATCGTGCAAAATCCAGCATTGCATCGATTCGGGCAAGCTGCTTCAAGTGGTGCAAGAAAAATACGCCGCAAATCCCCGGCAGTTCGGCTTTTCCTACATTTCCATCAGCATTGGCTCTGCCCAAAATGCAAAGGAAGGCCAGCAATGCGTGCGAAGGTCGGCGCTTGCGGGGAGCGAAGAAATCCGCATCTGGCTATGTGGTGTTCCCATATGATGTGGATTGAGGCATCTTTCTCGGCGCTGCTTCTTTTTTCCGCAATGCTGCTTGCAATGTCCTCTTCGGAAAGCAGCAGCGATTACCAAAAAAACTGGGTTGAATTTGGGCATCTAAACGATGCGGCGCACATATTGTCCTCAAAATTATCCGAAAATAAGCGCATCATCCCCGCCGTGCAACTGCCAACGGCAACTCCCGCCCTTGATGCTGCAGACGCTTTGCAGTCTGAAGCGCAATTTGTTCTCGGCACGCAAAATCTGCTCGATTCGCTTTCGCGCGGCACGCCATACTGCCTTGAGCTGTCCGCAAAAAATCATCCATTGCATGCGGTGTCGTGCAGGGGCGAAGCCCCAGAAAACCGGGCATCTGGCACCGCCAAGTCTTCCTTTTCAGTCGAGCGCGCCGCGCTGCACAACGGCGTGCCGCTGATTTTTTCCCTTCGGCAATGGACGGACACAAATCAAAAGTAATTTAAATTCCGTTTTTACATTCGCATCCATGGCGTTCAAAATCGAGATCTCAGCGCGCGCAAAAAACGTTTCCTATCCCATACGCGACATCATGCAGCGGGCAGCCCTTGTAGAGGCATCTGGGGTAAAGCTGCACAGATTCAACATCGGCGACCCGAACCGTTTTGACTTCGCCCCGCCCGCGCACATCACGGAAGCGATAATAGATGCAGTGCGCAATCCGAAATATTCCGGCTACTGCCCCTCAGAAGGAGACCCCCAGCTTCGGGAAGCGGTTGCGAAAGCCGAAGGCGTTTCAAAAACCGACGTTTTCATCACGGCCGGCCTATCCGAGGGCATCTCATTTTTGCTGCAGTCGCTGCTTGACCCCGGCGATAACGCTCTCCTGCCATCCCCTTCCTACCCGCTCTATACCTCCATTTGCAAAGTGCTTGATTCAGGGGAAAATTTTTACCGCACAGATGAGGATTGGCAGCCTGACACCGACGACCTTAGGAAAAAAGTCAACAAGAACACAAAAGCCATAGTTGTCATAAATCCAAACAATCCGACAGGCGCTTCTTACCCAAGAAAAACCCTCCAGGCAATAGTTGATATCGCCGGGGAAAACGGCCTCCCCATCATTGCCGATGAAATTTACCACATGCTCACATTCGAAGAGCCGTCCGTGCGCCTTTCCACCATTGCAAAAGACGTGCCCGTCATTTCCGGGAACGGCCTTTCCAAGAACTATGTGTACACCGGGGCCCGTGTGGGCTATGCCGCATTCCATGGCGGCGAGGAACTCGATGCGCTCCGCGCGTCCATGCAAAAGTTCTGCAACGCGCGCCTTTCCATCAATTGGGAAATGCAGCGCGGGGCAATTGCCGCCTACACACAGCCGGCCAGCCATGTGGCGGGCGTGCTTGCCAAATTAAGGCCGCGCCGCGACCTCATCCACAGGCTCCTGAACGAAATCCCGGGCATTAATGCCGTGCTGCCCCAGGCTGCGTTTTATATTTTCCCCAAAGTGTCCGGAGGCCCGTGGAAAAACGACTATTCGTTCGTGTACGACATGATGGATGCCACCGGCATAGTGGGCGTGCCCGGAGGCGGATTCTCGCCGGACCTTCCGGGCAACTTCTTCAGGCTGGTATACCTCCCCCAAGAAGGCGAAATTTCCGAGGCCATGGGAAAATTGGATTCGTTCATGCGAAAAAGGCTCGCAAATTAAATTCGGGCGCCATCCCATGGCGCAAAACCTGAAAATCAGCTTTATTAACCTGCAATTCCCTCCCCTTGCCATGCGCAATTTGTGCCTATCCGCGCTATTGGCGCTTGTGTTCATTTCAGGCTGCCTGGGCCAGGCGGCCCCCCAGGAGTGCTCCTCTTTCGTTGGCGAGGCGCAGCGTGGCGTGTGCACCTATGAAAAGGCGGTGCTTGCGCAAGCCCCATCCCTCTGCTATTCTATCGCCGACATGAAACTTAGGGAAACCTGCCTTCTGGATGCCAATAATCCCGATGCGGCCGCACGGCTGGCTGATAGGATTGCGTCCGGCCTGCCGCCAATCGAGCCTGAATTGGAAGCCCAGTCTCCGGCGCTTCCGCAGGTGCCCTCCAAGCCGCCATCCGACGAAATAGAGGTGTGCATGGAATCGCAAAAGCTTTCGCGCGACGCCTGCACCAGGGCGGTTGCAATCGAGTTTAAAGACCTCACACTATGCGAGAAAATATCCGCCGGGGAATACAGGGAAAGCTGCATTGCCAACATCGCCATTTCCAAAAAGAAGCTTGCGGACTGCAGTGCGCTTGGCAACCCGACCGACAGGCAGCTTTGCACAAGTTATTCTACGGGGTAGAAACCCCGCCGGATAGGGGCTATCGTCAACTCGGCGGCAGAGTACCGCGCTCTTCGAGCGCGGGTGAATGCCGCGCATCCGCCGAGTTGGCGAGAAATCTCCGAACAGCCAACTGCCTTGCAGTTGGCGTAAGCCCTGCCGCAGCAGGGCGCATGAGCGAACATACCGTGCGCTTCGCGCACGGTCCCGCGCATCAGCGCGGGTCGCTCTTCGGAGATTCTGATTTCAGCCTTGCAGCACTTCCGCCGCTTTCATTACCTTCAGAACTTCGTCCTTAATCTGCACTTTTGAAGTTGAATTCGGCACAGTGTCCGAGGTCACGATTTCCGCCGCGCCCGCATCCCTGATTTTGTCCAGCGCCCCGCCCACAAACAGCCCGTGCGTTGCGCCGCAGCGCACTTCCTTTGCCCCGGCATCGAAGCATTTTTTCACCGCCTTCGCCATGGTGCCCCCGCCGGCAATCATGTCGTCCACCAAAACAACCGTTTTGCCGGAAACGTCGAATTCCATTTCCATGGACGCGATTTCCCTGAACGCCTTCTCCCCGGCCGCATACTCCCCGCGGGTTTTTTTCATGGATTTCCCGGTTGCGCCTACCATATATGCGGCTCCAAGGTCCGGGCTTGCAAAAAGCGCGTCCGGATGCTTCTTTGAAAAATACTCCACTATCGCCCCGCCGCAGCTTAGGTTGACAATGGGCAGCGCCTCGTAGTTGTGCCTGCCTGTTTTTTTCAGGAAATGGCAGTCCCACGTCACAAGCTCCGTCGCCCCGCTCACCTTGAGCAGGCGCGCAAGCAGGCTCGCACTCATGATTTCCCCGGACAGCCACACCTTGTCCGCCCTTGCATATGGCAGGTATGGCACCACCACCCGCACGCTTTTTGCCGCGAACCTCCGCGGCGCGTCCATCATCTGCAGAAGCGGGATAATCTGCTCGTCGGGGTGCGGGAACAGCCTGTGCACAATCGAAATGTTTTCCCCCGGAATTTCGGAAAATTCCTTGAGCCTGCAATAGCTTTCCCCGTCCGGGAACCTTTTCAATTCCACATTGGGCTGCGCCATGTCCGAGCAATTCGGGGAAACCAGCAATACCCTTTGTGCGCCCGGATTCATGGCATCAAAACCCAGCCATTCCCATCCTGCGGCGCCGCCCCGCTTTCCGCCCCTTCCCCTCTTCCGCCAAAACCGCGCCCTATTTTGCTCATGAAGCCAGCCCTCCTCTTATGAATTCGACCGATATCGCGGCCAGCAAAATCGCCATTATTTTCGAGAAAATCTGCAATCCTTGCTTGCCAAGCAGCGCCTGTATTGGCGTGGAAAGCCTTAAGGCCAGGAAGCTGATGCCAACCGCGGCAAGCCCGGCAACAAGCACGTTCCAAAACCCGTTGGTTGCCGTCAATATGATGGATGTTGCCATCACGCCCGGCCCTGCAAGCAGCGGCACCCCGATAAGCACCACTTCCACACCAATATCTTTCTTTTCCCCCCTCCTGCCGAATTCTATGTCAAGGAAATATTGGATGGATGTGATGAGCAGCAGAAGGCCTCCGGCAATAAGGAATGATTTTGTGGCGATGCCCATTGCGCCAAGCAGCCAGGGGCCGATAACCATGAAAAGAATGAGCACTCCGCCCGCAACGCCGCACGCCACGCCCGCGGCGCGCATCCGCTCGCTATCCTTCGCCTTCCTTGTCAGCATCAAAAAAACAGGTATGGAGGCGAACGGGTCCATTATCACGAAAATAGTGACAAAGGATTTCAGCATCGCATCTGGGTCAAGCATAACTTCCCCTCTCCCTTATCTACTGTTTTTCGGCAAGGGTTAAAAACCGCACCTTTCCAGGCTGCACGCGCCATTACGCATTTAAACCAAGCGAAATAAATCATTCCATGCCTCTATTCCGCCAGCGCCTTCCACTTTACGAAAAGGAAGAGTGGGCCAAACTTTTCATGCGCTACCTTTCCGATGTATCAGCAGCAACTACGCTTGAAGGCGCGATAAAATTAGGCGCCAAGCTCAATTGGGAGGGGAATGAAAAAGACGTGCGCACAATATCCGAAATCATGCCTCCTGAAAAGAACTGGATACGCTTCCGCACAGGCACCGAGGACTGGTATGCGGCCAAGCTTATTGTGAACGACTCCGGGAAAAAAGTGATTGACGTCCGCATGCAGGTGGTGCCTGGCGCTGAAAAGAAAGATGAGAAAAAAGAGGAAAAGAAGGCAGATGAGAAGAAAGAGGAGAAAAAGGCAGATGGGAAAAAAGAGGAAAAGAAAGAGGAGAAAAAGCCGGAAGAAAAAAAAGAGGAGAAAAAGCCGGGCGACAAGAAAAAAGAGGGCGGCGAATCCAAGGCAGAAGAAGATGATTGGGGCTTTGGCACAGGGAGCAAAAAATCCACTGAAAAGAAAGAGGAGAAAAAGCCGGAAGAAAAAAAGGAGGAGAAGAAAGAGGAGAAAAAAGCGGATGGGAAAAAGGAGGAAAAGAAAGAGGAGAAAAAAGCGGATGGGAAAAAGGAGGAAAAGAAAGAGGAGAAAAAGCCCGCCGACGCCTCCGGGTCTGAAAAAAAGAAATCTCCATGGGTGGAATTCTTTCCAATTCCGGCAGAAAAGAGAACGTAACGAATTTTGTTGAAACTCCATAAAAGCCATTCCGGCTAAAAAGCCGGTTGGACATATGGAGGGACAACATGGAAATAATGAACCAAGAGGAAGCCAAGGCTTTCCTCAAGAAGAACAACATCAGGGAC